>OIWQ01000512.1_pt1 | contig 51275 bp, 38 predicted proteins | sample 1587571 | NCBI WGS metagenome assembly OIWQ01 (sample SAMEA3888910, study PRJEB22519) | human gut metagenome | biome: human gut; feature: human-associated habitat; material: faeces | place: Denmark | collected 2010
GGCGACAATAGTTCGGACGAAACCAAGCGGGTTCCTACTCCCGACAGCGGCGGTGATTTGGGTCAAAATACTGATACTGGCACCGGCGGTAATGATGGCGGCAATCCGGGCGGTGGCAAGGACGAACCCAATCCTGTTTCTACTACTGGCGAGAATAATAATGGTTTTGTACCTGTACCCGAACGTTCAGGAACATTTGACCTCGACAGACCGGGCGAAAGCGGTACACACGGTCAAGAAGTTGTATCAAACGATGTAGAGCCTTTCCAAAATACAACCCAAGATACAACCACAACTGTAGAGACCGTCGAGCGTAATATTCGTGAGCGCGCCGAAGGCGTTAATGTTGAGAAAACGTTGGACGATAGTTATAAGGACAACAGCCTAAGTGACGCGGATGTTACACGTCGCCAAGAAGAATATAAGCGTAAATTCTACGAACAGAAATCGCAAGAAGAAGAGAAATACGCAAAGGATAATCCGGAATATCCGGAGGATAAATAACACGGAGTCTTGCTCTTTGCGTTAATAGCGTGAGGGGCAAGACTTTTCGCATTTATTCGCACTTATTTTGAAAAAAGAAAGAAGGAAAAACTATGACTATTATAAAAACACATACAGGAAAAATCTATGTTGATACTCGCCGGAAGTTAGAATTTTTGACTGTCGGCGATTACGGAAAAGAAAACAATATTAAGGCTGATTTTTTAGGGCTAAAAAAGGAAATTTGTGGCGTGGAAAACACTCCCGTTGATTTGCAAAAGAAATGGGTCGCAACTATCAGCTCACAAAAGGGCTGTCCGATGAATTGTCAGTTTTGTGATTGCCCGAAATTCGGATTTTTCGGCAATGCGACAGTTGAAGAGTTGGAATTTCAGATAAGAACTATTTTGGAAAATGAAAACATTGACAATACAGAACGCTTTAATGTTCACTTTGCTCGAATGGGAGAACCCACTTTTAATAGGAATGTTATTTACTTTACGACATTTGAACTTGATAAAATCGTAAATTCATATATAACAGCAGATACAATTCACCCTGTTGTTTCTACTATGTTACCAAAACACAATAAAAATTTGGAAGAGTTTTTACTGTGCTGGTGTCATATAAAGAACGAACTTCGTAATGGTGAAGCGGGGTTGCAGTTAAGCATCAACAGTACAGATAACGAACAGCGTAATAAACAGTTCAACAATATGAGCCTTTCATTGGAGGAAATTTCAGAGTTGTCAAAGAAATTACCGATGCCTGTCGGTCGAAAATATACTCTAAATTTTGCTGTCACTAACGATACAATTCTTGATGCAAAAAGACTTACTGAACTTTTCGATAAAGATAAATTCATTGTCAAAATAACACCGATTCACGAAACAAAATCGGCGATTGAAAACGGCTTTGATGTCGGTGATACATATACAGATTACGATGTGTATAAGAAGTTTGAAAGCCCTTTGTTAGAATACGGCTGGGATGTTATTGTTTTCGTTCCAAGTAAAGAAGAGGACGAGGACAGAATAACTTGTGGTAACGCTCTGATTTCAACTGTATCTAAACAGTAAAACACATACATAAAACGCATATATCAAATACGGCAAAAACCAGACAATACGCCGTAAATTTTTTGAGAAAGGAGGAATGATATATGGTTGAAAATAAAAATAACGGTAATAACGGTAAGAACGAACTCGACAGTTCAAAAAGCCTTAACAACTCAAGCAATTCAAATCAGTCTAATAATTCCGATTCACTTAACTCAGACGGCTTTAACAATCCGAATGGCAACGAAGATTTCGGTAATGATTTACAGGCTCAAAACAAGCCTATAAATAACGGAAATAGCGGTAAAGACGGAAACGGAGAAAACAAGGCTCTTGAAGACGGTTTTGACAGTAACGCTTCTCAGACTGCACAAACCGCTAAAGACGCCAAAACCGCAGAAGACAATGCCAAAGACGCCAAAGACGCCAAAGATACAGCAAAAGACGCTGCGTCCGAAGCAAGCGATGCGGCAAGCGATGCAGCCGGTAAGGGCAAAGTTATGACCGCTTTTAATGTGACGGACAATCTCAAGGCTTCGGCACAGGAGGCGGAAGCTCAAGATGCGGAACAAAGCATGAAGGACGTAGCCAAGGATACTGTTAAGGCAGCTCCTAAGGTTGCGGCGGATGCGGCTTCGGGAAACGTCCCCGGCATTGTAGCCGATGCTGTTGATTATGCGTCGAAAACACTTCCAAAGCTGGTAAAGATACTTCCGGTGTTGCTTCTGTGTGTATTGCTTATCGGTGCATCTATATTCAGTATGGTCGGGATGTTGCCGTCAGTTATGTACGGAGGTCTTGAAGAAAAAGTTGAGGAACGACAAATCAACAAGGCTCAAAATGTTATCGAAGAGGAATATGAAAAAAGAATATCCGCTGTTGTAAGCGATATTATTAAACAAACTAAAAACGAGGCAGAAATCGGTACTTTTTCGGCGTGGAAACGTATTGTTGCCGGAAAGAACGATAACTACACCGTTACTGTTCAGCGTAAGAATGAAACAGACGCTGTTATTACCGTTAAAAACAACAAGACTTCTACCGGACTTAAAATAACCGTTAATCAAATTTACTTGACGGATTATTCTCCGTTAAAAGCCGATAAGGTAGCTTTGATAAATTCTTACGCTTATAAAGACGCATATAAAGACACTAAAGAATATCTGTCGGGTGAAGCTGTACCCGACGAAACACTCTTTGAGACAACAAGCAATACCAAATGGAGAAGCAAAGACACTTCAGGTCTAAAAAAATGGCTTGAAGATAATATGAACAGTCTTGTTACATACAGTGTAAGCGAAGAGGCTCAGGTAACGGAAGACGGGTTTACGTATAGACAGCTTACGTACTCTGTAAACGGTATCTTTACCGAAGACGATATTTATGCGGCTTATGGCTTCTCAGATGCTCAAAAGGAACAGCTTAAATCATTGAATTTTGCCGGAAATATGTACCTCGCCGCGTGTGATGACACATCTCCGGAAGGCACGGAGAAATTATCATCATCCAACATATACCCGAAGCTTGACGTTTACACAAACCTTGTAGGCGGTAACGACAACCTTATCTGGTCTATGCTTCCGTCAGATTATAAACACTTGATTGCCGATAACGATGAAACAGGCACGGCAACAATTATTCGTGAGTTTATAACCGCTGCAAAAAATCAAGTCGGTTTTGTTGCCGGAGAAAACAACAACAATCCCTACAGTGAATGGAACAACACTAACAGTGCCTACTGGAATGCTGCGTTCCTAAGCTATTGTGCGAACACGGTGGATTCGGTTCTTAATACCGGCACGAAACTGCTTGACAATGTTATACCGAATACAGGCAGCGTCGATTACATGACAGGCTTCTTGTTTAACAACAACTATGTGTGGCATTACAAAAATGATAATTATGTACCCCAAATGGGCGATATTGTAGTTTTGTATGCTCCACAGCAGACTATAAACGCGGATGGCAGCATAACTACTGTCGATACTCCGACAGTGGCGGAAACGTGTCCGGAACTTAACATCTCAGATACAGAACTCAGAGCAACCGCTCTGGGCCTCGTAGAAACGGTTTCGGGCGGAACTGTAACGTTTATATGCGGTGATACGGCAAATCACGCTGTGGAACGTCTGGCTCTTGATTTGAGCGATTATAAGATAGTAGCTTATGTTACTCCCGATTACGGCAGCATTACAAACGGGACGGACGACTCGCTCATATACGACGGCGAGGTTTTTGATAAGGGTTCTTTTCTTTTCCCCGTTAAAGGAACAGTAACCGTTTCGGCTCTGTATCCTTTGTATCCGAGCGGTACGCCACATTCGGGACTTGACCTTGCTTGTCCTATCAATACACCTATCGTTGCGGCAAATTCAGGTACTGTTGTAAAGATAGACAACGCTTGCAAAACTACTTACGGCAAGTTTATTAAGATACAATCAGATACGCCATCAGGTACAGTCTACTGTATATATGCTCATCTTAATCAAATATGCGTAAAAGAAGGCGATACCGTTTCCGCAGGAAGTGTTATTGCTCTCTCAGGTAATACGGGTAACACTACAGGCCCACATCTTCATTTCGGTGTAAAAAACAGTGCCGGAATTAACGTTAATCCTGTTCCTTATCTGGCTAAAAGCTCGGATATTCGTCTTCATGCAACTATTGTCAATTAACAAGAAAGAAAAGAGGTGTTTTTATGACAGAACAAGAAAATCTTTCACCTGCATATGTTATACCACGTAATTACGAAGATAGCTTTATTACCGCCGGCGGACTTTCGTTCAGAAGTATTGGCGAGGGTGCCCTGCTTGCAGCTTTAACAATTCCTATCTTTATTTTCTTGCCTATCAGATTGCTTTACAGAGCTATTCTTATAGCTGTATTCGGCGGTGCATTGTTTGCTTTCGGCGTTATAGGTATTAAACACTGCTATCTTTCCGAGTTTATAACGAAGTTCTTTAAGTTTAAAAGAAGCTGCCACGTTGTCGAAAGAGACGATAGTCACGTTTTTGACAACCTGATAGCCGAAACTGAAGATGCAGAAACACAAAATGATAACGTAGAAGAAGTCGTCGAGTCGGAAACAGTAGAGACGGATGTTCTTGATTCGGATTCGTCGATTTCCGAGAAAGAAACCAAAAAGAAGCCCAAAAAGGGCAAAAAATCGAAAAAGTAAGTCATATATAAAAAAAGAAAGGAGGTGCTTTTTATGAAAAAACCAGAAACTTCAACTGAAAGAAAAAACGAAAGTGATAAGAGAGGTTTTAAAGAGTTCTGGGCTAACAAATCTACACGATGGGCGTTTTGGGCGTTTATCGCTGTTGTTCTTGTAACTATCGGTGTTTTCATTCTTAATTCAACAGTCAATATTTGATTTGCCGGTTGTCAAGGCTCCTTACTTACAGTTTTGTTTTTTTAAGACTAAAGACGCTGTGCTTTTGCATGGCGTCTTTTGTTTTGTGCATTTGTTCATAAAGTGAACTACTCGGCATTGAAATACCGAGCTTCTTGTTTCAACCACCAACGCTTAATTACATATAAAATGCAATCAAGTCTTACACAGTGTCCGCAAGCGTTAGGTTCGGATAGTTCCTATCCTACCAAGTACAAGGTCTAAGCAGACAATAGTATGCGTAAACCTTCATTTTTTATGTTGATTGCAGCATTGTAATCTCTGTTGATTGTAAGACCACAATCACAGGTTAAATTCAAACAAAAGGGCAAATTTGTAAAAAAACTTTTCATATATAGGTGTAAGCAAACAATCACCGCAGTAATTACTTACAATAATTACTGCGGCATTAAACAAGAAATTACTTCTTGGTTATTTCTTTACAGCAAGCGACAATCGTCAATATTGATGCCATCAAACTTGCATTGGTGGTTAACATTTTAACCTATTCACAAAACTGTGAATAAACATCCATAGAAGCACCTCCTTTATTTTAGATTTAGAAACAAAGTTTCCTTCTTCATTAAAACCTTGTTAACGTAAATCAAAAAAAGAGGTTAATTTCTTGCTTCGTTGATTTAGCACAGTCTGTAATTCCTTGCAAGATTGTTTGCTTACATCTACATTTATAAGTATAAGTAAAAGCAAAAATCAAATTCAAACAAAAGGGCAAATTTCTTTGATTTTCGGTCATATATAAATGAAAGGAGAGCCTCAGAAAAAAACAAAAACCGTGTGAAGATAAAGAGTAAATCTCTATTTTATGTATGCTTTGTCTTGACACAAAATCAAAAATAACTACAATATATCTGAGGTGATAAAAAACTATGAAAAAATTTAACTTAAAAGAAGCGGCAAAAAACCTTAACGAAAAGCTTAAAAACGACAAGAAGTTTAAAGCTCGTTTTGCTACTCTTACCGTAGCGGGAGTAATCGTTATAGCAACTGCGATAACCGTTCCTACGGTTGTGCATAACAACAAAATCAAGGCGGAAGAAAACACTACGAATGTTGCCGTGCAGGCTGAACCGGAAACCGAGACTACAACATTGCCCGACGGCGTTGAAACTACCGTCGATGCGGAAGGTCACGTTGTACCCGTAACCGACGAAAGCGGTAACTTTGTTTATACTACTGCTACGCCGGAAACAACCATAGCTGCTATTGATAATACAGCAGTCGAAAACAATAACGCAAATAATGATAACGCCGGAGGCAACAAGGGCAGTTCAAGCAATACAGGCAGCTCAAACAATAAAAGCACTGGCGGCAATAAAAACACAGGTGGCAATAAAAGCACAGGCGGTAATAAAACAAACAGCGGTAACAAAAGCAATTCAGGCAATAAGGGCAACTCCGGTGGCTCAAATAGCAGCGGTGGCGGAAACAACCAGCAGAGCTGGCGTCCCGTAACCGAAGCCGATGTCAAGGCTATTGTTGAAGAGGCAAAATCGTATGCAAGAAATAAATACGGCTTTGTTATAGATTCGTCTTTAACCGAGGTTGGCACTTCTTGGGGTCCGGAAACAGGTATATTGGCTAAGTTTGATGATGCGCGCAAAGCTAAATACTCCAAGGATTTGCGTGACGAGATTGACGGGGTGTATAAGGGCGGTAGGCAAGATTTTTCTGAGTTGAGCGATGAGGAATATGCTGAATGGTGGAAAAAACACCCAGCTCGAATGAATATTTTCTACAAATACCGTCCTAATGACAGCGCCGAGCCGTATTACATTTATGTTGTTTATTGATATTTTTTGTAGAAAAATACTTGTTTTTCACGGAAAATAAAGCATAATAAAGTAAAGTGTTATCCGCACCCAGCGATAACTTTTCTCACGAAGATAAAGCCCTCCCAAAAAAGGGCTTTATTTTTTTGTTTCAAAATTCAAAATGAAAAAAAGTTGACATTGACACGTGAAAAAAATCATGAAAAAAAGTTGACATTGACTTTAAAGAAATCCGTATGTTATAATAAGTACAACAAAAAGTGCGAAAAAACAAAGCACCGAAAAACAATCAAATAACAAATATCAGACCGTTTCCTTATGGGAGGCGGTTTTTTTATGCCTTTTTTTACATCGAATTTTCGTAAAAAGGGCAAATTTGCAAAAAACCTTTTCATATATAGGTGCAAGCAAAAATCAAATTTTCAAATAAGAGGAGGTATCAATATGCTCTTTGTTCCGAATTTTCCGAATTACGGTACGGGCTTTTCGTAGCACCGCAGCACATATGCAAAAAATGCAAAAAATATTACTGTAAGTGTTTAAAAAACAAAAATTTATACGAAAGGAGAAATCCAACCATGAACACTACAAGTATTCATTCAAACAACCGAAAACAGACAAAAATCGTAAGAATCGTGTCCGTCTTTCTTGCCGTGCTGATGATGTTGTCGGTAATGCCGCTGACTTCATCGGCTATAAGCGACGGAGAAACCGTAAGAGTTACCGGCAGAAACGACTGGGTAAGCGGTTTTTACTATGACTTTACTTCGCATAAAGAGTTAGGCTTGGGCGGTAAACACGGTCAGCATCAAAGACTTAAAGCCAACGGTCAGGTTGCCTATTGCGTTGAGCCGGGCGTACAGGTGCAGGAAGGTAATAAAACAGCAAGCGAAGTCTATAATGACCTGTCTAAAGACCAACAGCAGCTTATTAAATACGCCTTTATCTACGGATATAACGGTACTTCGCGATACGGATACGCAAGTGATGTTGAAGAGGTTGCTACACAGGCTATTATGTGGGCTATTGTTAAAGGTCTGTTTAACACCGATAAAACTGAGACGTTTCTCAACTGTGCTTTCGGAGGCAAGACAAGCTCCGCAAACAGAGATGCTTGTAAAGCCGTATATTACAAGATAGAAGCTCAGATGTTGAGCCATGGAACAAGACCGAGTTTTGCAACAAGATATGACTGGCTAGCTTCAGGCAAAACCATAACTCTCGACTACAACCCGAACACGGGCAGATACGAAAAGAGCATATTTGACGATAACCACGTTATATCCGGATATACGTTCAGCATGCCGGGCGTTGAGTTTGAAGTTGTGGGTAACTGGCTTAACATATTCACAACAAACGAGTTTGACGGTTCGGAAGTAGTTACAGGTGAAAGAACCAACAACTCGTTTTCAAATCCGTTGCCTCAGCTTACGGCTATGTACTGCGTTGGGCCGGGTCAGACTACGGCAACGGCAGTATCAAGAAACGACCCTGTTAATGCGTATTTCTCTCTCAAAACAGAGGGTAGAGGAAAAATACAGATAAACAAACATGCCGAACAAGGCGATAGTCAGGGAATGGTATTCAATATAAGCGGTAACGGCATCAATATGGATGTGACGATAAACAGCGGAAACGGATATGACGGATATGTTGTTATAGACGATTTGCGCCCCGGTACATACACAGTTACAGAAAAAGCAACGGGCGAAAAGTATTATGTAGAACCTGATTATCAGTATACAACCGTTACGCCGAACAACACTTCAAATGTTTGGTTTTCAAACAATCTTAAACGCGGTAACATTGAAGTCAGAAAGAACGCTGAAGACGGTATTAAGTCAGGATACAAATTTAACATATCCGGTACAGCAATTGACGGCGAAACAATAAACGAAACAATCACTACAAACGCTGAGGGTGTTGCTACCAAAGAAGGCTTACCTATAGGTACATACACGGTAAAAGAACTTAACTGTCCTTCCTATATGGTAGTGCCGTCAGACCAGACTGTTACCGTTAAATATAACGAAACCTCTTCCGTAACCTTTGACAACAAATACAAACGCGGAGATTTGGTTCTTTCAAAAACGGACGCGGAAACAGGCGATATAATACTTGCTGATGATGCTGTATTCGCAGTAAGCGAATATAACAAAAACACAAACGAATATGATTTCGTGTGCAACTTGTCTCATTCGTCTACACTTGACAACGACAGATACGGTTGTACCGACGGTTATTATGTCAACAGATTACCCGTAACGGAAAAGAATGACGGAAAGTACAGAGTAACCGAAAAAACAGCTCCTACCGGATATGTAACAGACGGTAGGTCTTATGACGTTGTAATATCAAATGACGGCGATGTTATTAAGGTAAACGACGGTACTGTAGTTAACAAAATTCAGAGAGCGCAGATTAACCTTATTAAAACCGATAAAGAAACCAACAAAGCTCTTAGCAATGCTGTTTTTGATATATATGCAAGAGAAGACATAATTGCTAACGGTGTTACAATGTTTAAAGCTGGAACAAAAGTCGGTACATTAACGACCGGCGAAAACGGGAAAGCTCTTTCAAATGCGCTTTATCTCGGTGAATATTATCTCAAGGAAGTCAGTGCTCCTACGGGATATGTCCTTAACAAAGACAATCACAATGTTTCATTGAAATACGACGGGCAGAAAGCTGAAGTATACATTCAATCGGAAACAGTTTCAAATATGCCGCAGAAAGGCGTTATTGAAATTTCAAAGATTGATGCTGAAACCGACCGCCCGATTATAAAAGGTGCTGTATACGGTGTTTACGCAAGCACTGACATAGTTGTAAACGGCGATGTTAAGTACAAGAAAGACCAGCTCGTAGATAAAGTCTCTACAGATAACGGTAAAGGTGACAGCAAGAAATTGTATCTCGGAACATATTATGTCAAAGAATTGACGGCTCCGGAAGGATACAACAAGAACAACAACGTGTACTATGTTCCCCTGATGTATCAAGGTCAGGATGTAAGCATCTTTACGTTTAAAGTTACCGACAAAGATGTATCTCAGAAGGGCAGAATAACAGTAACTAAGACCGATTCGGAAACGAATAAAACTGTCAAAGACCTTACCACAGAATTTGAAGTATATGCTAAATCCGACATAATTGTAAACGGTGAGATTTTATATAGTGCCGGTCAGCTTGTAACAACAATAATGACTAAAGACGGTGTGGCTTCAACGGAAAATCTTCCTCTCGGTGATTATTTCGTTAAGGAAAAGACAGCTCCCGTCGGTTATTCCGTTAACACAGAAAGACATGATGTAAGCCTTACGTATGATGCGGAAAAGGAAACTGTATATGCAGAAACCACAGTCTCTAATGCACCGCAGAAAGCTACAATAACAGTTCTTAAAGCAGATAAGGAAACGAATATCCCTGTGGAAAACGCCGTCTATGTTATTAAGGCTGCCGATACTATTAAGGTAAATGGAAAGACCGTATACAGGAAGGGCGAGAAGGTAGCCGAATTGACTACCGACAAAAACGGTAAAGCCACAAGCGAACCTCTGTATATAGGACAGTATATCGTTACCGAGAAATCAGCTCCAAAGCCTTACGTAAGGGACAAGAACAGCTATACGGTTGACATTACGCCCGTAGACCAGAACATTACTCTGTATAACAAGAACTGTGAGGTCACAAACCTTGCACAAAAAGCTACTATCAAGCTTACAAAAACCGACAAGGAAACAAACAAAGCTTTGAAGGGTGCAACTTTCAATATTGTTGCAGCAGATGACATAACAGTTAACGGTGATGTTAAATATCACAAGAACGACATAGTAACGTCGTTTACCACCGATGAAAACGGTGTTGCAATATCACCCGAACTCTATCTCGGTTCATACAAACTTATTGAAACAACTGCTCCTAACGGATACGTATTAAATACGGATGAAGTATTGGCAAACCTTGAATATCAAGGTCAGGAAGTCGAAGTGTTCCAGAACAGCTACACAGTGCAGAATGCTCCGCAGAAAGCCAACATTGAAATTACCAAATCCGATGTTGAAACCGAAAAACCGATTAAAGGTGCTGTATACGATATATTCGCTGCGGAAGACGTAGTTGTTAACGGCGAAGTTAAATATACCAAAGACCAATTGGTCGATACCGTAACTACCGACGAAAACGGTAAGGCGGTTACAAAATATCTTTATCTCGGCAACTATTATATTGTTGAAAAAACCGCGCCTTACGGTTATGTTATTAACAATACCAAACAGAATATATCATTGACATACAAAGGCCAGAATGTAGTTACATTTACCGACTATGCAAGCTTTGAGAACGTCGCTCAAAAGGGTGTTATCGAAGTACGCAAGTCAGGCGAAGTGTTAAGCAGCGTTGAAAAGAATGAAGATAAGAACGGTAAAATATACACTCCCGTATATGCCGTAAAAGGTCTCAAGAACGCCGTATATGACATTATTGCTAACGAAGATATTTATACTTCTGACGGTACAAAACGTGCTTCTGAGGGCGAAATCGTCGATACTGTGAAGACAAATAGTGAAGGTGTTGCAAAGAGCAAAGAACTTTATCTCGGCTCATATAAAATCGTTGAAAAAACAGCACCTTACGGTATGACCCTTAACAATATTCCGCAGTATGTTACACTCTCGTATGCAGGACAGAACGAAAGCATTGTATCTGACTCCGTATCGTTTACAAACGAAAGACAGAAGGCTACCGTTACAGTTGACAAGCTTCTTGAAAAAGATGACCTTTACAACATTGGTAACGCAGACGAAATAACAAATGTTAAGTTTGGTCTCTATGCGAACGAGAACATTCTTGCCGACGATAACACGGTTCTTCCGAAAGACGGACTTATAGAAATCGCTTCGGCGGACAAAGACGGACATATAATATTTAACAGCGATATTCCTCTTGGTAAATACTATGTCAAAGAAGTATCGACAGACAAGCATTATATACCGTCCGATGTTAAGTATCCTGTAGAGTTCGATTATGCCGGTCAATCCGTTCTTGCCGTTACCGTAACAGCCAATGACGGTAATGCCGTGGAAAACGACATTATTCGCGGCAAGATATTGGGACATAAGGTGGACGATGACGGCAATTCCGTCGCAAACGCTACAATGGGATTGTTCTCAACAACCACAACCGAATTTACTAAGGACACGGCGTATCTTGTAAGCAAGACCGATGAAAACGGTGCATTTGTGTTTGATAATGTTCCTTATGGAGACTATATCGTAAGAGAAATTGAAGCTCCTGAGGGCTTCGTATTAAGCGAAAAGTCTACCCCGGTATCTGTTACGGATAATGCTCAAACTGTCGAAATCAAAGTTCTGAACAGCATTATAACCGGAAATGTAACCGTTACAAAGGTTGATAAAGAATATAAGGATAAAAACATTGCCGGCGCGGTATTTGACATATACCTCGACGTAAACGCCAACGAAACTTATGATGAGGGTGTCGATACGTATTACGGAACAATGACAGATAATCACGACGGCACATACATAGCCGAAGGGTTGCGTTATAACGGATATTTCCTTCACGAAAAAACAGCCCCTGAAGGTTTTGTGGCGGACGACGAATATTATTATTTTGAAATAAGAAATAATAACGAGACCGTTACTGTTTCAAATAATGACGAAAATACGTTCGAAGACCGTCCTATAATCGGCACTGTTGAAATTACAAAGACTGATGTAGCTACAGGTGCTCTTATTCCGAACGCAGGTTTCAGAATTTATGACGCCGACGGCAATGTCGTTGCCGAAGGGTATACCGATGAAAACGGTGTAGCAACATTCACATTAAGATATGGTAAATACACGTATCAAGAGTTTGATGCTGCTCCCGGTTATATTCTTGATGAAACACCACATGAGTTTGAGATTAAAGAAGATGGCGAAATCGTTAAAGCTGATATGACTAATGAGGCAATACCGGCCGTTGAAATACCTCAAACCGGTACAGCCGGAAAAGCAATCGGTGCTTTCACAGGACTTTCAGCTCTTAGCGTTATCGGAGTTTATTTTGTTAAAAAGAAAAAGTCCGAAGCGTAAGTAAGTGAAAGCGGTATTCAAAACAAATCAAAAGTTAAAAAGTCAATGCCGATTGGTGTTGGCTTTCTTTTTTGCAAAAAGGGCAAATTTGCAGAAAAATATTCCATATATTGTTGTAATAACATGATTTTTTAGGCGGTGATAAAATTGAAAAAAAACAACAAGGTAATGAGCTTTGAAGACGTTATCGGGAACGTCGAAATCAAAGACAACGTTATTATAACGCCGGATAAGAGGTATGTAACAATCGTTGAAATTGCCCCTATTAACTTCGACTACAAGACGGCGTTGGATAAGGAAAAAATAATTGATGGCTTTGCTCAGCTGACTAAGATAGGCCCGGTAACGATGCAGATAAAAAGTCTTTCGCGCCGTGCTGACGTAAACAAGTATATAAACGTTTTGAATCACGACTTTGCTCTCGAAAAAGACTCTCATTTAAAGCCATATCAAGATGATTATATGCGGCTTATAAAACGCTTGGGAGTTTATTCGGGTTTATCTCGTCGTTTTTTCATAGTTCTTGAAGCCTGCGGCAATGACACAGAAAAGATAAAATCCTTTGATGACGCTGTTTATTATCTTGACAAGGCTAAACAAACCATAAGGCGTTTTATTCGCAACTGCGGAAATGCTGTTATTCGACACGGAGACGAAAATAACTTCCTGATTAACACGCTTTATGAGTTTGCCAACAAAAACAAAACAATATACGACCTTAAAGAACGCAAACAAGCGTTCTACGATGAAGCAAAGCGCATTACGGATAATGACGAAGAACTGCTTGATAACTTTGATGTTCCCGTTTCTACGCTTGTTTCACCTGAGAAAATAGAGTTTTACAGCGAATATTGTGTTGTGGACGGGACGTATTATTCGTTCCTGTACATTCCCTCTAAGGAGTACCCAAGCAGAATTTCTTACGCTTGGCTTACAGGAATAATATGCGGCGCAGAAGGTATAGATGTCGATATATTTGTCGATAAAAAAGACTCTAAATCAATGAAGAATAAATTGCGTACCAAGATACGTATTAACAAGGCTCGGATGAACACTATGAAAAACACCGAGGGCGAAAACTATGAGGAAATCGGCAAATCTATTCAGTCGAGCGCATACATAAGAAACAGATTAAACAGCGGCGAGGACTTTTTTTATGTCACAACGATGTTCACTCTTTCCGCTTCTTCTTTAGAAGAGTTGTATGAAAAAAATTCAGCTGTTAAAGATATGTTCGGAGCCATTGATGTTGACTTGAATGAGTGCGAATACAAAATTAAAGAAGCTTTTTCTTCTTACATGCCGCTTAATACTCTTGACCCATACATATACGGTAAGGGCAAGAGGAACATGACAACATCGGGACTTAGTGCCTTCTATCCATTTAATTCGTTTGAGGTATCCGACACAGACGGAATTCTTCTTGGTATCAGTGACAACAAGACAATGCTCGTGATTGATAACTTCGACACTTCTAAGTATTCAAACGCTAACATAACTCTTTTGGGTACATCCGGTGCAGGAAAAACATTTACCTTACAGACGATGTGTCTTCGTTTTAGGCTTAAAGGCGTACAAACTTTTGTTATTGCCCCGATTAAGGGCGACGAATATGAACGAGGTTGTAAAGAAGTTAATGGTGAATTTCTTACTATTTCTTCGGGTTCAAAAACACGAATAAACATTATGGAAATTCGACCAAGCGCAGATGAAAACGCAAAGAAATTGGGTTATTCATCTAAAAGAGAAAGACAATCAATCCTCAGTAGCAAAATCGACTCTTTGCTTACCTTCTTCTCGTTGGCGATAGGCGATATGTCAGGAGAGGAGAGAACCTTTCTTGACGACGCTATCTTAAAGACATATTCGCTTAAAGGTATTACAAAAGATAACAGCTCTCTTATAGATACAACAAAAACTGTTGTAGACGAACAGGGAAATCCTGTTTCAAATGTAGTATATAAAGAAATGCCGATTTTGGAGGATTTATATAATGTGCTTTCTCAACAAAAGGGTACAGAGCGACTTGCAAATATCTTGTTGAGATTTGTTACAGGTTCGGCAAGTGCTTTTAACGGTCAAACAAATGTTGACCTCAGTAATAAATATATCATATTTGACCTTAACGATTTGTCAGACGAGTTAAAGCCTTTGGGTATGTTTGTTGCTCTTGAGTTTATTATGGATACTGTTAGGCAAGATAAGACACAGAAAAAGGTTGTCGCAATAGACGAGGCTTGGATGTTGCTCAACAAAAATCCTCTCGCAGCCGAATTTGTCGTTACTGTATTTAAGACTATTCGTGGTATGGGTGGTTCAGGTATAGCGGCAACACAGGATATTGAGGACTTCTTTGCTCTTGAAGGTGGTAAATACGGTAAAGCTGTATTAAACAACAGCCGTATTAAAATGATACTTCGTCTTGATGATGATGAAGCAAAAATCGTTAAAGAACATTTCAACCTTACACACAACGAACTGAAAACAATAACAAACTTTTCAAGAGGTCAAGTGTTAGTTAAAGCAAATGAAAACACTTTCACGGTTAATATCAAGGACTCAAGAAAGGAAACTCTACTTATAACATCTGACTCGAAACTTCTTCGTAAACTTGCTAACGGCGAAACGATTACACAAGATGACTTGGCTGCGTAAAATAATTGCGGAAAATGAAAAAAAGTTGACATTGACACGTGAAAAAAATCGTGAAAAAAAGACGACATTGATTTTTCAAACACAGCCTGTTATAATAAATATAACAAAAAGTGCGAAAACAATATGAAACCGTTTCCCATTTCGGGAAGCGGTTTTTTATGTCATTTTTTACATCGGATTTTCGTAAAAAGGGCAAATTTTCTCGTACTTTCGTCATATATATTCGAAAGGAGAAATTTTTTATGGAGACCAAAAAAAGAAAAAAAGTTATGGTTGCATGTTGTATTTGCTGTGGGCTGGTTGCTTTAATAACAATAGGGGCAGCTGTTACAAAGCAAAACAAAAGTAAATGTAAAGCCGACGAAACGCTTGGCAGCGAAGTTCTTTCCTCTTGCAGTTCCTCTTGTAGTGACACTACAGACGAAACGGAGATTACTTCCGAATCCATAACAGAGGCAGTAAATGTCCGAATACAGGATACACTAAAAGACACTTCTTCGAATAATGAGACAGGCGAAAAAAAGAGTTGCCCCAACAATATTTCGAAGATGAAAACAACAACAGTCAAAACAGAAAAAACAGAAAAAGCAGAAAAAACAACAGCATCAAACGCTTCTGTTACTGCTGCTTCGACAACAAAAAGGCATATTCCTTGCGGGTCAAATCAAGATGTAAACCCGGAACAGCTTAAAGCAGAGGCAAACAAGCATCTTGGGTCATTTAGCAACGTGGAAGTGTCTTCGACACTCAACAAGAACAATTCATGCTGGACGCTGACTGTTAATTCATTTAATAATCAGAAGGTCTTACAAGACATAAAGGAATGTGCAGAAATCGAATATAATGAGTGCGTTAATGCCGGATATTTGAATAGAGGCGCACCGATAAAAATGTATGTCGATTATGAAGCCAAGGCGAGAGATGACCTTGGTCCGGGAGTGTGTTACTACACTTTTTATATTTTCTATTTGTAATAAGTTAATAAGTTAATTGCCGTATCTACTACGGTTTGTGCTTAGCAGTTATATGTTAAGAAGTTGCTCGTTAAGCAATGGTTAATGGAGAAAATGTGTATTTGTGTTGGTGCTTTTTGGCTTTGCCAAAAATTACCAACAAGAAAAATACTCGTTTTCTCTTTTTTTATTTTTTAAGAGAGTTATCATTATATTTTACACGCTAAAAGGTATAGTCACCAAACATCCAAGAAAGGAGGGAAATGTTTTGGTTATAACAACGATAGAGACGTTCATAACATTTGCGCTGTTGCAACAGCTACAGTGCCGTCCGCCGTGAGCCGACGGCTATGCAACATAAATGAACAGTATTATATTAACCAAAAAAAGAAGAAGGAGGTAAAAAATATGGTTAATAAAAAGCAGAAAGTTTTTGCAAGAGTTCTTTGTTCGATACTCTCTGTGCTTATCATACTTGGGTCGTTTTCTTTGTCTGCTTTTGCGGCGAATGTAAACAACAAATACACTATCAAACAGTCGCCTACTCATTATAAATACATAAAGTATTGGGGCGACGACGGGTCTGTAGCATCTCCGTCTCAAAGAGGTTGGGAGACGTTTTACAAAAGAACGGTTACAGCAACAGGCGAGGCGGCTTACTGTTTGGAGTTTGGCAAAGATTTTGCCAATGGTACATCTACAGACGCCGTAGACCTTGTTGATACAGCCGCTTGGCAGAACGCAAGTAACACGGCCAAAAGAGGCGTCGTCTTAGCTTCTATATATGGTTATCCAAACTCTTATTCAGAATACGGAGACGCAGGCTACTATGCAACTCAGGTAATTATTTGGGAATACATGCTTGGTTATAGAACAAGTGCTTCTTCGGATATTTACGCCGGAATTACCGGTGGATATGACGAAAACAATAAGTGCTGTCGTTTCATTTTGAGCATGCAGACAAAAGGATACTCAGATATTCTTGAGGCATATCGAGGCATATTAACCGAAATGTCTAAGCATACTGTAAAGCCAAATTTGGGTGACTCTTTGAATTTAAAACTTGATTATGATGCGGCTACCGGTAAATACACAAAGACGTTTACAGATACGAACGGCATTTTATCCGAGTTTAATATTACAAGCACGGATGGGTTGTCAGTTTATAAAAACGGAAACGTTATAACTATAACTTCGGATGCTCCGATAAACAGAAAAAGCCTTAAACATATCGAAATGATGAAAAATCTGACCGATTGTCACGGCGGCGTGGCTCTGTATGCTACTGCTAACCCTGAACTTCAGACTTTGATTTGCGGTTCAATACCCGACCCGCAAGTTGTGATGTTCAACGTTTATACGGATACAAGTGCGTTAAAGATAACGAAACATTCCGATGATTCGAACGTAAACAATGTCGAATTTAATGTTCGTTGCGATGCCACGGGCTTCAGTCAAAACGTAAAAACCAACGCAAGCGGTGTAGCTGAAGTGAATAATCTCCCTGTTGGCTATGAGTACACCATTACCGAAATTACACAGAACAACTACATACCCGTAGCTCCACAGAAAGTTACTTTGTCTTTCAATACAATTCCGAACGTCCATTTTTATAACGTTACTAAAAAAGGTTCTGTGACGGTTAATAAGGCGGACGCTGAAACCGGCAGAAAGCTCAGTGGAGCAGAGTTTGTGATTTGTAAGGGAACGTCTTGGGACTGGGATAATCTTGTGTGGAATGACACTTTGAACGACGATTATTTTGTAACAGACGAGAACGGAACATTTACAGCAAACAATCTCCCGGCAGGCGATTATATTTTGAGAGAAGGTCAGGCACCGGACGGATATATGCTCGATGAAGAATTATATCCGTTTACCATCGCCGACCAAAATTCAAACATAACGCTTGATTTGGTTAATAAGCCGAAAGAAATTCCCTTTGACGTTGATGTTGAAATCAATAAGGAAAATGAGGTTGGCAATAAGCTTAAAGGTGCCGAATTTTCTGTTTACAAAGCCACATCTTCGTTTGAAATATCAGACGAAACACCTGTCTTTACGGGCATATCCAAAGACGACGGAACGTTGAAGATAGAAAATCTTGCCCCCGGCTACTTTGTTATTAAAGAAACAAAAGCCCCGGACAGATGTGCTCTCCCTGCGAATGAAATTGTTGCTTGTCTGACAGTACAGCTCAACAAAGAAGGTACTGCGTATGAAGCAAAGTTCGGTCAGCTATCGGACTGCTCTTCGGCTAACGGCAATGTGCTTACGGTCGTTGACAATCGTATAGGTGTAACTCTTCGCAAAGTTGATGCCGATACAAATGAGGCTCTGCGCGGTGTCGAGTTTGAAGTTAAATCTTCTGACGACGATAAATTCACAACAATTACAGACAAGAACGGAATAGCTGTTGTTAAAGGATTAAAAGCCAACACAACCTATACGTATCAAGAAACAAAAGCTCCAAACGGATATTATCTTGACGATACGGTGTATTCGTTTACTACAGATACATACGGAAACATTGATGTATCAAACAATGTTAACGAATCAACAGGGTATCCGGAAATCGTTGTCAAAAACAGCGAGACTATTTTCACAATAAAGAAAGTAGACGAAAACGATAATCCTCTTTCAAATGCAATGTTTGACTTGTACAACAAAGAAAACATATGTGTAAAACGCGGTCTTGTTACCGATGAAAATGGTTTGATAGTTCTTAAAGGATATTCGGAAGGAGACTATTATCTCGTTGAAACAAAAGCTCCTGACGGTTATCTTACAACTGCTCAGAGCAAAGACGAAATGTCCTTCTCAATTTCTGCAAAGGCAGCCAAGACTATAACAATTCATGACAATTCAACTGTTGTCTCTTTGAAAAAGGTAAACGCAAACGAAAATATAGAAGACAGAATAGCGTTATCGGGAGCAGAATTTAAGCTGTACAAAGTTACAGATACCGGACTTGAAGCCGTAAAGGATGCTGCAACCGGACAAGATAAAATTTACACTACAGATAAAGACGGAATAATTACCGTGAAGAACTTACTTGTTAACGTTACTTATTGTTTTGTAGAAGTAAAAGCTCCTGACGGGTATTATACCAATCCGGAAAAGCATTACTTTACAATAACCGAAAGCGGAAAAGCCGTTGATGAAAACAATGAAGTAATTGCTAATAATGAAATTATTGCGGTCAACGCAAGAACATCTTTCACGGTAAGAAAAGTTGACAGCTTAACAAATCAAGGAATTGGCAATGCGCTGTTTGTTGTTTACAAAGCAAATGCCGACGGCAGCTTTAATCCGAACAGCAAGGTAGCGACCGGCAAAACAGATGCATCAGGTCTTTGGGAAATAGAAGGCTTACCGGAGGGAACTTACTATGCTGTTGAGAAGACGGCTCCGACAGGTTATGTGCCTAACCTTACTCCGATAAAGTTCACAATCGGATTTGCTAACGACAATGAAATGACGGTAAACAACGACAGAATTTCAGTAACTCTTAAAAAAGTTAACGCGGATAATGCCGAAATTACCCCGTCAGGTGCTGAATTTGACCTTTATGAAAAAGGCACGTTTAGTGACACAAAAATCAATAAAACATCGCTCAAACCGGACGAGAACGGCGAAATTACAATATCTGACGGACTTGAATTAAACAAGGAATATTATTTCGTTGAAACATTAACTCCGAAAGGATATTATACCGATTCCACCAAGCATTACTTCAAAATAAACAACGACGGTAAATGCACCGACAAGGACGGTAATTTACTTAATGAAGTAGTAATAAGCAATGTTCCGACTCGCTATACCTTAGCAAAAGTTGATGCCGATACTAACGAAAAAATATCCGATGTAACATTTGCAATCTACGCAGATGACGGCACTTATAAAGGCAGCTACACCACCGACGAAAACGGTACTATCGTTCTTTATAATACTCTCCCTGAAGGCAAGTATTACGCTGTGGAAACAGCTTTCCCTGACGGATATATTCAGGACAGTTCGCATTATGACTTTGAAATAAATTCTTCGACTAAGGACACAGTGCTTACTATAAAGAACAAGAAAACAAGCGTTACGCTATCAAAAGTAGACCTTGTTAACGGTAAACCCGTTGAAGGAGCTACCATTGAAATATATGACAGCACCGGCAAATGTGTTTACGCAGGGGTATCAAATTCAGAGGGTACAATCACCGTAGATTACTTACCTGTGGGTACTTATACTTTTAAAGAAACAATAAATCCCGACGGGTATCAAATCAACAGCGAAACTTATGAGTTTACTTTAAATGCCGACGGAACAATAACAAACGGATACGCCATTACCGATGCACCGACAGAAGTTATAATCACTAAAACCGATGCAGACGGAAAGCTTCTTAAAGGCGCAACAATCGGTATTTACGATTCGGAAGGCAAAGAAGTTTATCGCGGTGTTACCAATGAACTCGGTCAGATTAAAGTCCAGTATCTCAAGAGCGGCAAGTACACGTATAAAGAAATAGCTGCTCCTGACGGCTACAAGCTTAATAAAGAGACGTACTCTTTTGTTATCAATCGTGACGGCTCAGTCGAAGGCGAAAACGTAATGATTAACGAATCGACAAGCGTTACAATCACGAAGACGGACAAAGACGGTGTACCTCTTAAAGACGCATTGATAGCTATTTACAACTCAAACGGTGATGAAGTATATCGCGGAACTACAAACGAATTTGGTAAGATTTCAGTTTCCGGCTTATATGCGGGAGATTACACTTACAAAGAACTTGAAGCTCCCAACGGATATATTTTGGATAAAACATCTTATAAGTTCTCTATTGACAACGAAGGTAATGTTACCGGAGACAATGTAATCGTTAATGTGGAAACTTCGGTTGTTATTACTAAGACTGATACAGACGGAAATCCGATAGAGGGTGCTACAATCGGCATCTACAACGAGAACGACGAACTTTTGTATACGCTTGTTACCGACAAAGACGGTAAGGTTTATGCTTATAACCTTTTGAGAGGTAAGTATTATTTCAAAGAAATACTTCCGGCAGAAGGCTATGAAATCAATCCCGAAAAGCACGAATTTGAGATTGCTCAAGATGGATTGGTTAAGGGCGAAACCACATTGGAAAACACGTTGTCAAAGGTTGTTATTACTAAGACCGATACAAAAGGCAATCCCCTAAGCGGAGCAGAAATTGGTATTTATAACAGCAACAACGAGCTTGTAAAGAGCGGCACCACAGACGAGAACGGAGAACTTGTAATATACGGACTCAAGCCGGGCACTTATTATGCACAAGAGCTTAAAGCTCCTGAAGGTTATGTTCTCTCTGACAAAAGAGTTACATTTACAGTAACCGACTATGGTATAGCTGAAGGCGAATTCGTAATCACTAACGAAGCTGTACCCGTTACAGTAAATCTTCCTCAGACCGGTTCTACATTAACGGCTCGTGTGTCTGTTCTTGCTTTTGCATCGTTAATGATTAGCGGCGCAGCTATTTATGTCATTGTCAAGAAAAGACAAAAGAAATTAGTTGCGTTTGAGAAATAAATTCAGACAGTAAGTGATGCCGTGAGGGGCAAAACTCTTGCGGCTCACTCCATAAAATTTACAGAAAGGAAGGAAATTTATATGCTTAATAAAATAGCTCAAGTTGACGTTTACAACGGTGTCGGACTTGTCAGCAGCGCGGAAATAATGAAGCTGACACAGCTGAAACAATACTATAAGAACCAAGGATTTAAAGAAAAAAGAATTGACAGCATCATTAACATTATGCTCAACAACCACCTTGCGTATCAAATAAAAGGTACAGAGTATATCGTGAGTTCTCCGATGGTGTCATATCAGAAATATAACTCATCGCTTGAAAAAGCAATTTGGTTGTATATCGACAGCGTTAATACGAATGTGGAAAATGATATATTCAATTTTCACTGCAAATATCCGGCTGTGTTGTTTTTATCAAACAAGGAAAAGTTGTTAAGCGACATTACTTGTTTCTACATCAGAGACGGCGAAGAGGCGACTTCGTGCCGTACTATTGATACTAATTACAATATATACGGAGATAAGCAGCAGAATATCATTGTCATTATTGATGATGTTAAACAGATTGAAAAAATCAAATTGCCGGACGTTTTCAAAATTTTGTATTACGTCGTAATTTCAACCGATGGCAATGTTACTTATTATAATTTTGATGAACAAAATAGGGTATAAAGAGAGGAAAAAACCATGAAAAGCGGTACTAATAACACTAAAGGTGTTTCAAAAGAAGAAAGTGAAATCTTCGAGCAAATCGAAGGAGTGAATGAAGCGGTTAATCGTTATTTTGAAATAAATAACGCAAAACAATACGATAGAAAAGAATACGAAAAAGTGATAAATATGGAGGAAAAATTGGGGAAAATAGTTCTTAACATACGAGGTAATATAAACAATTTGTTTGTGTCAGCTAATAAAAAGATTATGCCTGTTACCTCAAATGTTATAGATTTTAACCTCAATAAATTCATAGCAAATGACTTTAAAGTCGAAAAAAACGGGTCGGTAATTAAAATTAAAATACCTCCGTTACTTCACAAAAAAGTCTATAAAAAGACTCAGATAAGCGAGAAATATTACGAGGATTATTACACAAATGAATTAGTGGACGGTGAGTTGTACGCATATTTACGCAACTATAAATTGACAAAACATATTTCAAAATACAAAGAAAAAGTCCTCATTTATGTAAAAAACGTAATATCAACTAATAGGAAAAGAAATGATATTCCGGATACAGACAATCACGAATATCATGACTTAATAAACACGATTACGACGGTTTTTCTCGAAGACGATTCACCCGAACATGCAGCATTTATGTTCGATACTGAATACGGCAGCACCAACAAAACCGAGATATATATTATACCGTACAGCGAGCCTGAAGAGATAATGCGTGTTGCTCTTGAAGCTCCTGCTTCGGCTCAATCGGAAAACAAAGAAAAGGAAAATATTATTGATTTCAGACTTGCTGTTTAGGCCAAAAAAACAGAATAAAATGTGTGCTAAAATCAAGCACTTTTTCGAGAATTTGATTTTGGCACACAAAAGATGCGATAAAAAGGTTGGCTTTGTGGGCTTTTTGGGGATTGCAAATAGCAAAAAATACAGAACAATGGAGAGATGAGGCTACTTGTTATTTTTTCTATTTGGATTGGCGCGTGTCTTTACGTTTATACGAAAGGGAAAAGACAAAGACGTCAAACAACACAGCCACCGTAAACAAGAGATTAAGCAGACCCAATAAAGGCCCAATAAAGAAAACAAGAGAGACGGCACTCAAAACACAGCAGTGAACTAATCCTTTGCGGTAAACTCAAAAGGGTAAAGAAACTCAAGTAAAAAAAGAAAAGAACCGCACTGCAAATAAGCAAACAAAACGAGCAGAGAGAAAGCCGAAAAAACTCTCTACAAGCTTTACACATTTCTTTACACAAATCAAAAAAAGAAAGGAGATGAAAAGAGAAATGAGAAACGAAATAACTGCAATGAAGCTAAAGATAATGCAAGTCCTGTACGTAGAGAAGTGTATACCATCATCGCAGATAGAACTGTACGCAATGTACTTACGAACGAAAGGGATACAAATAGGCCCGTCATACTTGTACCGAATACTAAGAGAACTGATAACTGTTGGATATGCGGAGCGAATACGAGTAGGGTATCAGCAAAAGGGAGTGAGTATAAAAAGCCTTGAGGGAAAGAGCGGATATAAAATCAAGAATATATACCGGCTAACGGCAGCGGGTCGGCACTATATAGAGAGTGAAGACCTAACGATATTGAACAAGGAACTTCGGGAGGATATGTGTGAGGAACTCGACATACGCCTCAAAGAAGGGCAAGTGGAGCAAGGGAACCGAGAGAGGGAAAAAAGCGAAGCCAACGAAGAAAAGGAAAATTTGATAATACTCAAAGGCAACCTTGTGGGTGACACAGAAAAGGCAAGCGGACAGGTAGCAAAGGAAAGCACGGGGTTTGTGTTGCAGAGTGCGCTTAAAAACGAGCGAGCTGTTCGACTTATGAAGACAGAACTGTTAGGCAAAGTCAGCGAGATAGGGAGGAAGAATATAAAGTACATAAGCAATGAAAATCTGCGAAGCAGCATAAAAAACAAAGGGGCACTGGCATCGAAGATAACGGGACTTATGCAAATACGTGATGCGGAAAGCAATGCACATTTTCTTCCGATATACAATCTTGGCGGAAGCGTAGGGGCGCAAAGCAAGAAGACCGAGCGAAAGATGAAAGCAGAAATAGAGAATAAATACAATACAGAAATAAATGAAGAAATCTTGCTTGGAGAAAACTACGAAACACTGCTATATAACATAGAAACGTTGTTGACGAGAAAGCGTGCGAAAAAGGAGGACGGAGAAAACAGAAGAATAAAAGCACTGATGATAGAGACAGACGAAGCACATCACACCTCAAAGCATTATCACAACATAGACGTGAGCGGGGCGAAGCAGATGGAGATATATACCATTCCGCAGGAAATGCGGAGAGTGTACTATCAACAGCGATTGCGAGAAGAACAAGAGACAAAGAGATATTTCAGTCGCGAAGCAATAGAGAGGGCAAGCGGTAGCATATACAGTGCAAAGACGGAGGCAGAAAACGTGTATGTTGGATATGAGGTAAACATAGGCGAGCTGGTGCAGTTTATGACGCAGATGAATGAAGCGGCAGGCGAAAGGAAAAAGACAATCATAATATGTCAAGAGAGCCAAAGGAGCTTATATGAAAAACTGACAAAGAGAGTAGGCGTGGAAGAAGACACAAAGATAATAGCAACGCCATACTACATATAAGCTTGTAAGGCGAGAGAACGAACGAATATTCATCTCAACATAAAAAAAGAAAAAAAACAAAAATAATCAAGGGAAGGAGGTAAAAACCTTGAATAAAAAAAACACAAACAAAGGGAAGAAAACAAAGAAAGCAATACCGTTAAAAGAAAAAATAGTAACGGAGATAAAAGAGCACTTTTGGCGAGATATGGTGATAGCGTTATTCACGATGTGGTTCGCGGGCATCTTGGGGCAAGCGTTGAAATTACCGATTGCAACAGCGGCTCTGCGAGAAAAGGGGTTCACAGGAAGTGTAAGCGAAGCTGTTAAGATGTGTTTCTCTCTTAATCCCTTGAAGTGCATATGGGCAAGCATAAGCACCGTGAGCGGTATACTCAGCTTGCTTTTGACGATAGCCTTGGTGTGGTTTGGATACAATTACGGAATTAAGCCGAGGATAAAGCAGGAGACGGGATATAAAGACGATAGGAACTTTACCGTAGCAGAAGAAGGCACATACGGAACATCGTCTCTAATGCGAAAAGAAGAAGTCGGTAACGTCTTGGATATGAAGGAGGTCGGAGAGCAGGAGGGCATAATACTCGGACAGCTTGACGGCAAGGTACTAAGCGTTCCCTCAGATAAAGAGTTTGATGAAAAAGTCAAGCGGCTTAATTGGGGTATAGAAGAAATCATCAATAACAAGCTAAACAAGAATGTTCTTGTAATGGGTGCTCCGGGAACATTGAAAACGAGAGCAGTAGTACGAAATTCAATCATACAAGCGGCGAAGCGAAGTGAAAGTCTTGTAATAACAGACCCAAAAGGAGAGCTTGTTGAAGATACTGCAGTTTTCTTGCAGAACAAAGGGTATAAAGTGCGAATATTCAACCTTGTTAATCTACTCAATTCTGATAGTTGGAATTGCGTAGCGTGTATAGGAAACAACAGCCTTGTGGCAAAGATATTTGCAGACGCAGTAGCCGACAACGCGGGAAAGGGAAATGATACGTACTTTGTAACAAACGCCGCAATCATCCTCAAGGCAGTGTCACTGTATGTTATAGAAAGCCCGAATGAAACAGTAAAAACAATGGGGAGAATATATGACATTCTGTCAGAGAAGACCCCGGAACAGATGGACGAATTGTTTTGGGGCTTGCCGGAACGAAGCGTAGCAAGGCGAGCATACAATGCGTTTCGCCGGTGCAACGATAACGTAAAAGGACAAATTCTAAACAACATCAGTGCAATGCTTTCGGTGTTCCAAGACGATGCAGTACGAGATGTAACCAACACAGATGAGATAGACATAGAAGAAATATGCTATGAGAAGTGCGCGTATTTTCTGATAACCTCAGACCAGCACACATCGTTTGACTTCCTTGCAGTGTTGTTTTACGCAATGAGCTTTATCAAACAGGTAGAGTTCATAGACAAAGAACGAGGGAAAAAAGAAGCGGGGTTAGAATACAGAGAAACGTTGCCAATCAATTACATTATGGACGAATTTTCGAACCTCGGACAGATACCTGATTTTGTAAAAAAAATATCGACGGTCCGAAGCAGGAACATCAACATAACAATCATCATTCAAAACATAGCGCAGTTGAAGAACCGATACCCGAACGACCAATGGCAGGAAATACTCGGCTGTTGTGACATCAAGATATTCTTAGGTTGTACAGATATGATGACAGCGGAATACATATCAGATGTAACGGGCATAGCGACAATAGAGGTTGAGAGTACGAACAGCACATATGACAGACAGGTAATGATATTCAATCAAGACACAGACTATCATGAAGTAAAGTCGAGAGGTCAGCGAAAGGTAATGAACAAAGATGAAGTTCTGAGGATGAAAAACACAGATGAACTCATCTTGCTTCGATGCCAGAAGCCGATACTCTGTCAAAAGTTCGATTATACATTACACCCTGAGTCGAAGAACTTCATAAAATCCTCCCCGGCAGACCATATACCTGAGTGGCGCAGGAAACGAATGGAAGAAGAGGCGGAAAACAGGAAAAAGGCGGAAGAGATAATGAAGGAAGCAAAGCTGCAGACAGAAAGGAAGGTAGAGGAATACAGGAACAACAGAGAGAAGTATATGCAAGATATACGAAACGACGAATATAAAAACTGTATAACGACAACCGAAAGAAGTGAAGTAGCAGAAAAGGCAAAAGTAGTTCAATTATCTCCGAAAGACAGCAAAGACAAGCAGAGGACGGATGCGTTCATCAAAGACTTTTTCGCACCGGCAACAACATCGACGGAAAGTAAGACTGGCGATGAAGACGACAGCTATGATTATGACGATGAGGCAGAAGGAATAGCGGAAGATGAAAGAGAAGCCGCATAAAGCAAAAAAAGCAAAAAGCAAAAAACAAAAAAAGACATCAAAAAACAGAAAGGAAAAGTGATAACAATGGCAGAAATTTATACATTACCGAAAACGCAGGAAGAGTTGACAACGCTCGAAAAAGAGCGAATGGCTGTCTACAATGAGCTCTTGGAAAGCCGAAAGGCGCAGAGGCCGTTAACAGGTAGAGTGATACAATGCAAACCGAACGACAAAGCATCAGATTCAAAGATGCGGGTAATGGCAGTGGTTAATTATAAAGGCTGGAAGATACTGATACCGATAGGGCTTATGGGTCTTGACTTATCGTCAATCGAAGAATACGGGCGAGAAAAGAAAGAAAGTCTGTATAAACGATACATAGCGTCAATGTTAGGGACGGATGTCAAATTCATGGTGTATCCGAAAAAAGAAATAGACAGTATCAGTTCGGCTCTGCGAATGGCAATAGGGGACAGAAGTGCAGCGATGAAAAAAGAGCAGCAAGACTTCTATCTTAAAGTAAACAAGACAAGCGGCAAAAGCAAAATGGAAAGGGCATATGAAGACGGCATTATAGTCAAAGGGCGAGTCGTATCCACAAACAAGTCAACGTGCTTTGTTGATGTATACGGCAAACAGGTGCAGATACCGAAGAAAGAGATGTCGTGGCGATACGTAGCTAATGTTGGAGATGTAGTGAGGAACAACGACATAGTTAACGTAAAAATAACAGATTTGGCTGTAAATCACGAAACCGGAGAAATAGATATGCAGGCGAGCCTAAGAGCTGCACAGGAAAACGTGGTAAAAAACAACATGAAGCTGTACAGCGAAGGAACGATAACTCTTGGAGTGGTAACAGGCATATCAAACGGTTACTGGATACAAGTCGGCGATACAGAGACAGGAATAGATGTCTATTGCAAGAAAATCAACTGTATGGAGCTTCCCGAAGTCGGAGATACTGTAGGAGTAACGCTCTTTAAGATGGACTACGAAAACGGAATGACGTTCGGGTCTATTGAGAACATAGTCAGAAGAGCAAACCGATGGGGAAGTGTAGCAGCGTAAACGCAAGCAGCAAATAAATCAAATCGGCTTAAAGCAAAAAACAAAAGAAAGGCGGTGAGACTATGGCAAATAAGGACGCAAACTTTGCGGAAAGCTTAGAGAAGTTTAAAAAGCTTCCTGCCGCAACGCAGAAGAAAGGCTTTGACACAATGCTTGAAAGCATAAAAGCGGACAGTAGCGACAAAGAGATAGCTTCAACAATTAAAGAAGTAATCTATTGGGTTGCAAAGGTCGGCTAAGATGTCAAAGTAAAGTAGGAACAGTGAAAAGGAGGGGATAAAAAGCTCCTTCTTTTCGGCTTTTCCTGCTACCAAGGGCAAAAAATAAAAAAAGCAAGTCATATATAAGAGAAAAGACAGATATTAAAATCATTTATTTCGGGGGTAAAGATATGAGTAGTTCGAGCAATCCATATATATCAGGAGTAAACACGAAAGGCAAATACTACCAAAACACCAAGCGGCTTTTAGACAACTATGACAATATATCCTTACAGGTAAAGTCGTTTGAGGCGATTGTAAAGAAGCGATACAAAAAAGCGTTTGTGGATGTTAAGATAGAAGAGTTGTCAGCGGAAGAGATAGCAGAAATGATGACAACCAAAGACGAGTTTACACGAAGCGAGGTAAAGCTTCTCGAATGCAGAAGAACGTATCTGAAGAGCAAATATCTGCTGGAGCTGATTGATGCAGCATTAGAAGAATTAAAGACGCGAGAAGGGGGAGCGATGCAGTATGAGATAATAAAAGCTATGTCGATACACGGCATAAAGTTAGACGAAATGGAAGAGTATATGATGTCTAAAGGACGGCCTATGTCGGCAAGCACAATATACCGGGCGTATGTGCAGGGAATATCAACAATGTCAGTGTTGCTGTGGGGGTACAAAGCAATCGCGACGGACATCACGGATGAGTTGTACAACAAGCGTATGCAGGACTTGTTTGATTTGGTAGCGTAAAAGGTATAAAAACATAAAAACAAGCGAATTCCGACTGAAAGGAGGTGTTTCAATGGGCGAAGACAAAGCAGAAAAAGAACTATTATTGGCAGTACAAAGCAAAAACATCAACCCCACAATCATCATCACGCAGGATATAGCACAGTTAAAGAACCTTTATCCAAGCGATAAGACTTTTCCTCTGTGTTTGCCAAAACCAAAACAGTTGGAGTGATTGAAAAAAGGCAAAGTAAATACTTGTTCAAGTTCTTGCAGGCTAAGTTATTGACAAATGATTTATTGTGTAATATAATAATCATATAATAAAAATATAAAAAATAACACATATCTGCTATCTCTTTTGAGGTGGCAGATTTTTTTATTTTATTAACAAAAAACATAGAGTCGTATCAGTATAAATTGTGCTGATGCGGCTTCTTTGGTTTATGGCAAAAAAAGAGTAAAAAAGCTCATATATAGAAGAGCGAAAAAAATAAAGAAAGGAGAAAAATAATGGCAGCAGCAGAAGCAAAGGAAGTGCTTATTGCCCCGGAAAAGCACATATGCAAGTGTGCATATATCATAAATGTAAGCAGCGACAAAAGCTTTGTAGTTGCGGACCTAATAGATGAAGGCACGAAAAAGAGGTTCAAAGCAAAGGGAAAGAACACGATACCGCCGTATGTAGCGCCGATGTTGACAGTTGAAGTCACAGGGGTGTGGGAAGAATACAAAAGAGACGGCAAGACGTGCAAGATATTTGACGTAACAAGATTTGAACCTTTGCAATATGAAAGTACAGAAAGCTTTGTAGGTTATCTTCAGACGTGCTATAAGGGCATCGGGCCGAAGACAGCGGCAAAGATTTTAAACGCGCTTGACGGGCAGTACACAAAATTCGGCGAGAAAATAAATGAAGAAGGATATTTCAACAAAGCAATAGGCAAGAAGCTTGCGAAGTCGCTTGTAGAACAATACAAGAATCATGAAAAGCAAGACGAAGTATACAAGATAATGCAGGCAGCCGGAATATCCGAGAAAAAAATCAACGGATTTAGAAATGCTTACGGAAAAGGCGCAATGGAAGTGCTTGAGAGCAATCCATATGTGTTATATACGCAGTACAAAACGAGTTTCAACTCTGCGGAAGCAGTATGTATGATGATGCTTGGAACACATCCTGAGTTGCTAAAGTCACAGGAACGGATAGACGCTTGTGTGCACTATCTTTTAAAGAACAAAATAGCACTTCAGGGACACACGTATGTAAACTCGCGTCAGCTACTCGAATACACGTTAAGGAAGCTTAACGAAAACAAAGTGAAAGAGCTTTGGGTAAACAAGGAAGACGTGTCTAAAGAGTTGTATGACATGTGCAAAGTATCAGAGCTTGTGTGTGGAAAGATAAAAGTAAAAGGACAGCTTGCCGAAGCAGATAAAAGCTGGTGGGTGTACGACGCTTATTATTATAAAGCTGAAGAGTACATCTCGAAGCGAATAGCGGAGATGGCAAATTTCCGGTACAAATATACAGAGGCAACAAAAGCAAAGTATATATCGACGATAAAGGAGTGTGAAAAAGACGCCGGAATAGAGCTTGAAGCAAAGCAAAGAGAAGCGGTGATGTCCGTATTAAGCAACAAAATCAGCGTAATAACGGGCAGTGCAGGCACAGGAAAAACGACTGTCCTTAAAGTATGTATAGCAGTGTTAAAGAAACTTCATAAAGGGCAGTGCAAAGTAACGCTGACAGCACCGACAGGGAGAGCGGCAATGCGAATGTCGCTTGCAACAGGGCTTGAAACAGGAGCGTCAACGATACACAGTCTTTTGGGCCTTACAGGGCAAGAGGATGAAAATGTAGAGGTAACGCCAAACCAAGTTTCAACAGATGTGTTGTTCATAGATGAAGCGTCGATGTGTGAATTGAGTTTGTTTTACAAGCTTCTTTATAACACCGATGAACATGCGAAAATAGTGCTGATAGGCGACCCTAATCAGCTGCCTCCGGTCGGGGCAGGAGAAGTGCTAAAATCAATAATCGAAAGCGAATCGGTTCCGGTGACAAAGTTAAGCGTAATATACAGGCAGCTTGAAACAAGCTCGATAGTATATAACGCAACGAAGATAATGACCGGTAAACGTGATATACGCTTAGATGACGATTTTGTGTACTACCGATATTCCGACCCGAAGCAAATAAAAGCCGCTGTTCTATACGCTTTTGAAAAAGAGCTTGAAGCGGTAAAAGACGTAAGAGAAGTTCAGATAATAACGCCACTTCGGGAGAAGGGCGAATTATCGGCACTGTCTTTTAACAAAGCTGTTCAAGAGATGTTAAACCCACTTCACACGAGTGTGTCTTCGGCCGGTAATACAATCTATCCGTTGTCGTACCAAACAGGAACGGGTTTAAGAATAAGAAAAGGGGATAAGATAATCTGCCAAAAAAACACACCGGAAATTAAAAACGGTGAAATAGGGATAGTTATGAGTATGACATCAGACGATAACAAAAAATTCAAATCCGCTGTAATTTCTTTTGAGAGAAGAGACCCGATAGAATTTACGCGGGAAGAACTCTCGGATATGAATGTTACTCTTGGCTATGCAATAACCGTACACAAGGCACAGGGTTCAGAATTTAAATCAGTCTTAATGCCTATAGCTGAGGAAAACAAAACAATGTTACGCCGAAATCTTTTTTATACCTCTGTAACGAGAGCAAAAGAAAAATTCACTCTTGTAGGAGACGAAAAAGAGATAACATATGCTATTAAGAACAATTCGCAGGACTATCGTAGAACGTGCCTTGCGTCAAAAATTAAAGAAAAAGTCAACAGCTTAAAGCCAAAATCTTCTAAATCATCCGATGAGGCAAAAAAGCATCAGGAATATCAGTTGACTTTGGTGTAAAGCGTAAAGATTTATTATAAAAAAGGAGTAAAAAAATTATGAAATTTAATATTAACAAATACATGGGTAACTATGCTATGCACTGCAAAACCGAAGAAGAAGCTAAAATCTTCTGCCGCTACCTTGATAGCGTAGGCAGAAAGTGGGTTGACGGAGACTTGTATTTGTCAATGACGAACTGGAGCGTTTATGGCCACGATACCTGCTATGATTTTAATGGTGGGACTTATTGCAATAAACCATATTTCTTAACTTGCAATTGTTATACTATTCTTGAATTCAGTGATTTTGAATGGGATAACAAAAACACAAAGAGAAAACCGGTAATTATTTATCAGAACGGACAGGATGTTATAGCTCTTGATAAAGAAACAGGCGAAAAGGCTGTAGCAAAATGTCATCCTAATGATGAGTTTGATTTTGCTATCGGCGCCAAAATTGCGTTCGGAAGGCTCTACCATTCACAGGATTACATTTCGGAAGACAATAAAGCTAAATGCAAACCGGAATTCCAAGTTGGCGACCGAGTTCGTTGTATTAAGAAAGATTATAAAATTGGCGGCATAAATATTGTTAACGAGCTGGGCGTAATAAGAGAAACAGGGGACAGCAGTGTTTTGGTTGAATTTGACAACAATATTGGCGGACACGATGGTGGCGGTAAAGGCAAAGACAACCATTGCTGGTGGTTTATGAATTCTTCCGAATATCTTGAGCTTGTAGACAACAAGGATGCTAAAGAAATCAATGTTGGAGATAGAGTTAAGGTTATTGATACCGGCTGTGCGTATAGCTCTTATACAGAATGGGTAACAAAAAACGCACCCGAATTTGCGGTGCGTTATATGTATTGTGCTACATACTTTGACCCGTCTATACGCGAAAGAATTAGAGCATCCACATTCACGGTTGTTGCAAAAGCTCCTCATTCGGATTCCACCAACAAAACGTTGTATCTTGTACAAGACAAATATAACTGTTGTTTTCTTTTTGGCGAAGAAGGACTAAAAAAATGCGATTGACATAACATAGAAAGAATGTTATAATAATCACATAATACAAAAATAAAAAATAACTTATATCTGCTATCCATTTATTTGGGTAGCAGATTTTTTTATGTAAAAATCAGAAAGTCGTATCATTGTGCTTGCAGTGCTGCGACTTTTTTATTTCGCGGCAAAAAAATAAAAAAATTGTTCATATATAAATGAACAAGAAAGAAAGGAATAATTTTATGAGATTTAATATTAACAATTGCAAAAGGAAAAAGGAGAAAATAATATGAAAAGCGTAATGATAAGCATTAAGCCTTATTGGGTATTTTTAATCATTGCTAAAACAATGGGTTGGAATATAGATAAAGAAAAGACCGTTGAGGTTAGAAAGACTTACCCTCAAGATGATGAGTGGAATAAGGTGGGAAAGATATATTGCACCAAAGATAAAAAGTCTTTTAACCATATTCCGAAAAAATATCAACCTTTTATGAAGAGATTTTTGGGCAAGGTTATCGGAGAGTTTATTTGCGATAAAATAACATCTTTTGGCTTTGACACTTATTATCACATGCTTACACACAGGCACGGTGGCTATAATGTGTCATTAGGGGCGTTTTCTGAACAGGAATTATACAGCAAATCTTGTTTGAGCTTTGCAGATATATATGAATATATAGGAGAACGCTACGGCTACGCTTGGCACATATCTGACCTAAAAATATATGACGAGCCGAAAGCATTAAACAAATTTTACAAAAAGGATTTTGAAGAGGCTTTATCTAATTGGGAGGATTTATTCAGCATAGGAACACCAAAAGGTTGTCTTGTTGAATATCCCCCTGAACCGAAAGAAGAAGATTATATTTTAACAAGACCACCGCAGAGTTGGTGTTATGTGGAAGATATAGTATATTGTAAAGATTGTAAACATTTGATGTTTTCCGATTGCTATGCAGAATGTGAAAAAGCTTATAAAGGAATTGTAGCTCCATACGACTATTGTGATAAAGGAGAATTGAAATGAAGACTTGTAGAGATTGTGTAAATTATGCCAAGTGTGTAGAGAATTGCAACACTTATCACGCATCGAGACTTACACCGGATAGTGATGTGAGTGATAGGTGTGAGCATTTTGAACATAAAGCTGCGGCAGTCAATACTGTTGTTTATTGCAAAGACTGCAAATACTATTCTGTTGACAATGCATTATTAGGGAATGTATGCGCAAGATTATTTACTGTATTTCCTATGCAGGAACATGATTTTTGCAGTTATGGAGAAAGGAAAGATGAGGAATGACCGATAAGAAACTTACTGATGAGGAAATTATAAAAGCCTTAACTGAATTGAGCCGATATACAGGTTTTCAAAAAAAGTACACACAAGTGTTAAACGCGACTCTTGACCTTATCAAACGCCAAAAGTCGGAAATTGAGAGGTTGAAATCAGCTAACGATGAAAAATTTTGCCAATGGGATATGCTTGCAGAAAAGACAAAAACGCATTATGCCAACTTATACAACGAAGCAAAGGATAAACTTAAAGCCGAAGCATACAAGGAGTTTGCTGAGAGACTTAAACAGTCTACTGTAATGGCAGTTATGGGTAATAAAATTTATGCTGTCGCTACATCAAAAGGCGTTGACAATCTCTTAAAAGAAATGGTTGGCGAAGAAGAATGAGAGTGACAATGTTCATTTGGCTCACAAGTCCGGCTTTCGGGCAGGTACTTGTATGGTTTTAACGGAGGTGCTCTTATGACAATCGAAGAAATTAAGAATATGGTTGAAAAAGAGGAGTATGATTTTTTACGAACCAATCCGCATTTATCAGGAAGATTGGTTTTCCTGACACTTGGCGGAAGTTACGCATACGGAACGAACGTAGAAACCTCCGATGTAGATATTCGTGGCTGTGCTCTGAATCGCAAGAGCGATTTGCTTGGGCTGTCTAATTTTGAACAGGTGGATAATACCGAAACGGATACCACCGTTTATAGTTTTAATAAGTTGGTAAACTTACTGATTAACTGCAACCCGAATACAATCGAGCTTCTTGGATGTAAGCCTGAACACTATTTCCTGCTTACCGATGTTGGTAGACAGATGATTGAAAATAGAGGGCTTTTCTTATCACAGAAGGCGGTTGCGTCTTTTGGCGGTTATGCTACGCAGCAGTTGCGTAGGCTCCAAAACGCTCTCGCCAAAGATAGGGTTTCTCAAGCCCAGACGGAAGAACATATCAAAGGGGCGCTGGAACGTTCTGTTAAATCCTTTGAGGACAAGTTTACCTCGTTTGAAAATGGTGGCATTAAACTCTTGACCGACAAAAGCCAGCGTGACAACCTTGATTTGGAGGTTTACTGTAACATTCATATTGATAAATACCCGGCGAGGGAATTTCAAACATTGCTTAACACGCTTTCCTCTGTTGTTGAGAACTATGAAAAGCTGAATCATAGGAATCGCAAGAAAGACGATGCACACCTTAATAAACACGCTATGCATCTTGTCAGGTTGTACCTCATGTGCTTAGATATTCTCGAAAAACAAGAAATATGTACCTACCGTGAAAATGATAGAGATTTTTTGCTGAGTATCAGAAATGGCGCGTTTCAGAATGAGGATGGGACATACAAACAGGAGTTCTTTGAACTGATTTCTGATTATGAAGCCCGTCTTCAGTATGCGAAAGAGAATACCAGTCTCCCGGAAAAGCCTAATATGAAACGAATCGAGGAATTTGTGATGAGTGTAAATGAGAAATCAGTCAATGCCTAAAACCAGTTAGTAAAGCAATTGCCATTAACTGTTTTGAAAGATAAAATTCTCACATACAGCGGATGGCGTCACGCATCAAAGTATTACAACGAAACACATTTCTATGATAGAAACGGAAAATATAAATAGGAGAAAAAATCATGAAACCGATTTACGAGCCGAAAGGCAAAGCAAAAGAATACGGCGATTTAGCCATAAACATTTACACAGGCTGTCCTCATTATTGTTTTTACTGTTTTGCACCGAATGTTTTGCATAAAGACAGAAAAACATTTCATTCGGAAGTAAAGCCGAGAGAAAACATAGTTGAGGCTGTAAAAAAGCAACTTAAAGACGAGAATATCAGCGGAAAGCTGATACACTTGTGCTTTACTTGCGACCCCTATCCGACAGGTTATGACACAACACCGACAAGAGAAATTATTAAAGCTATCAAAGATAGCGGAAATAATGTTCAGATACTTACCAAAGGTGACGGAAGCAGAGACTTAGATTTGCTTGATGAAAACGATTGGTACGGGATAACTCTTGACGGAATAGGAGACGGGCTAAACCCGTTATGGAGAGCAAGAGTTGATGCTTTTGCAGAAGCACACAAGAGAGGAATAAAAACTTGGGTGTCTTTTGAGCCTGTGACAGACGAAAAGAAATTCTTTGTCAATTTACATTTGGTTGCACCGTTAGTTGATAAAGTAAAAATCGGCAAACTAAATTACCACAAGTCGAATATCGACTGGGCTGAATTTGGTAAAAAAGCCGAAGACCTCTGTATCAAACTCGGACTTGATTATTACATCAAGGAAAGTTTGAGAAAGGAAATGGAGAAAGGAATTTAAAAATGGTAAAATTGTATGTCAAAGACAATACAACAGGTAAAATCCACGAATACGGAACAAACCCGCACGATAGTCTGGTTTTGAAGGAGGATGGTAGTATTCACTATCTCAACTTGCAAACTTGCACAGGTACACGCTTTCCGAGTGAAGGTTATTCCTTCTGTTTGGAGGACGGTAGTGACCCACGGGAAAGTGCAATGTGTAAAATATACAGTATGGAAGCGTTTTTAGATGTTGGAGGAAATTGATAAGATGAAAGCAACAGGAGTTATTCGTAGAGTCGATGACTTAGGCAGAATAATCATACCTAAGAGTGTTCGCAAGGAACTCAATATCAAGGAAGGCGAGCCTATGGAATTGTTCATAGACGGCAATGATGTCGTTTTCCGAAAATACACATTTGATAACTGCGAAAATGAAACATGCAACTGTGATGCTTGTGTAAAGAACGGCAAAGTGATGGAGCATTGCGTACAAGGTTCTTGTTCAAATTTCAAAAGCGTTGAGCAAGTCAAAGCCGAAGCATATAAAGAGTTTGCGGAGAGAATTAAACTGTCAATTAAGGCAAATGTTGTTGAAACTCTATGTAATGATGTAAGGGGTGTTTATAAAGCCGAGTATGTTCTTGATGACATCGACAATCTCTTAAAAGAATTGGTTGGTGAGGAATAATGAGAGTGATTTTGTTTAGAGATAAACGGACGGATAACGGCGAGCGGGCGTACGGTGTGGTTATGGAAGATAATCACGGTGAAATGGTTATGGCTGAAAGCCCATTCGAGCGTGAAGAATATAATTGCTGTGGTGCAAATTGCTTGTATGTTGAGTGGGACGGGGTATGTTTTACAAACAGACAAACCGTATAAATGGATGACTTGTATGAATGCGAAACAACGGTTTGCTGTGAAGTTCTCGGAAACATACACGACAACCCCGAATTGTTAAGGAGTGATACAGAATGACTTGTAGAGATTGTGCTTTCGTATTTGATAAAGAGCACAATTTGCCAAGATGCAGTTATCCCTGCTTGTGTTGTCGTGATAATTCGCTGTTTAATTTGGCATTAAAAGACTGTTATAGTTACTATTATTATGGATACATACCAAAGAACACAAGCACAAGTGAATTTGCAAAATTAGTTAGACATTAAAAGGAGAGCTGAAGAATGAATAATTGTGAAAAAACAGCAAAGCTGTTAAAATTAGCAAGTGAAAATCCTGAATTACCTATCATATTTGAAGTTGACAATGAAGTAATACCAAATGATGAATACGGTTGGTACTTAGGTTCTATGTCTAATTGTTGTGTAGGTGAATACGCTATATTAGGCGAAATGGTACTTGACGATAGAGACGAGTTCAAGGAAAAATACTATGATTACAATTGCGACGAGCTTGATGAAATGTTCCCCGGAGATTGTGGAAATGAGAATGCGGAACTTGAAAAATACCTTGATAAAATTGCAGATGAAAATTTCAAAACAGCAATCATTGTTTCAATATCTCCTTATTCGGAATAAGAAATAATCTACTTGTCAAATTACAGTCAATCGTAGTATAAATAAATAGATAAAGTAAAACAACTTAGAAAGTCGGCATCTTTTGATGTTGGCTTTCTTTTTTTGCGCATTTTCTTGACAACACTTGGCTGTTGTGATATACTTAATACATAATAAAAATATAAAAAACAAAGTATATCTGCTATCCGTTTTCGGCTGGCAGATTTTTTTATTTTATAGAACAAAACATAGAGTCATATCTTTGCTTTCGGCAAGGTTATGGCTCTTTTTTTAGGAAAGGAGGCTTTTTGTTTGTGACTCTATTAGAACGCCTTGAAGCTTTTGAGCATAATCAAACAGAAGCTTGGTATAAAGACATATACATACTTAACAAAGGGAAATACGCTAAGGCTCCGGTCGTAAATGTAGACGGAGAAAAAGCGGTGAAAATGTATGGAAATGTATATGTAACGAAATATGACGAAACACGAAAGGCGTGGTTGGTAAACACAAAATACGGGCTGTACCGTTTTTGATAAAAATTAAAATAAAAAGTAAGGAGATGATTATAAATGAGTTTTCCCTTGGCTTTTGCTTTGGATACGTTAACTAAGGAAGAAGTCGTCGATAAAATCAGAGACTATATAAAAAATAATATGTATTTGAACGACGAATACGACGGAGAATATTCTTTCGATACTTGCGTTGATTACGATGATGAACTTTCAACGGAAAGGTTGAAAAAAATCTTCCAAAGTGACGAGCCTATGGCAGAGTTCGAAGAGCAAATAATTGATATGTATGATGACTATTACGACTATGAGTGTGATGAGATAACAACTCAAATTCAAAAAGAGTTTGACGAGGGTTATCACGACTTCATTTACGAGTGGGTAAGAGAACACATACATATAAACTTTCCGTTTGACGAGTTCCTGAAAAGAACTGTTTGCGTTGATATAACCGTGGATACGGGTGACGCAAACTACGATTTTACTCTTAACTCGTTTTACGAAGGAAAAATAAACGATTTAGCTTCAACAGTATGGCTGTCTAAACAGCAAGGATACAGTAAGACACAGCTTAACAAGGCTTATAACGAAGGCGATTACAGTAAGAACAGCTTTTTAGAAAGTCTTGTTGCGGAATACGTTAATGAATGTACCGGTATAAATGCACTTACGTTTCTTGTTAAGATGCCATTAAGGCAAGCTATAGCAATACTGGAAGCGAAAAAAGAACTTGAAAAAACAATAACGAAAGACGAAAGATATTGTCCCAAGAAAATTAAAGACAGGAAATACCTTGTTTTAGATAAGGATGTTAACTGCGGGCTGATAGACTTTTGGAACGGCTCAGGAAGTCTTTTAGAGCTTAAACTTGAAAAAGATGTCAAGCTCCCGATAAAGTTTGTTCACGAGATTTCGCCTGACAGCTGCTACAAATGGGGCTTTAAAAACATTTACGGCTGTGACGATTCGTTTTATGAGGAATCATTGATAAGGCTTAGTCTGTAAAAAATAAACCAAGTAATTATATACAATAAAAAAGGAGAAAAATTTTTATGAAAGTAACGTTTACAAATTCAGCAGAATTCAAAAAAGCTCTTGTCACTTGTGCGAGAGCAGCGGCAAGCAAAAGCCCCGTTCCGGCGTTAGAGTGTTTAAAAATAACCGCAACGGCGGACAACAAGGTTATAATAACAGGATACGACCTCGTAACGGGTATAACAACAACGCTCTGTGATTATATAACAGTGCAGGAACCGGGAGAGATATTGACAAATGCCAAAACGTTTGTATCTCTTGCAAAGAAGCTGCCGACAACGAAGACAATAGTTATTGAGACTTTTGATGATAAAAGCGTCAAGGTATCAAAACCCGGTATGGAATTTAACCTGCCTACGGTAGATATAAAGACCTATCCCAATTTGCCGTCGTTGGAATCAGCAAAAAGCTTCACGGTTCCTTTCGGTGATATGAAGGAAAGTATTGAACAGACACTGTTTGCGGCAGGAGACAATGACGAAGCGAGTCTTGCCAAGGGCTGTGCTTTCAGTCTTGAAGTAGAAAAAGGCGAAATGAAAGTATTTGCGCTTGACGGATTCAGGGTTGCTTGCCGTAAGACGAAGATAGCTGACGACTCAGTATCGTTCAAAGCAAAGCTGCCGAAGAATGTGTTGTTGGAACTTGCGAAAAGCAACACCAAAGATGATGAAAACGTAATCGTGTCATATGACAAGAGGAACATTATCTTCGATATAAACAACAGCCGAGTAATAGGAAGGCTGTACGGCGGAAACATATTTGACGTAGACGCGCTTGCGGCAAAAATAACAAAAGACAACACAGTGACCTTTAATGTAAACACATCTGAATTTCAGGATGCGGTTGACAGTCTCATTCCTCTTTGCACCGCAACGGAAAAAACTATCGTTGTGAAGTTTTCAAAGAACGAGATTGAGTTTTCAATAGCCACAGCACTCGGAACAGCAAAGGTAAGTGTTGAAGCTAAGTCAAATGCCGAAGCAGAGTTGGTTATGGGATTTAATATTAACTATCTGTTAGAAGCAGTCGGAGCTGTAGAAAGCGAAGACTTTGAAATGACGGTAGGTAATGCATACAATCCCATTAACATTTTGGACGGTAAAGCTAATTTCATAACCTTGCCGGTTAGAATAAAAACCGCTGCATAATTTATGCTTGAGAACGGTTTGAGAGTAGTGCAAATCATTGATACTTGGATTACGCAATTAAACCGAACGTACAATTTATAGTGAAAATTTAGAAAGTCAACATCAATTAGGTGTTGACTTTCTTTTTTTGTGTGCTAAAATGATGTGTTCTGAAAAAATATGCGGTTTTTTGCTTTTTTCAGACACGAAAGGAAGAAAAGAAAAAACATTACGGAGGGCCATTTTATTTATGAAAAATGCGACTACAACAAAAAAAGAGTATGAATATTATCGGTTGGCGAAAGAAGCAATTGATAGAGGAGAGGCGGAAAATGCACTCTTTAATATCAGAAAAGCTCTTGAAAGAGTTGTAAAAGTTCTTTGCGGCCAATGCAACATTGATACTTACAAGGTGGATTTATGTGACCTAATCCAGAAAATCAGAGAAGCAAATATGATTGACGAAAAAGAGGAAGCTCTTCTTCACCGTATAAGGATTAAGTCTAATTGTGGAGTCCACGCCCAAGAAGAGACCGAAAGAGAAGCGACTATTGATGATGCGGAAGAGTGTTTGCATCTTCTTAACCAAGTGCTTAAAGCTTTTGAAGGAAAATTAGAAAACACGGAAAAAATTGAAACAGCCAAAAAGAATAATAATGTACCTATGCGTAATCCCGATTATTATTCTCCCAATCGCCGTTATTACGGAATGTGGTATAATTGTTACACTAAGCCTGACCTTATGCGTATACCTGAGTACGTTGATTTAAACAACAAAGCCAATAAAGGCGATATTCAGGCAATGCTTGATATTGCTGTCGGTTTTCTGCCGAAGCAAATTCAATGGGGTGCTTTTCAATCTGTTTGCGTATCTTATGATTATTTCCGTGGATGTTGCGATGCGAAAGTGTATTTTTCTAATAATAACTATCTGTACGATGCGAGATATTATTATTGGATTGTTAAAGCTGCGACTCTTGCAGCCAAAAGGGGACTTGCAAATGAATTTGTCCCGCTAAAATATATTGCTACGGCGTTACTTGAAGCCTTAAAAATTTCATGTTTATATAATAATAACACTTGTCAGAATTTCACTAACAGAAACCATTATGATATGTTTGAAAAAATTTATGACGTGAAATATTCCAAAGCTTTAAGTTGTTCCGAACTTGAGGTTTTTAAATATCTTATAAGTCTTATTAACACGTATGGGAATGATATTATTTCTCCCGTACATGAGGAAACAAGCATAAATCAAATTAAATATATTGTCATTATTTCTCAAGCCCGCAATGATTTGTTGTGCTTATATTGGGGTAATCGTATGAAACAATACATAGATAATAGTATTGCTATATCGGAAGACGATTTAAAGAAGCCCGCTTTTTACAGTATTGATAAATATAGGAACGACTGTCGCTCAAACAAATGTTATTACAATACACTTATATCAAAAGCCCCGAAAGTCTGTATAAATGATGTGCAAATTTCCGCAGAACGATTAGTTTTGGGGAGCGCATGTATGAGCTGTGGAAATGTCAATATGGATACGGCAAACTTCTGTGTACAATGTGGAAAACCCCTGTATAGCACCAAGAAAAAGACGGGAGAGCTATATTACATGAAGGAAATAGTTTACCTTAACAGTCTTGCGCAAGAAAGCACAATAGATAAGAAACGTCGCAATAAGGCTTTATGTAGCATTGGCCATATTTACAGGTACGGTGAAGGCGTAGAACAAGACTATTCCAAAGCTCTTGAATGGTATAACAAAGCTGTTAATGCCGGTAATGCTTCTGCAATGTACAGTATCGGCTATATGTATGATTACGGTGAAGGCGTAGAACAAGACTATACAAAAGCACTTGAATGGTATAACAAGGCTGCTAATGCAGGCAACAGTGCTGCAATGAACAATATTGGCTATATGTACGAGTTTAGTGAAGGCGTAGAACAAGACTATACAAAAGCTCTTGAGTGGTATAATAAGGCAGTTAATGCCGGTAATGCTGCTGCAATGAACAATATCGGCCGTATGTACGAGTTTGGCAAAGGCGTGGAACAAGACTATACAAAATCACTTGAATGGTATAACAAAGCTGCTAATGCCGGTAATGCTACTGCAATGTACAATATCGGCTATATGTATGATTGCGGTGAAGGCGTGGAACAAGACTATTCCAAAGCTCTTGAGTGGTATAACAAGGCTGCTAATGCCGGGAATACTGCGGCAATGAACAATATCGGCTATATGTATGATTACGGCAAAGGCGTAGAACAAGACTGTTCCAAGGCTCTTGAATGGCTCAAAAAAGCTGCTGATGCAGGGAATAGTGCTGCAATGTACAATATCGGCTATATGTACGAGTGCGGCAAAGGTGTGGAACAAGACTATACAAAGGCCCTTGAATGGTATACAAGGTCGTACAACAGCGGCTATAAGGACGCAAGTAAGGGTGTTGAAAGAATAAAAGAATTATTGCAAGTGTAAAGTAAAGCAAATATAATTAAGGCTCTCTGAGGTGTGATACTCAGTGAGCCTTTTTTGCTTTTTTTACTTGACAGTAGTAAAATACTATGGTATAATTTAAACATAATAAATTATGTATATTAAATAAATTTAATGTTTTGCTGTTATCTTTCGCGCTCGGCGATTGGTGGCGGTTTTTTTATTTATATTGTGTATTTTACGGGAGCTTGCTGTTATCTTTCACGATTGGTGATTGGTAGCAGCTATTTTTTTATCAACCGTCATATGTAAAGGCGGCTGTTAGGGTCTTTTGAAGACCGCTTGTTGTAGTAATATGACAAGTATAATATATCAGCCGCCTTCTCCTTGGAGAGTGCGGCTTTCTTTTGTTTTCCGGCTGTTCTATATTTTACAGCCGTTTATATATATCTTACTTTTACTTCTTACTGAAAGGCAGATATTTAATCATGAAAAAGACGTCTAAAATAATAATGGCAGTTGGCATTTGTGCTGTTTTAACAGCAGCACTTACGGTAGCTTTCTCTATTCAAAGGAATAATGATGAAGATATGCCGGAAACAACGACGGTTGTTACGACATATGCAGATGCTTCAGATGTTGAGGCTTCTGTTCCTGAGAGTACGTCAAGCCCGGAAAATGCTAAGACAGAAACCAAGGCCACAACTAAGCGCAGAAGTGTTAACAATTCGGTTGTGTCGGTGAAAAGTAACGAGACAGACAGCAACGACGAGGTTGTAGCTGTACGAAGCAACGATGAAGATTTCGAAGCATCCGTTACCAAAGCCGAGAAAAAAGCCGAAGTTGAAGCTTCCAAAGCAGCCGATGAAATACCGGATGCAGAAGAAGTCGAAATAGCACCGAGTGAAGTTCAAAGCTTGTTGAGGCAAGAACAAAGTAATGCCACTTGCGAACATAAAGGAAAATATTCGAGTATGCACGGTTCGGTTTGATTGTTTCATTACATAAAATAATTTAGAAAGTCAGCATCTTTTGATGTTGGCTTTCTTTTTTTGCTTTGTGAAAAACGTGAAAAAAATGTGAAAAAAATCGTGAAATAAAAATGAAAAAAATCGTGAAAAAAAGATGACATTGACTTCAAAATAAAGCCGCGATATAATAGTTACAGTGATAAGTGCGAGAAAAAAGAATAAACGCAAAAACAACCGAATAACGAACATCAGACCGTTTCCCTATGGGAAGCGGTTTTTTTATGTCCTTTTTTACATTGATTTTTTGTAAAAAGGGCAAATTTCACGATTTTTTCATCATATATAGATGCAAATACAACAAGGAGGAAAAACAAAAAATGAATGAAAACAAAAAACTAACCACATCAGGGAGTTCTGATGTTAAACAGAGCAAAGAACAGAAGACGGATGAAAAAAAGATATACTTCGCTCGCAATGTGCAGGACTTGGGCGTAGGGTATAAAAAAGGTGAATACAAGCGTGAAAAAGAGAAAAAAGAATATCAGTATCTTACACGCAAGCAGTTTAAGCGGTTTAAGCAGGAACAGGAAGAACGCGGTAAAGACTATCCCATTGACGGCTTTGCAAAGATAAAAAAGAAGTTTAAGGACAAAGGCGACAACATACTGTCTATAAACGGAGACAAATTCGACCATTACAATAAGCGAAGATTTTTCTCGTATACAAAACAGTATGTAAGGACGGGAGAAAACTCCTTTACAAAGATACAGCGTTCGTTAGCCGTAATTATAATTCCGATTTTACTTGTGACGTCTATGCTCGTCGGATTGACGTTTATACCGTCAAAGCCTGACAAACCGCATATGCCGTGGACGCCTGTGATAGAAGACACCACAGGGAACAGCGACAATAACAGTGAGGAACAGCGACCGGCAGGCATCCAAGTAAAAGGCTTCACCGAATGGACGATACCGGCAAATAAAACAGAGGGATTAGGTATAGACCTCGAAAACCCTGATGGCAACCCGTGCTATTTCTCGTTTGAGATTAAGCTCAAAGACTCAGGAGAGGTAATATACAAATCAAACATGGTGCCGCCCGGAGAAAAAATACATAAAATAGACATTTCGCGTGAGTTCTCGCAGGGTGATTATCCGATTATCATACACATTTACACAAACGAGCTGGAAACCGGCGCCGAGATGAACTCGCCGGAGATGCAAGTAACTATGCACGTCAAGTAAGATTGTTCAGAGGCGTGCAATGAAAACAAGACCGTATACAAAAATCTAAATTGAAAGGAGAATTGCTTTGAAAACCAAAGTCTATTACAAGGTACGAGCAGAGCCTTCTTGGGCTGCATTTCAATAAAAGCAAAAAATTTCAAGAAAGAAAAAGAGGTAATTAACAATGCATTTTAAGAAAAACGTATTAAAGAAGGCAGTAGCCGCAGCTCTTTCACTTGCGACTCTTTGTTCACTCAGCACAGTAGCTTTCGCTGCTGACAAAACACTTAATCAGGACACCTCGACCGGTACTGCAACCGTCTATTATCAGGCAGGTAAAGTAACCGACCCCGGTACTCCGGAGGACCCGACCGATGATACGGTCAACGGAACATATATAGTAACCATTCCGGAATACATTAAAGCTGCCAAGGTCGGCGAGACCCCGGTAACAGAAGATGTAACTGCTAAAGAAGTCCTTATTCCGTTCGGCAAGACCCTTAACGTAAAGGTTGCATTTGCGGATTCTCTTGTACTTGCTGACAACGCAGATACTAAGATTACTTACGACCTTCAGAATCAGGGTGAGAAGATAGCAACAGGTGACACCATTCTCAGTGTGGCCGCCGGTAATCCGGATGCTGTAAATTCTACGGCTCTCGGTGCTGTACTTACTCAGGCTCCGTCCTTTTCAGGAACCTATAACGACACAGCTACATTCACTGTATCTGTTGACTAATCTTGTATTCGTAATCGGTCTTGATTGACCCGATTCCATTTTTCAGCGGCTCCTATATATTGCCCCGAACAATTATAGGGGCCGCTTTTCCTATTTCTAAGAAAGGATTGATAAATTTGAAAAAGTTAACAAAACAGATTATATCTATAGCTCTTGGAGCGGTAACAGCCGCAAGCTGTGGCACTATGGCTTTCGCGGCAGATAAGACACTTAATCAGGACACGCCTTCGGGCAGTTCAACAGTTGAATATTCAGAAGAGTCTACATATACGGCGACTATACCAGAATACATCAAAGTACAGAAGATGTCTGAAGACGTTGATACCAACGCCAACAGCGTAACATTAAGAGATGTAATTATACCGGACGGTAAGTCCCTTGTGGGAACAGTTACGTATAACGGCGTTGTAGCTGAAGAAAACAATGTGAAAATACCATATAAGCTTGCTACCGCCGGAGGCGATTTAACAAGCGGTTCAGAGATTATTACTCAGGTTTCCGGTAAGTCTACTGAAGAAAAAACCTCACACTTTGGTGCTGTTGCAACCGAAAGCCCTAAATATTCGGGCTATTATACCGATACAGCTACGTTTTCGTTCGATACGGTAGATAAAACGTATTCTAATGATGAAATAAACAACGACACGTATTTGTACTATCTCGGAAGGACAAAACCGGAGTATGTAGTGGCAAAATTTAATGCAGATTACTCAAGTGTGGAGATTATAAAAAATGGTGAAGACAGTGATGGAATAATGGGAGACTTAGTTGCTGTAAATGGCGCATCGGAACAATCGTTTTACAGCAATCAGTCTTTGGTAAATGTGACAATTAAAGATGGCGTAAAAAGCATAGGCGACCGAGCTTTTGCGATGTGCCAAAATCTGAAATCTGTTTCTATTCCGAAGAGTGTAACAAGCATAGGCAGTGGGGCTTTTGCACAATGTACAGCACTTACTGATGTTACGATTCCTGCAAATACAGTAAAAATGGGTGACAGTGTTTTTGACGGTTGTACTTCTCTTGAAACAGTTAAGCTTCCGGAAAAAATAGAAAACCTTGAAGAAGGAACGCCAAAATCAAGAATTCGAGCATACATGTTCAAAGATTGTCATTCTTTAAAAAGTGTTACGTTGCCAAACGATATAGAACAAATTGATAGCGGTGCTTTCATGAACTGCAAGGCACTTACAAGTGTTGAGATACCCGACAGTGTTCAGCGTATTGCGGAAAGCACGTTTAAAGGATGTTCGTCTCTTAAAAATGTCACTCTTCCCAACAACGATAAACTCAATAGTATTGCTTGTGTGTTTATAGGTTGTAGTTCTCTTGAAAGCGTAACCGTTCCGGATAGCGTAACGGACATCGACGGTGCGTTTACAAACTGTGTCTCGCTTAAAAATGTAAATGTACCGAATGGAGTAACTCAAATTGGGTCAGACACTTTTAGTGGTTGTGCGGCTCTCAAAACTCTGAATCTCCCTTCTGGAATAACAATGATAGGCAAAAAAGCATTTAGCGGATGCAGCAACTTAACTAATTTTTCAATACCGAGCAAAGCAACGCTAATATATGAAAGTGCCTTTGAGGGCTGTTCGTCTATTAAAAATATTACAATTCCGGAAGGTAGCACAGGTATTGGCAATACTGTTTTTAAAAACTGTTCCGGGCTAACAAGTGTTACAATTCCGAGTTCGGTTATTGGAATGTATGATACGGCTTTTCAAGGTTGCAGTAATCTGAACACCGTTTACGGCACTACCGGCTCGTATGCCGAAACTTGGGCTAAAAACAATGGCTACACTTTTGTAGCTCAGTAAAAAACATAAGAATAAGTTCCTACCAAAAAATGGTGGGAACTTATTTGTTACGGTGAAATGGCAAATAAAACAAATATTTTCTCATATATAAGAAAGGATGTGATAAATTTGAAAAAAACAATTAAAAGATTGTTGGCAGTGAGTTTGGCTGCTGTTATAATAATTAGCTGCTTTGTCATCTCAGTGTTTGCCGGTGACAAAACAACGGTTGAGTATAAATCTGACTCCACGTGGACCGCTGTAATCCCGGACACAATCAAGGCACAGGACGCATCAGAGGACGTAAATTCTACCGCATATACGGTGAAAACTCAGAACGTTGTGTTGGGCGACGGGGAAAGCCTCGTCGGTACAATAGAATACAGCGGCAACCTTACAGATGGGAATGTTAATCTTCCATATAGTATATATAATTCTGAAGGCTCGGTGGTTAACAGCGGTTCAAGGATTATCAAACAAATCGCAGGAGAACCTACCGCCGAAGCGTCGTTTAGCTTTGGTGCCAAGCTGAACGAAAAAGCCAGATACAGCGGCAACTATTTAGGAACGGCAACTTTTAATTTTTCTGTTGCGGAAGTAAGTTATACATTAGACGAAATAAATGCTGATGAACACCTGTATGCGATAGGAAAAACCAAGCCAGAATATGTTGTAGCAAAATTTAATGACGACTATACAAGCGTTAAAATAACAAGAAATGGTGCTGACAGTGACGGATTGATGAAAGATTTTCAGACTCTTGACCTTACTCAACCATATGAGGCACAAACCGAATACAAAAACTACGACGAGTTTCTCGCTGCTTTCTTTGTTTCCGAGGGGATAACAGGCATTGGCAGTTTTAACGTCAACAGTCTTTTCCCCGGAGATTTATCGCCGATGGCTGAACACGCAGCTACTCTGAATACAGCCACGATAGGTGATGGAGTAAAGAATATTGGCGCAGGAGCGTTTATTCCCGGTAATTTAAAAGACCTTGATGTTGGTAATGAACTTGGCCAGATTGCTGGTGCTTTTGGAATGTCCGGCATCCAGAGCATCGAAATTGCCAATACCGTTGAAGAGATTGGTGATTGGGCATTTTTCTATAATACGGCACTCGGAATGACAAAAACCAATGACGGATATATACTAACTCCGATAAGTCTCCCGGATTCAGTCCAAAAAATCGGGAAAGCTGCCTTTTACGGACTAACCAGAGGGACACAATATCCAACAATGCGAAATATTAACCTTGGAAACGGCCTAATAGAAATAGGAAAGCTTAATTTTACGAGCAACCAGTCGCCGTGGCTTATATCTTCCGAGAAGTCTATTCCTATAAAGAAGTGGGATTCACAAAATGCGCTTACCGAAGTAGGAAACGGTCATGCGTTTGTTTTCCCTGCATCCCTCAAAAAAACAATGGATTATAGTTTTAGAAATACTACTTTCTGTGGCGGAAGAGTAACAATAACCGGTCAAATAATGAAACATGCTTTTGAAAACACAAAATACGAAATGTTGCCGTATATAGCTGATAGGTATGCTCCTGACACGTTCTTTAGTGGGGGTTATGGGCTGTACAATCTGTCGAGGAATGTAATTTCTGCAAGTAACACAGATGTTGCCGATGGAATGCTAAATACAGAGGGTAATACAATTATAAAAAGTTTAAACAACAGCTTGACGAAGACTACTATCCCGAATTACATAAAAACAATCGGGGAACGCGCGTTTGACGGACAAAGTAAACTTACATCAGTTACTATTCCGAATAGTGTAACGACTATTGAAGGTGGGGCTTTTTCGTACACGAGCGCATTGACGAACATTGAGATTCCCAATAGCATAACAAGTATAGGTGAGGATGCGTTTGGAGGTAGTGGACTTATAAATTTGACGATTCCCGGTAGCTTAATTGACATAGGAATAAAAGCGTTTAGCAGCTGTGGTGCTCTTCAGTCTGTAAATATATCTGAGGGAGTAAAAAATATAGGTGCATGCGCTTTTTCCAATTGTTCCGGTCTTACAACCGTAATTATTCCAAACAGTGTTACTGCAATAGCTGATGACGGATTTGAAAATTCCGGTTCGTATAGTTTGAAGGGAGCCACAACATTCTATGTCAAATCGGGGTCTTTTGCTGAGACATGGGCTAAGAAAGCACAAGTAAATTACATTACTGATTTTGCTCTTGATAATAACGGTGGTGTTCTCAATGGAGCACAAACAACTTTGCTTACCTACATCGGAAACAAGAAAAAATATGAAGTTCCTTCTTCGGTTAATATTGTCGATGATATGGCGTTTGCTTTTCATTCCGAATTAAAAAGTGTTATTATTCCCCAAAGTGTAACGAGTATCGGCACTTATACTTTTGCAATGTGTCAGTCCCTTACCGATATTGTACTGCCTGAAGGTATTACATCTATAGGCGAAGGAGCTTTTTACAACTGTACTTCTCTTAAACGTGTAACGATACCAAGCAGTGTCACATCCATAGGAAATGGCGCGTTTACGGATGACAACGGAAATCTGAGTATAACAGTTTACGTCACTGCGGGTTCATATGCCGAAACTTGGGCTAAAAACAATGGTTATACCTTTATAGCTCAGTAAAGAAGTTACTTAATGCTTAATAATGTTAACAAAAACCCTCTACTTTCGTTTGAAAAGTAGGGGTGTTTTTTGCATTTAAGGGCAAATTAGACGTTTTTTTCGTCATAT
>OIWQ01000518.1_pt1 | contig 51103 bp, 38 predicted proteins | sample 1587571 | NCBI WGS metagenome assembly OIWQ01 (sample SAMEA3888910, study PRJEB22519) | human gut metagenome | biome: human gut; feature: human-associated habitat; material: faeces | place: Denmark | collected 2010
TGCATCCAGAACCATCATCTTTCAACTTTTTCTTTTCCTATGGGATGGCTGTGAATTAATTGCATTTTCAAAACCGCTGAAACGAATCCCTTTCATCATGAATATTCTGAAAAAATTTCTCTCGTATTACCGTCCGTACCGGACTCTTTTCTGGTGCGATATGGGGTGTGCTCTGACGGTCTGCGCAATCGATCTGGCGTTTCCGCAGATCCTCAAGTTGCTCACGACCGGACTCTTTACCGAAGGAGCGGAAGCGATATTTAGAACCCTCTGGCTGATCGGCTGCGGTCTGTTGCTGATGTACGTCATCCGCTACGGCTGTCAGTATTTCATCACCACCTGGGGGCATGTGATGGGCGCGCGCATGGAGAGCGACATGCGGCAGGATCTCTTCGATCACTACCAGCGGCTCAGCTTCTCCTATTACGACCGCAACAATACCGGAGAAATGATGTCCAAACTGGTGAGCGATCTCTTCGACATTTCCGAACTCGCTCATCACGGCCCGGAAAACATCGTCATCTCTCTGCTCAAAATCATCGGTTCTTTTGCAATTTTGATGTTCATCAACGTGCCGATGACGCTGATTCTGCTTGCCGTGACGCTCCTGATGGCTGTCTTCTCCATCCGCAAAAACCGGCGGATGCACGCGGTTTTTTTGGACAACCGGCGCAAGATCGCCGGCGTCAACGCCCGAGTTCAGGACTCCCTCTCCGGCATCCGGGTGGTGAAATCCTTCGCCAACGAGGAGTTGGAGCGGGGCAAGTTCAGCCACTCCAATCTGCAGTTTCTTGACTCCAAGGTGAGCAACTACAAGGTCATGGGCAGTTTTCATGCTGGAAACGGGTTCTTCCAGGGGTTGCTCTACACCTCGATTCTGGTCAGCGGCGGCTGGTTTATCGCCCGCGGCACCCTCGCGCCCGGGGAGCTGGCCATCTACGCACTGTACATCGGGATCTTCATCAACCCGGTCGAAGTGCTCATCAATTTTACCGAGCAGTTCCAGAAGGGGTACGCCGGATTCAAACGTTTTGTCGAGGTGATCGAGACAGTGCCGGATATCATCGACCGGCCGGGCGCGCATCCTCTGCGGGTGACCGAAGGGGAGATCGTGTTCGATCAGGTTTCGTTTCATTACGACGCCGGGCGGGAGATTTTTCACAACCTCAATCTCCGCGTCGCTCCCGGCCGGACGCTGGCGCTGGTCGGCCCCTCCGGCGGCGGAAAAACGACGCTCTGCTCTCTGGTGCCGCGCTTCTACGATGTGACCGGCGGCAGAGTGCTGATCGACGGGGAGGACATCCGCGATGTGACGCTCAAGTCGCTCCGCGGTGCAATCGGCATTGTGCAGCAGGAGGTGTATATGTTCTCCGGCACTCTGCGCGAGAACATCGGCTACGGCAGGCCGGGCGCCACCGACGAAGAGATCATCGAAGCGGCGAAGCGGGCGAACATTCACGATTTCATCATGTCGCTGCCCGACCAGTATGATACCTATGCGGGGGAACGCGGGGCGCGCCTCTCCGGCGGGCAGAAACAGCGGATTTCGATTGCGCGGGTTTTCCTCAAGAATCCGAAGATTCTGATCCTTGACGAGGCGACCAGCGCGCTCGACAACGAGAGCGAACGGCATATCCAGAGCGCGCTCGAAGAGCTTTCGCGCGGGCGGACCACCATCGTGATCGCCCATCGGCTGAGCACGATCCGCAACGCCGATGAGATCATCGTCATCAACCATGCCGGAATCGAGGAGCGCGGCACCCACCGCGAGCTTCTCGAGCGTGACGGGCTCTACGCCCGCTATTACCGGATGCAGTTTGAAGGCGCCGATGAGCTCGGATATTGAAAGGGAGTCTCATTTTTTTTTGGACTCCATTGATTGATTTGCTGTTTCAGTATATTTGTCAAAATTGCCCAAGCGTATCTTCTGTTATGAAATTATACTAAGGTGCGGAACAACCATTTATCCAAGGGAGTGTCAACGATGTTCTGGAAGAAGCTGGATCTTGAAGTCTCGCTTAAGCCGTTTGCCGACCATTCTGAGGCCGGAATCCGGGCTGTGGGGCAGAAGATTTTTTCACAGTGGCGGACAATGATTGAGAATGCCGAAGAGGTCTCGCTGATGTTCTGGGCCGCCGACGGTTCGGAAATTCTCGAATACAACGGGAAGATGGAAGACCGTTTTGAATGGTGCAAGTGGATCGGCGTCGCCAATCCGCACGGCGTCTCCTCGAACGTGCCGCCGGATCAGAAAACCATCCACGAACACCCCCGGTACTATATGGAGAATCCGCCGGAGTTCACCTACGGGGACTTCAAACGGGTGATCGACGTGTTGCGCGAGCAGTTCCGGGAGATGTACGGCAGACGGTTGCGGATGGGGGCGACCTTCGATTCCGGGCCGGAGTTCGCGGTCTCCGACTTCAAGTACAAGCGTCACCCGGAGATCTGCCGCGGTTTCTGCCTGGGCGGAAAGACCTTCGTCTGCTGCTACACCACGCTGCATGCCGACGACCGCTCCTACGCCGGGTTCCCGCAGGGAATTCCGGAGGGGACCTCGTTCGGCACCTTCCTGGGGCGGCAGGCGCAGCGGTATCTTACGGATATGGGGTTCGACTACTTCTGGCTGTCGAACGGCTTCGGTTTCGGCATGGAGACCTGGGGGGCCTGCGGAGCAATCTTCAACGGGCAGAAATTCAACCCGGAAGAGGCGCACGCGACCAAGGAGGCGATGTTCCGATTCTGGAACGACTTCCGGCGGGAGTGCCCCGATTTCCCGCTGGAAACGCGCGGCACCAACCTCACGACCGGCATGGATCTTGCCAGCGACGCCACGCCGACCCGCGAAATCTACCGAGAGGTGCATGACATCGAAGCGCCGGTCAATTCGCCGTGGGCGGCGCTGAACGGTGACTTCGGCATGGAGCTTGCCGGCTGGATGAGCCACATGGCGGAACTGCCGAAAGGGAAGGGGTATCCCTTCCGCTACTACATTCACGATCCCTGGTTCGTCAACAGCCCCTGGCTGGACCGTTACAGCCGCAGTCCCTACGACATCTATCTGCCGCTCTCGGTCACCCGGTTGCGGGGGGATGGCTCGGTGGAGGCCTCCAATGCGCTTCATCTGCTCTCGATCGACGACTCCTACGGGCGGATGCCCGATCTGGTGCCGGTGGAGGTTTCCGGATATCTGTACGATGCGGAATGCACGCAGGCGGACGCCGCGGGGCCCTTCATCTGGGTCTATCCGTTTGAGGAGTACCACAACGAGGTTTACGCGGGGCGTCGTCTCGAGCAGATTTTTGCCGACGACTATCTGATCCGCGGCGCGATCAACGCCGGATTCCCGGTCAACACGGTGATTTCCAGCACGAACTTCGTCAAGGCGGTTGAATCCGGCGTGGAGTTCCGCGACCGGGTGCTGGTGATGTCCACGATTTTCGACATCACGCCGGCGGTGCTCGCCGCGGCGGAGAAGCATCTTTGCTCCGGCGGCAGGATTCTCTTCTACGGCCCGGCGCGCGGGGAAGCGATTGAAAAACTGCTCGGCGTGGTCCCGGCCGCTCCGATCGAAGGGGAGATGGTGCTGGAAGGGGTTGAAGCGTTCAGCAAGTGCAATGCCGTCCGCCACCTGCCGGTCTACTCCGGCGGGCCGCTCGATTGTGTGGCGGATCCCGCTGCCGGTGCGGAGATTCTGGCGGAGTACGTGCAGGAAGGCGAACGCCGTCCCGCCGCCCTGTACCGCACCGTCGGCAAGGGTGGAATTCTCTGGATTCGCGGCACGAACTCCTTTGAGATCCAGCCGGGGCACTACAATCCGACAGCGTTTGCGCAGGATCGTTATTTCTACTGTGAGAAACTGTTCCGTTACCTGCTCGGGCGGGTCGGCTACGAGATCGAATTTCACAAGGTCGATCCGCTGCTGCCGGATGACTGCATGACGTTGCGCTGGCACGCGAACGGGCTCTATCTGGTTGCCTATTCGAAGAACACCACGGGGGATCGCTCCTTCCGCTTCCCGGACGGGGCGCCGGTGTTCAGCCGCTGTGACACCGTACTGCGGAACAACCATGCCGTCTATCACTGCGAGCGGGCGGTCAATCAGGAAGGGCGGATATTCGTCACCGGCGACGATTCGGTGATCACCTGCCGCGATGTGCCGCAGTGCTTCCCCGGCATTCAGCGCCGGATTGAGGTGGATGGGCTGAAGAATGCGACCGTGGTCTATCGCCCGGATGTGTTCGAGGGAATGACCTTCAATTTCAGCAGCGGAAAGGAGCTGACGAATTCCTCGCTGTGGTCGAAGTCGGAGTACCAGGCCGAACTGGTTCACGACGCGATCGGGCCGAAATTCATCCTGCGGAACGTTACCGGGATGCTGGTGATTTCCCGCGGCGTGCGTTGTGAAGCCTGCGCTTCCGACCGCTGAACGGAACCGGTTGCATGGATGGCGGGAGGGCGATTGTTCGTTCTCCCGCCGTTTTTTCCGGAACCTCATGGGAAAAGAAGATTTTTTTTCTTCAACTTTTGCAAAAAACCGCCGCGGAACGGGGATCCCATTCCGCGGCGGTTTGCGGTTTTCAGACAGGCACTCAGTCGTCGAGTTCGCCGTCTTCCAGCCCGAGCGGAAGCGGCGCGGGCTGCTTGCAGGTCGATTCCAGCATCACCTTGGCGCCGAGCTGGCTCGACTTGTCGAAGGCGAGCATGATTTCCAGCGCGTGGAACGCGAGTTCGCCGGAGGCGCGGTGCGGCCGGCCCGACTTCAGCGCGTTGATGATGTCCGCCGCGCCGATGCTGCGCGAATTGGTGGTGTAGCCGTGCGAAAGCGGGCACTCCACCCAATCCTGGTAGCCGTTGCGGAAGATTCTCACCGGGCCGCCGAAGGTGTTCGGGTCGGGCACCTGAAGCGTTCCCTCGCTGCCGTAGATCTCAATCGGCGCGTGGCCGTGCTTGTAGACCTCAAAGCTGGTGATGACGGTGATCAGCGCGCCGCACTGGAATTCGATCACGCCGGTCAGGTGGGTGGTGACGTTGATCGGGTAGACGTGCGGAACCGTGTCCGGACCGCCGACGCGGGTTTCCGAACCCTTGGTCGTCATGGCGGTGACGCTCTTCGCCGGACCGAGCAGGTTGATGAGCGCGGTGATGTAGTAGGGGCCGAGGTCAAGCATCGGACCCGCGCCGTAATCGAAGAAGAAGGGGGCGTGTGCCCACTTTTCCGGACCGCGGCCGAGCACCATCGCGGTACCGGCGATCGGCTTGCCGATCCAGCCGTCGTCGATCAGCTTGCGCGCGGTCTGCTGGCCGCCGCCGAGGAAGGTGTCGGGAGCGCAGCCGATGCGCAGGTTCTTTTCCGCGGCGAGCTTCATCACTTCGCGGGCCTGATCGAGGTCGACGCCGAGCGGTTTCTCCGAATAGGCGTGCTTGCCGGCGCGGAGGATCTGCATATCGACTTCGGCGTGTGCTTTCGGCACAGTCAAGTTGATGACCAGTTCGATCGAGGGATCGGCGAGCAGTTCGTCGACAGTTTTGGCGGGGAAGAGGTTCTCGTGCGCTTCTGCCTTCTTCTTCGCGACTTCCATATCAATGTCGGCGCAGGCGGCGATTTCGATATTGCCGAACCGCTTGGCCGCGTTGAAGTAGGTGTCGGAAATCATGCCGCAGCCGATGACACCGATTCTGGTTTTGCTCATAATTCAAATCTCCTTGCTGAAACGATTAGCGGTTGCCGATGGTGAGGCCGCTGGTGGTCAGGTACTGATAGCTCTTCTTCATGGCGCGGTACATGTCGATCACGCAGTTGTCGAGCTCGACGATGACCCACTTGACCAGCTTGGGATCGACGGCGGCGAGGATCTCCGGAATCGGCAGTTTGCCGGAGCCGAGCGGCAGCATCGGGATATCGGGATCGAGCACGCCGTCCTTCATGTGGACGAGGATGGTCCGGTCGCGGAAACGCTTCATGACCTCCACCGGGTTCACCTTGCCGAAGTTGGCCGACCAGTAGCAGTCGAGTTCGAACTTGACCTTCGGGCAGAGTTCGGCGTAGATGTCATAGGCGAGGCGGTCGCCGACCATGTCGAACTCCCAGTAGTGGTTGTGCTGGAAGAGGGTGATGCCGGCGGCCTCGAGTTTTTCCTGCATGGCGTTGGTGAGTTCGGCGGTACGCTTGATGTCATCGAGGGTCTTGAAGTCGGCCTTGCCGTATCCGCAGACGGCGGTTTTGAGGCCGAGTTCCCCGAGGGTGTCGATTGCTTCCGGAATCATTTCGACCGAACGGAGCCAGGGGCCGTGGGCGGAGCAGACCTCCATGCCGAGATCGTTGACGATCTTGCGGAATTCTTTCGGCGAAAGGTTGTAGAACCCGGCGGGTTCCACGCCCTTGAAGCCGATGATGGCCACGAGCTTGAGCATGTCGACGAAGTCTTTTGCACACTGGTCGCGGAAGGAATAGAGCTGCACTGCGGTCTGAAACATTTTACCTCACTCCCATGTTTCGGTAAATTTTCTTCTTTTTGCAAAAAACATATTGCAAAAAGCTGTTATATATATATTTTATTACGAAAACGGGAAAACGCAATTAACAAAATCTATGTTTTTTTTAACCATCTGTCTATTGCGGGGGGAAGATGAGCGAAATCAATGTCCCTGTCAAATTGTGCGGTGTAGGTTTCTACAGCGCGCCGTCGGACCGGATTGTCCGGTCGGTGGGAATCGGGCCGGGGGAAGAGCTCTGCGAGGTGCTGACCGGCGGGAAGGTTTTTTTTGAACAGGACGGGGAGCTGCGGACCTTCGGGCGCGGGACGATTTTCTGGCACATTGCCGGGGATGAAACCATCTGCCGGACGCCGCCGGAGGATCCCTACCGCTGCCTGACCATCCGGTTCTCCGTTAAGGAAGATCGGCGGGTGATGCCGCGGGTGTCGCGCTGGACGGATGAGGCGGGGTTCGGGGATTTCGTCAACGAAGCGATTCACCGCTTTCACGACGAGGCGATCGACCGGGACATTCTCTGCGACTATCTGCACCGGCGTCTTTTGTGGGAGGCCTATCTCGGGAACCGACGGAATCGTCAGGCCTCCTATCCGAAGCCGCTGGTGCGGGCGCTGGAGCTGCTGCACGGCGCGGACACCTTTCACTTCAGCGTCAGTGAGATGGCCCGTCATGCGGGGGTGAGCGAACCTTATTTGTACGCGTTGTTTTCGCGTCATCTGCACAGCAGTCCGCACCAGTATTTGCTGAACTACCGGCTGCGGCTGGCGCGGACCCGTCTGGCGAGCAGTGATGACAACATCAAGGCGATTGCCGAGGCGTGTGGATTTGAGAATCTGGAGAGCTTCTACCGGGCCTTCCGGCGCAACACCGGGATGCCGCCGGGGGAGTTCCGGCGCAGTCAGCAGCCGGCGGATGCGTAGGAGCGAAGCCGGGTTCCCGGACCGGGCGGGGCAGGGGAGGGGAATGAGACGTTTTTCTCAGAAAAAACATCGCGCCGCGACAGGGGGGAAATTGTATTTCCGCCGAATGGACAGTATATTCAAAACAGGATGAGCGTTGCGGAACCATCGGGGGATGCTTGTGGCATATGATGAGGATCAGTTTACCTCCCCAGCCGGTGCGGCGACGGAATTCCCCGCGCGGGGAAAAAGAGAGGATGTAAGGAAGCTATGACGAAGGAACAGGAACGCAACGAACTTCACCGCACCATCTGGCAGATCGCCAACGATCTGCGCGGCAGTGTGGATGGCTGGGATTTCAAGGCATACGTACTGGGGATGCTCTTCTACCGGTTCATCTCGGAGAATTTGACCGCCTATCTGAATTTGGCGGAACATGAGGCCGGCAACGCGGAGTTCGACTATGCCGGAATTTTCGACGAAATGGCGGAATTCGGGCGGGCGGAGACCGTGCGGGAGAAGGGTTTCTACATTCTGCCCTCGGAACTCTTTGTCAACGTCCGGGCGCGGGCGAAGGAGGATCCGAATCTGAATGAGACATTGAGCCGGGTGTTTCAGAACATCGAAAATTCGGCGAAGGGGGCGGCCAGCGAGGACGACCTGAAGGGACTTTTCGACGACATCGACGTGAACAGCAACAAGCTCGGCCCCACGGTGGCGAAGCGCAATGAACTTCTGGTGAAGATTCTGAATGCGATCGGCGATCTGCGGCTCGGCACGTTTACCGACAACACGATCGACGCCTTCGGCGACGCCTACGAGTTTCTGATGTCGATGTATGCGAGCGCAGCGGGGAAATCGGGGGGCGAGTTCTTCACGCCGCAGGAGGTTTCGGAACTGCTCGCGCGGATTGCGGTCGCGGGGAAGAGGGAGGTGAACAAGGTGTACGACCCGGCCTGCGGCTCGGGTTCACTGCTCTTGAAGTTCGCGAAGGTGCTGGGGGAGGAGAATGTGCGGCAGGGCTTCTTCGGGCAGGAGATCAATCTCACGACCTACAACCTCTGCCGGATCAACATGTTTCTGCACAACATCAACTATGAGCGGTTCGACATTGCGCACGGGGACACCCTGACCGACCCGCGCCACTGGGATGAAGAGCCGTTCGACGCGATCGTCTCGAATCCTCCCTATTCGATCCGGTGGGCGGGGGATTCGAATCCCCTGCTCATCAACGACCCGCGTTTTGCGCCGGCGGGGGTGCTGGCGCCGAAATCGAAGGCGGATCTGGCGTTCACGATGCACATGCTCTCGTGGCTTTCGACTGCGGGGACGGCGGCGATCGTCGAATTCCCCGGGGTGCTCTACCGGGGCGGTGCGGAGGCGAAGATCCGGAAATATTTGCTGGAGAACAATTATGTCGACACGGTGATCCAGCTGCCGCCGGATCTCTTTTTCGGGACGACGATTGCGACCTGCATCATCGTGTTGAAGAAGAGCAAGCACGACAACAGCGTGCTCTTCATCGACGCCTCGGCGGAGTTCGTGCGGGAGGGGAACAAGAACAAGCTTTCGGAAGCGAATCGGGAGAAGATTTTCGAAGCGTTCGTCAAGCGGGAGGAGGTGGAGCACTTCACCCGGCTGGTGAAGAATGCGGACTTGATTGCGAACGACGCCAACCTCTCGGTTTCCAGCTACGTCGAGCCGGAGGACGACCGGGAGGAGATCGACATTCACGAGCTGAACCGGCAGATCGCCGGAATCGTCGCCCGCCAGAACGAACTGCGCACCGCCATCGACGCGATCGTTGCGGATTTGGAGGAGAAACGATGAAGTACGTTGCGCAAATTTCCCAGAACATTCTTTGGACCGTTGCTCAAAGAAATGGATTAACGGAGCACAACCGCCCTGTATTGCTTAAAAAACACGTATTTTTGAGCAATACATCTTCCATTTGTTTAAAAACGTCCAATCTTGAAGCAATATCACAGAGGAACATCGCATGAGTAAAGAAATGCTTGCATATCTTCCTCCGGCAACAGATTTGGAGACGAAGCGAATTCTAAAGCGCGTCAACGACGCAAACCGGGAACTTGCGGTATTAAAAGGGTATGCCCGGACGATTCCCAATCAATATGTTTTGATCAATGCTTTATGTCTTCAAGAGGCGAAAGACAGTTCTGAAATTGAAAATATCATTACGACGAATGATGAATTGTATCGCGCCGGACTGTTCGAGCGTGACATCGTTTCTCCGCAGGCAAAGGAAGTTGTGAATTATGCGGAGGCGCTCTATGAGGGCTTTCGGCTGATTCGTGATGGGGAGTTGCTCACGGTCAATAATATCTGTGCCATCCAAAAGATTCTGGAAAAAAATGATGCAGGGCTTCGCAAACAGTCAGGCACAACCTTAAAGAATGCCGCTACTGGAGAAATTGTTTATACTCCCCCCCAGGAATATGATGCCATTATAAAGTTGATGAGCAATTTAGAACAGATTATCAATGATGATGGCAATTGGCCGGATATTGTTACAGATGACGGGGGTAGAAAATGAACCGTAATTTAATTTTATATCACTTCGAAGATGGCGGAATAAATGTTAATGCCCAGGATTTGAACCCCATCGAATTCGAGGGGATTAGAAAATCATCACAACCCCATCCTTTATTCCTGCCGAATTCAGTTGTATTCGCGACGAAAGCGGGAACGCCGGATCATATGGCATATAGCCATTATCACAATAGCCCGCCAGCAAAGGAACGCGTAGCATGAGCAGAATCGACGAACTCATCCAGCAGCTCTGCCCCGATGGCGTGGAATATAAGCCGCTGGGAGAACTTTGTTTTCTTTCCCGCGGTAAGGTTATTTCCAAAGATTATCTTCGGGATCATCCCGGGATTTATCCGGTTTTTTCTTCTCAAACAGCAGACGATGGTGTTTTTGGTAGAATTGATTCTTTTGAATATGATGGCGAATATTTAACCTGGACAACGGATGGTGCGAATGCAGGTTCAGTCTTTTTTCGTTCTGGACGATTCAATATTACCAATGTTTGTGGATTAATTAAACTCAAGTTACCGGAAATTCGTTTAAGGTTTCTTTTTTACTGGCTGCGGGTCGTTGCTCCATCCTATGTCAATGCAGGAATGGGTAATCCCAAGTTAATGAGTAACGTTATGGGAACTATTCAGTGCCCCGTTCCCCCGCTGCCGGTGCAGAAGGAGATCGTCCGGATTCTGGACAAATTCACCGCGCTGGAGGCGGAGCTGGAGGCGGAGCTGGAGGCTCGCCGCAAACAGTATGAATTCTATCGCGACCAGCTCCTGAATTTTAAAGGCCTAATGAGTCGAGGCGCAGGTTCCCTTGTGTCTCTGGGGGATCTGTTTGATTTTAAAAATGGCTTGAATAAATCAAAAGAATTTTTCGGTTCGGGATACCCAATTGTTAATTTTACAGATGTCTTCAAAAAAAATCACCTTTACGCCACGGATCTAAAAGGGCGAGTACAGGTAACTGCTGATGAAATTTCCCGTTACAGCGTTCAAAAAGGAGATGTTTTTTTTACAAGAACATCGGAAACTCGCGAAGAAATTGGGATGGCAAGCGTTGTGTTAGATGATATTGGAGATTGCGTATTTAGTGGCTTTGTTTTAAGGGCACGCCCCAAAACCACCCTCCTATTGCCCCAGTATTGTGGTTTTTGTTTTAGGCATAATGATGTTAGAAAACAAATTATTCAACGGGCTTCTTTTACAACACGAGCATTGACAAGCGGAACCGCTTTGGCCAAAATACAGATTCCCGTCCCCCCGTTGACGGAGCAGGAGCGGATTGTGGCGATTCTGGATAAGTTCGACGCGCTGATCAATGATATCTCCTCCGGCTTGCCGGCGGAGCTTGAGATGCGCCGCAAACAGTATGAGTATTACCGCGACCGGCTGCTGACTTTCAAGCCGCTCGCAAAGGAGGCGTGACCATGTGCCGGTATGATGTCGTTTCCGAGAATCCCGAGAGTACCGTCGTCGCCGAATATCAGCCGCCCGATACGCCGCGCTCCGCCGCCTGTCAGTCCGAGGCGGAACTCGAAAAGGCGTTCCTCACACTCCTGCAGGCCCAGGCCTACGAGTACCTCCCCATCTCCACTGAGGCCGAACTCGTCGCCAATCTGCGCAGAAAGCTTGAAGAGCTGAACGACTTCGCCTTCACCGATGCCGAATGGGAACGCTTCTTCAAAGAGTCCATCGCCAACCCCAACCGCGGCATCCGCGAAAAAGCCGCCGTCATTCAGGACGATCCTATCCAGCTCCTCACCCGCATCGACGGCTCCGTCAAAAACATCTACCTCCTCGACAAGGAGGATATCCATAACAACAAACTGCAGGTCATCAACCAGTACACCCCCGAGAACGGCGCCCGCGAAAACCGCTACGACGTCACCATCCTCGTCAACGGCCTCCCGCTCGTCCACGTCGAACTCAAACGGCGCGGCGTCGATCTCCGTGAAGCCTTCAACCAGATCAACCGCTACGCCCGCGAATCCTTCTGGGCCGGCAGCGGCCTCTTCGAATACGTCCAGATCTTCGTCATCTCCAACGGCACCCTCACGAAGTATTACAGCAACACCACCCGCGACAACCACATCCGCGAGGGGAACGGCAAAAACGCCTCAAAAGGGAAGCGTTCCGGCAACAGCTTCGAATTCACTTCATGGTGGGCCGACGCCCGCAACCGCCCGATCTGCGACCTGATGGATTTCGGCAAGACCTTCTTCGCCCGGCATTCGCTGCTTTCGATCCTGACGAAATACTGCGTCTTCACTTCCGAAAAACAGCTCCTGGTCATGCGCCCCTATCAGATCGTCGCGACCGAACGGATTCTGGACCGCATCAAACTCTCCACCAATTACCGGCAGTACGGCACCCTCCAGGCCGGCGGCTACATCTGGCACACCACCGGCAGCGGCAAGACGCTCACCTCGTTCAAAACCGCTCAGCTCGCCTCGCGGCTGCCCTACATCGACAAGGTGCTCTTCGTGGTCGACCGCAAGGACCTCGACTACCAGACCATGAAGGAGTACGACCGCTTCGAAAAAGGCGCCGCCAACAGCAACACCAGCACCGCCATCCTGAAACGGCAGCTCGAGAACCCGAATGCCCGCATCATCATCACCACGATCCAGAAACTTTCGGTCTTCATCAAGAGGCAGAAGAATCACGAGGTCTATTCGCGCCATTTCGTCATCATCTTCGACGAGTGTCACCGCTCGCAGTTCGGCGATATGCACAAGGCGATCACCCGCACCTTCAAAAAGTATCACATCTTCGGATTCACCGGGACGCCGATCACCTCGGAAAACGCCGGTTCCAGCGGCAGCCCCGACCTCCAGACCACCGAACAGGCGTTCGGCGACATGCTGCACGCCTACACGATCGTCAACGCCATCAGCGACAGAAACGTTCTCCCCTTCCGGGTCGAATACATCAGCACCATGCGCGAAAAGGAGAACATCAAGGATAAAAAGGTCGCCGGCATCGATCGCGAAAAAGCACTGCTCGATCCAGCCCGGATCCGCAACATCACCGGGTACATTCTGGAGCATTTCAACCAGAAAACCCGCCGCAACGACCGGTCGTTCGATTTCAGCGCGCTCACCAACGTCTCCGCCGTCGCCTCCGCCCGCGACCGCGGCAAAGTCGAGGAGATCAAGCGGAAAATCCGGATGACCGGCTTCAATTCGATCTTCGCCGTCGCCTCCATCGACGCGGCGAAACTCTACTACAGCGAATTCCAGCGGCAGATGGAAGCCGATCCCGCCCGGCGGCTGAAGGTGGCGCTGATTTACAGCTTCAACGTCAACGAACCGGAGGCGGAAGGGTTTCTCGACGAGGAGAATTCTGAAGACACCAGCCGGCTCGACGCTTCGTCGCGCGACTTTCTCGAAGCGGCCATCGCCGATTACAACGCGATGTTCCAGACCAGTTACGACACCAGCGCCGAGAAGTTCCAGAACTACTACAAGGACGTTTCGCTGCGGATGAAGAATCGCGAAATCGACCTTCTGATCGTGGTGAACATGTTCCTGACCGGCTTCGACGCCACCACCCTCAACACGCTCTGGGTCGATAAAAATCTCCGTTACCACGGTCTGCTTCAGGCCTACTCGCGCACCAACCGCATTCTGAACTCGATCAAGACCTTCGGCAACATCGTCTGTTTCCGCGACCTGGAGGAGGAGACCAACGAAAGCATCGCGCTCTTCGGCAACCCCGACGCGCGCGGCATCGTGATGCTCAAATCCTTCGACGACTACTACAACGGCTATACTGACAACAAAGGGGAACACGTCCGCGGATACTGTGAACTGGTCGCCGAACTCCAGACCGTCTATCCGCTCGGTGAGCCCATTGTCGGCGAGGAGGCGCAGAAAGCCTTTATCCGGCTCTTCGGCACGATCCTCAAGGTGCGGAACATCCTTGCCGTATTCGACCGCTTTGCCGGGATGGAGATCCTTTCGGAGCGGGACCGGCAGGATTATCAGAGCATCTACCTTGATTTCTACCATGAGTATCGGCAGAGAGAGAAGGCGGCGAAGGACATTATCAACGATGACATCGTCTTTGAAATGGAATTGATCAAGCAGATCGAAATCAACATCGATTACATCCTGCTGCTGATCCGCAAATATCGTGACGGCCAGATGCAGGATAAGGAGATTGTGATCTCCATCGCCAAAGCGATCGATTCCAGCCTGGAACTGCGCAACAAGAAGGATCTGATCGAAGCGTTTCTCGCCTCGTTGACTCCCAACGGCGACATTGACGAGGAGTGGCGCGCCTTCGTCGCAGAACGGAAAGAGGAGGAGCTTGCCCGCATCATCCGCGAAGAGAACCTCAACCCGGAAGCGACCCGCGAATTCATGCGAAATGCCTTCCGCGACAACTTCCTTCAGGTCAACGGAACGACGCTCGCGAAGGTGCTTCCGCCGGTCTCCCGCTTCACGCCGACCGGCGACCGCGCCAGAAAGCGCGAAACCGTTCTGGAAAAATTGTCCGCCTACTTCGAACGCTTCCGGGAGATCGCCGGACCGTAACCTCCAGCGGGAAATCGTTGCAAAAAAAACGGGAGGGGAATTCCCCTCCCGTCCCTGTGCGCCGCTTCGTTCAGAGAAAACGTTCGGCCGGCTTGAAGTTGCTCTTGCGGAACGCTTTCTCCATGATGTCGGTAACCGCGATCCCGTTTTCGATGGTGATCGGGTAGGGGACTTTGTTGACGATCGCGTCATAGACATGCTTCCAGATCTCCGACATCGGGATGGGCGGAATTTCGACGAACTGTTCAATGAAGGTGAGCGTTTCATCGAAGTTGCCGTATTTCATCGGCGGATTTTCCGGATGCGGCTTGAGCGGCTTGAATTCGATTTCCGGGTCGACGTACCGTATTTTGATTCTGCCGTCGACCGGATAGATCAGCGTGCCGCGCGATCCCTGAATCTCCAGTTCGCGCCCCGGGAGGGTGTGCGCTCCGGAGATTTCGATGTCGGCGACCCGCCCGTTCGCCGCCTTGAGCAGCAGTTTGATGTGGTCGTCGCCGTCGCCGATGCTGATGATGGAACGGATGTTCGCCCAGAGGTCGACCACCGGAGAATCGAGGTACTGCAACGCCTGATCGATGATGTGCGGCCCCCAGTTGGTGAAGAGCCCGCCGCCGAATTCGGTCATGGTCATCCAGTCGTTGCGGCGGCAGTAGCCGACGCTGCGGTAGAGCTTGACGGTGTTGATTTCGCCGAGCACCCCGGTGGCGATCAGCTTCATCGCCTTCTGGAACGGGGCTTCATACCGGCGGTTGTGGCGGAGAAAGATCCTGCCCGGATACTTTTTATCCGCCTCGGCCAGCTGTGCCATCTCCCGGTTGTTCAGCGCGTAGGGCTTGTCGATGTTGACGTATTTGCCCGCCTCCAGTGCCTGAAGTGCCATCGGAACGTGTTCCGGGTGGCGGGTGGCGATGGAGACCAGTTCCACGTTGTCGTCTTGGAGCATCTCACTGTAATCGGTGTAGAGTTTGGCTCCTTTGAAACGCTCCGGCAGATTCTCAAGCCGCTCCTTTGCGTGGTCGCATGCGGCGGCGATGGCGAAACGGTCGGGGTACTCGGCGAGTTCCGAGGAGTGCATGCCGATTCCGGCGCGGCCGAGCCCGACGATGCCGACTTTGATGATTCTGGACATGGGAATGGATTCCTTTCCTTACTGTTTGGCGTGAAGCGCGCTGGTGTCGAGCGCCGCAAGCGGATTCGGTGTGCGGATCGGTTCCGACGGTTCGGGGCAGGGGGTCACCCGCGGCGGAAGAATCGTCGCCGGGGCGACGAAGCGGATCGCGTTGGCAATCACCCGCTGAATGTTGGCGTCGTGATAGATCGCGTAGGTTTCGTGACCCGGCGAGAAGTAGAAGATCTTCCCCGCGTCGCGCTGGAAGAGCATGCCGCTGCGGAAGACGTCGCCGCCTTCGAACCAGGACATGAAGATGATCTTCCCGTCGTCCGGCAGGTCGAACCGTTCGCCGTACATTTCGCTGTGCGGCAGGGCGAAGGTCTCCGGAACCCCTTCGACGATCGGATGGCCGGTCGCCACGACGCGGAGCCGCTCCTTTTCCCCGACTTCGCGCCAGCGCAGCCGGCAGCTGGTGCCCATCATCCGGCGGAAAATTTTCGAATAGTGGCCGGAGTGAAGCACGATCAGCCCCATGCCGGAGAGGATGCGAAGCCGGATCTTTTCCACCAGTGCATCATCGACCCGGTCGTGGGCGCAATGCCCCCACCAGAGCAGGACCTCGGTCCGGTTGAGCCGTTCGTCGGGGAGTCCCTGCGCGGGCTCGTCGAGAGTGCCGGTGCAAATTTCGAGATCGTCCGCGGCGAGAGCTTTCGCCAGAAAGGCATGGATTCCTTCCGGATAGAGGGTGCGGATGTGGTCGCCGACCGGACCCTCCTCCCGTTCGTGGACGAATTCGTTCCAGATGGTGACTTGAATTTTTTTCATGCAAATTACCTGCTGAAATTCTCTTTCAGAAACCGGATGCTCGAAGCGAAGGAGCCGAAGAGATCGCTGGTGTCGCCGTCATGTTCGACCACCCAGCAGGAGACTCCGGCCCGGCCGGCGGCGTCGAGGATCCGCTTCCAGTCGAGATTGCCTTCGCCGACCGGCATCATGACCGAATCGCCACATTCGCAGAAGGGTTTCATCCCGTAATCCTTGAGGTGAAGAACCTGCTGGCGTCCGGCGAGTGTTTCGATCCACCGGACCGGGTCGGCGCCGCCTTTCTGAACCCAGTAGGTGTCGAGTTCAGCGTCAATTTCCGGCGCTTCGGCGTAGAGGATCTCCAGCATCGTGCGGCCGTTGAACCGTTCGAATTCGATGGAGTGGTTGTGATAGGCCAGCGTGACTCCGGCGGCGCGGAACCGTTTCGCCGCCTCATTGAGTTCGCGGGCAAGTTCGATCACTTCGCCTTCGCCGGTCGGTCGCCAGTGCGGGAAGGGGTAGGCGGTGTGGCGGCAACCGAGTTGGAGAAGCCGTTCCGCCTCCTTTTCCGGTTCTTCCACAATGGTTTTGGCGAAGGAGTGACTGGTCGGCGCCGTCAACCCCTCGTCGCGGAGCATCGCGGCGAGGTCGGCGGTCGGCATCGGCGCGATCGAGCCGGAGAGCTGAATTGCGTCATAGCCCATCTGCTTCAGCCGGCGGAAGGTGTTGCGCACCCCTGCCGGGGTTTTGATGTAGTTGCGGAAACTGAACATCTGGGCGGCAATGGTGATCTTCTGCATGATGAATTTTCCTCCTTGCTTCAGCCGACGACGACCGGTTCGATGTGGAACCATTCGCAGAACTGGAGCAACTCCTGCTTGACGTCGGCATGGATGACCGCGTAATGGTGTTCGAATCCCTTCTTCATGATGGTGTCGACCAGCTCCGGCACGGCTCCGTCGAAATGGATGGTGAGCGGATTCCCGCGCAGGAAGGGTTCGGTGTCGATCGCGGTGCCGGGGGCGATCAGCATGCGCATTTTTCCGTCGGCGTCGGTGTCGAATTTGGCGACGGTGACGCGGCCGGCCTTGAGCGAGAAGTCGTTGGTGACCCCCTTCTTGTCGCCGCCGTCGACGCGCATGTGCAGTCGAAGTTCCGTTTCGTCGAAGTTGCGGCAGAGCCCTTTCGGCGCGGCGCCGCAGTGCCAGATGACGCCGGTGTTCTTCCCGGTGTCGTACTGAATCAGGTCGACGAAGAAGGGAATGCCGCCGCCGGCGAGCGCCTGAAGCAGTTTCATGGTGAAGGCGCCGGTGACGTCTCCCTCACAGCTGGTGGCAAATCCGGTGTCGGAGAGCATGCCGAGCACGGCGCAGGGCGCGATGCCGAAGAGGTCGGAAAACTCCGGCCAGCAGCGGACCGCATAGGTGCTGAGCTGATATTTCTCCGCCGTCTTACGGAAGGAGCCGTACATTTTCGCGGCGAGTTCGAGGTCGGCCGCGGAGACTGCGTTGACTTTGGCGGCGCTCTCTTTGACCACCTTGCGCGCGGCGGCGAGCTCCGCTTCGGTGAGGGTGTCGGCGGTCTTGACGATTTCGAGCAGGTCGAGCACTTCGACGGCGACGCCGAATTCGCGGCGGAGCAGAAGCTCATCGAAATTCGAGGTGTAGAAGCCGGGAACCCGTCCGCCGGCGAGGCCGATCCGCAGATTGCGGAGCATCTTGACGGCGCGGACGACGGCCAGCGGTTTTTTCAGCGCTTCGGCGGTCTCTTCCGGACGGGCCATGACGAAGCAGTAGCGTTTGCGCAGCCGGTTGAGGCCGTGGGCCGCCATGTTGGCGCCGCAGAAGGAGTTTTGTTCCCACATCTTGCCCGGACCGGGCTCCTCGGGGTTGGCGAGCAGAATGAAAGGAACGTCGAGGCGGGTTGCCGCCGCCGGAATGGTCGCTCCGACCGGGAAGGTGACGAAGTGCATCACGACCGTGTCGACGCCGGCGCGGGCGAACTCTTCGGCCCGGGCCGCGGCTTCCCCTTCGGTGGTGGTGACGCCGTGATAGAGGATCTCCGCCGGGAGCGTTTGAAGAGCTTCGAACGTCCGCTTGGCGATGGCGTCGATTTTAGGAGTCATCCAGCTGGCCTTGGAGATGGCGATGTACCCGATTTTCATAGTTTCCATGGTTGCGTTCCTTGACTTTTGGTTGAACGGGGATATTTTTCCCTTTATCATAACGTACGTCGAAAAATCCGATTTCAAATGGAGAAAAACAACCTCTTTTTGCACAAAACGAAGATTTCTTCCGATATGAATTTTTTTGACGGTCACTATTTCAGTCTGTATCACTCCTCGCCGGAGTTCCGCGGGGAATCCCATCATGTACCGATCTACTACGGGATTCAATACAACCATGCCGGGAAACTCTGGCTGCAGATCGACCATGGGGAACGCTTTGAAGTGGAGGGGGCCTATGTGTTTATCACGCACCCCAATGCATTTTTCGAATATGGGAATGCCCCCGGCGAGTCGCGGCATCACAACTTCCTCTGCTCCTACGGAGAACGGGTGGAGGAGTATGTGAAAAGCGGCCTCCTGCCGATCGACAATCTGCACCCGCTGCGGAAGGTGCGCAATCCGGAGCGCTTCCTTGAGACGATGCTGCGGATCATGTCGCTGTTGCGCCATGCGGCGCCGGTGGTGCCGCCGCGGGCGGTACTGCTCTACGAGGATCTGCTGCTTCAGATTCAGGAGTCTGAGCCGGACGGGCCGCCGGTTCCGGCGTTTCAGGAGGAGTACTTCGGCCATCTGGTTTCCGAGGTGCGCCGCCACCCGGAAAGGGGGTGGGAGTTCTGCTCCGAGGCGCGGCGGCGGAACCTCACTCCCGCCCATTTCCGCCGCCTGTTCAAAGCGGTTTCCGGCCTGCCGCCGCAGCAGTTTCTGATTCAGTGCCGCCTGCAGCAGGCCGCCTCGTTGCTGGTCGGCACCGGGGAGCCGGTCGGCGTGATTGCCGAACGGGTGGGGATCGGCAATGAATTCTATTTTTCGCGGCTGTTCAAGGCGAAATACCGGATTTCGCCGCTCGAATATCGCCGGGAATTCGCCGGGCGATACTGAAAAAAACTCCGCCGTTCCCCGGAGTTCAGCGGGGCGCGGCGGAGAGCAGACGAAGTTCTGCTATTCGGCGGTCAGCTCAAAACAGACGGAAATTTCCGGCTGTTTCGCCACTGGGGGGCCGGCGAATTCTGTTTTTCACGATTTTTCCACAAGAATACCGGCATTCCGCCGCGACAGTACCGGGAGTTCTATCAGAACCGGGAAGAGGCCGGGCAGGGCAGGAGAAAGAGTGGAATTGCAGGTTGATTTCCGGTGACAGCAGGGGTATAGTAAGAGAAACAATCCAACAGGAGGAGATATGTTTCAGATTATTGCATTGCTGTCGGTCCGGAAGGAAGAGACGGAAAAACTTGAAGCGCTGTTGAAGCCGCTGCTCGAAGCCTCGCGGCGGGATGCCGGCTGCCTCGGCTACGACTGCCGGGCGGATGTGCTCAACCCGGGCACCTGGCTCTTCTTTGAGAAGTGGCAGGATGACGCTTCGCTGGAGAAGCACATGGCGGCACCCCATTTCAAGGCGTTCGAACAGGGCGTCGCGCCGTTGCTGACCGCGCCGCTCACGATTCACAAGGTGATGGAATGAAGGCGGCGTCGGATTTTTTTCGGACGGAGGAGAAATTGAATTGCGCGCAGGCGGTTCTGCGCTATTTCGATTTCCCGCCGGAGAAGATTGCGGAGTTTCGCGAGTTCGGCGGCGGGCGGGCGCCCGGCGGATTGTGCGGAGCTCTGTATGCGGCGAAATCCGTGTTGAATGACGAGGAAAAATTCGCGGAATTGTGTCGAAAATTCGGCGAGAAGACGCAGGGGGCGTTGACCTGCCGGGAGATCAAGGGTGGTTCGGGATTCCCATGTGAAGCCTGCGTCAATCTTGCCGCGGCGCTGGCGGAAAAAATGAAGTAGAAGCGAAAGGGGAGGGGCGGCGGCATGGATGTCAACTTTATTCCCGGGAATCTCCGGGAGGCGCTGACTTCGGGCGGCGTGGCTGGAAAAATCCTCCATGCAGTGCGGTTCAGCCGGCAATTTTCCGGCGAGTCGGGGGAGGGGTACTTCTTTCGGACAGACCGGGAGTTTGCGGCGATTGACCGCGGTTTCGGCAGTTCGGAATTCCGGCGGATGAGCTGCCCGGTTGCCGAGGTATCGGTTCGAAAGTGTGAGGTCGACGGGAACAATGTCTCGGTGGAAATTGCTTTGCCGGACGGCACGATTCTGACGGGATGCGCCTCTTTTTCGGAAGGCGATGCGCTGGAAGAGTTGCTCGACAGTCTGGAGGCTGGAGCCGGATCGGCAGTGGAATCCGCCGCCGCGTCAGCGGAACCGGTTTCGGAGAATGCGAAACTTTTTGCCGCCGGACTGCTCTGGGCGGTGCGGTCGGATGGGGATCTCGCTCCGGAACAGGAAGCGATGGTGCGGAAGCTCTGTCCGCCGGCGGCATTGCAGGCGGGAGTGGATTACACACAGTCGAATGGCTTTGAAGCGTTTCTATCTGCCGTGAAATCGACCTTTTCGCGGGAGCAGTTGACCAGCCTGATTGCAAACCAGCTGGAACTGGCGATGTGCGATGGGGATCTGACGGGGCGGGAGATGGATTTCATCCGTGCCGAGGTGAACGCCTGGGGCTATCCGGTGGAAGAGTACCGTGCGCTTCGCAACTTTCTGCTGTTGAAGAATCAGTCGCCGATTCTCTTCGCCTGACGCCCCCCTCAAAAAAGACAGGAGCCGCGATCGGGAGACATCCCGCGCGGCTCCTGTTTCCTATCGTTGTCAGTCGATGTATTCGATACTGGTGACGACGATCTGCCCGGTCACTTCGCTCACCTTCTCCAGCGTGACCAGCATTTTCACTTCGCCGGTGATTTCATCGAAGTAGATGAAATCATCCGGGCTCTGCGTCGAATCCGGCGAGGACGGGTCACTGCCGTCGTTGCTGATTTTGCCAGATGCATCGGAGGTAATTTTAGAACCATCCTTGTCGATGTATCTGGCTACATCGAACTGGCCGTAAGCACAATCGTCCTTTGTGACGACTTGGGCATCATCCGGTCTGACCCGGGTTATCGAGCCACTCAAATCCCGGATGGTCTGCGCCACGACGATGAACTGGATGATGTTAGAGGCGGACGGTTCCGCTTTGAGCAGATTGATCGTTTTTCCGACAATCTCCTCCTGCTGCGCATCGGAGGCGCTGGTCATGTCCACCAGACCGAATGCGTTACTCAAACTGCCAGTCGAGTATTTCCAGTCAAGGAATTGGGTTCGACTGGCGAAAGGACGATTCATGTTAGTAGTTAAAGCAGAAACTAAATTACTTGGTGAGGTGATCTCTGTTCCTGATGTTGGGTTAGTCTCAAAATTGCTTATTTCCTGCCCATATCGAATTTTGTAAAATAGTGCTTCTGCCATTTGTGAATCGTAGTACCTCGAAGATTCTTCAGAAATTATTTCATCAGGTCGCTTTGCAAGCATATTGATATTTACTTTCCCAAAGCAATAAGTTTCTTCTGTCAATTTGACCTGCTCTAGGATGCCACCATCACCAGCAGCATAGGTAGTTCCCGGTGTAGTATCCCAAACATTTCCCAATTGTTTCATGTCAGAGGGGGAAATGGAACCGCCCCCCCCCGGGGCTCCCGCCGCCTTCAGATTGAGTGTCTGCCAGGCCGCACCCCGGTGGATCACCCCCAGCTCCCAGAGGCTCTGCATCGGGGCGTTCCGGATGTACGCCGTCGACAGATGTTTGGTATCGGTCCATGCCGGACCGTTGGAATCGACGTTTTTCTCCTGGTCGTACTTGCCGGTGTCGGTTGCCGCGCCCGGATCGAACGGATGGGCCGGTTCTGAGCCATGCGATACATTGGCTTTCCCAGTGACAGGGGTTCCCGTAGAGACATCCATCACCGCATCCCATGGGGAGGTTCCTGCGGTTGCACGTGCGGAGACGTGCCAGTCGTCTTCATTCAGATTCTGACGGGGATCCATTCCCTGAATTCCTCCCAACAGAAACGTGAAAGCCTCCGCCTCGCTAAGACTCAAAGCGGAGCCCGTTGGATTAAACTTGAGAGAGTTTTCTTCTTTCTGCGGTGCCCTGACAAAGTCTACGCCAAACGGACTTGAAGTATCTTTCAGTTGCCCCTGAAGCAGCAGTGCACCCCGTTTTACCGTGACCTCTGAAACATTCACTTTGGTTATTTCGACACTGGTCGGCCCGGAAACGATAACGATAGCCGTCGGATCAAGAGAAGTCGTCGATTCAACCACTACTTGTCTTAGAATCTTTTCATCAAATAATCCAGTGACACCGGTCTGATACTTCTCCCCGTGCCAGTTGTTCGAGTCTTTAGCTTCTCCAAAGGGATAACCGTTGAGTGGGAGGTCGAATGAGATATTATTATCAGCATCATTCGGTTTGTTTAACAGCCTCTCTCCGGTCTCGGTAGATGGGGTAATACTCCACTTCGGTTCAAATGTTATCTTTTCATCAGCAACTTTAGCAACTTCGATCGTACCGGATGCCGAAGCTTCAACTTCATTGCCTTCGCCATTTTTGTATTTGTACTTAATGTCGTTATATTTTGCTTCTATGATTTCCCCTTTTAAGCTGATTGCTTTTACACTGTTTTTAAAGATAAATTTCTGGAAATCATCCGGGACATTCTCGTAAATCTGAGCAAGTTTAACAGCGGGGAAAAGAGCCAGCTGAAACCCTAACTTCTTATTGGTTACATCGACTTCAAATCCTTTTGTCTTTGTCGCTCCATCAGCCTGATGATAAATTTCAAGCTTATAGCCGAGTTCATAGATGTAAGGGGTTCGCTCGTTGCCGGTGAAGGTTGGTTCCGTCACGCCTTCCTCGACGCTCCAATTGGTCGCAGGAAAATCTGAGGTCGGTATGGAATCGGGGTCGCAGTAATCGTTCAGGTTAGCTGCAATCTGTTTGCGGCGAGTTGCCAAGGTGTCAAAGGTGCCCTGTTCATTGGCTATTTGTTTTAAGAACGGGATACCGGTATCCGGCGGAGTCAGATCTTCAGTAAGATTAAATTCTTTACTGTCTGCGGCAAGTTTTGTAAAAATTTCATCGGTATTTTTATTAATAGTTAAAGAAGTATCTTTACGGAAACGATCATACCATTTGTCATCGCCTAAATCACATTTGTCTAAATCGCCCAGATTAAAACGTTGAAGAGACTTGTATTCAGTTGATGAAATATCATACCGGTAAAATTCAGGTTCCGCTTTCGTTTTGCCTCCGGTAAACCACCGTTCAACAAAGTTTTTATTTTTATAACCATCGCTGTTAACGTTGGTATAGTCAAAAAATGGCTCAGAAGAGCCACTATATGCAATGAAGAAATCAGCAAGGCTGCTGATATCCCAATCGCTTGCCGATTCTGGTGCCAAATCTCCTTCTTTCCACCGCTTAAATGGAGTCGAAGAACCGAGGTTTAGTTCATTGATACTTTTTCCCCATCGATTGTTCCACGGAATTCTGGCTGGATTTGTCTCCTGAGAATAAATGCCATGCAGTACATTGTCCAAGTCAATTTTACTGATACCCTTCTCATCATCAATGACTTGCTGATATGCTATCCTGCCGATGATTTTTCGATCATGCTCTCCTTTTGGTTTATCGAAAACGAATGCCCATTTAGGGAGCTTGTAGGTGTTTGAATTTGCTTCGAAAGATGCTGAAACAGAGGACGTGGGAGGCGTTAACAAAGAATCGTCAGTGCTGTATAACCCATCAGCAAAAACATTGCCGTCTTCTTTTATTCCATCTGCACCATCGCTGTATATGGCAGAATAATTTACCGGGATGATTCCTTTTGCATTTGCCTGATATTGATAATACATCATAGCGATGGCAATCCGGCTGATGGCGGACTGGGCTAGCAATTTGGCTTGACTTCTGCTGCTGTTATTATAAGCTACTTTCTGTGCTAAAAGGGCATTGGAAGCAAACGCGAGGCCCAGAACCAGAAGCAGCGAGAGAATGCCCAGCGCGAACAGCAGGGCCACCCCGGATTCATTTTTGTGTACGGCTTTACAGAACATGGTGTTAATCCTTATGTGCTAGGCTGATCATTATTCTACCTATCTCGCCGGTCTCCCAGGTAAACAGTCCGGCTGAATGTGTATTCATGTTGTTTTCTGAATTCATCAGTTTTACCGCCGGCAACCCATAGTTCAAAATCTTCCGGGGAAAGCATGGAAAGCTTTATTTCAAGCAGAAATGGAATATATTTGACAGTGGAAGTCGTGACTCTTGTGAAACCTCCGGAAGTCGCATTAAAATCATATGGAACGATTTGAAACATTGTTATATTATCGGCAATTTTATCCGAGTAATCATCATTTGTGATCAAGCCATCTAATCGTTTGGGTAGTTCGGTTGTAGCGCTTTTAAAATCGGGAATGCTGGGCGTTGCGCCAAAGGGAGAGAAAAAACAATTGTAAGTGGGTGAATTGGGTGAGCCTTTGGTGCTGCTACTGAAAATAGCTAAACGGAGTTGTTCCTGTTGTGCATTTTCAGAGGCGCTGCTGGGAACTGTGTAGCGTTGAAAGGTCATGAATTTCTGTGAATTGCCGTCCGGAAACAAATTTCTTGCCTGCGTAGCAAAATAAATTTTAGAAGAACCGGGAGCCGTATTATCAATATAAAATGGAACTCCAGAGTTTGTATAGTAAATATTTTGAAGATGTACTGTCATTAAATCCATGATGATACGGGCATTTGCGTAGATTTCATTTCGCTTCTCCATGCCGTTCCAGATCCGTTGCGCTCCGGAGAAGAATTGCAGCATCAGCAGCAGTAAAATACTGAATACCGCCATGGCGACGATCAGTTCGACCAGGGTAAACTTCAACTTGTGACTCGTTTTTCTCATAATCCAGTCGGCTCCAGTCTAGGGTGTAGTAGGAAGTTCATAAGCCTGATTGAAGAATTCCAGACGGAAAACCCGTTTTTCCCGCTCCGCATAGGGTAATTCAACAGGCCAACTGATCTCAAGGCAGAGATTCCTTGCATATTTTGATATATCGTTCTCAGAACCGGACAGCACCATAGTGACTCCGGTTTTATTATCAGAATCTTCGGGACTTTCAGTTGCTTCAAGAATTCTAGGAACACAAAAATTGATATCTTCTTCCCAAACTCTGACAACTGCAGCAAAATCGACTACATTGTTGGTCATCTGACGAAACAAAAACGTTCGGGAATCATCGTCACAAACAAGAAGATTGGAAAAATTCTCTTTTCCACTTGAATCTTGAAGTTTTGTAAATCCTGCGGCATTGCCGTCACTATCCAGAGTAATTTTCTCTTTCCCTGCATTGTTATCATTTTTCCAGTTTTTTGAGAAATCATCTTTGGGGGAGGTCGGGTGTTCTGCATTGTAAATCCATTCCGCGTTGAACCCTGCCTGCAGATAGCCCATGATGTATTCGGCGATGTCGGCGAGATTGTTGTCGGCGATGGCGGACTTGCTGGCGTTGATGCCGACCGGGAAAAGCACCAGAATCCCGGAAAGGCCGATGGCGATGATCGCCATCGCCAATGCAATCTCAACCATGTTGAATGGATGTCTGCGAATCTCTTTTTTCATCAGAAAGCCTCGTTACTGGATAGACAAATAATCAACTTTTCCGGTAATCCGGTTTAGATTGAGTACAAGGTAGTTTGTCGGACCATCGCTTCCGCGGGACGGAAACAATAACTCATTTCCGTTCGGGATTGCTTCGGCGACGACAAAACGAAGATCTTCACTGTTTTTTATTCCTCCATACGGTGAGAAAACAACAGCACAATCGGAGTGGTTGATAGCGGTTGATGTTGTCTCATCGGTGGTTGATGTTGTCTCATCAGATGGATAATTTGTAATGGAAAATAATTTGTTGCCTAAGGAAGCATTCATTTTGGTCAAGGTATTCTTCAAACCGTTTTCTGTTTTTAAATCTTCTTTTTTATCAGTTATTTTTACCAGCATGGCCCCGTCCGGCGCGTTTTTCCAAACGGAATCGGGAACCCATTTCTGAAATTCCCAGGTCGACGTACTGCCGCTGTTCCTCACGTATGCCATGCGGTAGCCGCCGAGGCAGTGGCGTTTTTCCTCGTCGGTCCAGGAGCTGTCCGAAGAATTGCTCGGCAGTACCAGCGCGACGTAGCGGCGGCTGGTGATCGCGTGGGACTGCGCCTGTTCCAGCGCCAGTTTCAAATTCGACGCCATCTGATCGACCTTGTTCCCGCTGATCATCCGGTTGAAGCCCGGCAGCATCAGCGTGATCAGAAAGCCCATCAGCAGCATGACGACCAGGAGTTCGATAAGGGTGAAATTCGTCTTTGTCTGCTTGATCATTTTTTTCTTCCCGGTGATTTCTTCGATTTCCGGATTTTCCGGATCTTTTACTCTTCACCTACCTGTACTATATGATAACGGATGATTTTTTTCAATGCCCTTTCCCCCTCTTTTCCCCTTTTTTTTATAAATTTTCCGCAGAAAGCGGCGTTTTTTTCTGTTTTTTTGAAAGATTGCCGAAAAGCAATCCGGAGCGGACCTTCCCCGGCGCTTGACAAACGCCTGTTCCGGGAGTATGGTAAAAGCTCGTTTTCCGGAAAAAAACAGCAATATCTGCAGGGATGAATCATGAACAATTTCGCCGATGAACTCGAAAAGCTCAGCTACGCCATGGGGATGAATATGGGCGAGTACCTCTCCCACACTCCCGTCAAAATCAATCAGGAGGCCGCTCTCGCCGGAATGCGCGATTTCTTCGCCGGTTCCGCCCGACTTTCCGCTGAAGAGTATGCCGCCGCTATGCAGACCCTCCGCAGCCGGATGCAGCAGGCCGCCCAGGGGCAGGCCGAACAGCTCGCTTCCGCCAACGCCGCCGCGGAAAAGAAGTTCATGGCCGAAAACATCACCCGCAAGGGCGTCTCCGTCACCCCCTCCGGGCTCCAGTATGAGGTCGTCAAACAGGGCAATGGCGCAAAACCCTCCGCCACCGACCGGGTCCGGGTTCACTACACCGGCACCTTTCTCGACGGCCGCGAATTCGACAGCTCGGTCCGCCGCGGCGAACCCGCCGAGTTCGGCGTCAATCAGGTGATCGCCGGTTGGACCGAAGCGCTTCAGATGATGCCGGTCGGCAGCCGCTACCGTCTCTTCATCCCCGCCCGTCTCGCCTACGGGGAGCGCGGCGCCGGGCAGGCCATCCCGCCGAACGCGGCTTTGATCTTCGACGTCGAGCTGCTCGACATCCTTCGGTAAACGAAGTAAAAACAAGAGCCTTTTTGTGCGGGTTCGCATGAAAAAGGCTCTTTTTTTATGCGATATTGCCGGATTGCAATTTCGCGGCAATCTTCCCGTAATTTTCCCGTGTTACATTGGTTACCATCACGAAAAGAGAAGAACCCCGACGGACTCTTCTGCTTTTCCCCCTCATTCCGGATTCGCGGTTTTCCCCGGCCGCGAATCCGGAATCCTTTTTGGTAGAATTCTTTCCGCACTTTCCGTCTTGTTTTTTGCGTTCACAGCCGGGGCAAATCTGGCGTTTTTCGATTGAAATCCCCCTCAAACGACAATATATTAATAAGACGTACTTGAACCAATATCGAAAAAAGGAAATACGATCTTGAACTTCCATCAGGGCGACTGGGTCAAGGACATCAACGTCCGCGACTTCATCATTAAGAATTATACTCCGTACGACGGCGGCCCGGAATTTCTGGCCGGCCCCACCGACCGCACCCGCAAACTGTGGGAACACCTTTCGGAAAAATTGAAGCTCGAACGCGAACGCCACGGCGTTTACGACATCGACGAAAAGACCATTTCCACCATCACCAGCCATTCCCCCGGCTACATCGACCGTTCGCTGGAGCAGATCGTCGGTCTTCAGACCGATGAGCCGCTCAAGCGCGCCATCATGCCCTTCGGCGGCATCCGGCTGGTCTACGGCGAACTCGAAGCCTACGGCAAAAAAATGGATCCCGCGGTCGCCAACGTGTTCCGCTATCGCAAGACCCATAACGACGGCGTATTCGACGCCTACACCGAGGAAATGCGCATGGCCCGCCACTCCGGCATCATTACCGGACTGCCCGACGCCTACGGGCGCGGCCGGATCATCGGCGATTACCGGCGGGTCGCTCTCTACGGCGTCGACCGGCTGATCGAGGCGAAGAAAAAGGCGCTTCGCACCCTCGTCTACGACATTATGGACAGCCCCGCCATCCGGCTCCGCGAAGAGATCAGCGAACAGATCCGGGCGCTCGGCGAACTCAAGGAGATGGCCGCCTCCTACGGTTTCGACCTCTCCCGCCCCGCCTCCGATGTGAAGGAGGCGATTCAGTGGCTCTACTTCGGCTATCTCGCCGCGGTCAAGGAGCAGAACGGCGCGGCGATGTCGCTGGGCCGGGTCTCCACCTTCCTCGACTGCTACGCCGAGCAGGATCTCGCTTCCGGGAAATATACCGAGGAGCAGATTCAGGAGTTCGTCGATCACTTTGTGATGAAACTGCGGATTGTCCGCTTCCTGCGCACCCCCTCCTACGATGAACTCTTCGCCGGAGATCCCACCTGGATCACCGAGGCGATCGGCGGCATGGCGATGGACGGGCGGCACATGGTCACGAAGATGAGCTACCGCTTTCTCCATACGCTGGTCAATCTCGGGCCGGCCCCCGAACCCAACCTCACCATCCTCTGGAGCCCGCGGCTGCCGGAGCCCTTCAAGCGCTTCTGTGCCGGAATCTCCATCCAGACTTCGTCGATTCAGTATGAGAACGACGAACTCATGCGCGAAAAGTTCGGCGACGACTACGGCATCGCCTGCTGTGTTTCGGCCATGCGCATCGGGCGGCAGATGCAGTTCTTCGGCGCCCGCGCCAACCTCGCCAAGGCACTGCTCTATGCGATCAACGGCGGGAAGGATGAGCGCAGCGGCGAACAGGTCGGCCCTGAGCTCGCCCCGGTCACCGGAGAGTATCTCGATTACGATGAAGTGATGCGCAAGTTCGACGCCGTCTGCGACTGGCTCGGCAAACTCTACATCAGCACGCTGAACATCATCCACTACATGCACGACAAGTACTGCTATGAGCGGATTGAAATGGCGCTCCACGATGAGGATATCATCCGCACCTCCGCCTGCGGTATGGCCGGTCTGTCGGTGGTGGCCGACAGTTTGTCGGCAATCCGCTACGCCCGGGTGAAGCCGATCCGCAACGCCGCCGGACTGGCGGTCGATTTCGAGATCGAAGGGGACTACCCGAAGTACGGAAACAACGATCCTGCCGCCGACGAGATCGCGGTCAATCTGGTCAAGAGTTTCATGGGCAAGCTGGCGCGTCACCGCACCTACCGCAATTCGAAGCCGACCATGTCGATTCTGACCATCACCTCCAACGTCGTCTACGGCAAGAAGACCGGTTCCACGCCGGACGGGCGCAAGGCGGGCGAACCCTTCGCCCCCGGCGCGAATCCGATGCACGGGCGCGACACGCACGGCTGTGTGGCGGCGATGAAGTCGGTTGCCAAACTGCCGTATGACTTCGCCGAGGACGGGATCAGCTATACCTTTTCGATCGTCCCCGCGGCGCTCGGGCGCACCGAAGAGGAACGTGTCCGGAACCTGGTCGCGCTGCTCGACGGTTATTTCCTCGACAGCGGCCACCATATCAACGTCAATGTGATGAACCGCGAGGTGCTGCTCGATGCGATGGATCATCCGGAGAAGTATCCGCAGCTGACCATCCGGGTTTCCGGCTACGCGGTCAACTTCATCAAGCTCGGCCGCGAACAGCAGCTCGACGTGATCCGCCGCACCTTCCACGAACGGTTCTGACCATGACGGAAATCCGCGGGCGGATTCACTCGATGGAGAGCTTCGGGGCCGTCGACGGCCCCGGCATCCGCTATGTGCTCTTTCTGCAGGGGTGTCCGCTGCACTGTCTTTACTGTCACAATCCGGATACCTGGGATCCCGCCGGAGGGCGGGAGGTATCCGCTTCGGAGATCGTCCGCGAAATCGCCGAATACCGGAACTTCATCCGTTCCGGCGGCGTCACCCTCTCCGGCGGCGAACCGCTGCTGCAGGCGGCGTTTTCCCGCGAGGTGCTTCGCCTCTGCCGGCAGGAGGGGTTTCACACCGCGCTGGATACGGCCGGTTCCGTCGGGCTTGCCGTCGCACGTCCGGTACTGGAGATGACTGATCTTGTGCTGCTCGACATCAAAGCGGCCGAGCCGGCGCTCTGCCGCGAACTCACCGGAAACGACGGCTCCAATGCGCGGGCTCTTCTTCAGTTCTGCGAATCGATTGGGAAGCCGGTCTGGATTCGGCACGTGCTGGTGCCCGGCCTCACCCTCCTGCCGGAACGGCTCGGAATCCTGGCGGAATCTCTTCGCAATTTCACCTGCATCCGGCGGGTGGAGCTGCTCCCGTTTCACAAGCTGGGCGAATATAAGTGGCGGGAGCTCGGCATCGAATACCGTCTGCACGCCACTCCGCCGCCCGCCGAAGAGGAGCTGGCGGTTGCCCGGTCGATCTTTTCCGCCTGCGGCCTGCCTCTGGCGTAATGTATACAATAATCTGTAAAAATAAATGATTCAAATGATTGTATGATTTGAATCTCCGGGAGGCTCTGCTATATTACAAAGAGCTTGCAGAGAAAGGAAGCACCATGGATCTTCAGAAAGAGGCACAGCGGATCGTCGACGCCGCGGTCGCGGACGGTTCGGAACAGAGCCTTCAGTTTTGCGTATACCGCGACGGGGAGTGCATTATCGATGTCTGCGCCGGCTGGGTGGATGCGGGCCGGACGAAACGGGTCGATCCCCATACGATTTTCCCGATTTATTCGACCAGCAAAGGCGTTCCCGCGGCGGCGCTGACGCGGCTGATCGGGGAGGGGAAGCTCTCGCCTGACCAGCCGGTGGCGGATTTCTGGCCGGAGTTTGCGAAGAACGGCAAGGAACATACGCTGGTGTGCCATCTGCTCAACCACTCCTCCGGCCTGCGGCAGCGTTTCCCGGAGCAGAAGAGCTATGAACTGGTCGCCGACTGGCCCTATATGATCCATGTGATCGAGGAGTCGGCCCCCGACTGGGAACCCGGTACCCGGACCCGGTATCAGTCGTTGACCTACGGCTGGGTGACGGCGGAGCTGATCCGCCGGATTACCGGAAAAGAGTTTCGCGATTATGTGAACGGGGAGCTCTTTGAACCGGAAGGGATTACCGACTTCTACTTCGGCACCACCGATGAGGCGGAGAAGAATGCGGCGGAGTTCCGGCTGGGGCCGGGCGTGGAGCCTTCCTGTTCGATTTCCATCTGCGACCCGCTCGATGTGCTGATGCGACAGCCGTGCATCCGCCGCGCCGCGCTGCCCGGCTTCAACGGAATTGCTTCAGCTCGGGCGCTGGCCCGCTTCTATCAGGCGATTCTCGCGGGGCGTTATTTCAGCCGGGAGATGCTGCTGGAGGCAACCGAGCTGCACCGGCCGGAGCCGGAGGAACCCAAACTGAGTTCGTTCAATGTCTTCGGATACGGCTTCGCCCTCTCCGGCCCGAAAGGGGATGTCGGCAGGGTGTTCGGCCACGGTGGCTACGGCGGCTCCGACGGCCTCGCCGACCGGGAGAAGAATCTCTCCGTCGGATTCACCGCCGGAATCCTCGGCGCCCATCCGTGCAAGACGGAACTTTACAAGCTGATCGGATTCGAACAGCGGCAGGGGTGGGAACCGTAGTCGCCCGGACCGCTCACTCCCGGAGGGCGCAAACCTCCACCCACTCCTTCGCGCCGGAGCAGCGTTCCAGCTCCGGCAGCGTAAGTTCAATCGCGCTGTTCGAACTGCCGCAGGCGGGAAAGACCGTTTCAAAGCGCCTGAGCGACCCATCCAGATAGACCAGCGTCCCTTCCGGTACGGCAAAGGGGCAGACGCCGCCCGGAGCGTGCCCGGTGCGCGCCTCCACCTCCGTCGGCGGAATCATCTTCGCCTTGATGCCGAACGTTTCGCGATACTTCCGGTTGTCGATCCGGGCGTCTCCCGCCGCGACGATCAGGATGGTCTGTTCCCCGGCCAGAAAAGCCAGCGTCTTGGCGATCCGGCAGGGGACGCAGTGGAGCGCCGCTGCCGCCAGTTCCACGGTTGCGCTGGAGACGGCGAATTCACGGATTCGATCCGCCATGCCGCAGTCGGCGAAAAAAGCTTTTACCTTGTCCAGAGACATGGTTCTCCTTGCCGGAAACTTCCGTTGTTCAAAGCTGCCGGGCGAGGCGCTCCGCCAGCTGAGCGAAGCCGGCGTCGTTCGGGTGCACCGCAACCGGCGTGAAGTACTGTTCCGCATCGTGATCGATCAATGCATCGCCGTCGATCACTTTGACACGGGGATCGGCGAGCTGCTTTACCGCCTCTTCCACCGCCCGCCGGTATTCCGGGAGCTCGAATTTGACGCTCTTCGGCCGCCATTTCGGGCCGACCCAGAGCGGCGTGATCAGCGCAACCGGCGTTTCGGGGCAGCGGCGGCGGAACTCCCGGAGAAACTTCACCACGCTGTCGGCGTATGCTTTCGGCGGCCGTCCGCCCTGCCAGTCATTGACGCCGATCATCACCACCAGCCGGTCCATCGGAATCGAGGCGATCGCCGCCGGCTGGAGCCCGGGGGAAGAGAGTCCGCCCAGTGCGGTGTTGATGATCTGCCAGTTCTTCTTCTCCCCGACCAGCCATGGATAGGTGCGGTCGATCCGGCTCGCGGTGTGACCGTGGGTCACCGAGTCGCCGTGAAAGACCACCCGGTACTGCGGACGCGGAGCCGGAGTGGCGAATTTTGCCCCGTCATTGACCTCGACGCCGTCGACATCAACCGCATCGCCGTAGGGGAGAATGACTTCGTAATCATGAAATTTCCCATCGGCGGGGAGGGGGAGCGCAACCTTCTCCGGGGCGCGCTTTGTCCGCTTCTCCCGGGAGTTGAACTGCCACTCCTCCCGCCCTCTGCCGTCAATCCGCCAGACACCGACGCCGTTACGGGCCGAAGGGGAGGTGTGCAGTTCGTTGTAATAGAGATGGACGGTGACCGCTTTCGCATCGGTCCGGAAGCGGAGACGGGCGCCCGGATTGTCTTTGTTGTAATTGCGGGCATGTTGCAACACCCGGTCAAAGCGGACCCGCGGCTTCCCCTCCGGGGTGCGGATGACCTCCTTGTTGACGTAATCGGAGTAGCTGAGCCGGGGATCGTCCGGGCTGATGAATTCGCCGGAGACGGAGCCGGCGGCGAGGAGGAGCAGAGAAACGACGGAAGCGAGTTTCATAATGCGGATTCCCTTATTCGTTTGAAATGAATTTTTTGCGGAATGCCCCCGGGTTGGCGCCGAATTTCCCGGTAAAACAGCGGTAGAAGTAGGAGAGGTCGTTGAAGCCGGAGGCAAAACAGATTTCGGAAATGTTCCGATTGGTCCGGGTGAGCTGTTCCGCCGCTTCGTTGAGGCGGCGGATGCGCACGGAGTCCATGATGGTCTGCCCGGTTCCCGCCCGGTAGATCCGGCAGAGGCGGCTCTTGTCGATGCCGATCTTTTCCGCCAGGGTATCGAGCCGGAACTCTTCGGCAAAATGCTTTTCGATCAGGTGGTCGATGTAGTCCACCACCTGGTCGGTGGCCTGGTGCCGGGCGGTCCGGTTCCCTTTGCGGGCGAGCAGGATCAGCAACTCCAGCAGCAGCAGTTTGAGGCGCGAACGGTAGTTCTGCGGCATCTTGTTGAATTCCCGCTCCATCGTCTTGACGATCCGCCGGATTTCCATATCGCTTTCGGTGATGTAAAGCAGTTCCCGGGGGCGGTCGTTGTTGCCGGGGTTCCAGTTCATGATCGAAAAGAAATCGAAGTCATCCTGCAGTTCATTCAACCCGTCAGTCACCAGCTCCGGCATGAAGAGAATGTTGTAGATCTCCAGCTGCTTCGACTGGATGCTGAAGGTTGTGACGTCCTCGGGGTGAATCAGAAAGATGCTGCCCGGCTGAATCGGATACCGCTGTTCGTTGATCAGCTTTTCCCCGAATCCATCAAGGATGTAGATGATCTTCCAGAATTCACGGCGAAAGCGTTTGCTCTCGTTGTAATCCTCCGGCAGATCGATCTCCCGCCGGATGTGGAAGGGAAAATCGCTGTCAAAAAACGAGTACTTGTGAAAGCATCTGGTATTTTTTGCCGGCTCTGTTCCCATTTTCCTCACCATGCTGCGCCCTTTTTACAATACCGCGGCGGAAAGAGCTTGTCAAGTTTCCGCCGCGGCTTTCGCCGGTCAGCGGCCGGCGGGAATGATCACCGCTTCGATGCCGAGTGCATCGGCGACTTTTCGGATGGTTTCGGCATGGTGCCCGATGCCGAGCGCGAAATGGTGGGTCGGCCCCTCCGCCACCCAGCGGGCAAGGAAGGTCCGCACATCCGGCAGGAATTTCCCGTGGGTGTTGGTGTTCCCGGTCGGCGGGATCGGGCCGGCGACCGATTCGCCCTCGGCGATAATGAACTTGAATTTCCCGTCCGCCTTGACCCCGATGCTCAGCATGGTGATCGGACCGGTCTTGATGTTGAATTCCACACCGGCGCCCGAACCGGGTTTGCCGTGGTACTTCTTCAAACTGCGGATGACCGGCCGGCGGTCGGCGATGTTGAGGTGGTGGGGACCGTCGTGACCGACCAGCACCGTGTCGTTGGCGAAATCCACCGGGTGGAATTCCGCGAAGGAGCCGCCGATTTCGAGCCGGTCCATAATCAGCATCGCCAGACAGGTCTTGATGTCGAATTCGCCGCACATCGGGAATCCGGCGCTGGTCAGCAGCGAGTTGCCGACGATGAAGTTGGTCACCAGTTTCCGGACCGGCGAGCCGGGTTCGCCTTCGTAGTAGTAGGCGAGGCCGTCGAGCGATTTTGCCGCGATGTATTTCTCGAGCGTCACGGCGACGACGGCGGCGGTTTCGAGGTCGGCGTCGGTGAGCTTGCAGGTCAGCGGGTCGGAGACCGGGTCTGGCGTGTCGAAGAAGTCGAGAATCCGCTTCTTCATCGCCGCGACCTCTTCTCCAGCCGGATCGATGGAGCGGTAGATCGGCATCATCTGATCGGCTTCGCACTGGACGACGTGACAGCCGAACTGGGCGGTGACGGCGGTCGGGTCGGTCTGCATGTCGAGCATCGCTTCGAGCACGTGGCCGAGGTGGCCGATGCGGGCGCGGCGCAGGTCGTGGAGCACGTGGGCAACCCGGCACCATTCGGCGAGCTGAGCATCGGCGGCGGCATCGCCTTCAAGCATGCCGAGAACCAGCGGCGGCGGTGTCTTGCCCATGCGGATCGCCACCCCGGTGAATTCCGGCACCGAGCAGAGATCGTCATTGCAGAGCTGCATGTAGGTCGTGGCGTGTTCATAATCCAGCGCGGAGAGCGGCTGGAGTGCGACAAGCACCACCGGAACGTTCATTTCACGCACGATCGCGCCGAAGGTGGCGCTGGTGGCGTACGTGAGCATATCCACGAAGAGGATGTCGAGGTCCGCGGCTTTGATTTTCGGCAGGGCTTCGAAGGCGCGCTGCGCGTTGTCGACCATGCCGAAGGAGATGACTTCCACCTGGTTGGCGGCGAGCTTCTGCTCGAGTTTCTCCATTTTCTTCATCAGTTCGTCGAGCAGCCCGGGAAACTGTTCCCAGTAGGTGTCCAGACCGACTCCCATCAAGCCGGCTCGTGCGGTAAGTGGTTTTCTGCGTTCGATTTTCATTTTTCCCCCTTTTCTGCATGGAGTTGATGATGTCTTCTGCTGCGGTATAGTATAGTTGAAAAAGTATCGTCATGCTTGGGGGGAATTTCCTTGCATCCGTTTTTTTGCTAAAAGTCAATACAGTCCAAAAAAAATCCATGACATGCCTCTTTTTTCGCGGTATTTGCAAAGTTTTGAAAACTGTTGTTGAGATATTATAATTATTTTGTTATAAATATGATAAATAGATTTTAAATCGTTGATTCATGCAAAAGACAATATTCTCTTTATCAAGCAGGATTTGTGAGGCTCTTTTTTATTGAAAGCTAACACTTTAATTGCCGATTTAATACTTGACAATTTTCGGAATATGGAGTATATTATCCGGAGAAGAGGGAAGGGTATTGGGGCGGCAATGGGAAACAGGCCGCATAAAATGGTTTTTAAAAACATATAAATCTTTGTATTGCATTGTTTTAATGGCAATGGTGTGCAATTGAATTTTTTCAGATGTTTAAAACGGTGATGATGCCGTTTGAGAAATAGAAAAAACCATTCTGGATGTGGAGGTGTGATCATGGCGAGAAGAAATATGGCGAAAACGCCGCGCGCGCCGCGCAGAAGTGTCACTTTCATCCTGGAGGACGCTCCCGGCAAGGATGTCCGGGTGGCCGGCTCCTTCAACGGCTGGAAGCCGGAAAAGCAACTGGTCGACAAGGAGAACTCCGGCGTTTACAGCTGCCGCATGCTTCTTGAGCCCGGTACCTACGAGTACAAGTTCGTCGTGGACGGCGAGTGGAAGCTGGATGAGGGCAATCCCAATTTTGCTCCGAATTCGCTCGGCACGCTCAACAGCGTGCTGGTGGTCGATGCGAAGTGAGAGTTTTTTTACACCATTTCTTGCTGAGATGAAATTCGACGGATGAGGCGCCGGCTTTCTGTGGAGAAGGGGCCTGTCGTGTTGACGGGGGCGGCCTTCCCCGGGGGATGTCCGAGGCTTTTTCCGAAACAACAATAACCCAGACGGATGTTTTTTATGGAACTTCAACTTTACAATGTGGCTCCCCGGATTCCGGATGAGCTCAAGTTTCTGGAAACTCTTTCCAATAACATCTGGTGGTGCTGGCATCCGCAGGCCATCGAGCTTTTTGTGCGCATCAACCCGAATCTCTGGCGGGATGTCTCCGGCAGTGTCAAGGAGTTTCTCCGGATGGTGCCGCAGGCGAGACTTGAGGAGCTGGCGCGGGATTCCGGTTATATCCGCCAGCTGCGTGCGGTGCAGGCAGAGTTTGAACGCGTGATTCCCAAACAGGATGACGTCAGCAAGCGGACGGTTGCCTATTTCTCTCTGGAATTCGGCATCCACGAGAGCATCCGGATTTTCTCCGGCGGTCTCGGCGTGCTCGCCGGCGACCACTTGAAGGCCGCGTCCGATCTCAAACTGCCGCTGATCGCGGTCGGGCTGCTCTACCGTCAGGGGTATTTCCGGCAGGTGCTGGACCGCAATGGCTGGCAGACCGAACACTATCCGGTTTCGGAAATTCACAACCTTCCTGTGGTGCGCGGCTGCGACCCCAGCGGCAAACCGGTGACGATCAGCATCCGTCTGGTGGACCGCGATCTCTATGCCGCGGTCTGGGTGCTGTGGGTCGGCAATGTGCCGCTGCTGCTGCTCGACACCGAGCTGCCGCAGAACCCGCCGGATCTGCGCGAAGTGACCTGGCGGCTCTACGGCGGCGACAAGCGCATGCGGCTCCATCAGGAACTGCTGCTCGGAATCGGCGGATTCAAGGCGCTGGTTGCGATGGGATACTCGCCTGCCGTCTGCCATATGAACGAGGGGCATGCCGGGTTCCTTTCGCTTGCGCGGATTTCGCATCTGGTCAACGATGTCGGCTATGAGCCGGACGTTGCGCTGGAAACGGTCTGGCGCTCGAATGTGTTTACCACGCACACGCCGGTTCCGGCCGGCAACGAGGTGTTCGACATCAATCTGGTGCGTCCGTATCTGGAGGTGTTCGCCAACGAAGCGCACCTCAATGTGGATCGTGTCATCCGCTGGGGTATTCCGATCAACGAGCGGGATCATGCCAGCGAGATGTCGATGACCGTGTTCGGTCTGCGGCTGGCCAACTACAGCAACGGCGTGAGCCGTCTGCATGGCGAGGTGGCGCGGGAAATGTGGAAGCATCTCTGGCCGCAACGTTCGGTTTCGGAGATTCCGATCGGCCACATCACCAACGGCGTGCACATCGCGTCGTGGGTCTCCACCCGTCTGTGGGGACTCTATGAGCGCTACCTGACCCCGAAATGGGCGAACAATCCGGACAAGGCCGTGCTGGCCGCCGGCATCCGCAGTCTGCCGGACGAGGAGCTCTGGATGGCGCACGAACTCTGCCGTCAGTCGCTGGTCCGCCGGGCCCGCCGCCTGATGCAGAACAACTTCCGCTATCTGACCGACGATGCTTCCGCGGCCTCTTTCGCCAAGAAGAAGAATGTGCTTGACCCGGATATTCTGACGGTCGGTTTCGCGCGCCGCTTTGCCACCTACAAACGTGGCACGCTGCTGCTGCGCAATCCGGAGCGGCTGATCGCTCTGCTCAAGGACAAGACCCGGCCGGTGCAGTTCATCTTCGCCGGCAAGGCGCACCCGGCTGACGACGGCGGCAAACGGCTGATTCAGGAGCTGATTCAGTTCGCGCAGCGCGAGAACGTCCAGGACCGTCTGCTCTTCCTGGAGAATTACGACATCGGCATGGCCCGGTCGCTGGTGCAGGGGGTGGACGTCTGGCTCAACACGCCGCGCCGCCCGCAGGAGGCGAGTGGAACATCCGGCATGAAGGCCGCGGTGAACGGCGTCATCAACTGCAGCATCCTCGACGGCTGGTGGGCCGAAGCCTACAACGGCGAAAACGGCTGGGCGATCGAGGGGAACGACTACTACACGGAGGATGAGGACCGCGACAACTACGAGTCGCAGGAGCTCTTCAACCTGCTGGAAAACGAGATCATTCCCTGCTTCTACGAGCGTGCCGGCGGCGATCTCCCGGTCCGCTGGATCAAGCGGATGAAGGAGTCGATCGTGACCGGACTCGGGGATTTCTCCAGCACCCGCATGGTGGAGGATTACGACCGGATGTTCTATCGTCCGGCGACGAAGGCCTACGAGGAGCTGACGGCCGACAACGCGGCCTACGCCCGTGAGCTGGTTGCCCGCAAGGAGCGGTATGTCCGGAACTTCGACGGCGGCAAGCTCTACATCGAGCAGCCGAAGGTGGATGGCAGCCTGGAGAACATGCATGTCGGCGACCGTTTCCGGGTCTCGACCCGCGTCTATCTGGGCGAACTCAAGCCGGAAGAGGTCGATGTCGAAGCCTATTACGGGACCGTGAATGCCCACAACGAGATCATCTCCAGCGTATCGGAGAAGATGCACGTGCTGGAGAACTTCGGCAACGGCAACTACCGTTACGGCTGTGAAGTGACCTGTAAGGTGTCCGGCCGGTTCGGATTGACCGGCCGCATCAAGGCCAGCGGAAAAGAGTGGGACAACAGCGTCCCCGGCTTCATGTGCTGGCCGAAATAACAGTGTTGCAACAGTTCCGGTCCGCCGTCCGGTTCCGGGCGGCGGACGGAGCGGGGGGAGAGGAAAATGCATAAGAGACAGGAGAAAAGCAAACCGAGAATTCTGGTCGTCACTCCGGAGATCACCTATCTGCCGGAGGGGATGGGCAATATGGGCAACATTCTGCGGGCCAAGGCGGGGGGGCTGGCCGACGTTTCCGCCTCTCTGGTGGGCGCGCTGTTCCGTCAGGGGGCCGACGTACATGTCGCGCTTCCGCACTACCGGAGAATGTTTCACATCGATGTGGGTAAACTCATCAGCGACGAGCTGCGGGTTTACATGAACCATCTGCATAACAGCCGGATCCATCTGGCGGAGGACCGTATTTTCTACTACCGGGATGCGGTTTACAGCAACTATTCCGACGACAGTTTCCGGCAGGCGATGGCGTTTCAGCGCGAGGTGATCAACAATATCATCCCGACGGTGAAACCCGATCTTATCCACTGCAATGACTGGATGACCGGATTGATTCCGGCGGCGGCGCGCCGCATGGGCATTCCCTGTCTCTTTACGGTGCACAACATCCACACCCAGAAGGCGACGCTCGATGCGATTGAAGACCGCGGCATCGATGCGGCGCCTTTCTGGCAGAACCTCTATTATGAGCGTCAGCCGATCAATTATGAAGAGAGCCGCTCGACCAACCCGGTCGACCAGCTCGCCAGCGGCATCTTTGCCGCGCACTTCATCAACACGGTCAGCCCGACCTTCCTCAAGGAGGTGGTGGACGGGCGCCACTCCTTCGTGCCGGAGAACATCCGCCGGGAAATGGCGGGCAAGTACTATGCCGGCTGTGCAACCGGTATTCTGAACTCCCCGGATGAGGATTGCAAGCCGGAGGTGGATCCCTATCTTGAGGTGAAATTCGACGCCGACACTCATGTGCAGGCAAAGCAGGTCAACAAGATCGCTTTCCAGGCGCGGACCGGCTTGAAGGTCGACCAGAATGCGCCGCTCTTCTTCTGGCCGTCCCGGCTGGATCCGGTGCAGAAGGGGTGCCAGCTGCTGGCGGATGTGCTGTATGAGCTGGTCCACCGTTACTGGGAGAAGAACCTTCAGATCGCCTTTGTCGCCAACGGCAGCTATCAGAAGGTGTTCCGCGATATTGTCGCCTTCCACGACTTCTACGACCGGGTGACGGTCTGTGACTTTGACGAAGGATTGTCTCATCTGGCCTTCGCCGCCTCGGATTTCATCTTGATGCCTTCTCTCTTCGAGCCCTGCGGCCTGCCGCAGATGACCTGTCAGTATTACGGCAGCCTGCCGGTGGTTCATGACACCGGCGGTCTGCACGATACGGTTGATCCGCTCGACATTGCGAAGAACACCGGCAACGGGTTCCGCTTTGAGACCTACGATGACGGCGGTCTGCTCTGGGCGGTGGGCGAGGCGATGCACTTCTACGAGCAGCCGGCCGAGGTCAAGGAGAACATCATCAGCCGTGTGATGCGTGAATCCCGGCAGCGGTTCAACCACGACGTGACGGCGCAGGCGTACATCAAGATTTACGAAAGCATGCTGGCGCGTCCGCTGGTTCAGCACAGCATCAGCTGAAAATTCTGAAGGAGGCGGCCATGGGGTTTCCGCGGCTTTCCAACGATCCGGAGGATCTCTGCCGGGATCCTTATCTTGCGCCGTGGCGTTCCGTGCTGGAGCGGCGCAGTGCAAAGGTGACGGAGACCATCCGGCGACTGACCGGCGGCAGAGTGTCGCTGGCGGATTTTGCCGCGGGTCACGAGTATTTCGGGCTGCATTTCCGGGACGGGGCGTGGGTGATCCGCGAATGGGCGCCGCACGCCACCGGGATTACGCTCATCGGGGATTTTTCCGACTGGCAGAGACGGCCGGAGTTCCGTTTTTGCCGGCTGGAGCACGGTGTCTGGGAGCTCCGGCTTGGCGCGGATGTGCTGCGGCACGGCATGCACTATCTGCTCTATGTCGAATGGCCGGAAGGGGAGGGGACGCGGATTCCCGCCTATGTCCGGCGGGTGGTGCAGGATCCCGGGACAAAGCTTTTTTCGGCACAGGTGTGGCACCCGGAGGAACCCTATTGCTTTCGCTCTCCGATTCCGCCGCGGCCTGCGGCGCCGCTGATCTACGAATCCCACGTCGGCATGGCGCAGGAGGAGCCGAAGGTCGGCACCTACCGGGAGTATCGGGAGAAGATTCTGCCGCGGATTGCCCGGAGCGGCTACAACACCATCCAGCTGATGGCGGTGATGGAGCACCCTTATTACGGCAGTTTCGGGTATCATGTGGCGAATTTCTTCGCCGTATCGAGCCGGTTCGGCACGCCGGAGGAGTTCAAGGAGCTGGTCGATGCCGCGCATGGCTACGGATTGCGGGTGATCATCGATCTGGTGCACTCCCACGCCGTGAAGAACGAGACGGAGGGAATCGCCCGGATCGATGGGACGCGCTGCGCCTATTTTCACGAAGGCGCGCGGGGCGAACACTCCGCCTGGGATTCGCTCTGCTTCGACTATTCCAAGCCGGAGGTGCTTCACTTCCTGCTGTCGAACTGCCGTTTCTATCTGGATGAGTACCGGGTGGACGGGTTCCGGTTCGACGGCGTGACCAGCATGATGTATCTGCATCACGGGCTGGGGCGCGCCTTCACCGACTACGCGGACTATTTCGGCGATGAGATTGATGAGGATGCGATCACCTATCTCGCGCTGGCGAACCGGGTGATCCACGAGGTCCGGCCGGATGCGGTGACGGTGGCCGAGGATGTGAGCGGCATGCCGGGGCTTGCCTCCTCTTCGCCCTGCGGCGGAATCGGGTTCGATTACCGCATGGCGATGGGGGTGACCGACATGTGGTTCCGGCTCTTCGACCTGCCGGATCAGGACTGGGATCTTTTTCACCTCTACTGGGAGCTGACCAACCACCGGCGTGACGAGCGTTCGATCAGCTATGTCGAGTGCCACGATCAGGCGATCGTGGGGGGCAAGACGGCGATTTTCCGCCTGGCGGATGCGGCGATGTACGACGCGATGCACATCGGTTCGAACTCCCCCGCGGTGGATCGGGCGATGGCGCTGCACAAGATGGTGCGTCTGGCGACGGCGGCGGCGGCCGGGCACGGCTATTTGAACTTCATGGGCAATGAGTTCGGCCATCCGGAATGGATTGATTTCCCGCGCGAGGGCAATCAGTGGTCGCTGAGTCATGCGCGGCGGCAGTGGTCGCTGGCGGATGCGCCGAATCTGCGGTTCCATTTCCTTCGGGACTTCGACCGGGCGATGCTGGCCCTGGCGGGACGGGCGGAGTTTTATCATACCCGCCCGCAGGCGGTCCGGATTGACAACGAGTCGAAGGTGCTGATTTTCGAACGGGATGGCTACTGGTTCTGCTTCAACTTTCACCCGGAGCGTTCGCTGGTGGACTATGCGTTTGAAGTTCCGCCGGGCGAATTTGAGACGGTGCTGGACTCCGATGCGCCGGAGTTCGGCGGCTTCGGATTGCGGCAGCCGGGTCAGCATTACTACTCCCGGTATGAAAATGGAGCGGAGGTCATCAGCGTCTATCTGCCCTGCCGTACTGCGCTGGTCCTGCACCGCCTGCCGCGCTGACCGGGGGAGGGGCGGTCAGGGGCGCCAGTCGCGGATTTCGAGCGACAGCCGGCCGGGAGTCGGGGGGCGTCCTTCGCTCTGATCGACCAGCTGTTGCACCAGCGTTTCCGCAAGTTCGTGAATCCGGTTCTCCAGCAGAGTGCAGGGGAAGGGCAGCACCAGTTCATTCTCCCGCGTTTTGTGAATGTAGAGCCGGATATCCTCCGGAACCTTCACGTTGTAACGGTAGAATGCCATCGTCAGACCGCTGACCAGATCGTCGGAGAAGAGCAGAAACGCTTCCGGGTGCTCCGGCTGCTGCCATATCGCCTGAAATCCATTGTACGCAAACGTGGTGCTGTCCAGCACCTTCGCCACGCCGAGACGGCTGCTGTCGAAGATCCACTCCGGACGGACTTGGAGCTGCTGTCTCCGCAACTGTTGAAACAGCTGCTGGTGGATTTCGTTTTCCGGACTGCCGTCCGGATTCACAATCTGATTGGCGGCCAGGATGCCGAGTTCCCGGATGCCGTCCCGCCGGATTCGCGTCGCGATCTCTCGGATTGTTTCCGTCGAGAAGAAGGAGACCCGGTTGGGAATCCGCATGGAGGTGAGGGCGGAAAACGGAATCGGCAGCCGGGCGAAAAAAGGATACTGATCCGGCGTGAGATTGCGGACGATCACCCCCTGAATCTGACGGTTTTCCGCCAGTTTTTTCAACTGCTCCAGCCCGTTTTGCGACGGAGTGTCGTAGATCACCATGCAACGGATTCCCCGGGCGGAAAAGCTCTCCTCGAGCATTTCAATCAGCAGCCGGGTGAAATTTTCTCCGCGTTGAATGAAGAGCCAGCTCAGGTAGATTGCCGCACAGGTCAGTTTTTCCACCCCCGTCGTAACGACGGTTCCCGCCTTCGGGCGGCGGGTCAGAAGCCCCTCCTTCACCAGTGCCGCCAGCGCGTGGTGGACGTTCGACTCCGCCGTGCCGAACGTGCCCGCCAGCTCCCGGGCGGAGGGGAGCCGGTCGCCCGGCTTCAGGCCGCCTTTCCGGATTTCCGCCCGGAAATGCTCCACAATCTGGGAGCGGATACTTTTTTTCGGATCGATTTCAAAATTCATCTTCGGTTTCCCGCCGTTCCGGTTCCGGCATGAATATAGGCGGAATCTCCCTTTTTTGCAACCGGAAAATAAATTTTTCGACGAAATAATCACTATAATCTCTATTTGCAATTGAATTCTGAAAAAATCCGGCTATCTTAACCGGGGAGCCTCCGGAAGGTGCGGAGACGACAGGAGACAGATTGGATATGGCGACGGGAATTCTTTTTGCGGTGCTGACCGGCATCAGCTGGATCTGGGTCGGGGTGGTTGTCAGCTATGCGGCGCGCAACCGGGTGAACATTCCGTATATTCAGCTGTTTCAGACTCTGACGGGGATCTTGATCAGCGTTATCGTGCTCTGTACCATGGGGATGCTGATGAAGGACGCCCCGGAACTTTCTGCGCGGACGAAGTGGATCACCGCCTGCAGTATGATTGCATTCGGCATCCTCAACTACTTCATGTTTCTGGCGATGGGGGCGGCGATGCGGCGCGGGCCGAACGGCATTGTCTGGGCGGTGGTGCAGGCAGGTATCCTCTTCCCGTTTCTGATGGGGATTCTGGTGTTTCACGTCGAGCCGACGCTGAGCCGGGTCGGCGGGATGCTGCTGATCGTCGGCAGTGTAATTTTGTTCGGGCTGGGGAAGGAAACGAAGGCGGCGGGGAATGCTCCGGTGACGCGAAAGAACTGCTGGTATCTCTTCGCCCTGCTGGGAATGCTGCTCTGCGGACTCAATCAGTGCTGTGCAAATCTCCCTTCCTACCTGAACAACGGCGAGTCGGTCGGCAGTGTCTATCGCGCCTGTCTTTCGCAGGTGGGAATGCTCTGCGGATGGCTGATCGGAGCGGCGGCGACCCGGACGCTCTCCCGGCCGGAATTTCGACCGGGGGAGTTCCGGAAGATCCTGTTTTTTGCGATTTCCCTCAATGCCGTCGGGTTGACGGCGAACTATCTCCTGTTCTACAATGCGCTCGATTTTCTGGCAAAGGCGGGAGCCGGTTCGCTCGGATACCCGCTGGTGGTGAGCTCCTGCGTCGTCGGTTTTTTTCTCTACAGCGCAATTTTCCTGCGGGAAAAGGGCGGATTTTTTCAGAAAAGCGGATGCATTCTCGGCATTGCGGGCATCGTCATCATCTGTTTGTAGTATGCCGGACGAAGAGTTGGAGGGCGCGATCCGGGGTGTGGTTGGCCGGAGGCCGAGACTTTGAAAATGGAGGAAACATGTTGCGGATTTTGCGGTTGAGCTGTGTACGATGGAGTCTGGCGGTGATGATGGGGGGCATGATGTCGATGGCGGAGGCGAAGGAGGCGGAGGAGTTCGCCTGGGCGGGAATTTTCCCCGGGCAGATCAAAACGGTCGCCCTGGTGGCTCCCGCCTGCCCGGCGAACTCCTCCGAAGCGCTGGATCGGGCAATTGCCCGGTTGAAACAGGCGGGCATTCGTGTCAAGCTGATGCCGCACGCCCGCGAAGGGGAGCCGGCGACCCGGTACGAGACCATCGCCGTGGAGAAACGGGTCGCAGATCTGGAGCAGGCGTGGCTCGACCCAGAGGTGGATCTTGTCTGGTGCATCCGCGGCGGGACCGGCACGCCCGATGTGGTGGAGAAGGTGGATTGGAAAAAACTGCGGAGCCGCCCCGATCTGCCGCTGCTCGGCTTCAGCGACATCACCGCCCTGCAGCTGGCCATGCTCAAGGAGCGGGCCGGCCACCCCTTCGCGGCGCCCTCGTTGCTCGGACTGCTGACGGTGGATGCGCCCAGCCTGGAGAACTTCCGGCGGGCGATGCACGGGAAGCCGGCCGAACCGGTCCAGCTGCTACCCATTCGCGGCGGGGAGGCTTCCGGGCTCGCGCTGGCCGGCCACCTGCGGTTGCTGGAGACGATGAACCGGACCCGCTTCCGCCCCGATACTGCCGGGAAGGTGATCTTCATCGAGTCTCCGGATTTTCACCCGGAGCAGGTGCGTGCTTCGCTCAGCCGTCTTCGCGAGGCGGGCTTCTTCGACAATTGCGCCGCAGTGGTGTTCGGCACGCTCAGCCGTTGCGGCCACGAGGCGGAAACGGTGGTCCGCGATTTCGCCGCGACGGTGAAAGTGCCCGTCTACATGGGATTCCCCTATGGACACACTTCGCGCAATCAGGTGATCGACCTGCGTGGCCGGGTGGTGATTGACGCCGGCGGTGTGCTGCGCCGCTGAATCTGTGACGCGGGGAGGGGGGGCTTATTCGCTTTCCCGCGGGGGATGTTCCCGAAACTCCCGCGGAGATAGTCCGGTGAATTTCCGGAAACAGCGTGAGAAGTAGTTGCTGTCGGCGAATCCGGTGGCGGTTGCGATCTCCGAAACCGGCAGCCGGGTGTTCAACAGCAGTGCCCGGGCGTGGCGGATGCGAATCCGGTTGAGGCAGTTGATCGGCGACTCGCCGGTCCCTTTGCGGATCAGGCGGTAGAGGGTGACTTCGGAGATTGCCGCATGGCGGGCGATCTCCGGCAGTGTCAGCGCAGAACTGTAATTTTTTTCCAGAAAGCTGAGCACCTGACCGAGGCGGAAAAGTTCCTGCTGCTTCGACGGCACAGTCAGTTCCGTAAAATAGTCGGTGAGCATTCCGACAAGCTCCATGAAGACGGCCAGCGCCTGGAACTGGTGCCCCGGCCGGTTTTCCGAAAGCGTGCTGTCGAGCCGTTCGATCTCATTTTCGGCGCGGCGCTGGGTCTCCCGGTCGAGCCGGAGGTGGCGGAAGCCGCCGCCGGGCAGCCACTGTTCCGGCTCCAGCACAAAGAGTGCCTGATACCCGGGGGATTTGGCCAGGTCGCAGAGCGGCAGGAGCTGGGGCGCATAGATGAGATTCACCAGAGAGAAGTCGGAAACCGCCTCATACGCGTGCGCCGTGCCGGGCCGGATCAGAAAAACGTCGCCTTCGGAAATGTCGCAGCTGCCGTTCGGCGTCACATGCCGGGCGTGCCCCGAGGTCACCAGCACGAGTTCGAAAAAATCGTGCTGGTGCATCCGGCGGTTCCGGCGGTGATCGTAGCGTACCACCCGCAGCGGAAATCCCCCCTTCCAGAGAGCATCTCCCCGCAGGGACTGAATGTTCTGCAACGCGGCCATCGATCGCTCCCTTTTAAAAATGCTTTGAAAGAATTGTACTATCTTCTGAAAGAAAAGTCAAGGATTTTTTGGGCCTTTTCGCTATATTATTCAAAAAAGGAGGCGAAAGTGTCCGAGACGATGATCGAACTGTTTTCCGCCCCCGGTGCGGAGTACCGGGGAATGCCGTTCTGGAGCTGGAACGGCAGACTGGAGCCGGAAAAACTGCGTCGCCAGATCCGGGAATTCAAGGCGATGGGGCTGGGCGGCTTCTTCATGCACTCCCGGGTCGGACTGGCGACGCCCTATCTCGGCCGGGAGTGGTTCGACTGCATCCGTGCCTCCGTCGATGAAGCCCAAAAAAACGGATTGATTCCCTGCCTTTACGACGAGGATCGCTGGGCATCCGGTGCGGCAGGGGGGCTGGTGACATGCGACCCGGCCTGCCGGGCGTGGATCCTCTATCTGCACGCCCACTCCGGGCCGGCGCATCCGGTGAGTTTCGGATTCTGGAGTGCCCGCCTCGACGGCGCGGTCGCCCGCAATCTTCACCACGGTGAACCGGGGCCCGGCGAGACCCGCTTCGAAATCTTCGCCGAAGAGGAGCCGCGCAACGCCTGGTTCAACGGATACACCTATCTGGACGTGCTCAACCCCGATGCGGTGAAGCGGTTCATCGAAGTGACCTACGAGCGGTACAAACGGGAACTCGGCGAGGAGTTCGGCGGTGCGGTTCCGGCGATCTTCACCGATGAGCCGCACTACTGGCGCTACGCCAATCTGGTGCCGCTGCCCTGGCCGGGGGCGGCGGACGCGCCATGGACCCCGCGCCTCCCGGAACTTTTCCGGGAACGTTTCGGGTACGATCTTGCCGGGCATCTGCCCGAACTCTTCTACGACTGTCCGGAGAGAGCGCAGTCGCCGGCCCGCTATCACTACTGGCAGTTGTTGACGGAGCTGTTTGTAAATTCCTTTACCAGACAGCTCGGCACCTGGTGTGAAACAAACCGCATCGCGCTCACCGGCCACCTGCTCTGGGAGGATACGCCTTCCTCGCAGACCCGCTGTGTCGGCGCTTCGATGCGCCACTATCCCTGGATGCAGATTCCCGGCATCGATCAGCTGACCGAATATGGCCAGCTCTACGACGCCTGCAAACAGCTCTCGAGCGCGGCGCGCCAGTTCGACCGGCCGGTGCGGATCAGCGAGGTCTACGGCTGTACCGGCTGGGATATGAGTTTTGCCGGATACAAGGCGATGGGCGACTGGCAGTACGCGCTCGGCGTCAACCGCCGCTGTCTGCATCTGTCATTCTATACGATGGAGGGGGAGGCGAAGCGCGATTATCCGGCCTCCTTCTCGCCGCATTCCAGCTTCTGCAACGTGCTGAAGTTTCTGGAAGACTATTTCGCCCGGCTCGGCGTGTTGCTCAGCCACGGTCGCGAAGTGCGCGATCTGCTGGTGATCCACCCGGTGGAATCGGCATGGATTCTGCTGAACCGCGATCTCTCTGCCGCGCAGGAGTTCGACCGGAAACTGGCGCATCTGCGCAACCTCCTCTTCGATCGCGCGCTCGATTTCGATTACGGCGATGAGGAGCATCTGGCGCAGTTCGGACAGGTGGAACCGGGGCCGCGGCTGAAACTCGGTTCCGGCGTCTATCGTGCGGTGCTGCTGCCGGAGATGGAGACGATCCGCAGTTCCACGCTGGCGCTGTTGCGCCGCTTCCGCGAAAACGGCGGAGTTGTCTGCGCCGCCGGAGAAGCTCCCCGCCGGGTGGATGGCGTTCCGCATCCGGCGGCTCTGGAGTTCTGGCGCGACCTGCCGCGCGGTGTCGAAGCGGTGGAGCCGCTGGTCCGGCGGGTGCGTTTCACGACGAAAGAGGGGGAACCCGTTCCGGGGCTGCTCCACCAGTTGCGGGAGTCGGAGGAGGGGCTGGATCTCTTTCTCTGCAATCCCGGATTTGCATCGGAGGTCCCCGACGAACACCGCATCCGCTGTGTGGAGCGGCGGCGCGAAGTGCCGTTTGTCGCGGTGGAACTCTTCACCTCCCGGAGCGGTTTCCTGTATGAACTGGTGCCGGAGAGCGGAAAAATTCTGCGTCATCCGATGGAAAAATCTTCGGATGGATACTGCTGGTCGACATCCTTTAAGGCATTGCAGAGCAGAATATTCCACTTCTCGTTTCAGGAGATCCCCGGAGCGGAAAATCCGGAGCCGTTCCGGACGGATTTCCAGATGGAACTGGCCCCCCGGGAGTGGGCGATTTCCCGTGACGAACCGAATGTGCTGGTGCTCGACCGGGCCGCGTGGACCCTGGGGGAGGGGAGCCGGCACAAGCCGGATTTCATCCTGCGGATTGACGACGCGGTCCGCAGGGCGCTCCAGGTCCCGGTCCGGGGGGGACGGATGGTCCAGCCGTGGGCGAGGAGGCAGGAAGCTGTCGTACATGCGCCACTTGAACTGGAGTACCGGTTCAACGTCGCCTCTCTGCCGGAAGGCGAGCTGTATCTTGCACTCGAACGGCCGGAGGCGTGGCGGATTACACTCAACGGCGTATCGCTGGAGAATCGTCCGGAAGCCGGTTTTTGGATCGACGACGCGATTCGCCGCCTGCCGGTTCCGGCAAAACTTCTGCACTGCGGCGAAAACCGATTGTGTCTCTCGCAGGAGTACCGTTCCGACAGTGCCGGACTGGAGGCGCTCTATCTGCTTGGTGAATTCTGCGTGGAGAATGGTTCGCTTCAGCCTCTTCGCCACACGCTTCCCCCGGGGGACTGGTGTCGGCTGGGGTTCCCAAACTATGCCGGCAATATGGTGTATCGAACCACATTCGACTGGAACCGGATGGAGCCGGGTCGCCTGCGTCTGCGGCTGGGGGAGCACGGCTCGACCGCGTTGCGGATCCGGTTCAACGGCAGGGAGGCGGGCATTCTCGGCTGGGAACCGTGGGAGCTGGAGCTCGGCCGGCCGGTCTGCGGCAGAAATACGTTGGAGATCGAGGTGATCGGCTCCCGGCGCAATGCGCTCGGCCCGTTCTTCCTGTCTGAACCGCATCCGCTGCGCTTCGGCGCGAACGAGTTCCGGGAGTACGCCCATCCGGAATATCGGAATCTGACCGCTCACGGATTGTTTTCGCCGCTGGAACTCTTCTGGGAGAGCTCTGCAGCAAAAGAGTCTGCCGTTCACACAGAATCTGTTCATCTAGGAGATGGTATGATACATTACTGATATTCGCGGTTTCTGCTTGTTGCGTGTAACTTGCGACGATAGTGGTAAAGCCTTCACAGTTCAATGAGATCAACAAATCCACGAAAAAAGTGGACAAATATAACGCGAAAGTGTTGGCGGAGTTTCCGGAAAAGGCTATACTTCCGAAGGTAGGAATGAAAGACGATTTACAGGTGAAAAAGGTTACTGCCATCCCATAGAATATAAAAAAATGAAAGGAGATGGTATGATAAATAGCTGACGTTCGCGGTTTCTGCTTGCGGCGTG
>OIWQ01000522.1_pt1 | contig 50741 bp, 43 predicted proteins | sample 1587571 | NCBI WGS metagenome assembly OIWQ01 (sample SAMEA3888910, study PRJEB22519) | human gut metagenome | biome: human gut; feature: human-associated habitat; material: faeces | place: Denmark | collected 2010
TCGGACGCGATGAGATCGCGCTGGTTCCGACGCCGGAAGCGACCGCGAGCTGGAAGCCGGTTCCGCACAGCGACGTGATCGACGCGGTGACGGAGGTGGTCAAGGCGCACAACTGGCAGATACTGGAAGAGCAGTACGGTCTGGCCCGTGACGGACAGCGGATGTTCGGCATGATCCGGATCAACAAAAGTTCGAGCATGGAGTGGAGCCGCTGCATCGGTATCCGCAACAGTCATGACCGCACGATTGCGGTTGGTCTGTCAGCGGGGATCAGTGTCCACGTGTGCAGTAATTTGTGCTTCGGAGGAAGTACGGTTCTGAAGCGTCGGCATACCTCCCGGATCGAACTGAACGGTCTGGTTCTGGAAGCGGTGAACGCTCTGGAACTGGAGTTCCTGACTTTGGAAAACGTAGCAGAGGAGTTGAAGATCGATGAACTCGATGATGATGAAGTTCGTGCTTCGCTGGTGGTGGCAGCGGAACGTCAGGCGATTCCGTCGTGCGATATTCTGAGTGTCTGGAAGGAGTTCAAACATCCCCGGCATGAGGAGTTCGCGGAGCCGACCCGGTGGAGTCAGTTGAACGCCTTCACCGAAACCGCTAAGAAGTACAGTCCTGCCCGTGCCGATCAGTGCTACCGCAGCCTGACCCGGCTCTTCGGACTCGACGGCCAACCGGCGGAACTGTGGAAGTAGTCCACGGGTATTCACCCGAGGCACACCCTCTGCCGGAAGTGGTGCAAACGGCAGAGTACCTTGCACCCCGGCGGCTTCGGTCGCCGGTTTTATCAACTGAAAGAAGGAGTTGTTATCTATCATGGCTAAAGTCTTTTGTCCGAACTGTTCCGCGATTGCGAATCCGCTTCATCGCGCCAGTACAGTTGGAACTGCAACCGGGATTACCGCAGGAGGTGCAACGGTAATCGTCGGCATGGTTCGCGGTGCTCGTGCAGGGAGTGCGTTGGGAGTTCTCGGCACGACCATCGGAGCTGTTGCCGGTGGAATCCTGAATCTCCTCTGGGGCGTCACTTCCGGAGGTCTGCTCGGCGCTCAGGCTGGCAAACTGATCGATGAAAATGTAATCGGTCTGTACCGCTGCCCGAAATGCCATCTGCGGTTTAAAGCATAAACTAGACCGGGACACTCGCTGCGAGTGTCCCGGTTGACAGAGTGTTCTTTTTTTGATTCATTCAGCGGCTTCCGTTCTGCGCTTCTCAAGGTACGCGATCTGATCGGGACGCAGTTTCGACTTGGCAAACCATATCGGAGGCGGGTAAGGAATCCTTCCTGTGCGGTGGATCTGATAAAACCCATTGATACTGGTAATTACACTTCTCTGCATTCGATATGGCTCTTCACATTCCAGCCATCTGTCAAACCGCTGTTGAGCCAACTTCTTCGGTTCGAGTCTGTACTTGAGCCTTGTTGTAAAACAATTCCTGTCTTCCGCTACGGGTAATCGCATGGGAACTCTCCTCTGTCATTTCTTTTTTACGAAGCTCAGGATTCGGATTGATGCTCCGGGGAACTTCGCTTTGAGCTGATTCTTTGCCATGGATTCGGTCAAAGCATTGTTCAACGTAACGGTTCCGTTCGTCCAGGCAGAATTTCCCCTCTTCATCTGATAGCGGACAGTATGGGCAATAGTCTTGCCATAGGAGGCAGACAGGATATCTGTCCGCTTGGATGCCTGGTAGCAAGCTGGCTGATCATCATAGATTCGGTGACCGCTCCCTTCAAAGAAGCGTTCGTTGTCGTCCATGAATTGTAACCGTCCATCTTCAGTTGATACTGCACCTTGACCGTGACATCCGCAGGAACGATTTTCTCCCCTGCCATCACCGGAGAGATGCAGTTCAAGAAAAATGCAATCGTTGAGATTGCTGCGATAAATATCTTACGCATATATCCACCCATGTTTCAGTTACGTTGTTTACTGTTTTGAATGGAGGCATAATTCTCCATCAGTTCGCAAATATCAAACCGCTTCAATTCACGTGCATAGTCCAGGGTGGTACGTCCGGAGTTGTCTTTGATTCGCCAGTCGGCGCCGTGATCCAGTAATTCTCTGATCTGTTGTCGTGATGCCATAGCGTTTTCGCCTCAAAGTTTTTCAAGTACAGGCTCTTTTTCAAGTACTTTCGTTCAAAATGTGCGCAATTTTCCGGACGTTATCAAGGCGGGAGGTCTCGCCTGCGCAACCGACCTGCTCCTCCGGAGCTCTCAGTTCGGTCGGTTGCTTCAGCTGCGCCAAGGCACGATGTCATTTGTAATCACTCGAAAGCAAATGTACGCAAGACCGCGGACGCTACTTGTTGAGTTTTTGAAACAAGTGTTCCATAACATCATCACCTCCCCAAGCTCGACGAATCCCCTCTGGATCAAGAATACGGCAATGCTGCGTAATCATATTTTTCTGCAAACGCCAGCCTTTACATTCTGCCAATTCATTCCAAAAGGTTTTTCCCCCCATCGTTTTCATCGGAATATTCGGCATAGACACGTTTCGCAACAGATCAATGATTTTGCCTGTGTCAATAGCCCTCAGGAATAACTCAATTATCTTGTTGTTCTTGTTGTGACATGTAAAACCTCCTTGTTTTTTTTATCCCGTTTTTGTTGAAGTCTTACCAGGAAACAAACAATGCTCCCGTTGTTCATACTGCATCAAATTGCCATGTCCGATATGGCATTATTTCTGCTTATTCCCGTTATCCTTTCTGGACTCTTGAACTTCTTCCGTCGCAAGAAATTCAAGACGGCTCTCAATGATCCCATTACCTAAATAATAATCACGTGAGACGAGAAGTTCTGTTCCACAAAAAGCACACTTTTTTATCTCTGTGTTTACTTGCAAAAAACGTTTGCAATATCGACAGTACAGTTCTTCTCTTATAAGCATTGTTTCCATAGTTGCCCACGTCCTTGCTTATTTCCGAACACTTCATTTGCCTGGAAGTAAAACAATGGCTGCAAATCATAAAAAATGAATGGAAACCGGAATCAGTCTGCTATCCAGTTTCCCACCGCAAACAGGACAGGATTGTGGCACTTTGCCAACTTTTCTGATATCGGCATCATCCAAAATGTTTTCCATGTTTTCTCCAGAGAAGCACAGTTCCACATTTTCAACATGACCGCATTTTGTGCAGCATACACGGTAATACTTCGGTTCAATCTTCTTTCGGAAGAATCCGGAAAGCCGTATGAAACCATTCATCTTACCTCCTTACGGCAGCTTATGCCATCGCTTGTAGGTCGGGCAATATGCCGCTCCGGGGTTGTCGTAAGACATCAGACAGTTCATCTTTGCCTGACAGCGCCCCTGCGGATTGAATTGCGCCAGAATCGCATTCAACTTTATACCGGGAAGGAACTGCAGCTCCCGTTCTCCGTTCCAATATTCACAAGTACAGCATACCTTGTCATTGACTTTCGTCCAACTTGCTTTTTGTACTGTCATCTGGGTCCTCTCTTACGTTTGACTATTAAGATTTCGATATTTTCTTCGCCTCATCAGTTGCAAAGAGTCGTCTTCAGCGAAGTAAGTTCGTTTTGGAAATCATGGAGACGAGAAACAAGTTCTTTTTTTCGCATACTCTCATCTTCATATTTCATCTTGCGTTCCAGGAGACCCTTCTCAATGTTCCTCAATTGTCCCCCCACAAAGCCTTCCGACATCTTCAGTGCCTCAAATTGCTCCTGCACATCCTGCTCAATTTGCGTGAATGTCTCCATAAGCTCGTGCCTGACGTTCTCCATCTCTGCCTGATGTTTTTTTTCAGTGGCCCAGGTAAATATATCAATCACCGTCCCCAGGCCAGCCAGCCAGGGCCCCAAACCTTTGATAAAATTTGTGAGTTTTGTTGCCCCCCAAGGTTTAAAAGAATGCCCGAGCCAATGAGCCACCTGCACCACTCCTTCTTTTGTGACCCCACTCGCAAGACGGCTCAGCTCTTGAGCACCAGAACGGAAAAGCGAAAGATCGACAGTATCGCCAACGCTTATTTCACGGATTTGAGCGGATCTTCTTTTCAACTGATTTTCATAAAGGTTTATATCCTGATCCACCCCATCCAGAATATCGTTCATATCCGTCAATATCATTTTGATATCCTCAGGAAACTGTTTATCATCCAGAATCTCCGCTAGTTTACTCTCAACACAATCCATTTCCTGGTTGAATTTTCCAAGAGTTTCATTCGATACCAAACCAATCAAATGATATTTCAACTCTTTGATTTGCTGGACAACCCTAATACGTGCAGTATCAACGGCTCGGTTACACTTCGATATTGCGGAAGAGACTGCATCCAACTGCCTCTTGAAAAATACATCTAACTCGGACTCTTCCGAGAAAGCCTTTTCTGAATCGGTGAGAAAATGCTCAAGAACATTAATTCGAGCAACAATTTTACCAATCAAACCTTTTTCTTTGATAAACAGGTTAAGGTTTTGTACAAACTCATCAAAGTGGCTTTCCGCTACAAGTTCCGGAATGTTTTCCCGCACTCCAGTCATGTAGTCTTCGACATCAATAATAGAAAAATAAAGCTTTGAGAGCACCTGATCTCCCACAAAATCACAGGTATCTCGTCGCCAATTTTGTTCATTCTCCGCCGGCTCCTGATTGCGTTTATTCATCAGAAGCATCGTTTTGTCTATATATTTCTCCTGAATCAATTTTTTGAAATTTGCGCCAATTTCACGCGTAAACCCTTGAATTGTAATCATATAAATTAACAAATCCGCCTTGCGGATAAAATCAAGAGAAAGAGTATCGTGTTCGAGCCTGCCGGCATAAATTCCAGGAGTATCGGCAATTTCAATACCATTCCAGCAGTAGAGTTGAATGGAGTCTGTCGTTACATCCTGACCTATCTTAATTTCACTGTTCTGTGTCAGAGCCTGAACCAGAGAGGATTTCCCTGCAGAATACTGTCCGCAAACAGCAATCCGGAGTGTATTTTCTCGCTCTTTCTCTTCCAGCTGATGTTTTAAATTTTCTACTCCCTGATGGATCAGCGGATCATTACCGAGAGAGAAAACTCTCTCTGAAAAAGACTTTAACATTGAATTTTTCTGTTCAAATTCAAATTTATTCATGATTGGGCCTCCAGCTCTTGAATTCTTTGCTTAAGTTTTTTTTCATTTTCATTTGCATTATCAAAGAAAAGTTGATTTAATTTGCCAAACTCCTGTGCGATTTCAATCAATGTACGTTGAGTACCTATTATCTCGTCAAATTTTTTCAGAATTTCAGGGTAAATTTTCTCCGCACAATAATTTCGAATTTGATTGTCCAAATCATTAACAGCATTTTGCAAAGAGCTATCAAATTTCTCCTGAAGCTCCCTTATCTTAGTCTCCTTGCTCTTAAAAAAACTGGCTACTGCCAACAGAACAGCACCTAACGCTGCAGCTCCGCCAACAACCCAGCCGCCACCGGGAATCCAACCGACAGAAGCAGCAAAGGTGACCAGGCTCGCGACCAAACTACCTCCTCTGAGCAAATCTTTCCAAGGAGCAGAATATGCTTCCATTCCTTCAAAAGAGGTGTCCTGTTCAAAAATATCATTAATGAAATCAATTTGTTCCCAAAGGGAAGTGATATCCTTTTTTATTTCATTTAAAAAAGGAGTAATTACTGCTTCCGGCACGTCTGAGAGTGCACAAATTAGAGCCGTCTGCCACCTTTCCTGAATCACACTCTTGCTATATTTTTCATCAATACATTCATAAGCAATGTCATAGGTATCTATTCTGCTACGCGCCTCCATCAGAACATCGGTTGAAATGCGCTCATCGAACGCTTTAATTTTCTGCTCAATCCTTTTTTTCTCCTTTCGGGAAAGCTCATAAACTTTTTGTACTTTTTCTAAACAGCAATCTATCGGCCCTTGATTCTTTTTTGCAAACTCGCTCACAATGGAAATATATTTACCTCTAATGGTTTGGGCCCGCATCGTTTTACCACGTTTCAAGATATTCTGAACCAGATAATTTCTAACCTCCCGAAAATGGGAAAGTTGATAGAGTTCATTTCTTCGAACCGAATTTTTCTGATAAAACTCATCAAGCATTGGATTCCTGCCACGACTGAAAAATGCAGCCTGAGCGTGTATCGGCAGAATTGTCGGAGAAAAGCCTGGAATCTCTTTGGTGATACGGTCAAAGTTACCTTTTTGATATTCAGCAGAAATATCCCGTTCTTTTTTTCTCTGCTTGAACAGAGCATAATTGGATATATCTGCTTTCACATTCAGTAGAATCAAGACATCCTTGCCTTTCTCACAAATCTCCTTAAGATATTCTAACTCAGGCTTTTCGATATTATCCGAAGTGAACATGAAAATCGATATATCAGAATCCAGTAAGAGTTCATGCGCCTTACGTTCTTCGTCACCAATACCGCTCTTATCTTTATTTTTATCGCGAACAGAAAGACTGCCGGGAGTATCATATACTTTCAAATTAGCCCAACTGTAATCATGAATTTCTAATGTTGTACTTTGGCCTCCCCGCCCGATAGTCGCGCCATTCCCTTTGGTAAGCGCTTCCCGGATTGTACTTTTTCCTGCCTTCGTCTTTCCAAACAAAACTATTTTAAAATTAGACAGTTCCTGTTTTGATTGTTCGTTTTTCTGCCTGATACTTTTTACAGCGTCACTTAACTGTGAGGAAAAAGACGAAATAGTTTCTCTCAAAATATCCGCAGATTGCTTTTGCGTGGGCATATCGGGTGACAGCCATGAAGAATCATTTATGTAAATCTCGAGAAAATGAGCTTGCAGTTTCCGAACTTTATCTGCAATTCCATTCAACTTATCAAGTTCCCCGAGAACATAAGCATAATCTTCAAGTGCAACCACTCGGCAGAGAATAAGAGCTTTGATAAAACGACAATATTCCTCAATTTGTGGAATAACGTCAAGAGGTGGCAGAAGTTTCTGATATTCCCTGCTAAATCCAATCCGTTGAATTTTCTCTTCAATTTCATGAAATTCTTGTAAGATCTTTTTCATAGATTTCTCTGCCCTTATTGTTGAAGTTCAGAGATCGCGTCACTCAAATCTTCAATCTTTTTCCCGATTCCAACTATATTATTTTCGTATGACTGAACTTCCCGATTGATATCGGCAATATATTTTTCTGCACTTTTCTGGATTCCTGATAATTTATCCAGAAATTGCGCCTCACATTGATTCATCTCGGAAAGAATATCTTGGAGAGCAACTTTATCTTCCGCTATTTTTTTATCAAGAGCACTGGTTGTTTCATTGATTTCCTTGTTGCGATCCCCCAGTTTTTTCAATGCCTCAACAACTTCCTTCTGCTGATCAGCAAATTGCTTAAAGTCAGTCTGAATGGCCTGCTCAAATTGTTCTTTCTCTGCAACAGCCTCCTGGTGGAGTTGATCGAATCTCGCAAAATCAGCCTGGATTGTTTGTGTAAGCTCCTCCATTTTCTGTACAAAGTCCGCATGTTTACGGTCTAAATTTTCAAGAATATTCTCTTCTTTTGAAAGGCGGATAAGAATTCTGAACCACTGAAACATAATACCCTCTAGAATCCCATGTTTTTCAATTTTTTATGTAATATTAATCAATACCATCAGTTGTTTTTCTTCCACTCCTTGTACGTGTCAATTTCAGACTGAAAGACACGGACAACCAGAGCGATGACAGTCGCATCGTCAACAAGGCTAGGCACCGAAATCTCATCCATAATCACATCGATAGGAGAAAGGCGATAGACTACCGCAAATCCCTTGGCGGCAATTAATTTCCACGAGGCAATCTTGTAGATCCCATTGTGATAGTCTTTCTATAGATCCCACAGCAGAAGGAAATTATCAAGCTGTTTCCCCAAAAAACAACGTCTTCTCCCGAGTCGCATTCTCAGCGTCCAACACCTTGTTCAAGTCAAACGTAGAAAGTCGTTGACTCCATGCTGAAATGCTGCATTCACTTATTCTTGATTTTTCTTCCCTAGACTTCCCAACTCCTTTGCTAATCATTTTGGTATAAAAAAAGGACACACCCTGTACTACACTCTGCCCGTGGTACGCCAATACCAGATAACGAATGCAGACAAGATGCGTCCCAAAGGATGCATCCCGCCAGCAACTGCGTTATCTGCTTTCATTTGGCGTTTTCGGGCAGACGTGTGCTGGAAAATACTTTTTACATGAACTCTTGTAACTCTACTCTGTCGGCGATACCCTCATTTCTTCCCGCAGGGATATAAACTGCTGGAAAAAATATAGTACCTTTTTGCCGCATTGCAAATCGTATTTTCGCCGATTTTAATAAAATCAGTCGGAATGCATCCATTCATCTTCATTCGTTCCGGTATTGGCGTACCGCGGGCGGAATTTCATTTGCCCGCAGTCGCTGTTGTCACCTCCTTCCATGTCGACATTTACACAACACGCTTAATATGATGCCACACCCCTGACACAACATGTCATATCAATTTACCGGATTCAATTTTTCCACTTCGTTTCCAGTTCCTCCAACTGTCCGCAGAGCAGGCCGTACTGTCGCAATGCGGCATCCATCATCGCCATCGAACCGCCTTCGAATTCCGACGGCGTATTCAGATCTTCCTCCAGTTTCCGCTCCCACTCACAGCTCCATTGCATATAATCCTTCTCGAATTCGCAATAGTTCCGGCTGTTCTCCACTTCGAGCCGCCGCCAGGAGAGTTCCATCTCCGCCAATCGCCGCAGAAACGAAGAACACATGTTCAGATGCCATTGACTGAAATCCGCATTGCCATAGAGTTCCCGTTCACATTCGGCCCGGGCCTGTTTCAATGCGGATTCCACCGAGTAACTACGCGTCAGCAGATGACCGGCTCCCAGTCCTACCATCAGACAAACGATCGGCACCACACTCCGCCATGGGAATATCTGCAGTTTCATAGCGGTTACTTCTTTCCTGCGTTGCTGATTCCATCCATAATGCTGGAGCCGATCGAACTCAGCAGATCCCCCCAGAATGAGCCGCCTCCGCCTTTACTTGAGCCGGCACGCGAGCGCGGTCTGTTGCTGTAAAGCATGGTTTCCGGATCCGGCAGATTGAAATCTTCTGTGTCAGCTTCCCAGGAGCAAAAGGAACATTCCCAATGTTCATCGTCGCGGGTCAGCAGTTCACCTTCCTCGCAGTTGGGACATCTCGGATTGAACTCCAAAAGACATCTGTTGCACACCAGATTGTGATTGAACACCCGAATTTCGCTGGAATGGCATTGGGGACAGATGACTCTCATTTTTCATTTTCCTTTCACGTTTGTTTTTTTTTCATTTCGCCATCCGATGATGGTTGTGGAAATTCAAATCAGGTTCTTTGCTGTTGTCGCCGGAATCCACGGCACGTTGCGTTGCAGCTGTTTCACGTTTTCGCTGTGGGCGGCCATCACGCTTTCGCCGATCCATGGCGCCGCCAGATGGAAGTCGATCCAGTAGGGACAATATTCTTCCAGCTCCGGGCGGAACAGCAGCAACAGCGCCCACGCCGATTCATTCAACGCCTGCCAATTCAAAACGTGCCGCGCAAGCTGCGGCTGTTTTTTCAGAAGCCGTACAAGCTCCACCGCGGAAAAATTCCCCCAGCAATCGCATGCCGCTGCGAGTTCCGGACGAACCTGCAATAGTTCCGCCCAGCTCTCCGGAAGCAACTTGATCGAGTTGCGGCATGTTTCATACAGTTCCGGGCGGTGAGTAAGAATCACCCCCAGCGTATGCGGTCCGATCCGGCGCCACTCCCGTGCCGTCAGGCGGGAGAAATCGCATCGGCGCAGGTACTCCGTCAACTCGACATCCTGTTTTTCTTCCATCATTCTTCCCTGCCTTATTCCGACCGGAAATCAAACTGCTGCTGTTCCGGAGTCTGCCGCGCCTCTTCCGCCGTTTCGCGGCATTTGCGCTCCATAAACGCAACCTGATCAGGACGCAGTTTCGACTTTTTTACAATCAAAACCGGGCGGTCATACGCGGTACAGAGCCACGATCTGCCCGAATGAAAGCGCACATAGTAAAATCCCTTGCCGCCATTGCCGTAACAGGCCTGATCGAACCAGACGAAAATATCTCCGGCAGGCACCGGAGGCATCGCGCTGCGATCGCGCCTCTCCTTTCGGAATTCTGTTATGGCATCCTGTTCTCGTTTGATCAGTTCATTGACCTGCCGCCGGGCAACCGCCGCCGGAGTTATCTGTGCGGTAAGCGTTTCCGGTAAAGCCATTACAGTACACATTTCTCTTTTTCCCTTCCATTTTCTGTTTTCCTCTTCATCAGAAGAGCTTCTTAGGATGCGTCGCCTTGCCGGAGAGAAGCGCAATGCCGCTGTCTTGCCTGGAGTATCCGGTTAAGGTAAGCCTGATAAATTTGCCTCTCATTCCATCCCGGTTTTGTACCGGGATAAGTACACAGCAGATTCAAGCCGTCCCGCAAACGAAGCCGCTGTTGAAAAATGTGAGTGACTGCCTTCGCAAACAGACTGTTTTTTTGAAAAGTCATCAGCTTGTCATCATAACCGATCTGAAGCATGCGATCGTAAAAATGCCGATCGTGTTCTGCCCTGCCGGTATGTTGAAAGTCCCAGATATGGTTCATTTCATGCAGCATGACACCGAGAAAACAGCCGGTGGAGAGCGCCGCACAGGGGATCAGACGGATTTCAATAAAACAGAACGGTTTCTGCTGCCGCGGAGTCTGTAAGAAATTAGCTGAAGCGAGCACCCGTTTCCCTTGTCTATCCAAATTCAACATCAGCGGTACCCGATTCAGTTTCCCTTGCAGACAGAGTAAATTGAGTACATCAAAAATGTAATAGAGTTTGAAATATGTACGTTGACACTCCTGCTGGAACTGTTCGGAACTGATTACTGTTTCTCTGAGAAGATTCATATTACCACCTGCGGGTTGAGAATGGCAATGCTCCGATCGTCAGCGCCGCGCGGGTCACGCGTCCAGCGAGTACCGGTCAGATAATCAAGCAGATCCTGCCGCGTCAGTTTTCCGGAGAAGAGATCGTCAAACATGGCATCGAATACCGGTCCGGGTCTCATCGCCGGCAGCTCGAACATCAGATGTTCCGGGCCGTCGCTGGTAAGAGCGATTCCATTGATCTCTGAGGCGTCGAGCAATCGTTCCTGGAAGCGGTTACTTTTTTCATCGCCGGGTCTGAGAAAAGAGGTCATATTGTCGAATTCCCCCTTGTCCGGCCGGAACACCGTTCGACACGTCCCGTTCCCCCGCACGGTGACTGCACCGTCTCCTAACTGGAAAACGCCATGTCTGTAACGGCCGCAGACGGCAAACACCACCGTGAAATCAAACTCTTTTTCGGGCAGGCCGTACTGCTCCGCCAGCTCCAGCTTCGGCTGCACCAGAGTCCGGATCATCAGGCGGCAAAAATGGCGCCAGATCCCGTGCCGCCGCCGCCGGACATCGAGGCACTGCGCCAGCATTCCGTCAAGCACCGCGCACTGGCTCCGGAACGCTCGAACCGCCGCCTGTGCTCCGAGTTGCGAGAGCCGGGCACTGCCGCGCCCGTCGCACACAATGGCGACTGGACGCGGCACAAACCATACCCCGGAGGCATCTTGACAGGGGAGTTCCCTGCGGATGTGTCCGTTGCCGGGAACCGATACGGCAAACCCGTTGGCCATTACGGTTCCTCCGTCCCCGCGAGATCCGCCCAGCTGTTGACGGTGCCGAGCGTGATGTTGTCCTGCTCGGCGACGCTGCTGGCGGAAACGCTCTTGAGCGAATCGGTGAGCCAGCGGAAAAACTCCTTGAAGCAGAGGCCCTTCAGTTTTACCGGACCAGGCTGCGCCGGCAGGATCTCGCGGAGCGTATCGAAGTCGGCTTTCTCGCCGATGCCGATGCCGATGTAGGTGATCTTGCGCTGTTCGCCCAGGGCCTTCATCTCCTCGGCCGCCTTCTGCCAGTCGTCGTTCGGCATGCCGTCGGTCATCAGGATCACCCACGGTTTGTAGGAGGCGATTCCCTGATTCTTGTAGAGGCGTCGCCGGGCGGCGAGCTCCTGCGACGCCAGGCGGAGCGCTTCTCCCATCGGCGTCCAGCCTTTGCTCTCCAGCGTCGGCACGACCGCTTCGTGAATCGGCGAAAACGGAACCGCGATTTGAACTTCGTCTCCATAGGTGATGACTTCCGCTTCAACACTCATGCTGGCGGTTTCATCGTCGCTGGTTTCCCGGAAAAACTGTTGGACACCGGCATTGAGCTCCTTGAGCGGTTCGCCCTCCATGCTGCCGGAAACATCCAGCAGCAGTACCACGGGACAGCGCGGCGCAGGATTCGTGACGTCGAGATTTCGATCTTCCGCATAACTCATTTCTTTCTCCTCCTTGAGGTTGTGGGCAGAATTGCCCGATGTTGACTGGCGCTTCCGCATTTTCGCAGAAACGAGACATACTGTTCCAGCTCCTGTTTCAGTTCCCCGATTCCGGGGCGCCGCAGCGGCTCGCCGTAACCGTCGACGAACATCCGTCGAAAGAGCTCCCGCAAGCTGTCCGGCAGATAGCTCACCGATTTCGTCCAGCTCACCGGGAAGCGGATCCTCGTTCTCGTGTCGAGCGGGCACTTCCCTGTCTTCAGGTTGGTCGCCGGATCGCTTCCGCCGCAGTAGGCGAAGGGATGCAGTCCGCTCAGCAGGATCATGTAGACGACCACCGCCAGACTGAACCGGATCTGTTCCGGGGTGCGTCCGCGCTTGAAATTCTCCTGATGCAGAAGAAGTTCCGGCGCGGCAAACTCCGGCATGAAGTTCTTCGACAGGTAACTTTTCCCATCCTTCCCCGCAATCTGGAAGCTGTCGCAGTCGATGAACTGAACTTTTCCCTGCCAGTCCACCAGAAAGTTGTCCGGATTGAAGTCATTGATCAGCACCCCCTGCCGCGCGAGCAGCTGTACGCCGTTGACCAGATTTAGCGCGACCTGCGCGAGCTGGAGTTTATCCCAGCCGGGGAAGAACCGCTTCACCTGGAACGGCGCGTACAGCGCCCGCAGCGTCCGCCCGGAACACTTCCGCATGGCAAACCCGGTGATGAGCCGATCCCGGTCGAAAACCGGCATCAGCGGCCACGCGAGAAAGGGCGCGTTCCGGCACTCCTCCAGCTCCAGCATCGCCTGAATCTTCCGGCCGGAGACCGAATCGGGCTTGCAGAGTTTGATCAGGATCCGGTCGTTCGCCCGGAACCGGTAGACGGTGCCGCCGCCACCCTGCGCGACCTTTTCCGCCGCGGAAAGCTTCAGCGGATTTCCCTGCCGGTCATAGACGGTGACCGGCCCCGCCTTCTCCGGCGCGGCGAGAGCCAGCCAGCCGCGCCCCGTCTGCGGGGGGCGGCGGGCCGGACGCAATCCCGTCAGCAGATGATGGAGCGGCCGGAAGGAGGAATTACCGATCACTTTGCTTCCAATCCTTCTTTTTCGCTTCGCGTTCTCCGGCAAGGAACTCCCGCCGGAGCTCCTCTTCGTTCATCGTCATATCCGATTCGAAGTAGGCTTTCGCCGCCTTGCCGACGCCGTAAGTGACCGCCGCCGCAATCGGAACCTTCAGGAACGGCAGGAAGCTGGCTCCGACCTTGCCCGCGATCGAACCGCCCGCACAGCCGAGCAACATGGTGATGACCGTGTTGTCCGCCGCGATGCCGTAGAGTTCGGCAAGTTTGTAGAGCATGTAGACTTCGTTCGCAATCAGCGGTGCGACGTCGGCCAGCGGCAGCGGCACCAGTGCGATGGCGGCGGCACGGCCGGCGGCCCAGTTGATGTAGCTGTCCGCCTCGGAACTGACGCTTTCCGTCCAGACCCGGCGCATGTTCGCGTAGTAATCGTCCCAGCGCTTGCGGAATGCATCCAACTCTTCCGAAGCATGCCCCATGGCCGTTGTGCTCATCGTTTCCGCCTTCGCAATCAGCTGCTTAAGTCCGGTCCGGTTCTCAGCGGAAACCAGCACGATCCGGTCGCGTTCGATCAGGTCGAGCAAGGTATTCATCATCGATTCAACCTGTTCTTTGCGCATGAGTTCACACTTGGTGACGACCAGGATCACCTTGTCGCTGAAGGTCTTGATGAGTTTGGCGTCGGTATCCTGAATTCGTGCGCCGGAGCCGTCGATGCAATACCAGATGTTATGGATGAGCCTCTCTTCGTTCTCGGCGTCAAGACGTGTAAGAAGCTCGTCCAGAATGAAATCGGCATATTCGTCCAACGTCTGTGTGCCCGGATTCATCCCCTCGGAATCAACGAAGTTCGCGATTTCGGTTTCGTATACCTGAAACCCGACGGTCAGCGGCTTGCCGTCGCCGATGGCGCTGTCCGGAACCACACCACGGTGCGTCACCGCCTGAATCAGTGAGGTTTTTCCCACGCCGGTTTTGCCGCAGACCAGAATATTCGGTTTCATCTTCATTCTCCTTTTACTGAGCTGATAAAATTCCTTGAAAAGTTCGAGATCGAAGCCCATAGACGGCTTCGGCAATCCCTTGATCTTCGCGAGTGCATACGCTTCAAAATTGTTGAGGAACCAGTTGCCGAGCGTCTCCATGAGACGGCGCGCCGCGTCCTCGTTGATGACAGAGGTTGATTCATACCACGGAACCGTTTCCGGTGGAGCCGTGAAAATCGACTTGACGAACTCCGCCGCCTCAGTATGCAGTTTCCGGTCGCGCAGTCCGTAGAGCGAAGCGAGGTGTGCCGCCATTGCAATTCCGATCGGAATCAACGGAGAGTTCTCCGAACGTTCCACCGGAACTTCCGTCACCTGCGCGGCTTCCTGCGCGGCATCGTTGACGATTGCGCGGGCGGTTTCGTTTTTTTCGGCGAGTTTGGCCGCCTTCGCTTCGCGGTCGATCTGCTGGGCGGCGAGAAACGCATCCCGATAGGCCGCAGGAAGCATTCGCAGACTCAGGGCGACCAGCTCCCGGCAACCGATCCCGCCGCCTTCGGCATCGGAAACTTCGACGATGCGCTCCGCGGGAATTCCCGCTTCCAGCAGCACCTTGCGGATCGCTTCGGCCTGCGCCGGACGGGTGATGTCCTTCTTGCTGAGTACGGCGATCACGTTGTCGGGCGTGAAAATTTCCTTCATCAGCGCCAGGTCGCAATCGGTCACCCGCGCGCCGTTTCCCTGAATCAGGTACCAGACGAGGTGGATGTGTTCCTCCACATTCGTATCGTCCTGCCGTTCCGCGACGAACTCTCTCATCTGCTCCCGGAAATCCGCCTCTTTTTCGCCGAGTTCGAGGCCGCGCGAATCCCAGAGCCGGATCTCTTCATTCTCATAACAGTCGAATTCGATCCAGCACGGGCGGGAGTTGTCGACACCTTTCGCCGGAACGATTTCATTGCCGAGAATTGTGCGGATCAGCGAAGTTTTGCCGCACCCGGTATAACCGGCGACCAGAATATTCGGACGTTTGCAGAACTGTTTCGCCTCGTCGAAATTCCGTTCAAATTCCGTTTTGCAATCCATGTTTTCCATTTCCACTCTCCTTTTGTTTTCCTTGGCCTGCAACAATTTATCCTTTGAAGCTCCATGCTCATTCAGAAGGGCTCTGACGATCCGTTCCAGTTCCTCGCTCTGTGCGTTGCGCCGCTCCAGATTTTTCAAAAAGCCTCCTTCTGCCGGCGGATAGAGTTCGATTCTGCCCGGATAGATCAAACTCAGCTCCCGCACAATTTCCGAAAGGAGTTCCCGGTGCTGATGATCCAGATTCCGGAGTGTTCGGAGTTTCGTTTCCGGCATGGATTCCGAATGCATCAGCTCAAGAACCAGATCCGACATGCGGAGGAAAAGAGTCTCCGCCATCTTCAACTGGCCCTGCACTTCTTTCAGCATGGCCTGATACAGTTCTGAAACGCGATTGTTCATCTTTCCGAAAATCTCCTTCTGCCGTTTATGATACACCACCACCCCTGCCACCGGATGTCATACTTCGAACAAAATGGATTTTTTCTTTTCCACCAGCAATCTGTCACACCGCAAACTATCAGTAAAAAACCGTGATGCTTCCCCCGCAGCCACACGTCTGACGCAATACACGCTCCGCCTCCTCCGGAGATGAGGCAGAAATCTCTCCATCCCGGCATCGCCATGAATCAATGCACCCCCAATTGTAGGTATGTTTACCGGAACACGATGCTTTCGGCGGCGAGGACGGATTTTCGGAATTTTTCCGTTTCAGCTCGCACAATTTTTCCTGAATCCACGCGAGTTGTTCAGGAGTCAGGTAAGTTTTGTTCCAGCAGACGCCGCACAGGCACCGAAAGCCGGGCTTCTGTTCATCGCGAATGACGATGTCCAGAAATCCGTCCACCTCGTGAATCATGCAGATCATACCCCATTCTTTCGAGTTGTGAAAGCGTTCGAATGCCTCCTGCATTTTCTTTCGCTCATCTTCCGGTTGTCTTCTCTGCTTTCCAATCCATTCCCGATCAAAATTTGATACCATGATTTCCTCCCTGTCTTTTTATCTCACGTTTTCTTGACCAATCAACACTTATACTTATACCACGGCAGCTATGACACGGGATGTCATAGGAATTCATCCAGATAAAGAAAAATGATTTTTTATTTTGGCGTACCACGTTGTATTTTCGCTCATAAAACGGTATATTGCACCACAACAAAAATGTCGTGCCTCCATAGAAAGGATTGCGCTCATGAGTGTCCAGGCCCGTCAGGCGTTGCGTTTAATGAAGTTCATCGCGGAGATGAAAAAGAACAACTATCCCAATGCGGGCAGTTTTGCTAAACTGTTGCGCAGAATCGATGTCGATGAAAATATCGATTGCGCGTGCAGTCCCCGCACCGTGGCGCGGGATATTGAAATCCTCCAGAAGGAATACCATGCCCCCATCGCCTATAACGCGGTTCGACGGGGCTATTACCTCAAAAACAGTGATTGGGAATTCACTGTTCCAATCATGAGCGAAGAGGTTTTGAGCATGACGCTGCTGGGTACAAAACTGGCCTCAGATATCCTGCCGGAACCTATCAAAAGCGATGTGAATACCGCGGTGGAAAAGGCGCTTACCGGTAACAGTTCGGAATTCTTTGACGACGCCATGATGGAATCTCTGTTGTGTGCGACCGGCATAAAGGCCGCGGTCGATCCGGCGATCTTCAAAAGAGTTTTCGAAGGCTGGCGTTGTCATCAGGTATTGACGTTGACCTACCAAAAGCCGAACGGAGAAGAGCAGGAACGGAAATTTGAACCGCACATCATCGCCTTTCACCGGGGGATCTGGTATACCAAGGGGTATGCATACGGTACACGGGTGAAGAAATGTTATGCCATCCAGCGGATTCATTCGGTCAAATTCGCCGGCGATGATTTTGTGCCGAATCGGGAACTCGTGGAGGAGACGCGGCAAAACGGTCTCTTTGAATATCAGAAAATCGACGGCATTCAACTTCACTGCGATGCGGAGATCGCCTTCTATCTCTATGAACACCAGAGAGTGAAGAAATTCAAGATCGAACCGCAGAAGGACGGCTCTTTGATCGTCATATTGCGTCCGGCGTTTGAACACGAGGTGGTCCGCTGGGTGCTGGGCGAAGCCGGGCACATTGAGGTCCTTTATCCGCCGGAGTTGCGTCAGAAGGTCGCCGCGGCAGGGCGGAAAATCTGTGAACGGAACTCCTGATGTCTGAAGCAGCTCAAACTACGAGTAGGTGGCAGGGCGTTATTTGTGCCGCAATGACAAAGTTGAAACTCTTAAGGCCGAGCTGATCCAAACTAGAATTTAAACGTCATTTTACTGAAGAATGAGAGTTCCGGCTTCAGCGATAATAGGGGTGCTCCCTCTGAAGACATGCATGTCTTCAGAGGGAGCAAAACACATTGGATATTCGCAATGACTGACCGACTGAGGAGGGGGTGAAGTTGTGAACTGTGCGAAAGAGGACACGCTTTCGCACTGTTGTCGGGGAATCAGTTCTTCGGCATGAATGCCTGGGGCCGACGTTCACTCCGCACCGCATCCTGCCGGCGATTCCGAAGAGCGAAGTACAGCTTATTCTGATCTTCCTCTCTCGGAGATTCCGATTGAAGCGGAACCGTATCAATGTAAAACACACAGTAAAATTGCTCTTTTTCTGCATCCCTCGTCACGTCGGTCATGATTCGTTTGCAATAGGCTTTCCCGCTTGTCGCAATCGTTTCCGGAATGCAGGCTGCGAAATCCAAGAAGACGCCGATCTGTTCGTTGCAGGAAAGCATCAGTCGATATCTGGGAATGTGACGGCAGGGCGCAGCTGGCTGAGGGATTGCATCACCTCCTAGGAGACGTGAGAGATCAATCCGGGAATCATGTAGATGTTTTCGGCCATGATATCCTTCCTTTCCGGGCTTTCCGTCCGTAATGATTTATTTGCCTCAGACCATCCGGGGCACAAATTATGTTCACCATACAAAAAGTATAAAAATACTTGTTCGAGAGCAGCTACCCCGTAGATCAAGATTCCTTCCTGAGGCCAGCGCCAACAGGCCATTCATCAGCTGTAACAGGGAGAATATCGCTTTATTGCGGTGCGAAACAGATGCCTCTTCCTGAGTGAACGCGGCACAGGTCGAGGAATACGTTTAATTCTTTTTCATTCATTGCGATTTCCTTTCATGGGTTCTTTTGAATGCGGGATGAGAATACTTCCCGCTGATGTTTGGGGGAGGCGTCTTTCTGGTTGACCTTGGCAAGGTAACTGCAACGTCGAAAACACTGGTCGTATTTGCGTTCATATTCGGGATCATCCTTTCGGAGCATGACACCGTTTCCCTGCGGTTGACCTTGCCGGTTCCTCATACAATCGTCAATCAGACCGTAGCTGATTGGCTGTCCTGCATCATCGTATTTCGAAGGCAGATTCAGCGCCTTCTCCCATAACCGTTCCGCCGTCTGGATATGGTCGTGGATATTCTGCGTTTTGTGTCCGTTCATCATCAAAGCAACGTGATAGTGCTGATGTTTTTCCCTGGAACACTCCCTAACAGCAATATACGCTGGGTCACATCCTGCTCGTTTACGGTTCTTGATGAAGCTCTCCTGAAACAGGCTGAAGAGTTCGTTGTCACTCGGATAATCGTAGCCTTGCGGGAACCGGACATCATATCGCATGAAGAAGACCTTGCTGTGACGGTTGCTCATGTCGGTCATCAGTTGATCGATCTTCTGCAATATCGATTCTTTACATCCGAGCTGTCTGGCTTTATCGGTCATGATAGGATGTCCTTGGTACTGGTCTTCGTAGGTAATTTTTTCGGTTCTCATGTTACTGTTTTTTCTGTTGTTTTTGTCAGTTGTAATTCTCTTGGGATTAGGGCATATATCCAGCAAAGTCTAAAGTTATTATTGAATGAGAAAGAGGATAGGTGATAGGTATTACCAATTAACCTGTTTTCAAACTTATTTAAAATCAGGTCAATACAGAGGTTTTAAAAAAATAATTCTCATATTTGCTCAGCTTTTGGTTTGACCGAATTATTCCCCGTATAGGATATACAGTTGAACAAAAATGTCATCCATCTGCAAATAACACATGGATGACATGCCATTTCTGAAGTTTTGATATCTAACGGAACCCTCTTGCTTAGAGGTGTTACCGGCTTCCAAGTTATAAAGTATTTCATTCCACCACCCTATGCCCCAAACATAGGAGGTTGCAAATGAATAATGTTCAGATATCCATGCAAACCGTTCGATTCTTTAAACGCATTATGCGCCCCGTAGCAGAAGAAGGAATCATTTCTCTTTGTGAATATAATGAAGCAATCAGCCAACTTACGAGTCTGGCCGAACACGGAATCCCGAAACCGGTCATTATTCCTAAACTAATCGATCAGCGCGAAGCCGCAGAGATGCTCGGTATCAGTCACAGCAACTTCAAGAAACTGGAAGCTGAAGGAGCATTTCCATTCCCGCGTAAAATGGTCGGGTCTGCCGTCCGGTATAGAAACACAGAGATCATCGACTATATCAATTCTCGTGATCAGTAGTGAGTGCGGGATCTGTTGACGCTTCATTTGAGTCCCTCCGATTTTGTGGTTTGGGACCTTTATAATGTTTTTCCGTCTCAGAAAGCAAGGCTACATATTTTTCGATACAACTCTTGCTAATGTTAAACATCTTTGCGATCTTGGCATTTGTCTGACCTTCGTTTCGTAACTTCCGAATATGTGAGAGTCTCTCTGCTTTACTTAACGTCTTCCACAGTGGAGCGGACTCTGAATAGGAGTTCTCATCATCTGGTGTATTCCAATTGGGATATTTTCCTATATTCAACTTTAAAATTCTTGGTTCTTTTTGATCTCTTCCTCCACGGTTTTTAATAATGGACAGCCCAAAGCCAACTTCATCTTCTTCAAGTACAAAATCCTCATCGCTATATTTACTCTCTTCTCTCTCTGACTTCGTCTTGGGCTTAAGCTCATGAAGAGGTTGAAGATGTATTCTGGCAGGCGTATCGTTCGCTATCAAACGGGTTCCGAGCATCTTTCCCCCTCCATATTCGTGATGCAGTAACACCACAGAGAGTCCCCGGCGTGTAAGTTCTTCAATCCATGATCTGATCTTAGGCCAATGTTCTTTTTGATCTCCTTCTGCCCCAGAAAGCTTCAGAAGATGGTCGAGAAAAAGAACCTCAACAGGGCTGTCATCATTTTCGCGTGAATACTTCAACAACAGGTTTTCAATTCTTTCTTTGCCCGTTTCTTTGTTTGTCTTTTCCCCCGTATCTTTAAAATTCTCCTCATCCAGTAAACTCAAATGCCGGACTTGTTCCACAAAAAAACGCTTCTTCGATGAGGGATAAAGCTTTTCCAGGACCTTCAAACGATCTTGAATAACCTCTTCACTCATTTCATCATCTGTGATATAGAGAACCTTACAGTTACGCCTCCGTACTTTCCAATCCCAAAATAAGCTTCCGTTACCAGCGATAGCAGCTCCGAGTGCCATCCCTAAGTAAGTTTTTCCCGTTCCTTCTTCTCCGGTCAATAAACACCATGAATTCCGCCTTATAATTGGCTCCACAATATATGGGTTTTGCGCCTTATGCTTTGATTGACGCAAATAGTCTTCATAGACGGACTTTAGAGCTTCAGGGATCAAGGTATCTTTCGAAACGTAATCTTTGAAAAATTCATATAATTTCAATAATTGGATGTCGTTCTTAGAAACTTCTGAGGAGATTTTGTGTATCATGATCACAAAGTTAAGTCTTTTGGCAGCCTCAATTCGAGTCGGGGAATCTTCTCCAATATCACGTACAATAGCAGCTGCAACGTCCAGCAGTTGTCTTGTCAGTTCTTCTGATGTACATTCTCCAAACTTGAAGATATAAATATCACGATTGGCAAGTTTTCTCCAATCAGAACACCGGGGAATAATGTATCCTCCAATCGGAGCTGTCCAGACCGCATCACCGAACACTTGTGATTTCACTCGATTCATAGTAAGTTGCATGTGAAGGGCTCCGAGACACTCCGCATAAGAAAAAGAAGCAATCAGTTCATTCTTGACATAACGATAATCACTCTTAGAAAAAAATAGTAATCCGTTATTTGTCATAATCCAGCCATTCGGGACCATAAATGCTTTTATTCCGATGAGACGCATCAATTCTTCCAGTAGATAATCAATTTCACCTTGCTCGATTTCAGTTTGTAGTTGAGAAAGGTGTTCATAATGTTCCGTAACAAAGACTGGCCGAAGAGTATACCGATCTTCAAAGTCACCGAGAAGAGCTTCGTTTCCCAAAAGCAATAGCCCCTCATCGCTGAATTTACCCCAGTCGCATTTGCCGAACGAAATATACTTATCTGTATTTGTGCCCAAAAGCCTCTGAGGCCAAGAGATGGTGGTAATCTGCTCCAATGACAGCCCGCAATCATCAGGCAATAATTGTATTACAGGAGATTCTTCCTCCGAGCCTGAACGACATAGTGCTTTCAACGCGGCAATCTCATCTTCAAGTTGATTATCCGTTATATACGTTAAGAAAAATGGCGCAGGACATTTTTGTAAACGTACAAACCTATCCTCCCACACATCCTGATGCAAAGTATATGGAAAAGGATTCCTTGTATAAAAACAATGTTCTAACTTACATTCTCTGTCAGCTCGTTCTTCTGCAGGTACCTTTGTATTCTCTTCCCATTCATGGAAGCTACGCAGTTCGTCTAGCGCTTTTCTTTTGTATTCACATTCATTTGTCTTATTCCACCAAGGGGAGTCGCAGGGAGCCTCTCTCAACAAGTATTCAGCCTGAACAAGAAGCAGCACATAATGCTGGAGGTTGCGGTTCACGGAAGGCTGTGCTACGGCTTTGCCATAGATGTGAAACGCATACTCCTTAATACGCTGAGGAATCAGGTTACGATGCCGTAAGTCAAGGGGCTTTTTTATATTTATCATTATGTTCTTACTTGAAAATGGTTAATTACTTGTTTTTTGATGCCACAAAATACAGTAATATATACCATAAAAATAAAATTTCAACAACCCAATACCATAATACCAGCACGCTTTATACCAGATAATTATTGAGGTATGGGCTGAATAAATTGACAAAAAACTTCTCAATAGGCTTTACAGGAAGAACCTATTGAGAGGCCGCAACTCAAACAAGGAAATAATGGTTATTTCCCGGATAGAAGAGAGACAATATGAGAAACCTCAGGACTGATCGTTGTCAGCGAATTGACATATTCGAGCACCTGCTTGATCCGCAGTTCCGGAGATGTCGAAATTCCTCCACTGATGGCATCGATGGCGGCACGCTGGGCATCCTCCCCCACATGGGTATAGAACCGGTCGATGATGGAAGAATCCGCGCCGAGAATCGAAACAACCACGGCTTTCGGAACTCCGGCTTCCGCACAGAAACTGGCGAAGCTGTGACGGAGGCTGTGAAAGCCGTAGACCGTCGCTTTCCTTTTGCGTCCCGGAGTTGCCACAGACGGTTCCAGTCCAATCCATTTGATTACCCGCAGGACATCAATATTGACCAGGCTGTCACCAATTTCCTTACCTCTTTCATCTACGATCTGATACCGAGCGGCGACCTTCGGGCAGACATAGGTGTCCGTCTGCCACTTCCGAGCTTCCTGAAGAACTGCCAGTAATGGCTCCGCAATCGGAATCAGCACTTCTTTTCCGGTCTTGAATTGTTTGACCCAGATACGCTTCTGCTCCAGATCAATATTTCGCCACTGCATCAGCGCACAGTCTTTCAGGCGCTGACCGGTATACATTCCGATGTAATAGACGACTTTGATTTCCGCCTTGTTCATCAGCTTGCGATGGGGATTATCCAGTTCCCTGCGGATAGCCTCCTCCTGTTCCCGTGTAAAGGCGATGCGGCGTACCAGGGTTCCCTGTTCTTCGCGTTCCTTTCTCAACAATACCGATGAACCGAAAGGATTTTCTATACTCAGATAATCTTTCAGCGTTCCGAAGATTCGACGGATACGGACGATCTTCCGGTTATGGGTTGCCACGGAAATCTGCATGCTTCTGAGATGGTTTGCGAAGTCCTCCGCCAGGGCCGGTGTAACATCCTTGACATCCTTCACATGGCTGTAACGGGCAAAGTAGCGGATCATTTCGTCCAGCGTGGAATGATAGGCCAGTTCCTCACGGACGGTTGCTGGGATTGCGCGTTGTGGGTGCTTGGAGTAGACGTTCCAGATTTCGGAGAGAGGCAACGGGCGGGCCTGTTTCACAAGATGTCGTGCCACTTTGACGTGAGCGGAGATGACTTCTTCCGTGGTTGCCTGAATGATCGGGAGCAGTTTCCGTGCTTTTTCAAGAGCTTCTTCCTGATTGGAGGTTTTCAAGCTGACGCATTTGCGTTCATGCTGGACTTGGTAACGGAAGTAGTAGTTGCCGCCTTCCTCTTTCTGATAGACGGTTCCGACGTCAAGTTTGACTTTGCATTTCTTTCCCATCTTACGCACTCCCTGTGGTAAAATCCTGTTTTGGCTCAATATAGCCGTTGAACTGGGAAATGAAAGCTTTGGTGGTAAAGAATGGCACCTTTAGGGTACATTTTGAGGGTAAAAATGGCTCCGGCAGCTGGATTCGAACCAGCGACCAAGTGGTTAACAGCCACCTACTCTACCGCTGAGCTATGCCGGAGCGTTTCAACATTTCTTAATATAGCCGTCCTCCTCAAAAAGGCAAGTCGATTGCAGAGAAAAAAACAACTTTTTTTGACTTTTTTCTGCAGCAATCCCCCGAAATCAGCATTTCCGGCATTTCCGATATTCAATCAAATCCGCCACACTGCCCATTTTCAGACCAAAACGCCAGGCGAACGCCTCCAGTTGCGGCACACGCGCCATCGTTCCATCCTCATTGAGAATTTCACACAGCACCCCCACCGGCGGCAGTCCGGCCAGCCGAACCAGATCCACCGTCGCTTCCGTGTGCCCCGGACGCTCCAGCACCCCTCCCGGCCGGGCAATCAATGGAAACACATGCCCCGGGGAATAAAAATCATCCAGAATGCTCGAATCATCCGCCAGAGCCTGAATCGTCAGCGCACGATCATATGCGGACACTCCCGTCGTCGTCCCCTCCATGACATCCACGCTCTGGGTGAATGCCGTGTGACGCGGATCGTGATGCCCCTCCTGTTCCTTCAAGCCGAGCCGGGCCGCATACGCCAGAGACATCGGAGCACAAAGTATCCCCCTGCCCCAGGTCACCATGAAGTTGATCATCTTCGCATCGGCAAGACTGCCCGCGCAAATCAAATCCCCTTCATTCTCCCGGTTCTCGTCGTCGGCCAGCACTACCAGCTCTCCGCGACCAACTGCCGCAATCACTTCTTCGATCGGATCAAACATCTTTCACCTCCTCTTTGTGCTGCAGGCAACCGTCTCTTCCCCCCCGCCGGAATCATTCCGCAACAGAAAACCCCGGAAGCCGATTCCGCTCCCGGGGCTGTGTGGAACATCAACCAGCGCCGGGACTCCTCCGGCTGCCGCTGCAATTTCCATCTTCTTTCATCCAGACTCTGACTGTCGGCTCCGGAATTTCACCGGATCGGCCCGGGAAATAACGTTCCCGGGTTCGCGGACTTTAACCGCCGGTAGGGAGTTCCACCCCGCCCCGAAGATCAAGGTTAATATAGTATAAGAATAGTATTTTTCAAATGTTTTTCCCGTCTCATCCTCCTGGATCCTTCTCTCTGAAATAACATCCCCGGCCTGGAAAAAAGTATTGCACCGCCCCTTGAACACTTCAATTTTTATGTTTTTTTCTTTCCTGGTATTGACTTTTTTCTGAAGTTCTGGTATAATTAAAAACAGGTTGTCCGATGACTGTCCGATTTCAAAAACAATACAAGAGGAAAACAGCATGAGTCCGGAATCGGGAATTCCGCTGCGGGAAGGGTTGAAGATCCGCCATTACATCTTCAACCTCATTCTGCGCCATCCGGGTGAATCGGTGAAAGTTCCATCGTCCTGGGAACTGGCGAAACATTTCGGCATCGCACGCAGCACGGTGACGCTCGCCTACAAGGCGCTGATGGAAGAAGGCATTCTGATCGGTCGCCCCGGCATCGGGACCTTTCTCGCCCCCCGCTACAGTCAGGGGCTCAGCAGCAACGGCGCCATCTATCCGCTGATCGGCCTGCTCACCAGCCTCGGCAACAATCTCAGCTACGGCAGCCATCAGTGGGGGCTTATGGCGGCGACGGGCAGCAGTCTGACCTTTGGAGACGGCTGTCAGGTCCGGCCGGTGACCCTCTCCGGAAACCCCGAAACCATGAAGAAGGAGCTGGAGCAGAACTATCTCGACGCCCTTGTCTGGATCACTCCACCGGAAAATCAGTTTCTTCCACTTCAGGAAGTGAGCCTGTGTCTCCCCTCCGTCATTCTCGGCCGGACCGTGAAGGACATCAACTCCGTCGCGCTCGATTATGAAGAAGAAAGTTATCAAAACGGGAAACGCCTCCTCGCCGAAGGCAGAAAGAAGTTCTGGGCCGTTAACATGAGCGGCGCGGAATACTATATCCCGGGGTTCCGCCGGGCTTACGCCGAAGCTGGAATCGAACTGGACGAACGGTTTATTTTCAACCCCGACAGCCGGCAGCTTGAAGAGCTCGACGAAGCACTTCGCGCCGGTTTCCGTCCCGACGCTCTGCTGCTGCACTCCAACCGCCGCAAAGAGGTCATCGAACTGCTGCTCAAGGCGGGGATCGATCTCAAACAGGAGTGCCGGGTGCTCTCCAACATCGCGGCGGCGAAGATTCCGGGATTTGCCGGCTGGTGTCATGATGTGCCTTATGAGGAGTTCGGTCAGGCGGCGGCGGAGATCATCTTCCGGCTGCTCAAAGGCGATTGCCGTGTGGAACATCGGATTCTCAAACATAGAAACATTCCAGTCAATCTGGAGTAACAAGGGAGGTTTGAAATGTCGTTTGTCAGAAAGCCGCTATTTACTCTAATCGAATTGTTAATTGTAATTGCGATCATCGCCATCCTCGCGGCCATGCTGCTGCCGGCGCTGAACAAGGCGCGGGAGACGGCAAAGTCGGCAAAATGTGTCAGCAACCTCAAGCAGATCGGCACCGCCTACGCGGTTTACACCGCCAATTACAACGATTTCATGCCCCCGATGTTCGGCGCACCAGGCAATCACCTGTACTGGAATTACCATCTGCTGAAATTCAACGACAAGACTTTCAAATATGATTCCGGCGGCGTTCCCCGGGCGGTTTTCGACTGTCCCTCCATGCCGGCACGCGAAACTCAGGATGACCCCATAAAAATCGATTACGGACTCAATATCTTTATCCTCCAAAAGACCTGGGCCGGACCCAACAGCGACCATGAGAGCCGGAAAATTTCAAGCGACAAAGCTCCGTCAAAGCGTTTTCTGATCATGGACTGCTACCAGAATACATCAAACAAAGCCAATGGATTCTGGCGAATCCATTTCAGCCCCAAATATTTGACTGACGCCAACTGGGGACAGCCGGCCGGACGGCACAGCGGCAAAGTCAATATACTCTACCTCGATTTTCACGTCGGTCCGGTTCGGCTGCTCGATCAGGAGAACCCCTTCAATTACGCACCGTTCCTCTGGATCGGCAACTGCTTCCCGAAGTCGGTATGGGACAACTTCCTCGGCTTCCCCTACCCGTGGTAAGTTTTCTCTGGAAACTGCTGCCGTTTGTAACAACGAAAAACTGTATAGTATGAAGTGAAAGGCTCACCATGTCAACACGAAAAAAAATCGTTTCTCTGCTCGCACTGTTCGCAGCAGGTACACTCGCCGCGACGGTGATCGAGGAGGATTTCAAACAATATCCCGACTTCGATCCGGCACACCGGAATTGGGAGTTCCGCGGCGTCGGCGGCGAGGTGCGCGACGGCGGCTACCGGTTCAACGGCACCGGCATTCTGCAACAGGAGCAGCCGGACGTTCACCCGGCCCTCACCATGGGGCAGCTGCGGGACTATCCCGCCGGACCGAAACTCGCCATCGAGGCGGAGTTCGAACTCGGCCGCAAAGGATTCAGCTTCATCAATCCGGAGGAGAAACTCGTCCGCCGAATCGGTGTGGTGATCCTCGACCGTCAGTTTGCCCGCGGCCGGCGCGACGCCATGACCATACCGACCATCCTGCTGACGCTCGACCTCGATGCTGCGGGCAAACCGTCGGTCTTCTTCGGCTATACCGGGAATCCCAGACTTTCCCCGCAGAAGAAGGTGTATGAATCCGCCCCGTGGAAGCCGAAGGGGGAATACCGTTTTTCGCTCACGCTCGCCGACAATACCGCAACCGGCGTCATCAAAGATGCCGCAGGCAGGGTGATCTACCACGGAGAGCTGCGCGATGCCGGATTCGCCAGACTCTTTCCCCACGCCCACCCCGGCTTCGCCAACCAGCGCATGGAAGGGGCGCTGAAGAGATTCCGGGCCGACAATCTCGACAGCTTCACCGCTCCGGCAAAGCTGTCGCCGATCCCGATGCCGACGAGCTGGAACGTTCTTCTCGATCCCGAAAAGAACGCAAAAGGCGCCGTCCGGCAGGCAAAACCGGATGCGCAGGGAAAAGTCAGCGTTTCCGCCCTCGCCGGCGGCCATCAGCACAAACGTCTGGCCCGGCTCGAATGCGAACTGGAAGTTCCCGCGACCGGAAAATACGCCGCACAGGCTCGCGGCGACTGGTACTGGAAACTGCTGGTCAACGGCAACAGCGTCGCCAACTTCTCCAGAAATGGGAACGGCCTGAACGACCATGTGCTCGAACTGCCGCTCAACGCCGGAAAAAATCGGATTACCGTGGAGCTCGGCAGCGGCAGCGGCGGCTGGAACTTCCGCCTCGCTCCGCCCGAAGCGGAGGCGCTCAAAGCGAAGGAGGCGGCATTGCACCTCTACGGCGCCGACCGCATCCGCTGGAATCTCGACCGGATTTTCGACGACCTCAACAATCTGCGCCGCTGGAAGATCGAAATCCCCAACCTGGAAAAAGCCCTGCTGGCCATGCGGCGGGATCTCCCGGCCGGGTTGACCAACCGCGATGCGAAAAAGCTCGATCCGGCACTCGACCGCTTCTATCTCGGCGTCTACAACGGCAGGCGGCTGCTCCGGCTGCGGGAGCTGCGCAAAGAGCTGGCCGGCCTTTCCTCTCTGGAAGAAAACCGGAACAGCGATATCGCCGCAACGCTCAAAAAACTGGATGCGCTGGATGCCCGGATGCTTGCGGCAGTCTCCTCGGAAAATGCTTCCGCCGTCGAAAAACTCGCCGCAGAAGCACAGCAGTTGATTGACGCCGCGTACAAGCAGTGCAACGGCTACCGTGAAGGGGTCACGCTCGGACGCAATTTCGGCCGTTTCGGCTGGGTGACCGGCGATAAGGTGGCCGCCTACTCTTCCGGCGACGGGTTGCTGGCCAATCAGGTGCTCGCCAACGGTGCACTGCTCCGGCAGTATGTCACCGGGGAAGACGGCAATACCCCGTGGCGGATGCTCTTCCGCTTCTTCGGCAGCCGTGATGCGGCAAAGAGTGCCGAACTCGCCGCTCTGCCCGTCTCGGGCGAAAGCAGAGAGGTGGAGTTCGGCTACGATCCCAGCTCCTTCTACTCCGGCCGCACCCCGCAATCGGTCAAGGTGCATGAGGCGAACTGGATCCGCAAACGTTTCTCCTACGCCGGCGGCTTCACGGCGGACATGAATCTGCTCACCCCGGCACTGCTGCTGGAGAGCGGCTTCCACTCGCTGGAACTGAGCGACCCGGTCACCTCCGCCTTCACCCACTTCGGCTATCGGAATGCCAAAGGGGAAGTCGTTTCACAGCCGTTGAGCGACGGTGTCATCTACGACCGGAAACGCGACGGCGAACTCGGCCGCAACTGGGTGCTCTTCTGGAGCGGCGACAACCGGGAAATCGATCTTGCCCACCATCGCGGCAGCATTCCGCTCCAGGTGATCTTCCAGCGCCGTCCGGAGAAGATCGAGCGCAAAAACGGCAGGACCGTCGTTCAGTTCGCCCGCAACGGTGCCGTCTGGCTCAACACCCCCTTCGGCGCCCGCATTCAGCCCGCCGGAAACTGGCGTGGCTACCTGCCTCCGTCGGCGGCAGGCCGCTGCGACGTGCATGCGCAGACCGCCCTCGCCTGGCCGGTCGAACTTCGGGAATACTTCCGCCCCGCCGGGAACGGACGGGTCGAAATCGTCAACGTCGCCGCCTTCCGGAAATTCTCCGACAACGACTGGAAGCTTGCGCCGCTCGAATTTATTCCGCTCCCGCCAGTTCTCACGCTGATGGCCGGCCGCGGCTTCGATGCGGAACTCCCGGAGCAGACCGTCGACCTCGGATATCCGACCATCTACGGTCCGCTGCACGGCGTCTTCGCTCCGCAGTTGCGCTACACTCTGCCGGTCACCGAGGCGCCGCGCACCGCCTTCCCGCAGAATCCGGAGGCGAATCCGGCCGATGTGCGCGATCTGGTGGAAAAATCGATCAGTCAGATCGACGGAATCCGTTTCCGCCTCTTCTGCGAAAACATCGCCCGCAGCTGGCACTCCCTCTGCCCGGCCATCGACCGACCGCCCAAAGCGTGGTCGTGGCTGCCGGAGGAGTTCCGCGACTACCTGCGCGGCCTCTACCGCTCCCGGATTCCGTTCCTTTCGAGTTATCGCGACTACCGCTTCTGGCGTTCGCTCTGCGAACCCTATTCCGGAGCGAAGTACTTCTACTCCTTCTCCATCTCGACGCAGGATCCCGGCGACGTCGGCGTCTTCGGCGACCGCGGCTACGGCGTCGGGAACCACCTTCTGATGCTCGATCTGGTCAGTTCCTTCGGCGGAGAATACGATGCGCTCAAAGCCATCTGGCGCGATCCCGCTCCGCTCGCTCCGCCCGACGCGATCCGCGACGGCAGAACCGTCACCGTCGACAAGATGCAGGGCTACCTCACCAGCGTCCACGACTGGGCGTGGATGGAGGCCGGCAGCAACGACAGCGGCGACAACGGCCCGGTGGTGGATTGCGGCCAGTCGGTGTTCGGCGGCATCGCCGCGCTCTACCGCATGGCACAGAACCTCGGCAGCGACGCCGAACGTGCCCGCGCCGCCTACCACCTTGCCAAATCCCAGCTCTCGCAGATCGGTCGCCCCGCCTTCCGCGACTACGGCCGCGAGAGCGGTACGCTCGGGCCGGACAGCATCAACGTCGGGTTCCGTGAATTCATCACCCCGCGCTCCTACGCCAACAGCCCGATGATCGGCAAGACGCCGCGCAACGAGTACGACGGCTCGCTCGACTCCCTCTTCTGCTACGCCAATCAGGACTGGTTCGACGTCTACTACCCCTATGCGAAGTATGTCTGGAACGATCTGCGCTACTATGAGAAAGAGCGCGCTCTCTACTGGCCCAACCGCAACCGCGGGAAAGGGTCGGCCATGGGGCACCTCTACTCCCGGCTCATGTTCCTGATGCTCGAAGGCACGCCGCAGAGCAAAGCGGTGGAAATGCTCCATCGCTGGAACGACGGAGCCGTCTTCTACCAGCGCGACGGAGCGCTGCGGGAAATCCTCCCCTTCGCGCTGACCGGCGGCTGCCCGCTGGTGCTGCACGAGTGGTATCCGCTGGCGGCGCCGGAGTTCCGCTTCACGCCGTCGAAGAAGCTGGCGGAGCTCCGTTTCCGGAACGTGCCGGAGAACTACGCCTTCTTCGCCTCCTCCGCCACGGAACCCGCCGTAATCCGGGTCAACGGAGAAGCGCTGGCGAATGAACAATGGAGTTACCAGCCGGAAAACCGGGCACTGCGCATTCAGCTCCCCGCCGGAGATGAAGTGGCGGTGGAGGTCGAATACAGCGAAATTCAGCCCGATCGCCTCCAGCTCATGCCGATTCCGCCGGCTCCAACGGTCACTCCGGCCGCGCCTGGGATCGAACCGGCGGAGTTCACCCCCGCCGCCCCGGTACAACGGGCTGCGGCAGCGGCGGCCCGGCCGACACAAGAGCAACAGCTCTACCGCTCCGACTTCTCCGGCGAAGCGGTCCGGGGTGCCAAGATGGCGGGAGGGTGGTTTTTCAATACCTGGGCGAAAACCCCTCTTCCGACTTCCGGCGGGCTGACCGGGGACTATCCGGCGGCAGGAGTTCCGGCCCGTGCCCTCGAAGTTTCCGCAGTGGATCGCGACTATGCCGGGCGCAGTTCGCCGCGCATCCCGTTGCCGAAGAAGTTTAACGCCCTGGTCCTGCGTGGCGAGATCACCTATGGGAAAAATTTCGCCAACAACCGTGTCGTCACCTTCTTCTGGACCGGGAAGACCGCGCACTTCTTCCAGATTCCGGCAGGGAAGCCGGGGAGCACCAGAACGTTCCAGTTCGTGCTCCCCGCGGAAAAAATGCCGCAGGGAACGGAGAATGTCCACCTTCAAGTGGCCTGTCAGTTCTCACCGGAATCCGGAGAGAAACCGGCAGGAAGCGTCTACTTCCGCAATATAACACTTTCCGCCCGCTGAAGAATCCACCGGAGGAAAACAGAGAGCCCGGAACGAAATTCCGTTCGGGCTCTTTCCTTTTTTCGGAGGATCGGATTTGCGCTCAATCGCCGCTTCGCCTCAGCGGCCGAGGAAACGGGGGCCGAACCGTTCGAACGCCGCTTTTTCCAGCTCCTCGCGGAAGTCCGGATGTGCGATGCCGATCAGCGCTTTCGCCCGCTGTTGCAGCGACTTGCCGTAGAGATTCACCACGCCGTATTCGGTGACGACATAGTGCACCAGACTGCGCGGCGTCACCACCCCCGCGCCCGGCGTCAGCACCGGAACGATCTTGCTGATCCCCTTCCGGGTGATCGACGGCATCGCGATCACCGGCTTGCCCCCGGGCGAACGGGAGGCGCCGTAGATGAAGTCCAGCTGACCGCCCACCCCGGAATACATCTTCGTGCCGATCGAATCGGCGCACACCTGCCCGGTAAGATCGATCTGAATCGCAGAGTTGATCGCCACCATCTTGGGATTGCGCGCAATGATGAAGGGGTCATTGGTGTAAGCCACCTCGCGCATCCTCACCTGCGGGTTGCGGTGCACAAAGTTGTAGACGTTCTGCGAACCCATCAGAAACGAAGCAACGATTTTGCCGCGGTCGATCTTCTTGCGCGCACCGTTGATCACGCCCGACTCCACCAGCGGCAGCAGCCCGTCCGCAAACATCTCGGTGTGAACACCAAGGTCCCGGCGGTCGGTAAGTTGCGACAGCACCGCGTTGGGAATCTCCCCGATGCCGAGCTGGAGACAGGAGCCGTCGTCGATCAGTTCCGAACAATGGCGCCCGATCAACCGCTCCGCCTCGTCCGGCGGCGGGAATGCCATCGTCTCAATCGGGCTGTCATGTTCAACAATATAGTCGATCGCATCGAGCGGAATCACACCGTCACCGTAACTGAAGGGGACGTAACGATTCATCACCGCGATCACCGTGCGGGCACACTGGATCGCGGCAGGACCGATATCCACCGAGGTTCCGAGCGAAACAAACCCGTGCCGGTCCGGGCGCGAGACCTGCACCATCGCCACGTCACAGGCGAGACAGCCGGAGCGGAAAAGCTTCTGCGTCTCATGCAGCGCCACCGGAATGTAATCGGCGTTGCCCGCCTGCACTTCCCGCCGGACATTGCCGCCGACGAAGAAAGATTCCGAAGCGAAGATTCCGGCATATTCGGCCGCGGCGTAGTTTGCCGTCTCCGCCGTGTGGATATGACGCAACTTCACATCCGCAAGTCCGCCGGAACGGGCGCGGGCGCACAACGCATCCACCAGCACCTTGGGGACCGACCCCGCACTGCTTAAATAGACCGAATCGCCGCTGCCGACGAACTGTACGGCTTCCGCCGCAGTCACCACACGGTGTTTTTTCGCCATGAACGCCCTTTCAAATCAGCCGGAAACGCGGTGCGGTACCTCTTCGGCACCGCACCGCTACAGCAACCGTGTGGATCTCAGGCATCCACAATCGCAAACATGAGGGTGATGGAGAACACCACCCGGCCCCCCACGGTGATCGTACCGGACCCCTTGCCGAACTTCGACTTGCCCGGCGGCAGGTCAATGTCGATCACCAGTTGATCCCCCGGCAGAATCGGGGCAAAGGATTCCGCCCGGTCAATCGACATGAAATACCCGATCTTCCCGGCATTTTCCGGGCGGGAGAGCACGCAGGCGCAACCGGACTGGGCGGAGATTTCACAGAGCAGCGACTCCGGCATCACCGCGTAATCGTCCGGACAATGAGCGAAAATCTCCTCGTTGACCGTGATGTTCTTCACCGCCCGGATATGCTCGCCGTCGATCATGGAGATGTTGTCGATCAGCAGGAAAGGATAGCGATGCGGCACCAGAGACATGATGCGGAGCACATCCATCGGCGTTTCAGAATGCTTGTCGTTTTCGTTGAAAAGCTGCGGCATCTCCCGCGCGCCCTCCCGCGGACGGACCGCCAGCGTGATGATCGCTTCGCAGGTCTGGCCGCCGTTGTTGAAGGTCTTCGCCTTCACAACCGCCTCGGCGTCGCGGAACTCAGTCACTTCCGCTTCGATCTTCAGCCGGTCCCCCGGATTGTTCGGCCGGCGGAATTTGACCTTTTCCAGCACGCGCATGTAGACGTCCTGCGTCCCCTCCGGGTCGAGTTTCGACCGGACGAGGAGTTCCCCGAGCTGCTTCATCGCTTCGACCTGAAGCACGCCGGGCATAATCGGGTGATTCGGGAAATGCCCCTGGAAATAAAGTTCGTTCATCGAAACGTTTTTCACCGCCCAGGCGGTGGTTTCCGACAGCACTTCCACCCGGTCGAGCATCAGCATCGGGTACCGCTGCGGCAGAATCGCCTTGATCTGCCTGACTCCAAGGACTTCTCCCATTATTTCGTCTCCCTGTTTTTCATCTGCGGACTGGAAGCCGCAATTTCCTTAAGCAACGCCCCGGCCAGCTCAACATTCTTGGGGTGGCCCGGCTTGATCGCAATGATCGAACCGGTAATCCGGCGTCCGGTGAGATAGATGTCGCCGATCAGGTCGAGAATCTTGTGCCGGACAATTTCATTTTGAAAGCGGAGCGCCTCCTTGCAGATGATCGCTCCGTCGTGGATGATCGCCGCGGCATCGAGACTGCCGCCCTTGACCAGCCCCATCGCCAGCAGCTGCTTGAGGTCCCCGTAATCGACGAAGGTGCGCGCCGGAGCGATCTCTGTACGGTAGGCCTCCGTGTCGAGTGTGAATTCGTGGAACTGCGGGTCGATCGGGCACCCCTTGAAAGAGGCGAGGCAGGAGATGCGCAGCGGCCCCTCCCCCGGAATCATCACCAGCCGGGTGTAGCCGCCCTCGACGTAGACCGGCTGCGAGGGGGTGAAGGTGAGCGCGGGCTCCTCCTGTTCCACGACGCCGGCCTCGCGAATCATGTCAAAGTAGGGCAGTGAACTGCCGTCGACGATCGGCGGCTCCATGCCGTCCATCTCGACGATGCAGTTGTCGATGTGCCACGCATTGAGCGCCGACATGATGTGTTCGACGGTGAAGACGATCGCCTTGCCGTCGGCGATGGTGGTGCCGCGGCGGACATCCACCACGTTGCATGCCAGCGGGCGCACCTCCGGTTTGCCGGGCAGATCCACCCGGCGGAAGATGATGCCGGTGTTCTCCGGCGCGGGCTGAATCCGCACCGTTGCCCGGGCGCCGGTATGGAGCGCGATTCCGGAAACGGACGACGATCTTACCAAAGTTTGCTGTTTTTCCATCGCTGAACCAGATTAAAAATTTGAAATTTAAATGAAACGCGTCATAATATAGTACGCGAAACAGGTATTTTACAAATTTTTCGGGACTTTTATGGCAGAAATCCTCAAAACAGTGGTCATCACCGGGCCGACCGCGACAGGGAAAACCGCTCTGGCGGTCTGGCTCGCCCGCATTTTCAACGGAGAAATCGTCAGCGTGGACTCCCGGCAGGTCTACCGCGGCATGGACATCGGCACCGGCAAGGATCTCGACGAATACGGCGAAGTGCCGTACCATCTCATCGACATCGCCGACCCGGCGCGGGAGGAGTACAACCTCGCCCGCTTCCTGCCGGACGCCTACCGGGCGATCCGGGAGATCGTCGAACGCAACCATGTGCCGATCCTCTGCGGCGGCACCGCGCTCTATCTCGCCGCGCTGCTCGACGGCTACCGGCTGCCGGGCGGAGCGCTGCCGCCGCGCTGTGCCGGGGTGCCGCGGGTGCGGCAGAATCCGGATGCGGCGGAGTCATTCACCCCGCCCTTCGGGCTGGATCCGCTGCTGATCGGGGTCTACTATCCGCGTTCGGAGGTGCACGCCAGAATCGAGGCACGGCTGGACAGCCGCCTCTCCGACGGTCTGGTCGACGAGGTCCGCAAACTGCACGAGGAGCGCGGAATCTCCTTTGAAAAACTGGAGTTTTTCGGTCTGGAATACCGGGAGGTGGCCCGTTATCTCAAGGGGGAGTGCACGCTTCTGGAGATGCGCAACCAGCTGCTCTGCCGCATTCGTCAGTTCGCAAAGCGGCAGGATATCTTCTTCCGCAAACTCGAACGCGAGGGGCACGCGATCTACTGGCTGGAAAAGGGGCGCGAACCGGATCCCCGCCAGCTGGTGGAAGCGTTTCTCTGTGAGGAACCGCTCCCGCCGCCGGAGCGCCGGATGTGCGAGACCTTCTACGGAAAAGAGCCGCGCGCCTGACCGATGCCGCCTTCTGCGAACCGTTCGGCAAAACCGTCTGTGTGCTGACGCGGGAAAGAGCTGTCCGGAATTTCAGCGGATCATCCGGCTGAACGACGCCAGGCGGCGGCGAAGCGAACGGACCCGGCGCAACGTCAGCACGGCACTCCGCCGGGACACCGCTTCGCCTTCCCCGTATTCCGTCTCGTAAAAGGCGAGAAATACCGGCTTCAACAGTTCTTCCAGCCCCGGCTGGAATTTCTCCAGCACCGCCGCATAGTCGAGCAGCTCCCGGCCGCCGCGCGAAGGCGCCCCCGCCAGCAGCAGCAGATAACGCGCCGCACGATAGGAGGCATCCACACTCCGGCGGAACTCCCCGCTTTTCAGCGCCCCGGCCGCCTGAGTCAGATTCGCCAGCATCCGCCTCCGCAGCCGGTTCAGCGGGAACTGCCGCACCATCATCCGCGTCAGCAGGAAAAATGCGGCCAGCACCGTGGCGATGCAGCCGGCCTCCCACCGGTAAATTCGCAATTGCTCGGTCAGGCTCCGGAACGCACGTTTCCCCTTCTCCACCAGATTTGCCAGACGTGCGGCAAAGGAGCCGGGCGGATGTTTCACACTGCCGATCTTCTTGGCCGTCTGCGCTTTCGGCGCCACCTTCCGATAGGTCTCCTGTACCTTGTTCCGCAGCTCCTCCTCCATCTTGGCGACCTGCATCATCATCTCCGCCGCCTGACTGGTCTCGCCCTCCAGACGGAGCTGTTTCAAATAGAGATCGCGAAGCGTCTGAAGCGTATGCGAAGTGAGTTCCGGCGGCGTCACCCGCCACTCGTCCCCGAAGGGATCGCGCAACTGGCCGATTCCCAGCGGAGTGGTGCGCGACTGAACCGCCCCGGGCGGCGTGGCGTCCACCGTCAGCCAGCCGTACTCCGGCACGAAAATCTGCGTCCACGCATGCGCGTGCCGTTCGTACACCTCGAACAAATTGAGCAGCGTATTGTAATCGCCCGGAGAAAACCCGGTTGCCACCCGCGCCGGCAATCCGGCCAGCCGCGCCATCACCGCCAGCGTCGAGGCGAAATATTCGCAATGCCCCTCCTTCAACTCAAAGACAAAATAGTCCGCCCCCTCGCGCCCCTCGGGCACCGGTTTGGAAAACTGTTCATAGGTAAAGTTGTCGCGCAGATAATCGCGCAACACCATCGCCTTGCCGTAACGACTGGAAATTCCTTCGGTCAGCTCGCGCACTTTCTCGCGCAGACGCGCTGAAATCTTCTCTTCCGGCAGCTGCAGATAGTGCCGGGGCGGAAGCACCTCCTCCCAGTGGCGGCCGCCCACCTTCCGCTTTCCGTCCTCCTCTTCCGTGGCGAACCAGTGAAAATCGGTACTCAACCGGCTGGTGACCGTGTAGACAAATGGCAGTCGCGGATAATGTTCCGCCGTCAGCTCGCTGTTGTAAAAGGTCGTGGCCAGATTGTTGTACTCCGCCCCGGGGGCCTGTTCAAAACTGAGCGGCCGGTACGGCGAGTAGAGTTTCGGACTGATCCAGCGCAGAATCGTGTAGCGCGACACCACATTCCGGTAGAGCTCCGGCGCATCCCCCCGGCGGCGCAGACGGCCGCGTTTGAGTTCCGCCGACACCCGCCAGCCGTTTCCGTCATACTCGTCGTAAAGCTGAGCCAGGTGGTAGAGTTTCAGCGGAGATTTCACCCGGAACACCAGATTCTCCCCCGGCGGCGCACTGCCGCCCGCGCCGTTGACCGCCTGATCCGGCTGTTCCCCCTTGAGCGCAATCGGCATGCCGTCCATTCCGAGCGAATCGGGCCGCCCGCTTCGCACTATGCGTTCTCCGGAGGCGTTGCGCAACACCTTTTCCGACTCGAACCAGTGCCGCAGGTCGGGCGGCAGAAGCGACTCCTTCTCGTGGGCGAACGAGACGGAGAATATCCCCTTCGTGTCGCTGGGAATCGTCGGGAACAAGGGAAAAATCAGCAGAAAAAACAACAGTGACAACCCCAGATGCACCCCGATGATATGCCAGTTTCGGCGGAGAATTCTGTGCGGATTCTCCAGCACAGGAGCTCGCCCCAGCTGGCGCAGACGGTTGTTGTAAAGCAGGACCAGCACCAGTCCGACTCCGACGCCGAAGCACCACAGATAGATCGTCCGCGGCAACAGTGCCCCGTACACCAGCAGCAGAATCGAGATGGCGAACACATAGCCGTAATCGCGCACCCGCTGCGCCATCAGAAACATCAGCACCGCCAGCGCCAGCAGCTCCACCAGCGCCTTGTCGACCGGAATCCCCGCCTTCAACCGGACCATGCTCCAGAATCCGGCGCCGATCAGCAGTGCCAGCTGCAACAGCAGCCGGCACCAGGAGGGAACAATCCGGTAGGGCACGTAGGCCAGCGCCGCGGCAAACGGCGTCAGCACCAGCACCAGAATGGTGAATCCGGGATGTCCATAGCGCCACAGCGCGGCGATCGTCGCCAGCACGGTGAGACAGGCGTAGACCCAGTGCAGCGGCAGTCGCTCCGGCATGCTCCGGCGCCGGGAGTGGTCGACAATCCGTTTCACGGGGAAAATCCGGCGGAACAGTGCGGTCACCCAGCTCATTTTTCCAGCACCTCCTCCATCCGCGTCGAAAAGAAGAGTTCCCGCGGACGGACCGCACCGGGCGGCAGTTCGCGACGGCGGCGGCGTTCGTAAACAATCCGCGGCTCATCCGCCTGGATCGGCGGGAAGTTCTCCTTCGGCGCCAGAAACCAGTGAATCCGGCAGTTGCAGTCAAAGAGCAGTTCCAGAAGTTCCAGCGACGACGCATCCTCATTCAGGCAGAGCGCATAGACCAGCGAGCCGGAAGGAATCTCTTCCGCCGTCTCCTGCAACAGCGAAGTGAACGAAATTTCCCCCGGCTCAATCACCGTCAGAAGCCGCCGCAACCGGGGATAGAGCCCGGCGGAATCCCCGAAGAGCCGCACCAGCTCCCCCGTCCTCCCGTCCGCCGCAAGAAACAGCACCCGGCAGGAGACATCCTTGAGAAATGCCGCCAGCGATGCCGCCATGCTGACCAGATACTCCAGATTGTTCTCCCGCGGGTCATTCCCCACCAGCGGGGCATAGGTGTCGAGCAGAATCACCACCTGATCGACGGTATTCGCTTCAAATTCGCGGATCATCAGCCGCTGCTTCGCCGCCGTCCCTCTCCAGTGGATGAACCGGATCTCATCGCCGGGCCGGTAAGGACGAAGTCCGAAAAACTCCTGCCCCTGCCCCGAACGCCCCAGCGGCCGTCCGTCGGTGCCGGGCGTGTGCGCCCCGGCGGGATGGAGCTGAATCGACTCCAGATGCACCACATGAGGGTAGATCACCACTTCGCCGGGCAGACGAAACGTTCTGGTCCTCCGGAACAGCCCGGCCGGATCCCCGCCGGAAAGCCGCACCACATTCAGGTCAAAACAACCGCGTTTTTCCGCTTTGACCGCCCGCTCAATCGAAAGCGCCTCCCGGGGCGAAAGCGGCGGCACCGCCGTGTGCAGCACCCCGCCCGGAGCGAATTCGCACAATTCGGTCAGCACGGTTGCCTGGCGAAACAGAATCGTGCGGTTGGTCACCGTCAGCGGCAGAATCAATTCACTGCCGCAGACGCCGTCGCCGTTCCCTCCCCGCGTCACCCGGATGCCGTAGACGGAACACTGTGCCATGACGAAGGAAGCCAGCCAGAACGCGGCAAATGCCGAAGCCGCCAGCGCAGTCGCCAGCCCGACGTTGACCAGCGCCACACTGACCGCGCCGAACGTCATCGCCAGAATCAGCCATCCCCGGGCGGTCGGCAGAGCGATCATGCACCCGGTTCCTCGTTGGCCATCGGAATGGCGTCAAGAATGGAATCCAGCACCGTTTCCACCCGATGGAATTCCCCCTGATAGCGCAGACGAAGACGCATCCGGTGCGCCAGCACCACCTTGACCATCATGCGCACATCGCGGGGCGTGACGTAGTTCCTGCCGTAATAGGCGGCGAGGCTCTGACAGCAGCGCATCAGCGCGAGCGCGGCCCGCGGACTGCAGCCATTGGTAAGGGCGTGGTGCGAACGGGTTGCATCGACGATGCGGATGATATACTCCTTGATGGAATCGGCCACCGTCACCTTGCGCACCAGGGCGTGGCAGTGGATGATGTCCGAGCCGCGAATGACGTAGGAGATGCGCGAGAGCGGGTGGCTCCCCTGCTGGGAATTGAGGATCTCCATCTCCGCCTCGGGCGACGGATAGCCGATCGAAAGCCGCATCAGAAACCGGTCCAGCTGCGGTTCCGGCAATGGGTAGGTGCCGTGATAGTCCTCCGGATTCTGGGTCGCGACAACAAAGAACGGCTTCGGCAGGACATGCCCCTTGCCGTCGATGGTCACCACCGATTCGGACATGCATTCGAGCAGGCTCGACTGGGTCCGCGGCGTCGTCCGGTTGATCTCGTCGGCGAGGATGACGTTGCCGAAAATCGGGCCGGGGATAAACCGGAACTGCTTGAGTTTTTCATCGTAAATGTTCGCCCCGGTAATATCGCTCGGCAGCATATCCGGCGTGAACTGAATCCGGCGGTAGGTCGCCTGAATCGACTTGGCGAGCGCCTGCACGAGAATGCTCTTCCCCACACCGGGAGCGTCCTCCAGCAACAGATGCCCGTCCGCCATCAGGCAGACGATCATATCGCGGATGACGTCGGGTTTGCCTTTGAAGACGATGCCGATGTTCTCGCGAAGCCGGGCGATCACATCCTTCATGGTGTCGAAGGTGAATTCGGTTTCGCCGGACTCCTGCCCGCGCACCGCCGCGGTCATTCCCGGATTGTTCGGATCGTTGAACACCAGCATCGAGCTGCCGATCTGAATCACATCCTGATGTTTGATCTGCACCTGTATGACCGGGGCGGAGTTGACGAACGTTCCGTTGGCGCTGCCGAGATCCTCGACAAACACCCCTTCCGGCGTCGTCCGGATTGCGGCGTGATGCCGCGATACGTTGGTTTCCGGAATGATGATGTCGCTGTCGTCCTCCCGGCCGACAATCATCAGTTCCCGGTTGATGACAATCTCACGGCCGTGCCCGTCGCCGGTCTGCAGCGTAATGGTGGGGAACTCGTGATCCTGCGGTACGTTTTTCTTCTGTGCCATAGCCCGTCAATTCAACTCAAAAGTGGTCGTTTCCCGGAGAAAAATCCGGCAGAAGATGCGGATACTCCTCTTTTTGGTAATGTAACCGGAACGGAGTTTTTTTCAAACCTTCAACACCCCATTTCCAGCAAAAAAAGTGGAAAAAGAACGGGAATTTCCCCTTCTCTGCATTGTAATCGGCCGTCACCGCTTTTACATTATAAATGTAAAGACAGTCAAGGAGTGTGCCGCCGGCCGGAGAAACGTAATTTCATTCCTTATCCGGCGGATTCCATCGGAGAACGCATGAACTTTTACCGCAATGTCGTCTCGCACACCTGTGAAAACGGGATGCGTATTTTCGTCCTGCCCCGCCCCGGCCACTCGGTCGAAGTGGAGTGTTTCGTCAAAACCGGCAGCATTCACGAAGGCAGATACCTCGGCTCCGGTCTTTCGCATTTTCTGGAGCACATGCTCTTTCAGGGCTGCCGCAACTATCCCGGCACCTCGGCGGCGGACACCATCGACCGCCTCGGCGGTTCGGTCAACGCCTACACCAGCTTCGACCACACCGCCTACCACGCCCAGCTCGCCGGAATCCATCTGGAAACCGCGATCGACGTGCTCGCCTCCATGGTCCGTTATCCGGAGTTCCCCGCCGAACGGTTCGCCGCGGAGCGTGAAGTGATTCTGCGCGAACAGGAGCTCGGCGCCGACAGCCCGGACCGCCGGCTCTTCGAAACCCTCAACGCGGAGGTGTTCAAGGTCCACCCGGTCCGCATTCCGATCATCGGGTTTCGCCACCTGATCGCCGAAGTCACCCGCGAACGGGCGGAAGAGTACTGGCAGCACCGCTACACCCCCGGGCGCATCTTCTGGGTGGTCGTCGGAGACGCCTCCCCCGAGCGGGTCGTCGAAGCGCTGGAACACCGCCTCGGCGACTGGCAGGACGCCTTCCCCGGAGAAACCGCCCTGCCCGCAGAACCGGAGCAGTGCGCCGCACGCAGCGCCGAATTCCGCTTTGCCGACCCGCTCGCACGGCTCGCGGCGGGACTTCGCACGCCGCCCATCTCCCACCGCGACATTCCGGCGCTCGACGTGCTCGCCGGAATCCTCGGCATGGGGGAAGGTTCCCGGCTGGTGCGCATTCTGGAGCGGGAAAAGGAGCTGGCCGTCGATCTGCGCGCCTTCTGCTACTCCCAGCCGTTCGGCGGAATCCTCGGAATCACCGCCGCCGCCTCCCCCGCCAGGCTTGACCGGCTGGAGAGCGCGCTCCGCCGGGAGCTGGACGCCATCCGTTCCGGCGGCATCACCGCCGCGGAAGCCCGGCGCGAAAAGCGTCAGCAGTTCGCCGAGCACCTTCGTCAACTGCGCAGTCTGCGCGATATCGCCGCCAACATCGGCGGCGGCGTGGTCGCCTGCGACTCCCCCGACCTCAGCGACAGCTATCTGGAGAAACTGGAGGCACTCACCGTGGAGGAGATCCATCAGGCGGCGGCGACCTATCTTACGCCGGAACTCTTCTCGTTCGTCCGCCAGCGTCCTGTGGATGCCCGGCCGCGCCGGACAACCACGGCCGACCGGCGACGCCTCGCGCCGATCGCCGGAGAATGGAAGAACGGCGTGCGGCTGGTGACGATTCCCGACCGGGAACTGCCGCTGACCGATTTCGCCCTCTCCCTGCCGGGCGGCACCATTTTCGAAACGGAGAAGGCGGGGGGGATTTCCGCCCTCGCCGCCGATCTGCTGACCGCCGGAACCCGCCGCCGGAGCGAAAACGATCTGCTCAACAAACTGGACGAATGTGGCGCGACGCTCAACGTCAATACCGGATTGAACTCCTTCATTCTCGAATTGAATGCGCCGCGGCGGCAGTTCCCGACCGCGCTGCGTCTGGTGCGGGAGATGCTGTGCGAGCCCGCCTTCGGCGCCGCGGAACTGGAGCGGGAGCGGAAGAACCGACTCGAACTGATGCGAAGCCGCGCCCAGTCGCCCCGGGCGACGGCCCAGGACCTCGCCCGCAAACTGCTCTTCGGGCGCCATCCCTACGGCTGGGGCGTCAACGGAACTCCGGAACAGCTTCAATCGATCTCGCGCGATGAGATCATGGAATTCCACCGCTCGCTGTGGCGGCCGTCTCAGGTGATCTGCGGCATCGGCGGCGACTGCACCGAAGCGCAGGCGCGGGAGTGGAGCGAAATGGTGCTCGACGGCATCGACTGGCTTCCCGGCAGGCAGCCATTGCCGAAGCCTCCGGAATTTCCGCAACAGAGCGTGGTGCAGGAGATTCCGCTCGACCGGAGCCAGACCGCGCTGGTCCACGCCATCCCCGGTCCTGCCCTCGTCGACGGAATCTATGACAGCTTCAGGATCTTTCACCACGCCGAAAACGGCCTCTCCTCGCGGCTCTTCAAACTGGTCCGGGAGAAAAACGCCCTCGCCTACACGACCGGAATGCGGCTCGCCGGAGGATTTCATCCCGGCTGGCTGCTCTTTCACGCGGTGACCACGGCGGAACAGGCGAAACGGGCCGAACAGCTCATCGCCGACGAGATTCTCCGGCTCGCCGCCGAAGGCATTCCCCCGGAGGAGTTCGACGCGGCGCGCGAATGCGCCGCCTTCGCTGCCGCACAGGCGGCGGAGTCGGTCAACGCCGCACTCCCCGCCACCCTGCTTGCCATGCACTATTCGCAGGAGCCGGAAACCGTCTGGAACAACGAAGCGGCCCTCCGCGCCCTCACCCGGGAGGAGGTGAACCGGAATATCGCCCCCTGCCTAGCGGCCCCGGCCGCCGTCACCGTTTTTGCCGGAAGAACCATTTCATCATAACCAGAGGAGAGAGTCCCCATGGAAATTCCGAATGTCGAAAGCAGTGTCCTCGTTCTGATCGATTTTCAGGAGAGACTGGTCCCGGTCATGGATCACTTCGATGCGACGCTCTCGCGGGCGCGCCTCCTGCTCGACGGAGCGGCCGCGCTCGGGCTCGATGTGATCGTCACCGAGCAGTATCCCCGCGGACTGGGAGCCACGATTCCGGAAATCGCCGAACATCTGCCGATGACCACGCCGATCCTCTCCAAGACCTCGTTTTCGGTCTTCGGCGAACCGGCCTTCCGCACCGCGCTGGAATCCAAATACCGCAAAACGGTCGTCATCGCCGGAATTGAAACCCATGTCTGCGTGCTTCAGAGTGTCTTCGACGCCCTGAACGCCGGTTATCAGGTGATCCTCGCCGAAGACGCGGTCACCAGCCGGAAGCCCGGCGACCGCGCCGCCGCGCTTGCCGCCGCCCGGCATGCGGGCGCCTGCGTGCTCTCGGCGGAGGCGATTCTCTTCTGGCTGCTGCGCGATGCCTCGCATCCGGCATTCAAGGCGATTTCACGGCTGGTTCGCTGAACCGCCGGCACTCGGAGCGGCGCCCTCCCCCGGGAGCCCTTCCCCGGCGGTGAGGGTGAAATCGCCGGCGCCAATCCGGATTCCGCCGAGGACCGCCTCCCTTGCACCATAGTTCACCAGCAGGCGGAAGCCATTGGAGAAGATGGTCTCGGTCAGGCTGTCCGCCCGTTCCGCATAGCCGGCGATCCGGGCGAAGCGGACCGGTTCGAGGCGGCGGACGTCGTCGGTGATCCTCCGGATGAGCGCCACATTTTCGGCCAGCGTCTTCCGGTCGAATTTCAGATCCTTCTTCGGGTCCTGCCCGGCGGCGGCGGTCTGGGACGGCGTGAAGATGTAGTGCCAGTAGATGGTCGGCAGTCCTCCGAACGCCAGATTGCGAAGGTAGATCGGCTCCCCCGGCCTGGAGTTGATTGCGCCGCGGTAGGTGTTGTAGAGCACCGAACCGTGCCACACCATCGAATAGAGAGGAATTTCCTCGTCGCACCATGCCGGCATCTCCGGCGTGTCGACCAGATCGTAGACCCGATCCAGTTCCGGGAAGGCCCAGTCCTGCCCCCCCCTCCGACATGGAACCGCCGAAGGTATCGTGCGAGAGCTGAAAGATCTTCTTGCGCCAGAGCGCGCACTCCCGGCGGCTCAATGGATGCGCCGGAGAATAGCACTTCTCCAGCGGCCAGACGGAGAGAACGTCGGTAAAATAGATGCCGTCGATTCCCAACTTCTTCGTCTTCGACATGTTCCGCATGGCGTTCTCTGTGGCGCAACGCGGGCAGACGATGTAGGATTGCCCGCCGCCCCAGACGCCGGAGAGGGCGGGCAGCTGATCTGCGGTCCGGCTGACATCTTCCCAGCGGAATGAATCCGCAATCGTATAGCTGTCGAAGTAGTTGTCGTGCAGTCCGATCCGGTAGCCGAGCTCCCGGCAGTGCCGGATGGTGCGGCGCAGCTCAGTTTCGCCGCCGAGCCGCTCTTCGACCGGAAAGAGCTGCGGGTACGCCCCGTCATGGCCGCCATAGTTCCAGCCGACGAGACAGCAGTCCAGCGGACCGACCTCCTGACGGCGGCACTCTTCGAGCACGGTGCGAACGTCGGCGAAGGTCATGAAACAGTTGAGTTTCGGCTGATGTTCCGGAGTCTGTTCGAGAATCGGCGACGGCATCTCCTTGCAGGCGAGACGCATCCGCATGATGATCGCGCGGCTGCTGTATTCGAGCAGCGGATTGACGGCGGCCTTTTCCGCCAGAGTGGGAACCGCATGGCGGCAGCGCATGAATTCGTAATAGCTTTGAGCGACGGCGGGATATCCCCCCTCCAGCTCCCGCAGTTGAACTGTGATTTCGTCGCGAAGCGGAGCGTCGCCGGCGCGGTCACGGATGCAGAACACGGGGGCGACGGCGTACTGCCGCCGTTTTCCCCAGCAAGTCCGCAGTCGCAGCAGCATGTCGAACCTGCCGCCGTCGATGATGAGCGCGCGGGAGCGGACACCGTCGGTCACCCCGCAGAGGGTCATCAATCCCGCCGCCCCCCACGGGAAGAAACAGCCGATGCGCTCCTCCTTTTCCGGATGGTTCCGCAGGTGGACCAGAGCGCCGCACCCCTGCGGCAGAATCAGAGATTTGTTCTCCCCCTCATATCCGGCAATCAGTTCCGGCCAGAGGACCAGTTCCTGCACTCTGGTTTTGCCGCTCTCATAGAGTTCGTCAAGCGGCAGAGACAGAGTCCCGTCGGCGGAAATCCGATAGGACAATCGAATTCCCAGCTCCCGGGAGATGAGCTGCCGTTCCGAGATTTCCCAGCCGTGCCCTGCATCGATTGCGGAGCAACACACCTTTCCATATTGATCGAACCAGCTGATTTCACCAGAAAAAAACATCGACATCCCCCTTGCCTAAAAATCCCAAGAAACACTATTACAGTTATATCATTCTTTCTTCACTATACACAGCATTTCCGGCAAAGTCAAGCAGAAAAAAGAAAATGACGAGAAGAAACACAGGAAAAGTTCGGAGCCGAATACGATTCCGGTGTCATCCCGCAGCCGGACACGGATGAAACATCCTGCTTGGCCGCAGCGCTCTGACCGCCATCATCATAAGCCGGCTCTCTCCGCTGTTACAGAGTGTTCGGAGCTGCGCCTACTGAAGGCATAGTAATTTCAATTAATCTGATTTCAAAAGGACCAAGCGTAATTTCCTGACTCAATGAATATTCCGTATTGTTCCAGAGATCCTTTCCTGAAATTCGAACCGGAACCTGACCATTCTGTAGGCGAAGATGTTGTGTTTTTTCCTTCAGGTTGACAATCGACAGATATTCCATTCTTCCCCCCGGGGCAATGAGCCGACGACATTCGACGACACCAGAGGGATTGCCATCACACCAGGCCACGGGGCCAGGCATGAATGCCACGTATTCTCTCCAGTCAGGGAGCGTGATGATCTGTCCCCTGCCGCAATGAAAAATGCCGGTACATTTCAATGCGTTGCTAAATTCAGCCGGCAAAGCGACAGGAACACCGCGATAGTCGGTCCATGTGCCGGGCCTCCGCAACCAGAGAGTTCCTCCGGCGGCAACCCACTCTGCCAGCCTTCCTGCGATTTGCGGCGGAATATGACGGATCGAACCCGCGGCAATAAGTTTAATCCCGTTCAGTAACTCCGGTGTAAGTTTCTGCGGATACAAGAAACGAACACCGTCAGGATTGATCCTGAGTCGATCGTAGACCGCCAGAAGTTCCGACAAATATGTTTTCCCTTGCAGAAGGTGATCGTTTTTGTCGTAATAAAGTCGCACCGCACCACCGTCAAGTTGTTGAAACCGAACAAGGGTGGGATAGAGCATGCGCAACTTTAGAGAAGTTCGGCCTATCGCATTCAGGGCTGTCGGATAGCGTGAAAAAGACTCTACGTGACCATATCCCCTGCTCTCCCACTCCGCGCGCTGGCCGCGCCAGATATTTCCCGACTGCACACCACGACTGACTCCCTGAAACATCCGCATGGCAAGAAACGGCGCACAGGATGTGTACTCCGCCCGGATAAAGTGCCACTCATGATTGGTGATGGGAAGTTCGGGAAAAAGAGATCGCAGATGGTCCAGCCATGGCTCGTTGGCAGAGTCAGAACCGGCAACATTCTGTCCAGCAGCAATATTATCTGCTTCGTCAAGCATTTCGTAGCCGAAATTTCCCATCAACTTGACCCAGATCTGTCTGTCAGGAAACTTCTGAAGCAGCTCTTCTTTCAGAAATTCGTAGAAAAGACTGACAGTATGACTCAAATATTCCGCCCAGTCCACACGGGCCTGCAGCGGAGCCTGCGGAGAGAAGACCTCACGGAGTCTCACATGATTGACTGCGGCATACCGTGTTCCCCATGCCCGATTCAACGCCTCGACGGAAACATATTTCTCCGAGAGCTGATGGATGAAATCCTGCTCAAACTCTTTGGCAGCGGATTTGACCGAATAACCGGGTTCATTGGCAGTCCCTAAACTGACAAGATGCGGATTCCCATGCAGAAACGGCATCAGATTACGATACATGCGGCGAAATGCTGTTTTTGCTTCCGGCGCCAAAACGTTCCAGTCGAAATTATTGTGTCCGGAAAAGGCACTGCGCGCATTTCGAAGATCACCGGGAATATGCTTGCAATAGTGCGAAGAGAGCAGCAGATTCGCAGCCAGTCCGTTGGCGCGACAACGCTCCAGATACCAAGTTAGTCGTTCCGCCTCCCCCCGGAATAATCGTGGAGGACCGTAAATCAGATCGGGCAACGTTTTCAACTCCTGCTCTTTGGCTGCATCAAAATTCAGCCAACGATCCATATCAGTTTCCACCACCAGAGAATTGAAACCGAGCCTGGCTGCATATTCGCTCCAGTTGAGAGCTGGCATTCCAGTCAACGGTCCGATGAACAAGAGCGGCTGACCATGCTGGGTAATTACACCGTTTTGAACCACGAGAGGAAATGCAGGATCATAAACCGGGAGCGGCGGTTCACGAAATTTCCCGGCACAATATGCAGTCAGTTCTTCAGTGACGTCATCGAGCAAACACGCCACCTCCGCCAACTCCGAGAGGGCAATGCTATACTTTTTTTGTCGGTTGAAATCATCGGGGATGAAGTGTTTCAAAAACAACTCAGCCGTGGTCAGCGTCACATCGGGCAGGCGAGTAAAAATCCCGGCTTGTCGCAATCCGTTCCGCTGTCGACTCAACGCATTGAGCCGCGTCAGAAGACGGTCACGCTCCCGATTCATGTCAGTGGAGGAAAAAAGCTCCAGTGGCATTGTTTCAGCTCCCCGGGCGATAATCTCTCCGGTTGGTTTTCGCAGAATGATCTCCATCCCGTATTTTCCCGACGGAAGGAGCCGGGCAAAACGAGGGATCCGAATACGGAGTTCCGAACAAGGAACCTCAAGTTGAATTTTCTTCATCAAAATTTTCTTGCCGCACCGCAGTTCCAGAACTGCTTCGACAGCATGACGAACCGCCAGTTCGAGATTAAATTGCAAATCAACGTCGTCAGCCATTTCCAGCGGATTCGGATTCATCAGAAAACCATTATCAAGCGGATCTTTTGTTATCATCTGCGTGGACCATACCGCCGTGGCAGGATGCGGAGCAGGCAGGAAACGAATTGCTCCGATAATCATTGAAAACTCCCGTTGATGCGGAACAGCGTCACCACGGGCGTTAAAATCGAAACGCAGACTGTCCACTGATCTGCGGCTTTTTTTGATTGGAATCCGAACTGTATGCCAGCGCTCAGGCTCCAGCCCCTTTACGATATCCGACCATGAGCAAGGAAGCTGGCCGAATCCCTTCGACGTACCGAAACGGGCGACTACTCCGAAAGGAAATTTCTGCAGCGGATAGATATCAAATTCAATTTCGTCCGCACCAACGATACTCAATTCCGGCGAAAGCGCGGCCTGCCAGGCAACCCAACCGGGGGCCCGGGGATTTTTCCGGTCAATTTTCACTGAAAACATCAAGGCTTTTCTGCCGGGGCGTCCCGGCGCGTCGACTTCAGTAACACGCAGCCGATGTCCGCCAGTACTACCGATCCGCGCCCAGTCAGCGGCCCGCCCAGGCTTGAGCAAGTATTCCGGATAGACCTGCTTCCCGTATAGATAATCGGCCTTCTCTTTGCGCTGAACCTCCACCGTCCATTCAGCAGAAGAAACTATCCCGGACAATATAATAATTGCAGTGGCAAATCTGATGAGATGCATGAAACAGGTTCCTTCTTTTTCAATATCCACACGAGGAAAGACGTTCCAGAATTGTTTTTGCATTGGGAAATGATGTATTTTTCCCTTCGGCAATCAGAGTGGCGAGCGTTCCGAGTGCACTGCCGCCGATGGAACTGGAACCATTCCGATAGACGGCAATATGCCCATCGGCGAACGTAACATTCCACTGCAAGCCATGCGGCATGCTGTAACGTTGAGAATCAGTCGCAATATCGTACACAATCGCCAGTTTCTTTGTTTGCATACGGCCAAGACGGGGTCGAAAACACCATTTAGAGTTATCCCAGACCGGCAGACTGTCATATCCTGCACTGCGATTTGAGGTTGTGGGCAGATCTCTCACGGAGTCATAGGTACGAACCTTTTGAGCTGGACAGTAAAGTACAGCTTCATTAAGATACCTTTCGATCAATAGCCCTAGATTCGTGTAAGATTTTTTGTTGCTGGAATTGCCACGATGGGTATATCGACTGTTGGCTGGAGTTGCACTGAGTTCCGAGTTCGGCATGTATTCGGCATTGTCTCCAGCATAAGCATGAATACCAACTGCTATCTGTTTGAGATTACTTTTACATTTGGTCATAATAACTTTATCACGGGCACTGTTCAAAGCAGGAAGTAACAGAGCCGCAAGAATGGCGATAATCGCTATTATATTGACCTCAAAAAGCTGATTTCTTAGGTCATTTTATGCCAATA
>OIWQ01000526.1_pt1 | contig 50513 bp, 46 predicted proteins | sample 1587571 | NCBI WGS metagenome assembly OIWQ01 (sample SAMEA3888910, study PRJEB22519) | human gut metagenome | biome: human gut; feature: human-associated habitat; material: faeces | place: Denmark | collected 2010
CTGCCGGGAGATTTTAAGTCTCCTGTGTCTACCATTCCACCACACCGGCGGATATCGGCAAGGATTATATTACCACATACCTCCGTGTGTGTCAAGGGATTTTTTAAATTTTTCCACCGGGCTGTTGTAGGACTGCCGTACATCGCCTATTGAAAAGGCATCTGACAAGCGGCGCAGGAAGTCCCCGGCGTCGCGCGCCGGGGACTTCCTGCTATTCAGAGAAGTTCGCAATGAAACGAGATCGGTTGGGTTCAGCGGCCGTACATTTCCGTCATATGGCGGATGCGCCGGGCCAGGGCCGGCGTGGCCTCATCGGGCAGCAGACGCCACTGCCAGTTGCCGCTCTGGGTGCCGGGGACGTTGGTGCGGTGGTGCAGACCCAGCTCCAGATAGTCCTGCATCTGGGCCACAAACAGCCGGGCCACGGAGCTCATGCCGCCCCGGATGAGGCCCCAGTTGAAGCCCTCCGCATCGTTGAGCCCCAGGTATTCCCGGGCATAGGCGATGTCCTCCGGCGCGGCCTCGTCCTTCCACAGGGCCAGGGGGCTGTTGTCGTGGGTGCCGGTGTAGCACACGCAGTTCTCCCCGTAGGAGTGGGGCAGATAGCTGCTGGTATCCCGGGAATCGAAGGCAAATTCCAGCACCTTCATGCCCGGCAGACCGGAATCCTGCAAAAGCTGCTGGACGCCTGGGGTGGGATAGCCCAGGTCCTCGGCGATGAACCGCAGCTGGGGGAACCAGCCCGTCAGCACGCCCACCAGGCTCATGCCCGGGCCCTTGACCCAGTGTCCGTTCTTGGCGGTGGTCTCGCCGAAGGGCACGGCCCAATAGGCATCGAAGCCCCGGAAATGGTCGATGCGGATCACGTCATACAGCTTGGAGGCCCCGTCCACCCGGCGGATCCACCAGCCGAAGCCGTCGGCCTGCATGCGGTCCCAGGCGTACAGGGGATTGCCCCAGAGCTGACCGTCGGCGCTGAAGTAGTCCGGCGGCACGCCGGATACCTCTGTGGGCACGCACTGGTCGTCCAGCTGAAAGCTCTCCGGCTCCGCCCACACGTCGGCGGAGTCCATGGCCACATAAATAGGCAGGTCGCCGATGACCTGGATGTCCAGGCCGTGGAGATAGTCCCGCAGCTTGTTCCACTGCCGGAAGAACAGGAACTGCAGATAGGTGAACAGCTCCACGTCCTCCCGCAGCAGGGTGCGGTACCGCTCCAGCACCTCCGGGGATTTCCGCAGGCGGATGTCCGCGTTCTCCCACTCGGTCCAGGAGCGCATGCCAAAATGGCGCTTGCAGGCCATGTACAGGGCGTAGTCCGGCAGCCAGCGGCTGTTCTCCGCCTGAAAGGCGGCCACCTCCGCGTGGTCCCGCTCCCAGCCCCGGTCCTTGGCCTTCTGCAGCACGGCGAAGCGGCTCTCATAAATCCTTCCGTAGTCCACGTACCGGGGATTGGTTCCCCAGTTCTGGCTCTCCACCTCATCCCGGGTCAGCAGCCCGTCCTCTATCAGCATATCCAGGTCGATGAAATAGGGATTCCCGGCGTAGGTGGAAAAGCTCTGATAGGGGGAGTCGCCATAGCTGGTGGGGCCCAGGGGCAGCATCTGCCAGCAGCGCTGCCCGGCGGCGTGGAGAAAATCGGCAAAGTCATAGGCGGCCTTGCCCAGAGTCCCGATGCCGTAAGGAGACGGCAGGGAAAATACCGGCATCAAAATGCCGCTGCAACGATTCATATGTCAGTCACTCTCTTTTAAGAAAAAATGCGGTAAATCAGCCCTTTACGGCTCCGGCGGCCACGCCCTTGATGATGTGCTTCTGGCAGCACAGATAGAAGATGATCACCGGCAGGATGCTCAGCATGATCAGGGCCATGGTGGCGCCCATGTCCACGGTGCCGTAGCTGCCCTTCAGATACTGGATATGGATGGGGATGGTGCGGTACTGGTTGATGTCCAGCACCAGGCTGGGCAGCAGATAGTCGTTCCAGACCCACATGATCTCCAGCACGCCCACGGAGATCATGGTGGGCTTCAGCATGGGCAGCACCACCCGGAAGAAGGTGCCCACAGGGCCGCAGCCGTCGATGGCGGCGGCTTCCTCGATCTCCAGGGGCAGGCTCTTGACAAAGCCCGTGAACATAAACACCGCCAGACCTGCGCCGAAGCCCAGATAGATCACCGGAATGGTCCAGGGGGTGTTCAGGTGCATCTGGTCCGCCGTCCGGGCCAGGGTGTACATGACCATCTGGAAGGGGACCACCATGGAGAACACGCACAGGTAGTACACGATCTTGCTGACCAGGCTCCCCACCCGGGAGATATACCACGCCGCCATGGACGTGCACACCAGGATCAGGGCCGTGGAGGTGATGGTGATGAAGAAGCTGTAGAACACCACCTTATAGAAAGCGAAGTTGCCGAAGGTCATGCCCTTGACATAGTTCTTCAGCCCCACGAAGGACTCCGCCGTGGGCAGCTTGAAGGTTTCGGTGTTGACAAAGGCGTTGGCCTTCAGGGAGTTGATGAGCACCAGGAGCACCGGCATCAGATAGATCACGGAGATGATGGTGAACACCACCGTCAGCAGCGCCTGACGGCGCTCTCTGCGGCGCAGAGCATCGGATCTGATCATTGCTGCACCTCCTTGCGGCGGTTGGCCTGAAGCTGGATGATGCTGATGGCCGCCACCACGATGAAGAAGATCACGGCCTTGGCCTGACCCACGCCGCGGTTGCCGCCGCCGCTGGTGCCGAAGGCGTTGACGATGTTCAGGGCCAGCATTTCCGTTGTTTTGATGGTTTCTCCGTTGCCCAGCTGCTGGAAGGGACGCCCGGCGGTCAGGGCCAGGTTCTGGTCAAACAGCTTGAAGCCGTTGGTCAGGCTCAGGAACATGCAGATGGTGATAGAGGGCATCACGTTGGGGATGGTGACCCGCCACAGGGTCTGCCAGCGGTTGGCGCCGTCGATGCGGGCCGCCTCCAGCATGTCCTCGGGCACGGCCTGGAGTCCGGCAATGTAGATGATCATCATATAGCCGATCTGCTGCCAGCACACCAGGATCACCAGACCCCAGAAGCCGTATTTCGTCTCCAGGACCACGGAGGTGTTGTACTTGATGAGGATGCCGTCGAAGATCATGGACCAGATATAGCCCAGCACGATGCCGCCGATGAGGTTGGGCAGGAAGAACACCGTGCGGAACACGTTGGTGCCCTTGAACTTCTGGGTCAGGGCGTAGGCGATGGTGAAGGCGAACAGGTTGATGGCCAGCAGGCTCACCAGGGCGAACAGCGCCGTGTACCAGAACGCGTGCATATAGCCGGGGTCCTGGAAGGCCTTCCGGTAGTTTTCCAGCCCCGTCCAGGTCCACTGGCTGGTGATGCGGAAGTTGCAGAAGGACAGAAACAGCCCCTTGAAGAAGGGGTACAGGAAGCCGATGCAGAAGGCCCCGAAGGTGGGCAGCAAAAACAGCCACACCATGCGCTTGATGGGGCGGCGGATCAGCCGGGAATTCAGCGCGGCCTCGTCCCGGCGGTGTTTCGGAAGTTTCATGACGCCTCTCTCCTATCTATGTTTTTTCCGGGCGGCGCCCGGAGCTCTTGCCCGGTCCGTACCGGCCAACAGCTCTGTGCGCTGCGGGTGAGAAAAATCGGGGGCGGGCGATAAGCCCGCCCCCGGTCCTATTGCGTTACAACGGAGCGCTTATAGCTCAGCCGTTCTCCTTGGCATACTGGGTGGCCCAGCCGTCCACGAAGGCGGTCTTGACGTTGTCCCAGCTGCCGCCGTTGACGGTGTACTGGGTCAGAGCGTCCACCACACCCGCACGCCAGTCATCCACGGCGGGAGTCCAGTTGAAGGCCCAGGTCACAATGTACTTGCCGGCAGCGGTATAGGCGTTGGCATCGGCAAAGAACACGTTGGCGGGGGTCTTGGCGTTCTTGAAGGGGCAGGGGCCAAACTGCTCAGCCAGCATGGTGGTGCCCTCGTCGGAGGTGACGACCCACTTCATGAAGTCCAGAGTGGCCTGGATGTCCTCTTCCTTGGCGTTCTTGTTGACAGCCCAGCAGTTCTCGGTGCCGCAGCACAGACCGGACTGCTCCTCGCCCTCAACGCCGCAGTAGATGGGGATCATGGCCAGATCCTCGGGGTTCATCTTAAAGCCCTTCTCCTCGCCAGTGAGGTTGGCATACTCCCAGGAACCGTTCTGATAGAACACAGCCTTGCCCTGACCGAATTCGGCCTCGGAGGCGTCGCCGGTGGCGGTGGTCAGAGCAGCGCCGGTGGTGGCGGAGTCAGTGGTGTACAGATCCCAGACGTTCTTGAAGTTGTCCAGATAGGCGCCCTTGATGCTGGCGGGCTGAGAGGTGACCTTGTCATCCCGGAACTCATAGAACAGGGGCATGTTGGCCAGGTGACCGGAGAAGCGCCAGCTGGAGGAACCCTCCAGGCCGGCGGAGCTGAAGGCGTCAAAGCCCAGCTCGGCAGCGCGGCTGTGGATGTCGTCGGCGACCTTCTTCAGGGTCTCAAAGTTGGTGATATCGGTGATCTCATAGCCGGCCTGCTTCAGCAGAGCCTTGTTGACGATGATGCCAAAGGCCTCATAGCAGTAGCCGATGGACACGGTCTCGCCGTTGGCATTCTTCAGGTTGAAGTCCTGGGTGGTCATTTCCTTCATGACGTCGGTGTTATCCAGAGGATAGCAGAAATCGCCATAGGAGTTGACGGCGCCCTGGTTGCCCACCTGGAACATGGTGGGAGGAGCGGACTTGTCCAGCTCGGAGGTCAGCATGGTGTCATACTGGCCGGAGGCGGCGGTGACGACCTTGACCTCCACGCCGGTCTGCTCGGTGTAGGTCTTGGCCAGCGCCTGCCAGGCCTGATCGGCCTCGGGCTTGAAGTTCAGGTAATACACGGAGCCCTTGGCCTCCGTGCCGCCGTTTGCGGGGGTCTTGGCGCAGGCTACCAGGGACAGAGCCATGACAGCGGCCAGGATCAATGCAAGAGTTTTCTTCATGATCAATTCTCCTTCATTATATTTTTTTCAGGCGTTTCCGCCGGAAAAACTTAAGAAATGTCGCGGACGGATTCCCCGGTCCGCAGGGTGGTGTGGGCCGTCTCCCGGATGGGTCCGCCCCGGTGCTCCACCATGTCCAGCAGGATCTCCACGCTGCGCCGTCCCATGTGCTCCACAGGCTGGCAGAGGGTGGTCAGGGTGGGATTGATATAGTCCGAGATGGTCAGTCCGTCGATGGCGATGACGGAGCAGTCCTCGGGGATCCGCCGTCCGGCCTCCCGCAGGGCCCGCATGGCCCCGATGGCCATGTTGTCGGAGATGGCGAACAGGGCGGTGAACTGCGCCCCCGTCAGCAGATGCTGCTGCATGGCCAGATACGACTGCCGGATGTCGAAGGAACCGGCCTCGATGACCAGCGCCGGGTCCAGGGGCAGATCGTGGGCCGCTAAGGCCCGGACATAGCCCTGATACCGCAACTGGCTGATGGAGCGGTCCTCCGTGCCGGAGACCAGCGCCGCAATGCGCCGGTGGCCGCAGCGGTACAGCTCCGTCACCGCCCGGCAGGCCTCCTCCTCGTCGGCGATAGACACCGAGGCGTAGGAGTCCGGCGGCAGGGTGCCGTACTGGTTGTCATACGAGCAGCAGACATAGGGGATGTTCAGCGGCGCCAGCTCCTGGGGGGTATAGTCGGACCGGCCGCCCAATAAGATCAGGCCCCGCAGCCGCTTTTCCCGCTCCATCATGGCGCCCCGCTTCACCTCGTCGTCGCAGGTGCCGATCTGCTGCATCACCAGGGTATAGCCCCGGGCGGTGACCTGCTCCTCGATGACCCGGATGATATCCGTGTAAAACGGGTTGGACACGCCCCGCACCACCAGGCCGATGGCATCGGACTTGGTTTTCACCAGGTCCCTGGCGGTGTTGTTGGGAATGTAATTGGATCGTTGAATGGCGGAGAGCACCTTGCGCCGGTTCTCCGGGCTGACGTCCGGCCGGTCGTTGAGCACCCGCGACACCGTGCTGACGCTTACGTCGCACTGCCGCGCAATATCCTTGATGGTCATAAAGTGCGTTTCGTCTCCCTTCTTCTGCCATTCCAAAGGGGCGGCAACATTACCGGTAACGTTTCCGACCCCCTATGGCCCTACTTTACCAACTTTCGTCCCGTCTGTCAATGGCATTTGTAATTTTCTCCGAATCTCACAGTTTTTTGTCGTATTTTGTTGTGATTTTAACGGACGTCCTGCCGCAGAAGCTCCTCCAGCCGGGACTCGCCCAGCACCCGGATGCCCTGCTCCCGCAGAAGCCCGGCGGCAACGCCCCAGCCCGCCGTCAGCGTGCCGGAAAACGTGCCGTCATATACGGCCCCGGAGCCGCAGGAGGGGCTGCGCTCCTTGAGGACGGCGGCCTCCGCCCCGGTGAGCCGGGCCAGCTGCGCCGCAGCCTCCGCGCCCCGGCGAAAGGCCTCCGTCACGTCCCGGCCATCCCGGGTGACCACCCGGTCCCCCTGAATCTCCGCCGGAGGCCGGGGCGTGGGCAGTCCCCCGAAAATCTCCCCGCACACGGGGACCACATGGTGCTTTTTGCACAGGGCACGGGCCAGGGGATGGGCCTTGCTCTGCCCGTCGTACCGGCAGGGGACCCCCAGCAGGCACGCGCTGACCAGAATCGTCACAGTGTCAGCTCCTTTCCGTTCAGGCAGGCATAGACCAGCGTCTCCCCCTGATACCGCAGCTTCAGGGAGAAAAACGGCGCCCCCTGCCGCAGCAGGTCCAGAAAGATCCGGTCCCCGGCCCACTGGGGCAGGGCCGCCAGCCGGTCCTTGTGGATCCACTCCAGCACCCCCTCGTCGCAGTCCTCCCGGACCTGGCCGGTCCACTCCGTGGCGGTGAACAGGTGCATATATTCCGTTTCCCACCGGTCGGACACAAAGGTGACGATGCCCCGGTAGCGGTATCCGGTGACAGTGAGCCCCGTCTCCTCGTTGATCTCCCGCAGGGCGCACTCCTCGGGGCTTTCGCCGTCCAGGAACTTGCCGCCGATGCCGATCCACTTGTCGCGGTTGCAGTCGTTTTCCTTTTTCACCCGGTGGAGCATCAGATACTCCCCGGCGGGATTTTCCAGATAGCAAAGGGTGGTATAGCGCATACGTCCGCCTCCTTCGGCCCACCATTATAATGTATCCCCCGAAAAAACGCAACCCTTGTGGAAACCTCCGGGCTGTGATATAATACCGGCATCATCTGTAGAAATGTGAGGTATTGCTATGCTGCTGATCCGTAATGCTTACATAAAGCCCATCACCGGGCCGGATATCCCCAACGGCTGCCTGCTGGCCGAAGATGGCCGCATCACCGCCGTGGCGGCCCACATCGACGCCCCGGAGGGCTGCACCGTCATCGACGCCGGCGGCCGCCTGCTGACTCCCGGCTGCGTGGAGGCCCACTGCCACATCGGCCTGGACAACCAGTGCATGCGCTGGGAGGGCATGGACTATAACGAGATCGTGGACCCCCTGACCCCTCAGCTGCGGGCCATCGACTCCATCAACCCCCAGGACGAGGCTTTCCCCAGCGCCATCCGTGGCGGCGTGACCACCGCCTGCACCGGCCCCGGCAGCGCCAACGTGGTGGGCGGCACCTTCACGGTGCTGAAGCTGGCAGGCAAGCGGGTGGACAATATGCTGCTGAAGGAGCCTGCCGCCATGAAGTGCGCCTTCGGCGAGAATCCCAAGGGCTGCTATGGCCAGGGCCTGAAGAAAAGCCCCATGACCCGCATGGCCGTGGCGGCGCTGCTGCGGGAGCTGCTGTTCAAGACCCAGCGCTACCGGGACGATAAGCTGACCGGAAAGAATCCCCCCTTCGACATGAAGCTGGAGGCCATGCTGCCGGTAATCAACGGCGAGATCCCCCTGAAGTGCCACGCCCACCGGGCCGACGACATCCTCACCGCCGTGCGGATTGCCAAGGAATTCGGGGTGAAGGCCACCCTGGACCACTGCACCGACGGCGAGCTGATCGCCGACGAGCTGGCCAAGGAGGGACTGCCGGTGTTCGTGGGGCCCACCCTGGGCAGCAAGAGCAAGGCCGAGCTGCGCCACAAGAGCTTCACCACCCCCGGAACGCTGTACAAGGCCGGGCTTACCGTCAGCATCATCACCGACGCCCCGGTGATCCCCCTGGAGAAGCTGCCCATGTGCGCGGGTCTGGCCGCCGACGCGGGCCTGCCTATGGACGAGGCCTGGCGGGCCATCACCATCAACCCCGCCCGCAGCCTGGGCATCGACAGCCGGGTGGGCAGCCTGGAGCCCGGCAAGGACGCCGATTTCGTCCTGTGGACCGCCGATCCCCTCACCACCATCGGCGGCCAGGCGTATATGACCGTCATCGACGGCCGGATCGTGTATCAGGCGGAGTAAAATCGCCCAAATTCCCGGGAAATCCCGATTTCCTCTTGCGAAGCGCCGGGTTTTCCTGTATAATCAACCAATAGCACATTACAAAGGGTACCGCGTACCTATTTTCGAGAGGACTGAAACAACTATGAGTGCATCCAGAGAAAAGAAAGCCCGCCAGGAATTCAACGCCAGCGGCGCAGTGGACCCCAAGGCCGCCCGTGAGGCGCAGGAGCGGGCCAAGCAGCGCCGGAGCAACTGGCTCTATGGCGGCATCGCCATCGTGTTCGTGCTGGTGGCCGCTGCGCTGCTGGTGTGGAACTCCAACGTGATCCAGCGGGGCTCCGCCGCCGTCACCGTGGAGGGCGAGACCTATTCCGCCGCCGAGGTCAGCTATTTCTATCATGTGGCCTATAACTCCATTGCCCAGAACCAGTACGCCTCCTATTACGGGCTGAGCACCTCCACCCCCCTGACCCAGCAGAGCCTCAGCGACATGGCCAAGACCCTGCTGGGCGTGTCCGAGGACATGACCTGGGACGCCTATTTCAAGGACGCCGCCAAGAAGAGCCTGATCCAGATCACCATGCTCAAGAAGGGCGCTGCCGAGAAGGGCATCACCTGGAACGACGACATGCAGAAGGAGCTGGACTCCACCATGGACACCTTGGCCTCCTATGCCAAGTCCGCCGGTAAGAGCGAGGGCGAGTACCTCAAGCAGCTCTACGGCAGCAACATGACCAAGAAGATCTTCCAGGGCATCCTGAAGGATACCATCATCGCCTCCCACTATCAGCAGGACTACATCGACAGCCTGACGTATACCGACGATGAGCTCCAGAAGTACTATCAGGAGAACAAGAACTCCTTCGACGTGGCCAACTATGAGATGATCACCTTCAACGGCGCAGCCGCCTCCACCAAGGACGCCGACGGCAACACCGTCCAGCCCACCGAGGAGGAGAGCGCCGCTGCCCTGCAGAAGGCCAAGGACGCCGCCAACGCGGCCCTGGAGCAGGTCAAGGGCGGCGAGCTTCTGGTCAAGGCGGCCAAGGACTATGAGCCCATCGGCACCTATTCCCACCCCGAAGCCGGCACCTACAGCGGCGATGCCGCCACCAAGTGGGTGTTTGACGAGAGCCGCCAGGAGGGCGACACCGAGCTCGTGGAAAACGGCACCTCCATCTATCTGCTGGTGTTCCACAGCCGGACCCGCAACGATTACAACACCGTGGACGTGCGCCATATTCTGTTCAAGGTGGACACCACCGGTCTGGACAGCAAGGCCGACGATTACCAGGCCAAGCTGGAGGAGCTGAAGGCCGGCAAGAAGCAGGAGGCCGAGAACGCCCTCCAGGCCTGGAAGGACGGCGACGCCACCGAGGAGAGCTTCGCGGCCCTGGCCAACAAGCTGTCCGAGGACCCCGGCTCCAACACCAACGGCGGCCTGTATAAGCAGGTCTACAAGAACCAGATGGTCACCGGGTTCAACGACTGGTGCTTCGACGAGAGCCGCAAGGCGGGCGATACCGGCATCGTGGAAAACGACGGCAATTACATCGGCTACCACGTCATGTATTTCGTGGGCACCGACGATCCCTATTGGATGGTCCAGGTCCGCAATGCCATGACGAACAAGGCGTACTCTGAGTGGTCCGCCAACCTGGTCAAGGACATCACCGCCACCGAGAACTCCGGCATGAAGTACGTGGGCTGAGCCCCATTACGCAACAAAAAAGAGGCTGGCGGCTGCCAGCCTCTTTTCCACTGTTATCCGACAAGGAGATCACCATGGAACACAGATTTTTACGGACGGAAATGGTCCTGGGGGACCGGGCCCTGGAGAAGCTCTCCCGCTGCCATGTGGCGGTGTTCGGCCTGGGCGGCGTGGGCAGCTACGCCGCCGAGATACTGGCCCGCTCCGGGGTGGGGGAGCTGACCCTGGTGGATCAGGACACCCTGAGCCTCACCAACATCAACCGCCAGCTGTACGCCCTGTCCTCCACCGTGGGGGAGTATAAGGCGGAGGCGGCAGCCCGGCGGTGCCGGGACATCAACCCGGACATCCGGGTCCACCCCCTGTGCGCCACCTATGACGCCGCCCACCGGGATGCGTTTTTCACCGGGAAATTCGACTATATCGCCGACTGCATCGACCTGGTGACCTGCAAGCTGGACCTGATCCAGCAGGCGGGGGAGAGGGGTATCCCCATCATCTCCGCCCTGGGCACCGGCAACAAGCTGGACCCCGGCCTTTTGCAGATAACGGACATTTCCAGGACCTCTGTCTGCCCCCTGGCCCGGGTCATGCGCCGGGAGCTGCGGGACCGGGGCATCCGGCATCTGCAGGTGGTGTACAGCCCCGAGCCTGCCGCCGAGACCCGGCAGCTGGAGGCTCCCTCCCCCGGGCGGCGCAGCGTTCCGGCCAGCGTGCCCTGGGTACCCTCCACGGCGGGGATCCTGATGGCCTCCGCCATCGTCCGGAACCTGATAGCGAATGAGAGTGAATAATATGGATATCATACAGGAAATCAAAAATTTTGTCCCGCTTTGTCCCCAGGAACAGCGGGACAAGGCCGGGATACTGCGGTTTTTGGCGGGAAATCCAGACGCATTTGAACGGGAAAATCTCACCGCCCACATGACCGCCTCCGCCTGGGTTTTAAGCCCGGACCGGCGGCAGGTGGTGATGGTGTATCACAATATCTACAACTCCTGGTCCTGGACCGGCGGACACGCCGACGGGGACCGGGACCTGCTGGCGGTGGCCATGCGGGAGGTAACGGAGGAGACGGGGCTGCAGCGGCTGGAGCTGCTGCACCCGGGGATTTTCTCCCTGGAGTGCCTGACCGTGGACGGCCACGAGAAGCGGGGGCAGTATGTCCCCAGCCACATCCACATGAACGTCACCTATCTGCTGGGGGCCGCGGACCACGAGCTGCGGCAGAAGCCCGACGAGAACAGCGGCGTGGCCTGGTTCACGCCGGAGGAGGCTCTGAAGGCCTCCACGGAGCCGTGGATGGTCCAGCGGGTATACAGCAAGCTGACCCAGCGGGCCGCAGCCTATATGGCCCGGTAAGGAGGCAGTTTTTCATGGCAAAACGAAAGCCGGACACCGGCGCGATCTATATTTCCCCAAGACTCCGGGCCAGCCTGGAGCCGGTGGGCCGCTGCGCCCTGACGGTGGTAACGGCCCCCATGGGCTACGGCAAGACCACGGCGGTGAACTGGTTCCTGGGGACCCAGCCCCCGGGCTGCGCCATCCGCATCAGCATCTATTCCGACAGCCTGCCCGCCCTGTGGCAAAGCGGCCACCGGGCCTTCCGGGACGCGGGGCTGACGGCGCTGGAGGGCTTCGAGTGCCCCGGGGATCCGGCCTCCGCCGGTCTGCTGGCCGACACCCTGTGCCGGGAGCTGCGGCGGCAGGAGCCATGGTATGTGTTTCTGGACGATCTGCACCTGATGCCGGACCGGCGGGTGGCCCACTTTTTGTGCGAATTGGCGGCAAGACTGCCAGATAATGTGCATCTGATCGCCGCCAGCCGGGACAAGGTCCTGTCCGGGGACCAGGTGCTGCGGCTGGGCGGGCGTCTGCACCGCATCGGCGCCGGGCAGCTGCGGCTGGAGGGCGATGAGCTGGCAGCCTATGCCCACCGGTTCGGCGCGGCCCTGGACCGGGAGCAGCTGGCGGAGCTGCAGCAGGCCACCGAGGGGTGGATGGCCGCCGTGTATCTGCATTTGCAGGCTCTGGCGGACCGGGGCACCGCCCCGGCGGAGACGGCGGACATCTATGACATGTTCACCGCCGCCATGCTGCGGCCTCTGCCGCCCCGGCGGCAGAAGTTCCTGGCGGTGATGGGTCTGGCGGACGAGTTCACCGGGGAGATGGCCCGGTTTATTACGAAAGAACCGGACACGGCGGAGATTTTGTCCGACCTGACGGCAAAAAACGCCTTTGTCACCCGTCTGCCGGGCGAGGGATACCGGTTCCACCACATGATGAAAGCCTGCGCCCAGCGGGATTTTGACGCCCTGCCCCCGCAGGAGCAGGCGGCGTATCAGGCCCGGTACGGCCACTGGTACGCGGAAAACGGACAATATTTGCAGGCCCTGGCGGCCTATAGTAAGGCAGGCCGGTGGGACGACGCCCTGGAGGTGGTGCAGCAGGACGCGGGCATTCTGCTGGCGGCTCTGCGGCCCGAAGAGGTGCTGGAGCTGCTGGACCACTGCGGCGATGAGGTGCTGATGGAGCATCCCACGGCCCTGCTGGTGCTGATGCGGCGGATGTTCACCTGGGGCCGGATCCCCCGGATGCGGCAGCTGAAGGAGCTGCTGCTGGAGTCCGTCCGGCGGCACCCGGAGCTGACGGACCGGCAGCGGGGGAACCTGCTGGGGGAGTGCGACCTGATCGAGAGCTTCCTGTATTACAATGACATCGGGGCCATGAGCCGGTTCCACCGCAGCGCCAGCAGGCAGATGACCCGGCAGGCCGTCAGCATCCAGAGCCACGGCAGCTGGACCTTCGGCTCGCCATCGGTGCTGATGATGTTCCACCGGACCCCGGGACAGCTGGACCGGGAGCTGGCGGACATGGACGAGTGTATGCCCCACTACTATCAGATCACCGGGGGCCACGGCATGGGGGCCCAGCTGATCATGGCCGGGGAGGCGGCCCTGGCCCGGGGACGGCTCAACGACGGGGCCATTGCCTTAGAGCGGGCCCGGGCGGCCATCAGCGGCAGCGGTCAGGAGAATATGGCCCTGTGCTGCGACTTTCTGGAGATGCGGCTGCACATGGCCGCCGGGGAGGCGGTGGGGGTGGACCTGCGCCGCCGCCGGCAGCTGTTGCAGCAGCACAATGCCATGTGGCTGCATATTTTCGACAGCACCGCCGCCTATTGTCAGGCGGTGCTGGGCCGGGCGGACGATATTCCGGAGCTGTTCCGGGAGCATCGGCTGGATACCGTGAATTTCCTGGGGCCGTGCCTGCCTATGATGCAGATGATCGAAAATCAGGTGTATCTGGCCCAGGGAGCCTATGCCCGGGTCATCGGCGGCAGCGAGGGGCTGCTGGCCCTGTGCCGGGGGATGCACTATGCCCTGGTGGAGCTCTATGTGCTGGTGCAGACCGCCGCGGCCTATGAGAAGCTGGGCAAGCGCCGGGAAGCGGCGGAGCTGCTGCGTCAGGCGGCGGTCCTGGCCCAGCCGGACGGCCTGGTGACGCCCCTTGCGGAAAGTGGCCGCTATCTGCGGGAGCTGCTGCCGGAGTATGGGACTCTGGGCCGGGAGGCGGCGGAGCTGAGCCGGATGTTGGAGCAGGGGACCCAGCAGGAGCAGCGGCCGGAGGCCTTTGTCCCCCTGACGGAGCGGGAGTGGGCCGTGGCCCAGCGGATGGCCCGGCGGCTCAGCAACCGGGAGATCGCGGGGCAGCTGTTTTTGACCGAGGGCACCGTGAAGCAGTATATCAACCAGATCTATTCCAAGCTGCACCTGACCGGCAACGCTCGCACCAAGCGCCGCCGCCTGGAGGAGCTGATGGATGCATAAGGGAGCTTCGGGGCGGACGCCGTAGGCTCAACGGTAAAAAAGAGGCAGGATCCACAGATTTTTTCTGCAGGTCCTGTCTCTTTTTTCTTATTCCGCAGCCTGACCGCAGGCCAGGTCGCAGATGGCTGCGGCGGCGTTGCGGGGGAACCCCTCCTCCCGGCGGCGCAGCATGGCCGTGGGGTCAATGGCCCCGCTGATGACACCGGACAGCAGCGGCGTCATCTCCTCGTCGCTCTCCACCGCCAGGGCATAGCCCCGGCTCGTCATGAAGTCGATGTTGCGGCTTTCGCAGCCGGGCACCGCGTTGAGATACAGCAGCGGCGTCCGGGAGGCTACCGCTTCGGCGGTGGTAAGGCCCCCGGCCTTGGAAATCAGCAGGTCCGACGCCTGCATATAGGCACACATCCGGTCCGTAAAGCCCAGGACCCGGACCCGGGGATTGTCCACAAAGTCGTCGATCATCTGGCGGTACATCCGCTGGTTGCTGCCGCACACCGCCACCAGCCGGTCCTCCGGCCCCAGCAGCCCCGCGATGCAGGCGGCGGTGGAGCGCAGGGGCCCGGCCCCCATACTGCCGCAGGCCAGGGTGAACACATGGCGGCAGCCCTCCAGCTCCAGCTGCCGCCGGGCGGCGTCCCGGTCCGGGGTCTGGCAGAACTGCCGCCGGATGGGGATCCCCGTGGGGAAGATGCGTTCGGCGGGCAGGCCCGCCGCCTGGAACTCCGGCGTCAGGGCCGGATGGGGGATGCAGATGCCGTCCAGCTGCAGCTCGCCCACTCCGGGGGAGCAGGTGAAGTCCGTGGCCACGAACCAGGTGGGCATCCGCAAACCGTAGCCGCAGCGCAGCTCCGTCATCATCATGGCCGGAAACACATGCACGCAGATGGCCGCATCGGCTCCCAGGTCCACCAGCGCCTCATACAGGGGGCCGATGCCCCGGATGCTGTTTTCATACAGCAGCGGCGAGGGGCGCTTTTCCTCCATGCGATAGCCTGCGCCGTACAGCTTGGGGGCATAGCGATAGGCGAAGTCATGGCCCCGGCTGATCAGGTCCGCCGCCCCCTTGGGCAGAAAGTCCAGGGTGTTATAGGTCCTGCTCTCGTGACCCCGGGCGGACAGCTCCTCCGCCAGGGCGGCGGCTGCGGCGTTGTGCCCGCCGCCGGTGTTGCAGGAGAGAATGGCAATTTTCATAGACGTTTTTTGTTCTCCTTCTCCGCCAGACGAAGCAGGCGGGGCCTGTTATAGCGCTGGATCAGGATAAAGCTGACGTTGCCCAGCAGGTTGTATACCAGCCACAGCACCCATGACCACACGCTTTTCCACAAAAACAGCATACCCACGGACAGCACCACCAGCCAGCAGTGGACGCACTCGGCCACGCAGGTCTCCTGCACCAGGGACATGGGGTCCGCCGCCGCCAGCTTCTTTTTCACCATGTCCGGCATCAGGCGGCTCATATCCGGCAGGCGGTCCTTCCAGCGGCGGATGTGCAGCTTGTTGTATACCCGGCCGCCCTGCTCCCAGTCCCGGCAGCGATAGGGGGCCCGGTGGGGGTCAAACCAGCGGCGGGGCAGAGCCTGTCCCACCGGGTGGGCCAGAATGCCCAGGGCCGCCGCATACAGGGCGGCCCGCCAAAAACCGTGCATATGCGGTCCTCCGTTCGTGTATTACTGCCTATCATACCAGACCGAGCCACAAGAATCAAGCGGCGGAATGTGAATATTGTAAGATTTTGTGTAGTATCCCACTTCCCTACCATTGCGGTGCGTTTTGCCCTTGACAAAAAACGACAGCCGTGATAGAATATCCTCACAATCCAAGGGGTGCTGGCGCAAGCCGGCTGAGATGAGACGTATCGCCGTCCGGTCCCTCGAACCTGATCCGGGTAATGCCGGCGTAGGAATGCGACTATATGGCTTTTGTTTCCGCATTGCCACGCCTCCAGGGCCCGCGATGCGGTATTTTTTTTGCAAAGGAGAAAGACACATGAAAATCAACAAGACCCGCATGATCTGCGAGGCCGCCATCTTCATCGCCATGGCGGAGATCCTGAGCCTGATCAAGCTCTATGAGTTCCCCAACGGCGGCTCCGTCACCCTGGAGATGCTGCCCATCATCCTGTTCGCCGCCCGGTATGGCTGCGGCTGGGGCTCCCTGGCCGGTCTGGTGTATGGCGCCATCACCTATCTCATCGGCAACAAGTTCTCCATCGACTGGACCACCATTCTCTGCGACTATTTCCTGGCCTTTGTGGCCCTGGGCTTCGGCGCGGGCCTGCTGTCCCGCCGGAAGTGGAGCGTCTATTACGGCACCATCATCGGCGGCGTGCTGCGCTTCCTGGCCCACTACCTCATCGGCGTGTTTGTCTGGGGCAAGTGGATGCCCGATGAGTTCTTCGGCATGACCATGACCAGCCCCTGGTTCTATTCCCTGCTGTATAACGGCAGCTACATGCTGCCCAGCATCGTTCTGTGCCTGGTGGTGTTTGCCCTGCTGTATAAGCCGCTGCGGAAGTATTTCACGTCGGCGGACCTGCTGGCGGCGTAACGTCTCTTACCCTCTCCGGGGGCGAGCCGACCGCCCCCGGAAAATTTTTTCAGAAACCGGAAAAAAAGTGTTGACAAACGCTGGAAAACGAGTATAATGAATTTTGTTCGTCAGGAACATAGCGGGATTGTGTAAAGGTAGCACAGCGGACTCTGACTCCGTATGTGAGGGTTCGAATCCTTCTCCCGCTGCCAAAAGACTCTCAGCGAAAGCTGAGGGTCTTTTCTTTTTGCCATGGTTCTGTCACAGGGATTCGGACCCTCACACAAATTCAATCCGGGCGCAGCTCCCGGCGCTTGCGCCGGGGGTTCGAATCCTTCTCCCGCTGCCATAAAAAGGCTATAAAAAAGATATAGCCCGTGAAAACCTCGATTTTATCGAGGTTTTCGCCGTTTTATGGGGCAAAATTTCAGTGTTCGATTTTGTAGATGTAAATCGGGCATTTTCCCTTTGTAGAAGGTCTTGAACTCTCACACAACAGAATATGAACGGCATAGGCAGGTAGAAATCAAAAATCTACCTGCCTTTTTTGTTGCCCGAAAAAGGAGAAAATGACTATGCTTCAAAAAGAATTAGCTAAGCGGCTGCGCGGCCGCTTTGAAACCGAAATGGACGGTGACGGTTGGCTGGCGGTGTCCTCGGATGGGATGCCGCTGTGCCGGGTGAAGTACAACGGCAACTGTAAAAAGCCGGAGATCAAACGCATCCTTGCTCTCTATTTCGATGCGAGTATGCAGGGCGAGGCAAAGAATGCACTTCCTCACAGCCATCGTCGCCTTCAAAATCTTCGTCAGAAAGGATCTCATCCAGTTCTTCCTCAGTCAGTTCGATGATATCATCGTCTTTCTTCTTGTTGTCCATAGGTCAATGCCTCCTGTTCGTTCATTCGAATTGCTTCCATCAAACGGCAATTCAATTCATACAGTGCTGTGCGATTTGAATCCCATTTCAGTTTATTGTTTGTTTCTTCATAGGTCAGCCAAACGCACTCGGTATGTTCGTGAGAAAGTTCAATATCTTTTCGGCACTCAAAACCGAAAGTGTATTCAGGAATGACATAGATATCCTTTCCCCAATGCCGGCGGTGCTTTTCCGATATAACTGTAGCAGGAATATATGCCAAACTTTTAAGTTCCACCCACTTGCCAGAGCACACTCCACCTTCTTCAAAGGTTTCTCTTTTTGCCGCTTCAAATGGCGTTTCGTTATCCTCACCGCCCCCGGCAATAAACTGCCATTGGTCGTGATCTGCACGATGGAAGACACAATAATATGGACAACGATTGATGATACGGTATGGTATGGAAAGAATTTGAAATGGCGCTCTCATGATATTTCTCCTTAGCACGAATGTTTTTGAGATAGCAAAACGGACGACACCCAACCGAAGTTGAATGTCGCCTGTCTTGTTGTCCAATCCTGCTTAGCAGATGCCGATTCCGTAATTTTCTCAAATTACTGTCTTATCGGCACACAGCCAAAGCTGGGAGTTTTTTCTTTTGCCAACGATGGCCTCAGGAAAAAAGCTGTATGACCTCCCAGATCATGTACGCATAAAAGCTCCACTTGGCCAGCAGGAGAGCAAGAAAGCCGACGAAAATAAGCCAGCCCCTTGGCCCATGATGCAGGAGCCGCTTTCTCAGCCTTGATTTTAAAACCCATCTTTTGGCGCTGTTCGCAGCGCTGTCCAGGCCGAGGATCGCACTCAGCGCCGTCTCTCCATCCAGGCCGGAGATGGGCACCAGGTTGGTTATGGCAAGTACCACATTGAAATTGGCCGTTGCCACCAGCAGCGATGCCAACGAATGATTGGGAGCCAGTGCCGTAAGCACGAGGCATATGCCGGCCAACAGCAGGTCGGCCTCGATTCCTGCAAGGCACAGCTGCGCTCGCTTCCATCTCTTGTCCTGACGGTTTTCGTAGGACACATAAGCGCCTATCGGGATCACCACCAGCAGAATTAGTCCCACGTCGTATACCCTGTAGCCAAATGCCCGGCTGGCGATAAAGTGTCCCCATTCATGGAAGCAGACGGAAAAGGCGATCAGGCAGTAATACAGCGGCATGCTGAACTGATATCCGGTGAATACCCGGTTGGCCTGCATCAGCCAGACGCCCAGCAAAAAAACGAGCACCGCCAGCGGCGGCAGCAGTGCATTGATACACCCACACACCGGGCTTCCTCGGCTCTGTCTGCTAATGGGAAAGAGAATGAACCGATTGATCAGGCCATTGCTGCGGACAAAGCGGGATGTCTGCACCAGTCCGGCCTCCTTGAGCCTGGGCAAAAGCTGACGCCCACGGTCCGGCAGCTCCAGAGGATGGGTCCCATCGGCGGTCTTCAGCGCATTATATAGCCGTGGACTAATTACAAATTCATCCCCCTCGGCATTTCCGGCAAAATAGAACGTATCCTCTCCCTCCTGATAGCGTCCCAGGCTCGTTCCATCCTTAAGTATCGGGTGCATATTGAATCCTCCATGGCTCTAAGTCTCTCGGCGCCCCGGGACCTGTTGGCCCCGGGGCGCCCTGTCAGCTTACTTGGTCAGGTCGTACGCCCTCTCGAAGATCGTGACCACGATCTCGTCGTTTTCGACAACGGCATAAAGGGTGCCGTTGCAGTAAGTAATGCGCTCTGCCCCATTCTCAAGGAGAACTCGATCGACTACTCGGGTCGTACCCAGCTCCCTGCCCTCGGTCAGCATCCAGTTCACGTAGGTGGGGGGAATGCCCCGGGAATGCTCCACAAATCCCTTGCCATTTTTGATCCAATTGGTCTGGAAGCTGGGATTCTGGAACGCCGTAACTGCGTGTTCGGTATACCGATAATCTCCAATCTGCGCATACGCTCGGCCATCCACCCAGACCTTGGCGTAGTCCTCCCAGGTCCCCCAGTGGATCTTCTCGATCTTCTTGGCGGCATCGACCAGATCATCGGCGTGCCTGAGGCCGAGCTCTGCCAGATCATCGGCGTTCTTGCCAATCACCGTAATATCGTCTGCGTACTTGACCGCACCCACCACCGGCAGGAAGGCCGCCAGATCCATGGCGATGAGCCAACCGGGCTCGCCATTCAAGATGTCTCCCACCAGGTCGCGAGTGTCCACAATGGGGCTGAGAAGCTCTCCCGTGATGATCTGGCCGAGGATGCCGGCGAAGGAGGGGTTGTAATCGGAGAAGCTCCCCTTGGCGATCTGATCAGCCACGCAGGTGAGATCGCAGGACGCACTCTCCCCATTGGCAACAGCCTCTGCCACCCCACAGATAGCGCAGAAGCTTACGTACCCAGTGTCACTCTCAAAGAGGGTAATGAAGCTGTGCACCTCCGGCTTGCAATTCCCGATGTAGATGTAGAGGGGCTCGCCGGTGTCCGTCTGCACCTCGCACCACCTGGTAAACCGCGTAGTCCAGAAGACACGCTTGACTGCGATGAGGTCCCCCTTCTCCGCACGGGCAATGATCTTGCCCTTGTTGCTGGCCTTCTCCCGGATGGGGGCATTGTCACGGGTGACAATGTAGATCTCGGACCCATTGGCGGTGCAGTCCTCGTAGCCGGAGCAGGTGTAGTCCTGGTCCGCATAGGCCGGGGCCGTCATGCAGACCATGGTGCAAAGCGCCAACAGCAGCGCAAGCACCCGCATCGTAAGGTTTTTCATTGGTTCTTGCCTCCTTTTTTTATTCGGCGGCGTCCCCGCCGCCCTTGTGATTATGATTCTAACACATTTTTTTGAGGGTGCTTTTTGGAGCGAGAGCCACTGGCTAAGCCCCCACAGGCGGCGGGACAAGAGCCTGAATATCCAGCGGCGCCGGGCAAAAAAAACCGGCCCGGCAGGGAGAAAACTCCCTACCGGGCCGGTTGAGTCCGGTCAATTCACATAATCCGCCGGGTCGATGACCTGGCCGTCCTTGGACACGGAGAAGTGCAGGTGCGGGCCCATACTGCCCTCGGCGGAGGCGGTGCTCCCCACCAGGCCGATGACGTCACCGGCGGCCACCTGGTCCCCCTCCTGCACCGGCGGGTCCTTCTGCAGACAGCTGTACTGGGTGGTATAGCCGCCGCCGTGCTGGATCACCACGGTGGTGCCCATCAGCTCGTCGTCCTTCACCGACAGCACCGTGCCGCCGGCGGCGGTGCGGACGGAGTCCCCCTCCGAGGCCTGGATGTCGATGCCGTTGTGGGTGCGCCAGTCGGCCATGGTCTCGTCATACATCAGCTCCGTGACGCTGAACACCGTTACCGTGGTGCCGTCCAGCGGGGACATGACCTGGGGCAGCAGGTCCTGGGGGTCGGAGATGGGCGTCTCCTCCGCCGGTGGGGCGGTGGGGACATTCTCCTCCGGCTGCACCGCCGGGGCCACCCAGGCGTTGTCCCGGTCGTCGGGGACGTTGGAGGCGGGGTTGGATGCGGGTTCTGCCGGGGCCTGGGGCCGCAGCAGGGTGTAATAGCCGACAATACCGGCTGCCAGCAGGCAGAGGGCAAGGGCTATGTAGAAGCCCTTGCCGCCGAACACGGCCTTGACCTTTTTTCCGTCGAATCTGCTCATAGGTGCCTTTCCCGTCCGGCCTGGGGCCGGAGCCGCATATACCGGCCTGCGGCGGGCCGAAATCCTGGGGAACGTTTCTGCCCTCAGTATGGCCGGGCGGCGGCGGATTTATACGGGACGGCGGATTTTTTTGTTTGCCTGATTTTTTTACAGGCCGTAGACCTCCGTGAACTTATCCCGGAGATAGGCGGTGTAGCAGGTGGGGTCGAAGGGGCCGCAGACGGACTCGAACAGGGGCGTGGGGTCCTTCATGCAGCCGAATTTCCAGATCTTCTCCTCCAGCCAGCCGTTGATCTTTGTCAGCTTGCCGGAGCGGACGGCCTCGAACACGTCGAAGTCCTTCTGCATCTGCCGCAGATACTGGGTGCCGTAGGCCGAGCCGATGGCGTAGGAGGGGAAATAGCCGATGCTGCCGCCGGCCCAGTGGGAGTCCTGAAGAACGCCCTCCCGGTCATTGGGCACGTCCACGCCCAGATACGCCTTGTACAGGCGGTTCCACTGGGCGGGCAGGTCGTGGGCCGTCAGCTCCCCGGCGAACATCCGCCGCTCAAGCTCATAGCGCACCATGATATGCAGGCAGTAGGTCAGCTCGTCGGCCTCGGTGCGGATCAGGGAGGGCTGGGCCTTGTTGATCATGCGGTAAAAATCCTCCGGGCTGACGTCGTCCAGCCGGGGGGCGAAGTGCTCCCGGAGCCAGGGATAGATGACCCCGCAGAAGGCCCTGCTGCGGCCGATGATGTTCTCATAGAACCGGGACTGACTTTCGTGGATGGCCATGGACACGCCGCCGCCCAGGCAGGTGCGGGACAGCTCCCGGCCCACGTGCAGCTCATACAGGGCGTGGCCGCCCTCGTGGACCACGGAGTACAGGGACGAGGCCACTAAGTCCGCGTGATAGTTGGTGGTGATGCGCACGTCGTCCCGGGAGAAATTGATGGTGAAGGGGTGCTCCGTCTCCCCCACGATGCAGTGGCCGCGGTCGATGTCCATGACGCCCATGACGAAGTCCGTGAACTCCCGCTGGATGGCCACGGGGAAGTCCCGGTGCAGGGGGGCGTCGTCCACCCGGTCGGCGTGGGCCTGGACCTGTTCGATCAGGGGCACCAGATCCCGGCGCAGGGCGGCGAAGAACCGGTCGCAGGTGTCCCGGGTCAGGCCCCGCTCAAACTGGTCCAGCTGGGCGTCGTAGGGGTCCTTCTCCGGCTGGCGGTAGCCCGCCAGGCGGCGGCAGCTGTCGAAGATCCGCTGGAGATACGGCTCAAACAGGGCATAGTCGCTGCGCTCCTTGGCCTCGTGCCACACGGCGTCGGCCTTGGACACCAGCTGCTGATAGGCCACAAATTCCTCCTGGGGAATGCGGTGGGTCTGTTCATAGTCCCGCCAAAGCTCCGATACCTTCCGGGCGGTGACGGGGTCCAGCCGGTCCCGGGCCTGCACCAGGGTCTGGAGCATCTCCACCGTCTCCGGGGCGGTGGTCAGAATGTAGCTCATGCGGGACAGCTCCCCCAGGGTGTCGGCCCGGACGTCCGCCGAGCCCTTGGGGGCAACGGTGGCTCCGTCGTAATACAGCACGCCGGAGGCGTGGTTATAGGCAAAGGCCTGCTTTTCATAGGCGGCCAGCCTTTCCAGTGCCTGAGATACGGTCATTTCGCGTCTCCTCCTGTTTCAGATTCTGAAAATATCGTACCCCATACGCCGCCGGATGTCAACCGGTGAAAGATTTTTCGCCGCCGGGGCATACTAAGGCCGGAGGTGAGAGAGATGAAGCGAAAGGACCGCGGCTTCCCCTACGACGCCGCGCCGGACGTGCATCAGTTCCGGGGCGTGCCACAGGACTGCTTTGACCTGGTGAACCGGTACGGCACCTATAATATCCAGCCCACCACCGACACGGAGAACCTGTTTCCCCTGATCGGCCCGGAAATGCCGGAGCGTTGGCGGCATATGAGCCTGGGCAAGGACGACCTGGAGCATCTGGGATAGCCCACCGCAGGGAGCGGCGGGCGGGATAAAAGGCAGGCGGGGCGCGGCCCCGGGCATCGCACACGCCCCGCCTGCCCTTGAAAAAGCATTGACACCGGCGGCAGAACCCTTATAATGGTAGTATCACCACTGAGGAGGCCGCTATGGACAACAAGAAAAAAACCGACAGCATCATGCGCTATGTGATGTATCTGCTGTGCGGCGTGCTGCTGGCGGGGTATTCCCTGCTGAAATGGAACGCTATGAGCGAGATGAAGTATCTCTATCTGGCCATCGGCGTGATCTGGGTCATTTACGGCGGTGTCCGGGCCCTGGTGCTGGCCCGGCGGCAGAAGCAGGACCGGGAATAAGCAATGGGCGTACCGCTTGCGGCAAACACGGACATTCAAAGCCACCCATGGCCTGTCAAAAGTATCATTTTCAGCAGGCCCAAGCATCGTGCAGCCGCACGATGCTTTTTCATTTGCAAAATCAGCCACCGGCGGCGCTTCGGCGATTCTTTGCCCACCGACAAACACAGCGGCGCAGGAAAATCCTGCGCCGCCGGAAGGGGCTGTCTTTTTTACTTGGCCACGGCGTCCTTCAGGGCCTTGCCGGCCTTGAAAACGGGGGTCTGGGAAGCGGGAATCTCGATGGTCTCCTTGCTTCTGGGGTTGCGGCCGGTGCGGGCGGCGCGCTTCTTCACCTCGAAGGAGCCGAAGCCCATGAGCTGCACCTTCTCCTCCTCGTGCAGGGCGGCGGTGATGGTGCCCAGGGTGGCGGCGATGACAGCCTCGGTGTCCTTCTTGGACATGCCGGTCTTTTCCGCCACGGCGGCGATCAGTTCGGTCTTATTCATGATAGTCCTCCTAAAAAATTTCCTTGGTCAAAATCTATCCCAAAGCGATGAATATCGCATCAGAAACCTGGGTCAGATGGGGCCGCCTTACTTGGCGGCGTTCCACAGGCCGGTCATTTCCTCCAGGGTCAGGTCCGACACGCTGACGCCCCGGTCCCGGGCCCCCTGCTCCACCGCCCCATAGCGGCGGATGAACTTTTCACAGGCGGCGTTCAGGGCGTCCTCCGGGTCCACCCCGGCAAAGCGGGCGGCCTTCACGGCGGCAAACAGCACGTCCCCCAGCTCCTCGGCCACGTTGGCGCCGTCCTGCACCGCCTGGTGCAGCTCGCCCACCTCCTCGTCCAGCTTGGACAGGGCCCCCTGGATATCCGGCCAGTCGAAGCCGTCGGCGGCCGCCTTATTCTGGAGCTTTTCCGCCCGCCACAGGGCAGGCAGGGACCGGGCCACGCTGTCCATGGCCTGGGTGGTGGTGCGCTGGTGCTTCTCCCGGCGCTTGATGGCGTCCCAGCTGACAAGGACCGACTCCGCGTCCTTTTCCGGCTCCGCGCCGCCGAACACATGGGGGTGGCGGAAGATCAGCTTCTTCACCACGCCGTCCACCACGTCCTCCATGGTGAACCGGCCCCGCTGGCGCTCGATGTCCGCGTGGAACACCACCTGCATCAGCACGTCCCCCAGCTCCTCCCGCAGCAGGTCCGCGTCGTCCCGGTCGATGCCCTCGGCGGCCTCATAGGCCTCCTCCAGCAGTCCTCGGCGGATGGATTGGTGGGTCTGCACCTGGTCCCAGGGGCAGCCCTCCGGCGAGCGGAGCACCCGGATGATCTCCAGCAGGTCGTCGTAGTCGTATCGCGCTTTCTCCTTAAAATGTACCATATTCCCGCTCCTATTGCAAGCCCTCTTATCGGCAAAATAGCCTGATGAGGCTGTTTTTCGTGAAAAATGTACGGAATTTTCGTCTATTTCAGCCGCAGCCAGCGGACAAGACGCTCCCCGCCGGGCAGGGCCATGGCCTCCTCCCGGCCCACGGCCCCCAGCAGCAGCGCCGCCCCGGCGTAGATCACCGCCGCCAGGGCCACCGCCAGCAGGGTGGCCAGCCCCCCGGGCAGAAGGGCCGCCAGCAGCCGGTGGAGCCACCATGCCGCCGCGCCCATCCCCAGGGCCGCCAGCCCCGGCCGAGAGAACACCCGGAAATAATCGGGTCTTTCCGGCACATACCGGGCGATGGCCCCCAGGTTCAGCACCGTGATCAGGGCATAGCAGCACAGGGTGCTTACCGGCAGTCCCCGGATGCCGTAATCGGGGTTGGAGATCATCAGATAGTTCAGGGCGATTTTCAGACCGCCTCCGGCCAGCAGGGTCCAGAGGGGGACTTTTTCCCGGCCATAGGCCTGCAAAATCCCGTTGGACAGGGCCATCAGGCACACAAAAATGCTGCCGATGCCCAGAATTTCCAGGTGATACGCCGCGGCCTCCAGGGTGGCCGCCCCCTTGGTGGGGTATAGCAGCTCCAGAATGGGCCGGGCCAGAACGCTGAGTCCCACCCCCGCCGGCAGGGCCAGCAGGGCCGTCAGCCGGAAGGCGGCGGCGGTGTGCCGCCCGGCGGCGGACCGGTCCCCCCGGGCCAGAGCCGCCCCGATGGCGGGGATCAGGCTGATGGTCAGCGGATAGATAAACGCCGCCGGAAGGGCAAACAGATTCCCGGCATAGCTGTAGGTCCCGTAGAGGCCGGCGGCCTCCGGCTCCGTCAGGCCCCAGGAGGTCTGCAGGATGCCCATGGTGATGGACTGGTCCAGCAGATTGATCACTGACAGGCTCACGGAGCCCACGGTGATGGGCACCCCGATGGCCAGCAATTGGCGCAGAATATCCCGGCTCTGTCCCGGGTCGTCCCGGCCCTTGTCCCGGGACAGATGGGTCGCTGTCCACACGGTCAGGGCCAGCAAGGACAGAATCACCCCCGCCGTGACCCCGGCGATGGCACCGGCGGCGGCTATGTGGGAGGGGTACCCCTGCCGCAGCAGCCACCAGGCAAGACCCAGGCCCACCACCAGCTTGCTGGCGGATTCGATGACCTCGCTGGCGGCGGTGGGCCGCATATCGCCCATGCCCTGGGTATAGCCCCGGATCACCGACACCAGACACACGCACAGCACCGCCGGAGACAGCACCCGGATGGCGTCCTCCGCCCGGGTGTTGTGCATCCACCCGGCCAGGTCCCCGGCCAGGAAGAACATCAGACCGCTGCTGAGAAGCCCCAGCAGCAGAAACAGCCGGAAGGCCACGGAGACGATGCGCCGCCGCCGGTTTACCCAGCCCAGGGCCTCCGCCTGGGACACCAGCCGGGAAAGGGCCAGAGGAAGCCCGGCGGTGGACACCATCAGCAGCAGGTTATAGATGTTATAGGCGGCGTAGAAATAGTTCATGCCCTGCTCGTCCAGCAGGTTCCCCAGAGGGATCTTGTACAGGGCGCCGATGGCCTTGGTGACAAGCATGGTGACCGTCAGCAGGGCGGCGCCCCCTAAAAATGACTGCTTCCCCCTGGTCATGGACCCTCCTCATTTCACTTCTTCATATTTTCATGGAACGCCCGGAAGGCCGACAGGTTCTCGGCGATCTTTTCGGGCCGCTGGATATACTCCGTGGGGTATTTGGCGTGGAACACCCGCTCGATGCGGCCCCGGACCGGGTCCACCATCTTGGTGGAGCCGCCTGCCCCCAGGGAGAGGATGCTGTGCAGCTCCTCCATGATGTAAATATTATACAGCCCCTGGGCTCCGGATATGCACCAGCCCACGTTTTCAAAGCTGCCGGACATATACTTCTGGCGATAGAGATAGTACGGAGAGAATCCGGCGGCGCGGAGGGTGGGGTCGGCATAGTCCAGCATCCGGGCCACGTCCTCCGCCGTGGGGATGGGCAGACCCTCCAGCAGGATGCGGCTGCCCTTTTTCAGGCTCAGGGTATGGACGGTGATGTTGTCGGCCCCGAAGGTCAGGCACTTGTCCAGGGTCCGGCGGAAGCCCTCCGGCGTGTCGGCAGGCAACCCGGCGATCAGGTCCATGTTCACATGGGGAAAGCCCATGGAAGCGGCCAGGGCCATGGTGTCCTCAATGTCCCGGGCGGTGTGGCGGCGGCCGATGGCCCGGAGCACTTCGTCCTCCAGGGACTGGGGATTGACGCTGATGCGGTCGGCCCCGTGGTCCAGCAGCACCTGGAGCTTTTCCCGGGTGATGGTGTCGGGCCGTCCGGCCTCGATGCAATATTCCACGCAGCCGGACAGGTCAAAGCTGCGGTTCAGGTGGGTCAGCAGCCGGTCCATCTGCCGGGCGGACAGGGTGGTGGGGGTGCCGCCGCCCATATAGAAGGACTTGATGCGCAGGCCCATCTCCCGGACCATTTGGGCGGCGTCGGTGATCTCCCGGCACAGCACCTCTAAATACGGCTCCATCAGCCCCAGGGACTTTTCCACCGACTGGGACACGAAGCTGCAGTAGGCGCAACGGGTGGGGCAGAAGGGGATGCCGATATACAGGGAGATGTCCTCCGGGCGCAGGTCCGCCTTGGCCCGCAGGCCCTCCTGGGCGGTCTCCACCGCCAGACGGCGGCGGGAGGGGGAGACATAGTAGGTGTCTCCCAGAATGCGGCTGACCTGGGCGGGAGTCTTTCCCTGCTCCAGCAGCCGGGCCGCCAGCTTGCCGGGGCGGATGCCCGTCAGCGCGCCCCAGGCCGGGGTGACGCCGGTGATGCTTCGGGCGGCCTTGAAGAAGCTGAGCTTCACGGCCTTCTGCCGCAGGCGCTCCCGCTCATACTCGTCCGTCACGTCCCGCAGCAGGGCCCGGGAGGTCCCCCGGCCCAGCCTGCCGCCGTGGGCAATCTCGGTGACGGCGGTGGCGTATACCGGACCCTGGTGCAGGTCCACCCGGGCCCAGTTGTCCTCCCCCGGCTCCGGCTCCTGATACACGGGCCGCTCCTCCGGGAAAAAGGCCAGCAGACTCTGCTCCACCGCATAGCGGTCGCCATGACCGCGAAAAACCAGTTTCATAGCCCCGCCCCTTACTTCATGCCCTGGCGGACATAGGGATTCACCCGGCGCTCATAGTCCAGGGTGGTGGGCTGGTCGTGGCCGGGGTAGACCCGGTAGGACCCGGGCAGATTCCCCAGGCGGCCCAGGGACTGCAGCATCTCCCGATAGTCGCCGCCGGCGAAGTCCGTCCGGCCGCAGGAGCAGCGGAACAGGGTGTCACCGGAGAAGATCACATCCTCCACCACCAGGCACACGGAGCCCTTGGAGTGGCCCGGGGTCTCCAGCACGGTGACAGTCAGGCTCCCCAGGGTCAGGGTGTCGCCGTCGTGATAGTAGCGCTGGTTGTGCTCCGGCAGGCGGGAGAACACCAGCTCCATGTCGCCCCGGCGGCCGTCCACCACGTCCTTTTCGTTGATGTACACCGGCAGGTCCGGGTACTGCTCCAGAATGGGGCGCACGGCGGTGGTGTGGTCAAAGTGGCCGTGGGTCAGCAGGATATACTGCAATTGGCAGCCGGACCTGGCCACCATGTCCAGCACCCGGGGGGCCTCGTCGCCGGGGTCGATCAGGGCGCAGACCCCTGCCGTCTCGTCGCTCAGCAGGTAGCAGTTGGTCATAATGGGGCCCACCATAATGGAATCAATTTTCATGGGTTCAACCTCCTGTTCAGGATAAAAGCGGGCGGACAGCGGCGTCCGCCCGGAAGAATGTGGAATACGTTACGCGTTGAGCTGGTCCGTGTCCACCACCAGGGTCAGAGGTCCGTCGTTGACGGATTCCACCAGCATCTCGGCGCCGAACTCGCCGGTTTCGGTGTGGATGCCCTTTTCCCGGCACAGGGACACGAACTTTTCATACAGGGGGATGGCTACCTCCGGCCGGGCGGCGGCCAGAAAGTCCGGGCGGCGGCCCTTGCGGCAGTTGCCGTACAGGGTGAACTGGGATATCACCAGGATTTCACCGTTGACGGTTTCCAGGCCCCGGTTCATCTTGCCGTCCTCATCCTCGAAGATCCGCAGTCCCGTCAGTTTGTCCGCCAGCTTCACGGCCTGGGCCTCGGTGTCGTCATGGGTGATGCCCAGCAGGATCAGAAAGCCAGGGCCGATCTGGCCGATGGTTTTGCCGTCGACGGAAACGGAGGCGCTTTTCACGCGGGTCAGCACTGCTCTCATAGTAATATAGTCTCCTTTTCGGTTAATATATTGTGTTTTTTCTCAGCCCGCCGGGCGGGTGACCCGCATGACGCCGGAAATCTGCTCGATGCGGCGCATGACGGTTTTCAGCTGCTGGCTGCTGGACACGTCGGTATCCAGGGTGATCAGGGCGAAGCCGTCTGGGGTGGAGCGGGCGTTCATGGAGGCCACATGGGTCTTGGTGGAGGAGAGCACCGTGGAGATATCCACGATGAGGTTGATGCGGTCCTTGGCCACCACCTGGAGGGTGGTGCGGAAGGTGCCCTCCACGTCCTCGGCCCAGGACACCTTGATCCAGCGGCCCTCCTCATCGGGACGGCGGCGGGTCGGGTCGGCGTTGGGACAGTCCCTCCGGTGGACGGACACCCCGTAGCCCTTGGTGATGAAGCCCACGATGTCGTCCCCGGGGACGGGGGTGCAGCACTTGGAGAACTTCACCAGGCAGTTGCTGAGGCCCTCCACAATGATGCCCTTTTCGCTGTGGGTGCGCTTGGGCACGGCGGGGCGGGTGGCATCGGGGTGGCCCTCCACGGGCACCTCCGCCTGGCGCTCCTCCTGGTGCTGGTGGAGAATGCGCTGGATATCCTCCCGGATGCGGCCGATGACCTTCAGGCTGCTGATGCCCCCGTAGCCGATGGCGGCGTACAGGTCGTCCAGGCTCTTATAGGTGAGCTTTTTCAGGATGCCGGGGAGGTTTTCGTCGTTGGTAAGCTCCTTCAAGGACACGCCGCAGCGCTTGAGCTCCGACTCGAAGGAGGCCCGGCCTGTGACCACGTTTTCGTCCCGGCGCTCCCGCTTGAGCCACTGGCGGATCTTGGACCGGGCGTTGCTGGACCGGGCGATCTTCACCCAGTCCCGGCTGGGACCGTGGGCCGACTGGGAGGTGACCACCTCCACGATGTCGCCGTTTTTCAGGCGGCAGTCGAAGGGCACGATGCGGCCGTTGACCTTGGCGGCCACCATGTGGTTGCCCACGGCGGAGTGGATGTTATAGGCAAAGTCGATGGGGGTGGCCCCGGCAGGCAGGTTGATCACGTCCCCCCGGGGGGTGAACACAAACACCTCGTCGGCGAACATGTCCACCTTCAGGGAGTGGATGAACTCCTCGGCGTCAGCCCCCTCCTGATTTTCCAGCAGGCGCCGGACCCACTCATACCGGCCCTCGTCGCCGCCGCCCTGGCCGTTCTGCTTATACTTCCAATGGGCGGCGATGCCGTATTCGGCCACCTCGTGCATCTCCTTGGTGCGGATCTGTACCTCGAAGGGGATGCCGTTCTGGCCCATGACGGTGGTGTGGAGGCTCTGGTACATGTTGGGCTTGGGGGTGCCGATATAGTCCTTGAACCGGCCCAGCACAGGCTTGTACAGGTCGTGGATGATGCCCAGAACGTAATAGCAGTCGGACACCGTGTCCACGATGACCCGGAAGGCGAACAGGTCATACACGTCGTCCAGGGACTTGTTCTGGGTGTACATCTTGCGATAGATGGAGTAGGGGTGCTTCATGCGGCCATAGACATAGCCGTCGATATGGGCCTCCTCCAGGCGCTGGGTGATCTGGTCGTGGATGGAGGACATGAAGCCGTCGTACTCGGCGGCCTTCTCGTCCAGGGCGTCCACGATCTCCCGGTAGCTGATGGGGTCCAGGTATTTCAGGGACAGGTCCTCCAGCTCCCACTTCATCTTCTGCATGCCCAGGCGGTGGGCGATGGGGGCGTAGATCTCCAGGGTCTCGAAGGACTTCTGCTTCTGCTTCTCCGGGGTCTGGTACTCCATGGTGCGCATGTTGTGGAGCCGGTCGGCGATCTTGATGAGGATCACCCGGATGTCCTTGGACATGGCCAGCAGCATTTTCCGGAGGTTTTCCATCTGCTCCTGGGCCTTGGAGGTATAGTGGACCCGGGTCAGCTTGCTGACCCCCTCCACCAGGTCCGCCACCGTAGGGGAGAACTGCTTGGCGATGTCCTCGTGGGTGGCGGAGGTGTCCTCAATGGTGTCGTGGAGCAGGGCGGCCTCGATGGACTCGGAGTCCAGGTGCAGCTCCTCGGCCACGATCTGGGCCACGGCCAGGGGGTGGGTCACAAAGGGTGAGCCGTCCTTGCGCAGCTGGCCCTGGTGGGCGGCGGCGGCAAATTCATAGGCGGCCCGGATCTTGTCGAAGCTGGCGGTGGGGTTATAGGCCCGCACCGTGTCCTCCAGGCGTTGGTATCGTTCATCCACTGTCATCAGCGTGCCCCTCCTTTCGATGCGTCCAGCGCCTGATGCAGGCGCAGCAGATATTCCGAACGGTCCAGGGCTACCTTCTTGCCCTGGCTGGTGAGATGCAGGCTTATGCTGTCGCCCAGGCGGCGGCACTGCAGCAGGCCCCGTTCCCGGAACACCTCCAGGCACAGCGCCGTCCGCAAAAAGGGCTCCGCCCCCTGCAGCGCCCCGGACAGCCGCCGCAGCAGCGGCAGATAGTCCGTTTCCAGTCCGTCGGGGGGCACCGCGTGCTGCAGGGCCCGCCACAGGCTCACGCACTGGTCCCGGGAGGGCAGCAGGCGCACGGCGTCCCGGGGGCGCAGCTCGTCCCCCCGCAGGCAGCGGTCCACCAGCTCCAGAGACTCCTCCTCCCGGGTGCTGCCGGTGAGGGAGGGGCGGATATCCACCATCTGCATCTGGACGGTGCGGCTGCTGCGGAACTCGTTGATCTGAAGATAGAAGGCGGCGTCCACCCGGTCGCCGGGAACCACGCCGCAGGTCTGGGCCACGGCGGAGAAGAAGATGCCGTCAAACTGGGCGCTGCCCTTGGTCAGGCGCAGCTTCAGGTGCCGGTTCTGGCCCACATTCTGAAGCCGGTCCAACGTGGCGCCCCGCAGGCAAAACACCGGCCGGGCGTTGCCCGCCCCATAGGGCTCCAGGGCGTCCAGGGCCTCCACCTCCGCCAGGTTCACCCGGCCCGCCTGGCCGATGGGCACGTCCACCTGCAGGCAGGACACCGGGGCCTTGCCGCCCCGGAACCGGCTGGCGTATTGGTTCATCCGCTGCCGGAAGGCGGGGATGTTCTTTTCTTCAATGGTAAAGCCCGCCGCCAGCTCATGGCCGCCGAAGCCCAGCAGCAGGTCGGAGCAGGCCTCCAGCGCGGCGAACAGGTTGAACCCGCCCCAGCTGCGGCAGGAGCCCTTGCCGGTGCCGCCGGACAGGTGGATCATAAAGCTGGGACAGGCGTATTTTTCCGAAAGGCGGGAGGCCACGATGCCCACCACCCCCTGGTGCCAGGTGTCGGAGGCCAGTACCAGGGCGCTGCGCTCCTGGGGCGGGGTCTCCTCGATCTGTTCCACGGCCTGGGAGTAGATCTCCTGCTCCACGGCCTGGCGCTCCCGGTTCAGGGCGCACAGCTCCCGGGCCAGGTGCTCCGCCCGGTGGGGATCGGTGCACAGCAGCAGGTCCGCCGCCATGTCCGCCGCGCCCATGCGCCCGGCGGCGTTGATGCGGGGGGCCAGGACGAAGCCGATCTGCACGGAGGTGACGGTTTTGTCGGACAGGCCCGCCTCATGCAGCAGGGCGTGGAGGCCGATGAAGTCCGACCGGCTGATGGACGCCAGGCCCCGGGACACGATGGTGCGGTTTTCGCCGGACATCTGCATCACGTCGGCCACGGTGCCGATGGCGGCCAGGGTGCAGTAGCGGGACAGCAGGGCCTCCTCCCGGCTCTCACCCCCCAGGGCCAGCACCAGCTTCAGCGCCACGCCGCAGCCGGCCAGGTGCTTGAAGGGATAGCCGCAGTCGGGCCGGTGGGGGTCCACCACGGCGCAGGCCGGGGGCAGCTTCTCCTTGCACTCATGGTGGTCCGTCACCACCACGTCCATGCCCAGGGAGTTGGCGTAGGCCACCTCCTCCACGCCGGTGATGCCGCAGTCCACCGTTACCAGCAGGCGGACCCCCCGCCCATGCAGGGACAGGATGGCGTCCTTTCCCAGGCCGTAGCCATCCTCGATGCGGCGGGGGATATAGTGCACCACGTCGCCGCCCCGGGACAGGAGATAGTCCACCAGAATCACCGTGGCGGTGATGCCGTCCACATCATAGTCGCCGAAAACGGCGATTTTTTCCCCGTCGGCCAGGGCGCGGCTCACCCGCTGGGCGGCCTTGTCCATGTCCTTCATCAAAAAGGGGGAATAGGGCAGGTCCCGGTCCCGCTCTAAGAAAGCGGCGGCCTCCTCCGGGGTGGTGATCCCCCGGGAGGCCAGCACCGAGGACACCAGATAGGGGTACCCGGCCCCGGTGAGCCGGTCCACTGCCCCGGCGGGCAGCTCCGGTATGCTCCACTGCTGATATTTCATGACAGGACACCCCTTTCCCGGTACTGCAAATAATATTTTATTATAGCAAACACCGAATGACTTGACAAGGGGCGGACGTTGGATTTTCGGGGATTCGCGGGAAAATCAAACGCCCGCCCATCCCGCCGCCTGAAGGGTGTGCGGGGCGATCCTGCGTATAGCAGGACCCCCTATGCAGGGTGGCTTTTTCCTGCATAGGGGGTCTTTCAGCGTATCAAATCCGTTCTGGCTGCGCTCAGATCACGCCCAGGCCGGCGGCGACCTTGCCGATGAAGTCCTGCACGTTGGTGACCATGGTGGTGGCGGACAGGCTGCCGCGGTCCAGCAGCTTGTTCACCACGAACTCCGCCGCGTCCACGGCGTACAGATACACCGGGCGGATGGTGCCGTCGGGCATCACCCGGAAGGAGGGGGTCATGTTGCCGGTGGCGATGGTGTGCAGCATGGTGGCAAGGCAGATCACGGTGGTGGACTTGCGCACCAGCTCCCGCATGGCGGCGGCGCCCTCATAGGCGTTGCCGTACACCTCCGGCAGGGGACCGTCGTCCCGGATGGAGCCGGTCAGCACAAAGGGCACGTGGTTCTTCACGCAGCCGTAGATGATGCCGTTGTCGATGTGGTAATCCTCGATAAACTGAGGAATGGACCCGCTGCGGCGGACCTTGTTCAGCACGTCCAGGTGGTTATAGTGGCCGTTGGGCTGGGACTGCTGGGTGTAGATATCCTGGCCCAGTGCCGTGTGCAGCAGCGCACCCTCCAGGTCGTGGGTACCCAGGGCGTTGCCCGCCAGCAGGCCGTGGCAGTAGCCGTTGTCGATCAGGGCCTGCATAGCCTTCCGTGCGCCGTCGTCAAAGGCGAAGGCGGGGCCCATGACCCACACGATGTTGCCGTGGTCCTTCTCGTGGCGCAGCAGCTCCACCAGCCGGTCATAGTCCTTGGCATAGGAGGTCTCCCGGCTGCGGCCCTGGCGGAACACGAACTGGTCCTCCAGCGTCTCGCTGTCCTGGGTGAAGCCGCTGCAGTGCATATAAATGCCGTCCTGGCCGTGCTCGGTGCGGCCCAGGATCACCCGCTGGCCCTTTTTCAGGTTGCGGCTCTCCACCACGGACAGGTGTCCGTCATCCTCCAGCACCACGCAGCTGTCCATGCGGCTCTCCTCCGCCAGGGTCCAGCGTCCGTTGATCTTGAAATATTCGGGATACATGGACGTGCTGTGGAACTCCTCGGGAGCCACGCCGTCCTTTTCCACCGTCTCCCAGCGGGCGTCCGGCGCATTTTTCAGGGACGGCTGGTCAAAGTCGGGATGGTGATAGGCGGGAAATGCAAAAGCCATGGGGCGTCTCCTTTCTCAGTGCAGGGTGGCGTAGATCACGGCCTTGATGGTGTGCATCCGGTTCTCGGCCTCGTCAAACACCACGGACTGCTTGCTCTCGAACACCTGGTCGGTGACCTCCATCTCGGTAATGCCGAACTTCTTGGCGATGTCTGCGCCGATGGTGGTGCGGGTGTCGTGGAAGGAGGGCAGGCAGTGCATGAAGATAGCGCCGGGGGCGGTCATGGACATGACCTTCTCGTTGACCTGATAGGGGGTCAGCAGGCGGATGCGCTCGGACCACACGCTGTCCGGCTCACCCATGGAGACCCAGATATCGGTGTAGATCACGTCGGCGTCGGTTGCGCCCTGGGTCACATCCTCGGTGAGGGTCACGCTGCCGCCGGTCTCCCGGGCGATGTCCCGGGCCTTTTCCACCAGCCACTCCTCGGGGAACAGCTCCTTGGGAGCGCAGGCGGTGAAGTGCATACCCATCTTGGCGCAGGCCACCATCAGGGAGTTGCCCATGTTGTTGCGGGCATCGCCGAAATAGGTGAAGCGCACGCCCTTCAGCCGGCCCAGCTTCTCCTCGATGGTCAGCAGGTCCGCCAGCATCTGGGTGGGGTGGAACTGATCGGTGAGGCCGTTCCACACGGGCACGCCCGCATAGTCGGACAGCTCCTGCACCAGATCCTGGCTGAAGCCGCGATACTCGATGCCGTCATACATCCGGCCCAGCACCCGGGCGGTGTCGGCGATGGACTCCTTCTTGCCCATCTGGCTGCTGCCGGGCTCCAGATACGTCACGCCCATGCCCAGGTCCATACCGGCCACCTCGAAGGAGCACCGGGTCCGGGTGGAGGTCTTTTCAAACAGCAGCACGATGTTCTTCCCCTCCAGCCAGCGGTGGGGCACACCGGCGCGCTTCATATCCTTGAAATTTTTGGACAGGTCCAGCAGATAACGGATCTCCGCCGGGGTATAGTCCAGCAGCTTCAGAAAGCTTCTTCCTCTGATATTCACAGCCATGATGATGTTCTCCCTTTCTATTGATAAATATTGATGGATATTCTCTCAGATCTCGTCCCGCCACAGGGGCATGCTCATGCACCGGGGGCCGCCCCGGCCCCGGGACAGCTCGGCGCTGGGCATTTTCAGCACCCGGATGCCGCTGTCCTCCAGGATCTGGTTGGTGACATAGTTCCGGTCGTACACCACCACCACGCCGGGGGCGATGCACAGGGTGTTGGACCCGTCGTTCCACTGCTCCCGCTCGGCGGTGATCTGGCTGCTGCCGCCGCAGCGGATCAGCTGCACGCGGTCCAGGCCCAGATAGCCCGCCAGCACCTGCTCCAGGGGGCCGCTGACCTCCCGGGTGGTGAGCTTGCCCTGTCCCCGGCCCGTCAGCTCGAAGATCCGCAGGGTGCCCAGGATCCCCGGATGCACCGTGAATTTGTCCACGTCCACCTGGGTGAACACGGTATCCAGATGCATGAACGCCCGGGTGCTGGGGATTTCAAAAGCCAGCACCGTGTCGATCTCGGAGCTCTCGTCGGCGAAGATGGCCGATGCCAGCTGCTCGATGGCCTCCGGCTGGGTCCGCTGGGAGATACCCACTCCCAGCACCCGGCGGCTCAGGTTCAGGATGTCCCCGCCCTCGATCCAGAAATACTGGTCCGGCGTATAGTACAGAGGCACCTGCCCGGCGTAGTCCGGATGATGCCGCAGCACATAGTCGCCGTACAGGGTCTCCCGGTTGCGGGTGTCCGTGAACATATGGTTCAGGCTCACGCCCCGGCCGATGCAGGCGAAGGGGTCCCGGGTGAAATACAGGTTGGGGATCGGCGGCATCAGGAACCGGGCTCCGGTGTGCACCAGGCTGGACAGCCTCCCCTGCTCGTTGGGGAACACATCCTGATACGACACGCCCTCCATGGTTTTCAGCACCAGCTCCAGGGGGTCCTGGATATCCAGCAGATACCGCTTCAGGTCGCCCCGGTATCCCATGGCGGTGCTGCCGGCCCGGCGGATGGTCTCCTCCACAAACCGGCGGCGCAGCTCCTCGTCTTCTGCCAGCACCTGGGCCGTCAGGTCCTCCAGATAGACCACCTCCGCCCCGTTGTCCCGCAGGATCTGGGCAAAGCAGTCGTGCTCCCGCTGAGCGCCGTACAGATAGGGAATATCGTCAAACAGCAGCTGGCCCATGGTATTGGGGCTCAGATGCTCCAGCTCCCGGCCCGGCCGCTGCAGAAGCACCCGCTTCAAAGGGCCGATCTCGCTTTTAACGCAAATGGGCATGGAATTTCCTCCTCTCCAGTTCCCCCCTATTTTACCAGATTCCCAGCCCGATTTCTCACCCTGACGCGGCCCGATTTTTGTATTTTAACCGATGTTTTGTCCCGGTACTTTGACACTTTATTGTAATAATACTCGCTTCCCACCGGGTTACTCTGTAAATTCATGCGTTTTTTGCCCGGCCGTTCAGGTAAAATAGGCCGTTTTTGTACAAGATTTTCTGCGTAAAATGTCCCACCCCCCTTGGCAGCGCCGCCCGTATGTGGTAAAATAACCCCCATAAGGAGGGGATATTCATGAAACAGACCATCGCCCTGAAAACCCCCGGCCGGTCCGACCTGGACCAAAGCAGCCTGTTCTCTTTTGACCAATTCACCGCCGCCCGGCCCACGGCCCCGGTGATCCACCGGGACGCCCAGTTTCTCCTGGTCCGCAGCGGCAGCGGCGTTATCCGGCTCCAGGGCCGGGAGTATCCCCTGTCCGCCGGGAGCCTGGCGGCTATCCTGCCCTGGCAGATCAGCGAGATCATCCGGGTGGACGAGCCGTTGGCCTGCAGCGTCATCGCCTATCACTACGACACTGTGGCCCGGGCCGCCCATCTGTTCCGCGGCGAGGATGGCCAGCCCATGCCCATGGCCCGGCTGATGGAGACGGTGCCGGTGCTGGTGCTGTCCCCCCGGCAGCGGGCGGAGGCCGGACGCATCTCCGGCGACCTGTCCCGGGAGCTGGGTCTTGCGTCCCTTCAGGAGGAGGGACAGCTGTTTTCCAGTCTCAACGCCGTGAGTCTGCTGGTGCAGCTGACGGTGCTGTTCGCCCGGCAGGCCCTGGCGGCGGACCGCCCCTCGGGCGCCCAGGGGCCCGACCACCGGGAGCTGCTGCGGTATATGTACCTCCACTGCGGCCAGAAGCTGACGCTCCAGCAGCTGGCGGACGTGTTCGGGTGCAGCCGCTCCACCGTCAGCGCCCGGATCACCGCCATGACGGGGCTGTCCTTTTTCGACCTGCTCAACGAAATGCGCATCGGCAAAACCGCCGACTATCTGCTGTATACGGACCTGACCCTGAAGGAGCTGGCGGAGATTCTGGGCTATGTGGACGAGTCCCACATCTCCAAGGTGTTCGCCGCCCGGCTGGGCACCCGCATCGGCCAGTACCGGGCCACCTATCAGAAGGTACAGAACATCTGCCAGATTGAGGAGAGCCGCCTGGGGTACAGCCTGGTGCAGCACATCTACCGTCATTACCGGGAGGACCTCAGCGCCGCCGGGGTAGCCCGGGCCTTCGGCATTTCCGTCCAGCAGCTCAACCGCACCCTGCTGTGCCAGGTGGAGCTGAATTTTGAGGATTTCCTGGCCCTGATCCGGGTGAACCGGGCCTGTAAGCTGCTGACCACCACCCGCATGACGGTGCTGGACATCGCCCTGGAGGTGGGCTACCGCAACGCCAAAACCCTGAACCGGAATTTCCTGAAATACCGCCTCATGACCCCCAGCGCCTACCGCGCCGCCAACTTCGGCCCGCGGCAGGTCGATAACAAGGAGTAATTGCCGAAGCTTGTATTGCACTTTGTATAGGAGGAACTCATGGAAAACATCTCTATCATCCTGGGTGACATCACCCAATCCCGGGTAGACGCCATCGTCAACGCCGCCAACACCACCCTGCTGGGGGGCCTGGGGGTGGACGGGGCCATCCACCGGGCCGCCGGGCCCGGCCTGCTGGCCGAGTGCCGCACCCTGGGGGGCTGCGAAACCGGCCATGCCAAGCTCACCGGGGCCTATGACCTGCCCTGCCGCTATGTGATCCACACCCCCGGCCCCATCTGGCAGGGCGGCGATCACGGGGAGGCGGCCCTGCTGCGCAGCTGCTATCTCAGCTGCCTGGAGCTGGCCCTGGCCCACGGCTGCCGCACGGTGGATTTCCCTTCCATCAGCACCGGGGTATACGGCTATCCCCTGCCCCAGGTGGCCCATGTGGCCCTGAAGGCCATGACGGACTTCCTCCGGGACCACCCCGGCATGCGCCTGCGGATGATCTGCCACAACCCCGACGCCCTCCGGGCCTATCAGGTGGATTGGAACATGTTCTATCAGGACGTAAAGCCCCACCCCTGACCGCAAAGACACGAGACCGCCGAAATGTCCGCTTCCGTCATCGCGAGGAAGCCCATCGGGCCGACGCTGCAATCCGTATCCCCCGCTCCGGCCCGCTGAGGGCAGCGGGCCCCACGGCCTTGGCTCTCCCTCTGGGAGAGCTGTCACCGACGGTGACTGAGAGGGCCTGTAAGGGCTTCTGTTTTCTGCCCACCGTCGTGCCAGCCGACTGACAGGCTTTTTGACAAACTGACCCCGGCGCAGGACTGTGATCTGCGCCGGGGTCGTTATAATGGATAGAGCTTACAGGCTGTTCAGATAGTCCCGCACCTCCCGAACGCCAGTAAAGCAGAGGGGGCTCACATCGTCTCGGGGGTCGGCGGAGGCCAGGCACACCAGCAGGTCATCGGGATAGTCCGAGATGGAGAAGTACACCGGGGCATAGGAATCCGCCGGGTATTCATAAATCAGGTACGTTCCCTCGTCCAGCTTCATATAAAGCATGGTCTGGTCCAGCTTCCGATCCAGTTCCTCTATCTGTTCATTTCTGTCCAGCTCCGTGTCGATCAGCGACCGGATCATGGTGGTCAGGTGCTCATACTCGTCGCTGCCCTTTTCAAAAACGGACTTTTCCCGGCCGTTTTTGGCCAGAACGATCCGCTCCGGGTCCGCCAGCTCGCCCAGGGATAGCTCCTGATATGGGTGGTCCTGATAATCCTCGGGATTGGCCCACTCCACCTTCTGCCCGCACCCGGCCAGCAGCACGAAGCACAAGGCCAGAGGCAGGAGGATCTTTGCGATTTTCTTCATAGCTTTCTCCTCTCAAGCACTCACTGTTTATTCAGATAATCCAGCAGCTCCTGGGCCTCGGTTTCGGACCAGAACCCGTGCAGGGTCAGGCCATCTCCCTCCGCAGGGGAATACACGCCCACGATGCTGTTCTGCGTCTCAGGCATCTCAAAATACACCGGAGCATAGGAGTCCGCCGAATACTCGTAAATCAGCCACACGCCCTTATCCAGCTCCGGCATGGTTTTCAGGCCGTCCAGCTTCCGGCCCAGATCCTTTACCTGTTCATTTTCATCCAGCTGCGCTTCTATCAGCTGGCCCAGGGTGGATACGATTTTTTCATACGTCTCCGTGCCCTTGTCAAAGGTATTCTTTTCCCGGCCATCCCGGGTCATCACGATCCGCTCCGGGGCGGCCACCTCACCGGCGTAAACATCCTGGGCGGGATGGTCCTTATAGTCCTCCCAACCGGCCAGCTCCACCTTTTTTCCGCACCCGGCCAGCAGCACGAAGCACAAGGCCAGAGGCAGAAGAACCTTCAGCAATTTCATGTCGTCGCTTCCTTCCTTCCAATTCGAATGCGTTTGTTTGCACTGACAATGGGGATTATACCATATAAATCATGAAATGTAAATATAGAAGTTTGATTTTCGTTTTTTTTCGCGCTTTCGACTGTTTTGTAAAACTCGTCAGCATGGTGTCGAATAACGTCCTTTTGTTTTCTTCCATTTTCCGGTTGCGCCCGGGCGGCGGAGGGTGTATAATACGAATCGTTCAAAATTGAACCTTTCAAAATCGGAGGAATTGCCATGACCAACGCCTATCAGGTATACACCGCCGCCCGGCAGCTGCTGGAGGGCTACACCGCCGCCATGCAGCCCCTGTGCCGCCGGGAGGGTCTGGCCCCCAACGGGGTGGACATTCTGCTGTTTCTGGCCAACAACCCGGGCCTGGACACCGCCCGGGACGTGTGCACCTATCGGGGACTGAAGCCGGGCATCGTCTCCTTCCATGTGGAGAAGCTGGTGCAGGAGGAGTATCTGCTGCGGCGGCCCGCCCCCGGGGACCGGCGCAAATGCCGCCTGGTGTGCACCGAGAAGGCCGGGCCTGTGGTGCAGCAGGGCCGTGAGCTGCAGGAGACGTTTTTCCGCCGCCTGGCCCGGGGCCTGGAGCCGGAGGACCTGGCGGCCTTCCGCCGCTGCCTGGAGGGCTTCCGCCGGAATCTATCCCAAATGACACAGGAGGACGCGCAATGACGCAGGACAAGGAATTTCTGGGCACGGAGCCGGTGGGACGGCTCCTGTGGAGGCTGGCGGTGCCCACGGTGATCGCCCAGCTGGTGAATATGCTGTATAACATCGTGGACCGCATCTACATCGGCCATATCCCCGGCGACGGCAGCCTGGCCCTGACCGGCGTGGGGGTGTGCCTGCCCATCATCATGATTATCTCCGCCTTTTCGGCCTTTGTGTCCTCCGGCGGCGCGCCCCGGGCCTCCATCGCCATGGGCCGGGGGGACTATGACCAGGCCCAGCGGATTCTGGGCGGGTGCTTCACTTTACAGGTGGCCATTTCCCTGGTATTGACGGCGGTGCTGCTGATCTGGAACCGTCCTTTGCTGCTGGCCTTCGGCGCCAGCGGGAACACCATCGGGTATGCCGTCCAGTATATGCAGATTTATGCCCTGGGCACCCTGTTTGTGGAGCTGACCCTGGGCCTGAACGCCTTCATCACCGCCCAGGGCTTCGCCCAGGTGGGCATGAAAACCGTCCTCATCGGCGCGGTGTGCAACATCCTGCTGGACCCCCTGTTCATCTTCGCCCTGGACATGGGCGTCCGGGGCGCGGCCCTGGCCACGGTGCTGTCCCAGGCGGTATCCTGCGTATGGGTGGTGACCTTCCTGCGGGGGAAGCAGACCCTGCTGCGGCTGGAAAAGGCGTCCCTGCCCATCCGGCCCCGGCTGATTCTGCCCTGCGTGGCCCTGGGCACCGCCACCTTCATCATGCAGGCCAGCGAAAGCGTCATCTCCGTGTGCTTCAACGCCTCCCTGCTGAAATACGGCGGCGACCTGGCCGTGGGGGCCATGACCATCCTCTCCAGCGTCATGCAGTTTGCCATGCTGCCCCTGCAGGGCATCGCCCAGGGGGCCCAGCCCATCTCCAGCTATAACTTCGGCGCCGGCAACGCCCAGCGGGTGCGCCAGACCTTCCGTCTGCTGCTGAAGGTCTGCCTGGGCTACGCCCTGGTGCTGTGGGCCTGCATCCAGCTGTTCCCCGGGGCCTTCGCCCGGATTTTCACGCCGGAGCCGGAGCTGGTGGCCTTCACCGCCGGGATGCTGCGGATCTACTGCGGGGCCCTGTTCCTGATGGGCATCCAGATCGCCTGCCAGATGACCTTCGTGTCCATCGGCAACGCCCCCTGCTCCATCGTGGTGGCGGTGCTGCGGAAGTTCGTGCTGCTGCTGCCGCTGATCTATCTGCTGCCCCACCTGCTGGCGGACCAGACCCGGGCCGTGTTCCTGGCGGAGCCCGTGGCCGATACCATCGCCGTCACCGGCACGGTGCTCCTGTTCAGCTTCCAGTTCCGCAAGGCCCTGCGGAAGCTGGAAAGCGACAACAAATCGTAATATCCAACAAGAAAATTGCAAATTGTATAACAAAAAGCATCCCCGGCAGCAGCCGGGGATGCCGCGCTTATAGGTCAGATTTTGATCAGCTCATACTCCCGGCTGCCCATGCCCAGCTTTTCGGCGTGCTCCAGGCAGCTCATCCAGTCCGTCTCCGGATGGAGATGGTGGAAGTGGTCATGGCCGCAGTCCCCGGCGGCAGCGGCCCCCGGCAGGGGCGGCTGGGCGTTTACCGCGTCCGCGCAGGCCATGTCCAGGGCCACCGGATCGAAGGAGGCAAACATGCCCACATTGGGGATGATGGCCGCGTCGTTCTCCGGATGACAGTCGCAGTTGGGAGACACGTCGATGACCAGGCTGATGTGGAAGCAGGGCCGCCCGTCCACCACCGCCTGGGCATATTCGGCGATCTTCCGGTTCAGATTGGTGACCGTCTCGTCCCAGTTCACCCGGATGGCGTCCCGGGGACAGACGGCGATGCACCGGCCGCAGCCCACGCACCTGCTGTGGTCGATGGTGGCCTTGCGGTCCGTAACGGTGACGCCGCTGTGGGCGCAGATCCGGGTGCAGGCGCCGCAGCCCACGCAGTGCTCCTGGGCCACATGGGGCTTCCCGGCGTTGTGCTGCTCCATCTTACCGGCCCGGCTGCCGCAGCCCATGCCGATGTTCTTCAGCGCGCCGCCGAAGCCCGCCTCCTCGTGGCCCTTGAAATGGGTCAGGGAGATGAACACGTCCGCATCCATCACCGCCCGGCCGATCTTGGCCTTCTGCACATATTCGCCGCCGCGCACCGGCACCTCCACCTCGTCGTTGCCCTTGAGGCCGTCGGCGATGATGATCTGGCAGCCGGTGGACAGGGGGGAGAACCCGTTGAGCATGGCGGCGTCCATGTGGTCCAGGGCGTTTTTCCGCCCACCTACATACAGGGTGTTGCAGTCGGTCAGGAAGGGCTTGCCGCCCCGCTCCTTCACAAAGTCTGCCACGGCCTTGGCCCAGTTGGGCCGCAGGAAAGCCAGGTTGCCGGGCTCGCCGAAGTGCAGCTTGATGGCCGCGAACTTGTCCTCAAAGTCGATCTCGCCCATACCGGCGGTTTTCATCAGCCGGGTCAGCTTCTGGGGCAGATTTTCCCGATAGTCGGCCCGCAGGTCGGCCCAATAAACTTTCGATGCCACTTGGAGATCCTCCTTGAATCTGAGATGGTCATAGTGTATCATATTCCCACGGAATTTGTCACGCTTTTTTGAAGGGAGGCGGCATGTATGCGCCTGCTGACTCATATCGTATCCCCGGAGCAGGAGGGCTGGCCCCTGCGGCGGCTTCTGCGGCAGGAGCTGCGCATTTCCGGCAGCTTCCTGTCCCGGCTGAAATGGCGGCCCGGGGCCATCCTGGTCAACGGACGGCCTGCCACCGTGGCGGCGGTGCTCCATGCCGGGGACGCCGTCACCGCCGACGTGTCGGACCTGCCCGGGGACAATCCCCATATCCGGCCGGTGGCCTGGCCCCTGGACATCCTGTGGGAGGATGAGGACCTGCTGGTGCTGAACAAGCCTGCGGGCATCGCCATCCACCCGGCGGCCCTGACGGAGGAGACCGTCACCGTGGCCGGGGCCGTGTGCCACTATCTGGGCCAGGGGAGCTTCCACTGCGTCAACCGCCTGGACCGGGGCACCACCGGGGTCATGGTGGTGGCCAAAACCGGGTATGGCCACCGGCTGTGCATGGAGCAGCTCCACTCCGGAGACTTCCGCCGGACCTATCTGGCGGTGTGCAGCGGCGTGCCCAGCCCGGCGGCGGGGTCCATCGACCTGCCCATCGGCCGGGAGCCGGACTCCCTGCTGCGGCGGCGGGTGGACCCGGCGGGTCTGGCGGCCCACACGGACTATGAGACCCTGTGGCAGGGGCCGGACCGGGCCCTGCTGCGGCTGACCCCCGGCACCGGCCGCACCCACCAGCTGCGGCTGCACCTGTCGGCTATCGGCCACCCCCTGCTGGGGGACTGGCTCTACGGCACCGAGGACCGAACCCTGATCCCCCGTCCGGCCCTGCACTCCCACCGGCTGGAGCTGACCCACCCCGTCACCCGCCGCCGCCTGACGGTCACGGCCCCTCTGCCGGAGGATATGGCCCGGCTCCTGCCGGAAGATATGAACAAATCTTGAAAAATGCAAAAAAAGAGTGGAAATTTTGACAGTGTATAGTATAATAGCTTATACACTGTCAAAACGCCGCGCCCCGGCGCGGGATCTATTTTTGGAAGCGGGAGGAACATATGCGGAACATCTGGCGCATCATCAGAGCGGACGCCCGTTCGCTGTTTACGCATTTCTTTGCCCTGGCGGTGGCCCTGGCCATCGCGGTGCTGCCCAGCCTGTATGCCTGGCTGAACATCTACTCCAACTGGGACCCCTACGGCAGCACCGGCAACATCAGCATCGCCGTGGCGTCCCTGGATAAGGGCTGGACGGAGGAGGACGGCACCCAGGTCAACAAGGGCCGGGAGGTGGTGGAGGACCTGCGCACCAGCACCAGCATCAACTGGGTGGCGGTGGACACCAAGGAGGAGGCCGAGCGCGGCGTCTATGCCGGGGATTACTACGCCGCCGTGGTCATTGACGAGGACTTCTCCTATAACATGTACCACATGCTGACGGAGTGGACCGACAAGCCCACCATTACTTATTACGAGAACTACAAAAAGAACGCCGTGGCCACCAAGATCACCGACACGGCGGTGTCGTCCCTGAAAACCACCATCAGCAAGAGCTATCTGGACGTGGTGGTGGACGCCATCTTCCGGGGGGCCAACGACCTGTCCCAGCAGCTGAGTCAGGAAGACCCGGTGGGCTCCGTCCAGGGCCTGCTGGGCCAGACCCGCAGCCTGCTGCGCTCCTGTGCCAAAACCATCGACGCCTTCCAGGCCGCCGGTGAGGACAACAGCGGCTATCGCCAGGACCTGTCGGACCTGATCTCCAACATCAACCAGAACCGGCCCGACGGCCAGCAGATTCTCGACACCGTGGCCCAGCTGAACCGGAAGGTCCACGAGGCCCTGGACAAGGCCCAGACCGCCCTGGACAAGGCCTTTGACGCGGCGGAGAAGTTCCTCAACGGCATCGACGTGGACGCCCAGCTGCCGGAGATTCAGGAGAACCTCCGGGATGCCGCCCAGACCATGGGCGACATGGGCGACAAGCTCATGGAGTGGGCCAAGTCCGTGGCGGTGGAGGCCGGGCCCGTGGGGGCCGAAGCCGCCGCTGCCGCCCAGCGCCTGGCCGACGGCTGCTATCAGCTGCGGGACCGGCTGAACACCCTGGCCGACGGGCTGAAGGAGAATTCCGCCGTGCTGCAGGATACCATTGCCCTGGCGGCCCAGCTGGAAAAGCTGGCGGATACCCTGCTGACCCCGGTGTTTGACGACGTGGTCAACGACGTGAAGAACGTGCTGGATAAATCCGAGGACCTGCTTCAGGGCTTCCACGGCACCGCGGCGGACACCCGGGACCTGCTGGCGGCGGCCTCCGCTGCGGCAGGGACCTTAGACGGGCTCATGTCCCAGGGGCGCACCGCCATGGGCCAGGCCATCGACAAGCTGGGCTCCCTGCTGGGCGGCCTGGAGGACAGCGACAGCCCCGATTATCTGGATACCCTCCTGGACATTCTGGGGGGCAACCCCGAGGATTACGGCACCTATTTCTCCCAGATGGTGCAGACCTCCGTGGAGCCGGTGTACCCCATTGATAACTACGGCAGCGCCATGGCCCCCTTCTATTCCGTGCTGGCCATCTGGGTGGGCGGCGTGATTCTGGTGGCCATCCTCAAGCCCCACGCCCGGCGGGAGGGTCTGGTGGCTCCCAAGCCCTATCAGCTGTTTTTCGGCCGGTATTTCCTGTTCTTTGTCCTCAGCCAGATTCAGGCCGCCATCATCGTGGCCGGTGACCTGCTGGTGCTGAAGATCCAGTGCGTGGAACCTGCCCTGCTGTTTGCCACCGGGGCCATCACCTCCCTGGTGTTCAGCCTGCTGATCTATTCCCTGACGGTTTCCTTCGGCGACGTGGGCAAAGCCATCGTGGTGGTGATCATGGTGCTCCAGATTGCCGGGTCCAGCGGCACCTTCCCCATCGAGCTGCTGCCGGACGTGTATCAGAAGATCTATCACATCTTCCCCTTCCCCTATGCCATCGACGCCATGCGGGAGTGCATCTGCGGCCTGTATGGGCTGACCTGGCTGAAGAACATCGGCTGCCTGCTGATTTTCGGCGCGGCGGCCCTGCTCATCGGCCTGTGGGTGCGCAAGCCCTTCATGGGCCTGAACCACTTCATGGAGGAAAAGCTGGAAGAAACCGAAATGCTCTGAGAAAGGAGGACTTCCCATGGACGAAAAGAAATACAGCCAATTATATCAGGCCCTTTTGCAGGAGGTCCTTCAGTTCCACAACGGCAACCAGCGCCGCATCCGCAAGGGCATGCTGAGCCTGCTGCTGGTGCCGCTGGTGTTCCTGGTGCTGCTGTTCCTGTCGGAGGGCTCCCGGGTGATCTTCCTGCTGCTTTGGATCATGTCCATGTTCGGCATCGCGGCGTATCTCATCGCCGTGGAATACATCGACTATGAAATGCAGAACAAGGTCAAGAAGATCACCAAAAAAGAGGTGGAGCTGGACCAGCTGACGCCGCTGCCCAGCGCCATGCCCCAGCTGCTGCCCATGCTGCTGGGCCGGGGCCAGGAGCCGGACCTTCCCCCCGACCCGCCCCAGGAGGAGCAGGAGAGCTTTGCCCAGTCCGCCGCCCAGGCGGAGGAGGATCTGGACCAGCTGCTCCAGGGTCTGCGGGGCGCCAAGGCCGCGCCTGCCGCACCGGAGCCTGCGCCCGTCTCCGTCCCGGAAAATCCTGCCCCCGTCCCGCCGGTGTCCACCCCTGTCCCGCCGGCATCCCACGCCGCCCCGCAGCCTGCCGCCCCTGACCTGAATCAGACGCTGGCCGGGCTTCAGACGGACGTGCGGCAGCTGGCCCGGGGGCTGGAGTCGCTGTCCCACGAGCTGGGACGCATCTTCCAATATATGGAGCAGCAGGGGAACGGCTCAAAGGAGGAACGGAAATGAGAAATATCTGGAGAATCTTCCGGTCCGACTGGCAGCGCCTTACCGCCAGTGTGGTGGCTGTGGTGGTGGTCATGGGCCTGTGCCTGATCCCGTGCCTGTACGCCTGGTTCAACATTTTCTCCAACTGGGACCCCTATGGTCCGGACTCCACGTCCAACATCCGGGTAGCCGTTACCAGCGAGGACGAGGGCTATGAACTGCTGGGCCTGAAGCTGAACATCGGCTCCATGGTGCTGGACGGTCTGAAAAGCAACCACCAGATGGGCTGGGACTTTGTGGATTCCCGGGAGGAGGCCCTGGAGGGCGTCCGCTCCGGCAAATACTATGCCGCCCTGATCGTGCCCTCGGACTTCACCGGGGACTTTGTCAGCATTCTGGACACGGACCTGCGGCATCCCCAGATCCAGTATTATGAGAACCAGAAGAAGAACGCCATTGCCCCCAAAATCACCAACAAGGCCAAAACCGCCGTGCAGGACGAGATCAACGCCACGGTGGTGGAAACCGTGACCGATGCCGTCACCACCGTCAGCTCCGTGTGCAAGGCTCTCGGCCTGGACGCGGACACCGTGTCCCAGGGCATTATCGACAAGCTGGGAAGCGCCCAGCAGAGCCTGTTGACCCTGGAGAACACCCTGTCGGCCATGCAGACCCTGGTGGACCAGACGGACAGCATCCTGGCCTGTGCCGGGGTGGTGTCTGACGACCTGAACAACATCGTCAAAACCGGCGACCTGTCCGGCGTGCAGGACGCCCTGAACCGGGGCGTGGGCCGCCTGAACGAGGCCGAGGCCGAGATCGCCCGGCAGTTAGAGGACATCGACAACCAGCTGGACGTCATCGCCGCCGACCTGGCCGCCGCCATGGGAACGGCGGAGGACGTGGCGGACTTTCTGGCAGGCCCCGCCCAGCTGATGGACCAGCGCCTGGAGGCGCTGCAGCAGCAGCTGGAGAAGCTGCGGGACTATGCTGACAACTATCCCGCCATCCAGGAGCGGCTGGGCAACGCCATTTACCACATCGGGGAGCTTCGGGACCTGCTGAAGAAGCTGGAGGACCCCAGCCAGCTGGAGTCCTGGAACCAGGAGGTTCAGGCCAAGCTGGATCAGGTCCGCCAGGACCTGCGGGAGGCGGCTCTGCGCATCAGCGAGAGCGTCAACCAGCGGGTGGAGGAGCTGAACCGGGACGTGCAGGAGAAGCTCCAGGCCGTGCAGAACGTGTTCGACAATGTGTCCGGCGGACTGACGGCCCTGGGGGATAAGCTGGGCCGGTATCAGGACGCCATCCGGTCCACGGATACCACCCTGGGCGGGGCCATCCAGCTGTCGTCCACCCTGCGGGGGGACCTGGGGAAGCTGTCGGACGATGTGGAGCGCATTGTCACCAGCGACGGCTTCCGCCGCTTTCTGGACGTGCTGGAAAACAACCCCGAGGAGCTGGCCGGATACCTGTCCGACCCCATCGCCATGGAGACGGTGCCCGTGTATGAAATCACCACCTACGGCAGCGCCATGGCCCCGTATTACATCATGCTGGCCCTGTTCGTGGGTTCCCTGCTGACGGCCACCATGATCCATGTGAACGCCCCCATTCCGCCGCTGCCCCTGCTGCGGCCCTGGCAGCGGTTCTTCGGACGGTATCAGCTGTTCTTCCTGGTGGGCATGGTCCAGGCGCTGGTAACGGGGCTTGGCTGCGTGTACTATATCGGGATGCAGTGCCTGCACCCGGGATTATTCCTGCTGGCCTGCTGCGTGTGCAGCCTGAACTTCACCATGATGAACTTCGCCCTGGTGTACGCCCTGGACAACATCGGCATGGCCCTGTCCGTGATCATCATGGTCATCCAGGTGGCGGGTTCCGGCGGCTCCTACCCCATCGACGTGCTGCCGGAGGTGTTCCAGAAGCTGTATGTCCTGATGCCGTTCCATTACGGCATGGATATGCTCCGGGAGACCATCGCCGGGCGGTATGAAAACGTATATTGGACGAATCTGGCTGTGATGGCGGGGATGTGCGTGCTGTTTGCGGCGCTGGGTATGCTGCTGTACTACCCGGCCAGGCCGCTGAACCGCTTGATCGCCCGCAGCAAGGAAAAATCCGGCATCATGTAAAGGAGGACTGCTGCCGATGAACGCAAAGCACGACCTGGCAGAGGCCCTGTGCCAGCTGCTGGAAACCAAAACCCTGGAAAAAATCACCGTCAAGGACATTGTGGCCCGGTGCGGCGTGAACCGCCAGACGTTTTACTATCACTTCCACGACGTATACGACCTGATGCGCTGGATCTTTGAACGGGAGGCCGCCAACCTGGCCCAGACCGTCCGGGAGGCCGGCGGCGACTGGCGGCAGGAGCTGCACACCATCACCGACGTCCTGCGCAGCAAGCGGCACCTGGTGATAAACGCCTATCGCTCCGTGAACCGCCGGGACCTGGAGCGCTATCTGATGCAGGGCTATGGCCCCGTGATCCGCCGGATCGTGGATCAGGCGGCGGTGGGCCTGGATGTGGGGCAGGAGGACCTGGAGTTCGTGTCCCGATTCTATGCCCGGGGCCTGCTGAGCGGCGTGTTCGACTGGATCGAGTCCGGCATGCCGGAGAACATCGGCGACGATCTGCGCCGGTGCATCCTGCTGCTGGACGGCAGCCTGCCCACCGCCCTGTTGAGCGTCAGCGGAAAGTGAAGAACCGCATAGCCGAGAGGTTTTCTTTACGAAAGCCCCTCGGCTATTTTTATGCCAGAACAGAGGTGAAACAAATGCCTCAACCTGATAAACTTCCGAAAATTCATGAAATACAACCCGCTGGCCTACATCCGGTCGGAGAAGGATATCTTAAAGCTATTGAACGCCCTGATTATGAACACGAAGGGCGAAGGCGAAAAATCTTCGGAAGATTT
>OIWQ01000533.1_pt1 | contig 50267 bp, 47 predicted proteins | sample 1587571 | NCBI WGS metagenome assembly OIWQ01 (sample SAMEA3888910, study PRJEB22519) | human gut metagenome | biome: human gut; feature: human-associated habitat; material: faeces | place: Denmark | collected 2010
TGTTTTCTTTCGGCTTTGCGCCTTCGTCTTAACGGCGAAGGGTGCGCATTATGAGAGCCTTTTTTACGCTTGTCAAGAGGCTGACGCGAAAAATTTTAAGGCCCGGATTTCCGCTTTTCGCCCTCTTTCCCAAGTGTTGTATTTCTGCCGCACCTTTTACACAAGACGTTGATGTGCGGCCGCAAGTTCCTCTGGCGTATTGATGTTGGCAAAGGCTTGCAAATCCCCAAAATCAACCCAGACGCAGCCCGCGCTCTCAAGCCACCCCCGCACGCGGTGCTCCCCCTTTGCAAGGTACTGAGCGAGCGAACTGCGGGCCGTTCGCCGCATCATCGCAGCCGTGGGTTGCGGAAATCCCCCCGCACGGACGGCCGCACAGGCTTTGTCCGGACGAGCAACAAGCGCCGCGTAGAGTTTTTCAACCATATCCGCCGGGAAAAAAGGCACGTCGCACGGGATACTGACGACATAGTCGGTGGTGAGCGCGTCCATTGCCGAGAGCCACCCGGCCAGAGGCCCCGGAAAATTCTCCAGGCTGTCGGTAACGACCGTCAGGCCCCGTGCGCGGTAAGCCGCGAGATTGCGGTTGGCGCTTACGACGACACGAGCGCACACGGGCATTAATTTCTCTGCCGCCCGGCAGACCAAAGGCTTACCCTTTAAGCAAACGAGACCCTTGTCTTCACCGCCCATCCGGGTGGCGCGGCCTCCCGCAAGAATCACGGCTCCCACATTGTCCAGATGCACTTACTCACTCCTTGGTTTACGGCAGAACGTGCAAAGCATACCTGCCGAAATCAGATGTGTTATTGTGGCAAAAAGTAGCGCACAGGACCTGCAGCATGTCAGTCGCCCTGTGCCCGTCACAACGCCACGAGTTTGTCAGAGCAGAGGTTGTTCACATGCCTTCAGATACTGTCAGCATCACCGTCGAGGAAGCTCGCAAAGATATCCTCAAAAAGGTTTCACGCAACATCTCCGCGGTGCAGAAACCCTTAAGAGACATTGTGGGATGCATTCTTGCTCAGGATGTCGCAAGCCCCATTGCCGTTCCCGCCTACACCAATTCCGCCATGGACGGCTTTGCCTTTAAGGCCAGTGACCTGCGGGGTAAAAAAGAACTGACGCTCACCGTTGCCGGCACGTCCTATCCCGGCCACCCTTATAAGGAACGCATCAAGACCGGCCAGTGCGTGAAAATCACCACCGGAGGCGCCGTGCCCGCGGGGTGCGACACCGTGATTGCCTTTGAGAAGGTGACCGATAAGGGAGACACCGTTACGTTTGACACGGCGGTGGTGCGCAAAGGCGACAATTTGAGGCTTAAAGGCGAAGAAGTCACGGTCGGGCAGACCGTGCTTGCCAAAGGCATCCGCATTAGTCCCGCGCACGTTGCGGTGCTTGCCTCCCTCGGGTATTCGGAAGCCATGATTTATGAGCCCTTCCGCGTGGGGCTCATTGCCACCGGCGACGAACTCATCTCCCCGGGGCGTCCCTGTCCGCCTGAGAGGCTTTATAACGCCAACAGCCATTTCCTCGCGGCGCTTCTGAGAAACCTCGGCGTTGAAGTCACCGACTTCGGCATCATCCGCGATGACCCCAACGCCATCCGCCAGGCCATTCTCTACGCCAAGCAAAACTGCTCTCTCATTATCTGCACCGGGGGCGCTGCGGCGTCCGCAACGGACTTCACGCACCAGGTCGTCGAGTCTCTCGGAAAAATCTGCCGCTGGACCGTCAATATGCGCCCCGGGCGTCCGATGCGTTTTGCGGTGGTGGAAAGAAGGCCGCTTTTCATGCTCCCGGGTAATCCCGTCGCCGCCTTTGTGACATTTCTGGAATTTGTGCGGGGCACGATTCTTTACATGCAGGGGCAGGATGCCCCCGACTGCTGGCCGCACAGCATCACGGCGCGCGCGGGCTGCGACATTAAAAAGAAACCGGGCCGCGCGGAATTTATGCGCGCCAAACTGGCGATCAACGCCAAGGGCGTTCTCACGGCAACCCCGCTGAAAAACCAGGGCTCAGCCGCCACCACGGTATTAACGGAGGCTGACGGCCTGATTGCGCTGCCTCATGAAACGGACTTCGTGAAAAAGGGCGAACCCGTGACGGTGCATCAGCTCACGCTTCTGATGAACTGACGGCTTTAACCCGCACACACAAAAATCCCGCCCCCGGCAACAAGCGCCTCGGGCGGGATTTTTTCATTGCTGGTTTTCTTTGGGCCCGTTTTTTCCTTGGGGCCTTAAGAAAAAGCGCCGCGGCTGGTGGTTTTTGCGGCGTGCGCCGCCCCGCCTTCCTTCCCGCGCGGGCGGAAAGCAGTCCTGGCACGTCGGCACGCACTTGGGGTCGCCCTCCTTAAAGTCCGTGGGCAGAATCGGCGCCGTATCAAGAATTTCGGGCGCGGGCTCTTCGCCGGCTTCCTGCATCGCGAGCATATCCCGCGGATCCATCTGCGAGGGAACGATCACGCGCCCCTCCAAGTCAACGATGCCGCGGTAGCCCACCCCCCGGACAATCATCCCTTTGTAGCGCCCGTACTCATGGTCTTCGTGCTGATGTCCGTGAAAGAGCCACCGCACGTGAAGCCCCTGCCCGAGCCGGTCAATCGCGGCAAAACCCTTTTTATGGCAGCCCGCGGCCTCATGCGTCACAAGGACGTCGGCTCTCTGACGCAGGAGGTTGTCATAAACCGACGGGAAGATTGACGTTCTGTGGCGTCTCGGAAGTCCCCCGTGCCAAAGCGTGCCGTGCCCGGCGCGGCGCACGAAACTTGCGGCCGACCGGTAATGGGGATCACCCTCAGGCATCCAGATCTGCCCGCGGAAAACGCCGCCCAGACCGGCAATACGAATCCCGGCGACATTGGCCACGCGCCCGTGGAGATTGTGTTCTGCCAGGGGCCCTTTCCAGAGTCGCTCGTAATACTCTTCGGAGTCGGAATCGTGGTTACCCGGAATCCACCAGACTTCGGTGAGTTCCATCGCGTCTTTGAGCACCACATCCATCGGCGCATAAGGCTGCATGTCACCCAAAAGCACGATCGCCTTGGGGTGCCACTTTTTCACCGCTTCGTTGATGTGATCAAAGCTGCCGTGCGGGTCGCCGCAGAAGAAAATCAGCGGCGTTTCCTTCTTTCCTGCGGGTGAGCGCACGTACCGCCGTCTGCGGTTACTGCTGATGTTGCCTGTCATCGCTCACCCCTCAGACGCCGCCCGCACGGTCGGCACTGTAGGCGGCAAGCGCCTCTTCCAGTTCCCGCAGCACGCTCTTTTTAAGGCTTTCCGGGGCCATCACACAGGCGTGCGCCCCATAGTGCAGAATCTGCGCAACAAGCTCGGTTTCGTTGGTGTAGGGAACCCGCAGCTCCACCGTGCCGTCTTCGGCGGTCAGAACCTGCTGATCAGGGTGCCAGATTTCGTCGCGCACGTAGGCGCCCATCTGCGCGTCAAAGTGAATAACCGCAACCTGAACTTTTCCGCCGGAAAAAATGCCGAAGCCGCTGTCCAAAGCTTCAAGTTCCTTCATCGGCACGGCGCGGCAGTTTTTGGCGCAGGGCTCCGCCGCGAGAATGTACTCAAGACTGAAGGTCCGAAGCTCATCGGTGAGATGGCACCAGGCCTGCAGATACCAGCGGTTTTTGTAGTTCACAAGCCGCACGGGCGAAATCTCACGCATCTTTTCGGTCTGCGAGGATTTGGTCCAGTAGGTGATGCGAAGCCGCGTCTTGTGCGCAAGCGCGTTGCCGATCATCTCGAAAAAGGGCGAGCGGTGTTCAATCACCGAGGGCAGAATCACCCGCACGCGCTTTAGGAGTTCACGCGCGGAAATGCGCTCTTCCTGCACAAGCGACAGCAGGCGCGACTTCATCGCCTTCATGTCAGGGGCCAAAAGCCCGGACTTTTCGTTTTCCACCCGGTCAAAAAGCTGCAGCGCCGTCATCAGGGCCGTAATTTCAACGGGGGAATACCAGGCTGAGGGAAGCGCCACCTTGCGGGCTTCTTCGCGCGCCTCTTTTTCCAGCCCCAGCGCCCTTTCGCGCACGTAGCTGTAGGAATTGGTCTTACGGCTGTAGACAATCGGGGCCTTGAGTTTTTCGCGCAGATAACGGAGGTCACGCTTTAGGGTCGGAACCGAACAGCGCAGTGCCGCCACCATTTCCGGTAGCGACACCTGCCCTCTTTCATGGATGAGCTGATCGATGCGGAACAACCGCATCTTAAAGTTCATGTGGGTATACATTGACAATTGCGGACTTTGGCCGGACCGCAATTGTCGGGAGTCAGGGCAAAGCCGATAAATAACTAAGGTTTTCTGATTATACCTTTAGTCGACCGGCCCGCCCGAAGAAATCCCGCGGCCCTCAGAAAAGTGCCGTACGGTCTTCAAGCACCGTCGTCTCAGGCCCGGTTTTCACCGTAAAGATCCCTTCGGGCAGCGCGTGATTCGTGACAACGTCGGTGAGCACAAGCTGCGTTCGCCCGCCAAACGCATCGGTGAGAACCAAAACCGCCGGAAGGCCTGCGGCATCAAACCCCACCACGGCGCTTACGAAGGCAGCGTCCTGAGTCTTTGGTTCGGCCTTTACTGCCGTCACGGCGCCCTCGGGCGCCTTGACTTCCGTGAGCGTGAAATTTTCAAGTGCCTCAGCGCGTCCGAAAAGAAGCGCCGCAGGCGCCCCGGAGACCATTGTTTCAGCCGACTTTACGGTGAGCTGATCAAGGTCCTTGTCGTAGAGGCGGATGGTTTTCCCGTCACTTACGATGTCCTGCACGTAGGGCTTTTCCGTCTTCCAGGCAAAGCGTGAGGGCCGCTCAAAGGCAAAGCGCCCGGTACTCGGCCCGTCAATCACCTGCCCGGCCTTATCGGTCACGGTCTGCGTAAAGCGCCCCGAAGCGGTTTTAGCCTCCGCCACAAACCGCCGCAGTGCGTCACGGGCCGCTGTTTTCTGTGCAAATGCCGGAAGCACCACCGCGCAAAGCGCGGCCGCGGCAAGCGTTCTGCGGGAAAAAAGCACGGTCATAAACCCTCCCTGTTTTTCACAAGAATTTCACGCTTACCCGCGGCATTGGGCTGACTGACGATTCCCGCCTGCTCCATCGTTTCGATGAGGTTTGCGGCACGGTTGTAGCCGATATTGAGCCGCCGCTGAATAAAGCTTGAGGTCGGGCGGTTCGTTTCCAGCACGAGTTTTACGGCCGCGTCGTACAGGGGATCTTTTTCCCCCGAGCCGCCCCCGGCGCCCTCACCGAACCCGCCGGCACTGGTTTCAGCGGCATCGCACACGCCTTCGATGTACTGGGGTTCGCCCTGCGCCTTTAAGGCGTCGACCACACGGAGCACTTCGTCTTCGTTCACCATACAGCCCTGAATGCGCACAAGGGCTGAGGTCCCCGGCTGCTTAAAGAGCATGTCGCCGTGCCCCAAAAGATCCTGCGCACCGTTTTCATCCAGCACGACCGAACTGTCAAAGCGGCTTGCCACGGCAAAACAGGCGCGCGCCACGACGTTCGCTTTAATAAGTGGCGTCACAATATCCACGCTCGGGCGCTGCGTGGCAAGCACCAGGTGAATGCCCGCGGCACGGGCTTTCTGCGCCAGACGCACGATCAAGAGTTCAATCTGCTTGCGGTTAACGAGAATGAGGTCCGCCAATTCATCAATAAAGCAGACGATGTAGGGGAGTTTTTCAAGCACCACATGCGGGTCGGGATTGTCGGGCGAGACCTGGAAGGGATCCATCAGGGGCTTTCCTTCCTTTTGCGCCGCCTCCACCTTTTCGTTATAGGAAAGGAAACTGCGCACCCCGAGGTGACTCATGAGGTTGTAGCGCCGGTCCATTTCCTGCACAAGCCAATTGAGAGCATTTGCCGCCTTATTCATGTCGATCACGACCGGGCAAAGGAGGTGCGGAATATCCCGGTACATCGAAAATTCGACGGTCTTGGGGTCAATGAGAACGAGCCTTAACTGCGTGGGATCGCACTTATAAAGAAGCGACAGAATCATCGCGTTGATGGCAACGGACTTACCCGAACCCGTGGTACCGCCCACCAGGAGATGCGGCAGACGCGCGAGATCCGCGACCACCGGCTGCCCGGCGATGTCTTTACCGAGCGCGAGCGTCAGGGGCGACGTACTTTCCGTAAAGGCTTTGCTGGTGATGAGTTCTTTCAGGTACACCGCAAGGCGCTGCTGCTTGTTGTTGGGGATTTCAAGCCCCATGTAGGGCGTACCGGGAATTGCGGAAACGACGCGCACGGAGTGAACCGCGAGCGCGCGCGTTAAGTCCTTGCGGATACTTTCAATGGTGCTGCCCTTCACGCCTTCGGCGAGATCCAGCCAGTACTGCGTGATCACCGGTCCCACGCGGGCACCCACGACCTTGGCCTGAATCTTGTAGGTTTTGAGTTTGCTTTCAATGAGGCGGCTTGTCATCTTGACGGTGTCTTCGCGCACGCCGTTACGTTCCGCGGGCGGGGCATCCAGAAGCATCGTATCGGGCGCAATGCGGCCGCCGGCGGCTTTGGCAGCAGCGGGCTTGGCGGCAACCTTCACGGTCTTCGCGGGCTTACCTTCAATTACCGCTTCCTCCGTGAGTTCCCCGTTATCGGGCACACCCGCATCGCTTTCAAGCGAGGCTTCCGGGGCCGGGGCGGGCGCGTCTTCGGTGAGCATCACGTCCCCAGGCTTGGCCTCATCTTCCTCATGCGTCTCTTTTTTCACCGGACGGGCGCGCTGCACAAATGTCCAGAAGGCGTCCATCGCCGCCCCGAGCTCTTCAGCGAGCTTAAACCATGAAAAGCAAAAGGCCATTGCGGCCGCACAAGCGGTCAATACCACCAAAATGACGGTTGTGCCCCAGACGCCGAGCCACGGGGTGATGTTGCTTGCGACGTACTGTCCCACAAGGCCCCCTGCTCCCATCGGAATGCCTTTACCGAGGTAGCCCAGCTGCAGCGTTTCAAGGCCGCTTGAAAGAAACAAAAGAAGGATGAAACCGCAGGTAGCGGTCACCGGCGCAAAACGCGCTCTCTGCGGCGAGACAAGCGCATTTTTAAGCGACACAAGCCCGAACACGATAAGCGCCGCCGGCACCCACCAGACAGACCGCCCGAAAAACCAGAAACCGGCGTCAGCAAACCACGCGCCCGCCAGGCCGCAGAGGTTCGCGGGAAGTTTGGTGCCGGTCACTGAAAACCCTGGATCGGCCGGACTGTAGGTAAGAAGCGCCGCAGCGGCAAGAACGCCCGCGGTTAACGCAACCACCCAGCCCACCTTGAGCACCAGCCCCTTAATCAACGCCGAAACGGCGGTAAAAAGCCGGGCCCGTGCCGCGCGTGCCGCCTCCCGGTCGACCTCACGCTGCGCACGTTCCTGTGCCTCTTTGTTTTCACGCCATTCGCTGGCAATTGCGGGTTTTTTCGTCTTTCGCATGATGCGCTGATTATAGGGGTGCGGTTTTCCGTCTTCACGGTTCAAAGACCGCTTGAAGCGCGGGATTTTTTTCTCAATTCGTTTCAGTGTCCGGCGTCGTGCCGGACTTCGTCAATGAGCGCCTGCACATCGTCATCGTTTCAGAGGCCCATTTCTGCGGCCACACCACGGAAAGCCTTCTGTGCGCGCTTAAGCGCCGCAGCCGAAGCGTTGCAGATCACGGTTTCACCGCGGTCATTTTCGGTAAAAAGGATTATGTCGCCGGGTTTGAGTCCGAGGCTTTTTCTCACCTCAGCAGGCACCGTAATCTGACCGTTTGCAAAAACGCGGGCAAGATTCATTTACAAAGTCTCAAGAATTCTTGGAATCCTTGAATTTCATCGAAAGCCTCAGAGCGGCTACACTCAGAAGGGAGAGTTTTCCGGCTGTCGGAAAACTTCCTGTTAATTTGGAATTTAAAACATGACCGAAAATCTCATCACCAACGTCACCGACGCCACCTACGGCGAAATCGTCGAAAAGTCTGAACTCCCCGTGTGCTTCATCGTGGGCGCACCCTGGTGCCAGGACTGCCGCCGCCTTGCCCCGCTCGTGAACGAATTTGCCCAGCGCTACGCCGGACGCGTTCTCTTTGCGTACGCCTACTTTGATGAAAATCCGTCGATTAAGGCGCGCTTTGAGGTGCAGCACATTCCGAGCATCTTCATCATCAAAAAGGGCGTGATCGAAGACCGCCTCATTGAACCGAAGGCAATTGCCCCCTTCCGCGACTTCATTGAGTCGCATCTGAAGTAATTTTTGCGGGACACGGGTCGTGCTCAGAGGCCACAGCGGCGCCTTCACCCTCGCCGGCTTTTTACTGACGCTTGCAGGGACGGCGTTTGCGCAAAACGCGGGCACGGCCGAGCCGGCTCACGCCGACGGAATTTTAAATGTCGGCATCGTGCGCTACATCCGGCCCTCGCCGCACGAGGCGGTGATCGAACCCACGATTGCGGCTTTAAAAACCCGCTTTGGTGCGGCCAACGTCGCAACCGTGACTCTCACAATGGATGAGCTCACCCGCTCGATCCGCGACAAAAAAGTCGACGTCTTTATCGCGAGCGCCGGTTTTTACCGCTTTAACGTCATCCACGGCGCGCGCGACCTCGTCACGCTCGCAAGCCGCGCCTACCCTGATCCCAACCACGGCGATGGCTCTGTTTTTGTGACGCTTGCGTCCACCCCTTTTGACACGATTGAGTCCCTCAAGGGAAGCCGCCTGGTTGCTGCCACACCCACAGGGTTTACGTCTCTGAGAATCGCTCAGGGGGAACTCGCCGCCCGGGGCTACAACCCGGAAAAATTCTTCCGGCAGAGTTTTTTCACGGGACCGGGAAACACCGAGGCAGCCGTTGAGATGCTCAAAAGCTACAAAGCCGACACCGCGGTCTTTCGCCTCTGCTGGCTTGAAGACTACCTCAAAGCCCACCCGGAAGAAAAAAAACTCTGGCGCGTCGTGGAACCCAAACCCGATTCCGGACGGTGCCTTGCCTCCACCGATCTTTACCCCTCCTGGATTGTGGCAACGACGCCCGCCACGCCCCCTGCGGTCTCGCGCATTGTGACGGAAACACTTCTTGCGATGCCCGAAACCCGAGAGGGGCAGTACTGGAGTGTGGCCACGGACTTCAGCACGATCGACAACCTCTATAAAACGCTAAAAATCGGTCCGTACCAGTTTCTGCGCGAGTGGTCGGTGACGCGCTTCTGGGAAACGTTCAGGCTCCCGATCTTTCTGGTCATAGGCCTTATCGTGGGCCTCATTTTCCACAGTGTGCGCGTCACGCAGCTCGTGCACCGTAAAACGCGCGAACTCACCGAGGCCCTTGCGCGCGAAACCGAACTCAAGCAGGAAGCGCAGCAGGCGGGCGAGCGCATTGCCCTTTTGCAGCGCTCAGGCATCATCGGGCAGATGTCTTCCATGATTGCGCATGAGCTGCGGCAGCCCTTAGCCGCCCAGGATCTTTTCGGAAAGTCACTCGAAAAGATTCTCACGCGCGCCGGAGCCGGTGAGCAAACGCTCTCGGTTTTGGCCCGCATGATGAAGCAGACCGAGCGTATTGCGGCGATCGTGGAAAACGTCAGAAACTACGCCAAAGTCAAAACCGTCAAACGGACCCGCATTGATTTACGCAGTGTGGTTGAGCGGGGCATCGCCTCGTGGCGGGCCTCCGGCAGAAGCGACAAAGTCACCGTGAAACTCACGGCACTTGAACCCGTGATGATTGACGCCAATGCCCTTGAATGGGAACTTGTGGTGTTAAATCTCATCAAAAATGCCGCAGAAGCCCTTGCCACCACCAAGGACCCCACGGTTTCGGTGTCGCTGCTGCGTAACGACGCCGGAAACTTCGTACTGACCGTGGCCGACAACGGCCCGGGCGTCCCTGAAGAAAAGCTCAAGGCCTTCGGCAGCCCCGTTACGTCCGGGAAAACGAACGGCCTGGGCCTGGGCTTAAGCATTGTGAAAAGCATCGTCGAAAATCACGGGGCCGCGATTCGTTTCCGCAACCACCCGTTAGGCGGCCTTGAAGTGGCCGTCATTATTCCCGCAACCGACACCGAAAGCGCAAAGGACACCGCATGACAACCGACATCACTGCCGTAAAGGAAGCCGCCCTTGTGAGAATCTGTGACGATGACACGGATCTGGCGGCGGCGCTTGAGCTTTACCTCACGCTGGAGGGCTGGAAAACGGCGGTTTATCACGACGCCAAAAGTTTTTTGACCGGTGACAGACCGTCGGTGCCGGGGTGCCTCATCCTTGACGTCCGCATGCCCGGGCTCACCGGCATCGAATGTCAGCGCGTCATGAAGGAGCACGGGGTGGATCTGCCCGTCATCTTTATCACCGGGCACGGCGACATCGATATGGCCGTGCAGGCCGTTTTGGAAGGCGCCGTGGATTTCATCCAGAAACCCGTTGATGAAGAGCGGCTTTTAAAGGACATCACCAAGGCCTGTGAGCGGTCCGTGCAGAAAGTAACGGGCTCGGTGTCAGCCGACACCGCACGCGAGCGGCTTGCGGCATTGACGGCCCGTGAAACGGAAATAGTGCGTCTTATTGCGCAGGGGCTCGTCTCACGCGAAATCGCCGAGCGCCTCGGCATTGCCTTAAGAACCGTGGAAGTGCACCGGGCATCGGCCCTGAAAAAAATCGGCACGCACGATCCGGCCGTGATCCGCCGCATTCTCGTGGCGGCCGGAGCGTAATCATCATGAAAACGACGGCCGACGTTTTGGTCACCGAAGAAAACCGTACGGGCGGCATTCTCGTTGTGACCGGCGCAGAAACGGTGCCGGCGAACCCCGTCACGCGCCTTGCGTTTTTCTCTGACGCCGCCTGTGACCGGGGACCCGTTATCCGCCGCTTTGTCGAGTGGTTCAACCTCTGGGGGATGCCTCTCATTGAGACCCGCGGCAAAGAAGGCGCCTTTGAACGGGCCTTTACGATGACGGTGTGGCCCGCGGTGAAACCCAAGGGCCACGGCCCGCAGACCGTGCCCGAAACAGCGCGGGAGATTGCGGCTCTCACAGAGGTTTTAAACGAGCGCAAACCGCGCCTCATCATCTTTCTCTCCTGCTACCTCTGGCAGGCTGTGAACACTGAAGCGGCGCTTCCCCTGGTTGAAAAAAGTCTCGGCCGAAGGCTTGATGCCGGCCGAAGAATCAGTTCGACGCGGCTGGCTGCCTACGAGCAGCACTTTGAGCGCGCCCGGATTCTTGCCCTGCCCCTGCCTTCCAAAAACACGACGGACGCCTTTGTCACGGCGCTGGCGCAGCCCGTGCAGCGCTTTTTTAAGGCAGCGGGCCTAGCGTCCGTGATGAAGACTGATGCGGACGCCGAGCGCGCTGCTGAGTTTCTTGTGCTTGACCGTGAGGCAAGCATTCAGTGCATCAGGGCGGGCCTGCACATTTCAGTCGAAAAAGCCGCGGCGCTTTTTGAGAGTCTCGCGGGCGACGTGTGGGAAAAGGACGCCGCCGGGCGCCTGCTTTTAAAACGCCGGTCTCAGTAACGCCAAAGGCTCCCGAAGGAGCCTTTGTTTACCGGTATTTCACCGGATTAATACCCGAGCTTACGCAGCGCGGAGATACGGTCTTCGCACGAGGGGTGCGAGGCAAAGAGGCTGCCGATACCGCCTGAGATACCGAAGCCCTTCACAGACCCCGGCAGTTCCGCAGGCGTCATCGTTTCAAGGCGCTGCAGTGCGGCAATCATCGGTTCAGACGAACCCAAGAGTTTTGCGGAGCCTGCATCGGCGTGGTATTCACGCCAGCGGCTGAAGGCCGCGACAACGATACCGGCAAGAAAACCCAGGACGATATCCATCACAATGCTCGTGATGAAGTAGCCGATACCGGGGCCTTCTTCTTCGTTACGCAGAATCTGACGGTCAACGACCCAGCCCACAATGCGGGAAATGAAGACCACAAACGTGTTCATCACGCCCTGCACCAGCGTCATCGTCACCATGTCGCCGTTGGCGGCATGGCTTATTTCGTGACCGAGAACGGCTTCGACTTCCTTCTGATTCATGAGGCGCAAGAGGCCCGTTGAGACGCAGACCATGGAGCTGTTTTTTGTGGCGCCCGTGGCAAAAGCGTTGGGTTCACCCTCGTAGATACCGACTTCGGGCATCTTGATGCCGGCCTTATCCGACAGCTGACGGATCACGCCCACAAGCCACGTTTCAAGCCCGGGCTGGGGATTGTCCGTGTCAATCATCTGCACGCCCATGCTCATCTTGGCCATGGACTTACTCATCAGAAGCGAAATGATCGATCCGGCAAAGCCCACGACAAAGGCAAAGACCAAAAGCGACGTGATGTTCAGGCTCTTGCCGGCCATCTGGCCGAAGTTAATCCCGGTCAGAAGGCTCACCACATTGAGCACAATGCCGAGCATCACCACAATGGCAATGTTGGTCAGAATAAGAAGTGCAATACGCTTCATAGTGAAAAAGGAAATTCCTCAAATAAAAGCTCCGGGCGACACACCCGAAACTCCCGTTGTTCTGATAACGCGCGGACAAAGGCCCGCACTCACCGGACACTTACCGTACCGGTTGATGCCGCTAAGTGTAACGGCAGGGTAGCCGCGCAAAGTTTTCACCGGTGCCTTTTTATTAACAAATTGTGTTTCAGCCCGGACTAAGGTTTACCGCTGCGCCCAACCTTTCTTTCGCAGAAACTCAAGCACAAAGGGGCGGCGCTCTTTCCCGAGAATGGCGGGAAGCGTCTCAGCCCAGCTCACGTCCTTGCTGCCCGCCGTGCGGTTTTTGTAGTAGGCGCGCGAAACAGCGTCGTAGGCGACCATCACGGCCGGGGCGGGCTCACTGTAGCTGTTTTCCATGACGGTGACTTCCAGAGGCAGGCGCGGCTTCAATTCATTCTTTTCCGCAGGGTACCCGAAGGCAAGCCCCACAACCGGAAAGACGTTTTGAGGCAGCGCGAGAACGTCGTCCGCGCGGGCTATGCCGTTGCGGATGCCGCCCACAAAGACACCCCCGAGCCCGAAGCTCTCCAAAGCGGTCATCGCGCTTTGCGCGACAATCCCTGTGTCGACGCACCCGAGGATCAATTGCTCCGTCCAGCCGAGGTCGGCTCCCGCCACCAGTTCAGCATTTCGGTGCATGTCCGCGCAGAACACCCAGAATTCGGGCGCCGTGAGCACGTGCTTTTGGTTGCCGGAGAGTTCATAAAAGGCTTGGCGCTTGGCGGCATCCGTCACGCGGATCACGGTCACAAGCTGCAGAAAGCTTGAGCTTGATGCCGCAAAGGCCGCTTCAAGGATTGCTTTTCGCACGTCCTCAGAAACAATTTTGTCTTCGTAGGCACGCACCGAGCAGTGCACCTTCATCAAATCCACGGTTGCATTGGTCATTTTTCTCTCCCGAAAGCCTTACGGCAGGGCCGTTTTAACGGCCTCAAAGCAAAATAGTGCCGGCCGATTCCGTTATTATTGCCGCACTATGGCAAAGAAACCTTTTTACGATACACGCGCCTGGGCTGACGAAGACGATGACGAAGGGTACGACCGGCCGTCAAAGTCTCAGCGCAAACGCGACTGCGATGAACTGCAAAGCCTCGGCAAGGACCTCACGAGCTTAACCGACGAGCAGCTCTCCTTAATCGATCTTCCCGAAGACACGGCGCTTGCAATCCGCGACTTTCGCGCGATGAAAAGCTTCGGAGCACAGCGGCGTCAACTGCAGTTAATCGGCAAACTCATGCGGCAGCTCGATGCCGAGGCCGTTAAAGAAGCCATTGCCCGCGCTACCGGCGACTCCCGAGCGGCGGCTGCCGCGCACAAACGCGCGGAAAAAGCCCGCGAAGAGCTTCTCACGAAAGACGAAGCGCTCACCGCCTACGCTCAACTCCATCCGGCACTGGAAATTCAGCGCCTGAGGCAACTCATCCGTCAGGCCCGAAAGGAGCGCGATGCCGGCAAACCCGCCAAGGCCTTCCGCGAGGTCTACCGCGTCTGCTACGCCGAGGAGCTCCCGCCCCTCACGCTTGAAGCGCGCAGTGAAGAAGACGAAGAAAACTGATTTTTTCCTTTGGGACGCATTTCAATGTCTGTGAAACGCACAACGGAAAACGAGCTCATTGTCGGGCTCGTTTCGATTTCTGACCGGGCCAGTGCCGGCATCTACCGTGACGAGGGGATTCCGGCTCTGGAAGCCTGGCTTACCGACGCCGTCACAACGCCTCTCTCCCTTCATAAGCGCCTCATCGCCGATGAGCGCTACGTGATTGAAAACACCCTGCGTGACCTCGTTGATAACGAAGGCTGTGACCTCGTTCTTACCACGGGCGGCACGGGTCCGGCCCTACGGGACGTGACGCCCGAGGCAACGCTCGCCGTCGCCACCCGCGAAATGCCGGGATTCGGCGAACAGATGCGGCGCATTTCGCTGCACTTTGTTCCCACGGCCATTCTCTCGCGCCAGGTGGCGGTCCTTCGCGAAATTCCGGGGCACGCGGCGCTGATCATCAATCTCCCGGGCCAGCCCAAGGCGATTTCCGAGACGCTCGGGGGCTTTTATGACGATGACGGGCACGTCATTGCACCCGGTATTTTTGCCGCAGTCCCCTACTGCATTGATCTGATCGGCGGCCCCTACATCGAAACGGATCCGGACGTTGTGAAGGCCTTTCGCCCCAAGAGCGCCCGTAAGCCCGAAGCGGCGCCTGCGAAAGAACCCCCTGCGGCGGTTTCCGAGACACCTGCCGCACCGCAGGAAGCTCCGCAGCACGCGCCTCAAATGCCGCAGGCAGACTCCGCCGCTGCAGCCGCCGGCCACGTCCCGGGTTTCCGCGGGCCTGAAGCGGGTTTAACGCCCCCTGAACAGGCACCCCGCGCGCCGCAGAGCGCGCAGAATCCGGCTCACGAAGCCCCTGTGCACGAGCGGCGCGATGACCGGCCGCGCATGAGCCCTGAAGCCATTGCCCGCCGCTCCGTGCAGCGCGGCGTGCCGCTTTTTAACGAGCGCCCCCAGCGCCCTGCGGAGCAGCCTCTCAAAGTTTTTGTAAAAGACTCGACCTCTGACGGCGACATTCCCTGCACCGTGATTTGGCTCCACGGCATGGGTACCGACGCGCATGACTTTGAGCCGTTTGCGCAGGAACTCATTGACTTCGGGGGGCCGGCAGCCCGGTTTTTGTTCCCGCAGGCGCCTGTGACTCCCATTACGGCGCATCAGGGCTGGCGGGGTACCGCCTGGTTTGACGTGCTCTCCATGGATTTTGAAGGACCGGAAGATGAGCGCGGGATCCGCGCCATGCACCAGAAGGTGACGCAGGTCATTAACGAAGTGCTCTCCACGGGGCAGGATCCGCAGCGGCTCTTTATCGGGGGCTTTTCGCAGGGCGCGGCGATGGCGCTTTACAGCGGCCTGAGGCAAACGCGGCCCCTCGCCGGAATCATTGCGCTTTCGGGCTTTTTGCCGCTCGCGCAGACGTTGCCCGCTGAAATCACGGCCGCGGGCCGCGCGACACCGGTCTTTATGGCGCACGGCGCCTTTGACAGCATCGTAAGCCCCATGGTCGCCCGCAAGAGCGCCGATGTGGTGGAAAACTGCGTGCAGACCCTCATCTGGCGCGAGTACAACATGGACCATGAACTCTGCCCCGATGAACTCACGCACATCGCGCAGTTTATGAATACGGCTTTAGAAGGCTGATACGCCTTTTTGCCGTCTTCTCTTCCCGCCTTTTCCTCCAAGGAAAAACGGCGGGAAATTTTTGCTCAGCGTTTGCCGGGCGCGTCTTTTGTCTTTTTGACGGCCGGGTTCTTCTGCTTTTGATCCTTGCCGTCCGTGGCACGGTCATGGGCGGCCTTGGCCGCATCAGTGTACGGGTTTTTAACGGCATCGGAAAAGTCGTATTCGTCGCGCATGATGTTCGTTGTCCTTGCGGGATACGTTGTCGGGAAATCTTTGGGGGTTGTGCTTTTTAACAGCGGGAATTCATCGTCCGGCATCGGAAAGTCCAGAAAGTCCGCACCGTAAAAAGGCTGCGAGCGAAACACCGTTTCTGCGGCCCGCTTTGACCGGATCAAAACTGAGTCCCGGACTTTTGCCGGACACGGTCCACGCCGACAGTGCGCCGGACACGGCGCTCAAAAGTCTCTCAACGGCGGCCCTACCGGTTTTTGCGGTTTCCAGATCCGCGTACACCACGAGCGCTTTTCCCGAAAACACCGCAATGAGATCCTCCCGGAGAAACGTTGTCTAGCCTGCGCCCCTCGGAGCAACGAGAAAGAGTCCGTCGTGTGAGGTGAGAATGTCAGGCTCAAAAAAGCGCCGGGCCAAAGCCAGGGCCAATTCGGGACGGTGAGAAACCGGCATTACGCAAGCCGCACGGACCAGAAAAAATTCAGAACCCCCGATTCTACGAAACCGCTTGCCCGCCTGCACGGTTTTGCGGACCGTACTTTCAGACCACGCCCGGCTCTTCGTCAAGTCTCCTCTCTTTGACATGAGTACGGGGTACTTAGTGGGTTTACCCCTGCATAATCCAAACGTTAAGTTTCGCATCAGCTCACAATAGGGTTAAGTCCCTGAAAAGAAGGACTTTCCCCTTTGAGGGCGACACAAACACAAGAACTGCCTGATACACAAAGGCATCAGTCAAAGCAGGAGAATGAAGATGTCCAATACGGATCTCACCCGCCGCGGGCTCTTAAGGAGCTCGATTCTCGGAGCAGCCGCCGCGGGCGCTGCCGGTTTCGGCATGACCGCCACCGCTGAAGCGGCCCCGGCCAAAAAAATGAGCGGCACCTATGACGCGATCGTTCTGGGTGCCGGCCCCGCAGGCCTTATCGCCGCCATTACCGCGCACGACATGGGCGCCAAGGTCTGCGTCATGGAAAAGTGCGACCGTCCCGACGGCAACGCCATCTACGCCCTGGGGTCAGTCTGCGGCTGGGGTACGCGTCATCAGAAGGAACAGGGTATCACCGATACGGCCGACGCCTTCTACGCGATGATGATGGACATCAGCAAGCAGATGGGTGATCCGGCCTTAAACCGCACCTACACCGACAACATTTCCGCGGGCATTGACTGGCTCGAAAAGGATATCGGCGTTAAGTTCGGCAAGATCCGTCCGATGCCTTATCCGCGTCTCGGGCGCACCTGCCGCGTGGTGGGCGATAAGAGCAAGGGCATGACCGGGGGCGCTGCGCTCGTTCAGAAGCTCCTGGAAGCCTGCGCCAAGCGCGGTATTGAAATCAAGTACCAGCATAAGGCCGTGGAACTTCTCACGAACGAAGCCCTGCAGGTCACGGGCGTCAAGGTTCAGACCCCGACGCGCCAGCTCTACTTCCGTTCACGCGGCGGCGTTCTAATTGCAACGGGCGGCTTTTCCGCCAACCCCGGCCTCGTTGACCAGTACATCGGCGGCTGGGCCACACGCATGGTGCTTCGCGGTTCCCGCCACACCACGGGCGAAAACATTACGCTCACGGCTCCGCTTTTCACGAAGTTTGTGAACATGGATCAGTTCCACTCCGGCCCGATCCTTGGGAAAACCCACGTGAACCCCGCCGATGTTCTGAATTCCGGCTACGGCGTGCAGGTGAACACTTCGGGCGTGCGTTACATGGATGAAAACAACACGTACGTCATTAAGGCCCGTACGACGGCGCAGAAGACTTTGGACAACTACGCCTGGGTGATCGTTGACAGCGACTGCTCGGTTCTGGACCGCGTCATTCCGAAGTTTGATACCTTGAACAACCCCTACGGCAAAGCCGATACGATTGAAGAGCTCTGCAAGCAGGTGAACCTCCCGGCTGCCAAGGTCAAGAAGGTTGTGGACCAGTATAACGAAGCACTTAAAGCCAACAAGCTCGACGAGATGGTTCCGCCCTGCACCTACAAGAAGCCCCATCCGATTGCCAAGGCCCCGTTCTACGCCATTCCCTTCCAGGGCGGCATGACCGCGACCTTCGGCGGTCCCTTGATCAACACCAAGGCTGAAGTGCAGAACTTGGACGGCGAAAGCATCAAGGGTCTGTACGCTGCGGGCAACTCCGCGGGCGGCATCTTCTTTCATAACTACGCGGGCGGCGCTCAGCTCGGTGCCGCGACCGTGTTCGGCCGCATTGCGGGCGCTGAGATGGTGAAGCGCGCCAAGGCTGCCAAGGCTAAGAAGATCTAACCCAGGGGAGAATTTGAAATGATGATGAAGACTTTTGCTGCCGCTCTCGCCCTTGCTGCGGGTCTTATGCTCGCCGACGGCTCTGCCGTTGCCGCTGAACAGACCCTCCAGCAGTTTCACGGCAAAAACTGGCCCGTTGCCAAAGACGGTTTCGTTCAGAAGAACCAGTGCCTGAAGTGCCACGTTTCCTACGAAGCGCTGGCAGAACAGACAAAGAACGTCACCCCCAACCCCCATGTGTCGCATCAGGGTGCGGTGGACTGCCAGGAATGCCATCAGGCCAATAAGCCCTTTAAGGACGTGAAGCTCATGTGCAACGACTGCCACAACTTCACGCTGAAAAAGAAGTAATCGGCATGAATCACCGGCCGGAGGACACTAATCCGGCCGGTCAAAGAAAAACCCGGAGCGCTTTTTACGGCGTTTCCGGGTTTTTTGTCGGTCTTTAAAAACGCGGCTTACGCGTTTTTAAAGTCAACGAGGATTCTCAGCATCCGGCGCAGGGGCTCTGCGGCGCCCCAAAGGAGCTGATCGCCCACCGTAAAGGCGCTGATAAATTCCGGGCCCATCGCGAGCTTACGGATGCGGCCGATCGGAATACGGCGGGTGCCGGAAACCTTAGCAGGCGACAATTCCGCAATCGACTCTTCCTTACGGTTGGGAACCACGTAGGCCCATTCATTGGCGTTATCAAGCAACTTTTCGATTTCCGCCGTGTCAAGGTTCTTTTTGAGCTTGATGGTGAGAGCCTGGCTGTGGCAGCGCATGCTTCCCACGCGCACGCAAAGACCGTCAACGATCAGAGACCCGGCGTCTCCCATGGCAGGAAGCCCCAGGATTTTGTTCGCTTCAGCGCCGCCTTTCCACTCTTCGCGGGACTGACCGTTACCGAGATCCTTGTCAATCCAGGGAATCAGCGACCCGGCCAAGGGGGCGCCGAACGCCTTCTGCGGGAAATCGGGCTTTAAAAAGGCCTGGGTCACGCGGCGGTCGATCTCAAGAATCGAAGAGCCCGGGTGCGCAAGCTGCTCGGAAACGGAGGCATTGAGGTAACCCATCTGCGCGAGAAGCTCACGCATATTCTGGGCGCCGGCGCCGCTTGCGGCCTGATAGGTCATGGAGGTGACCCAGTCCACAAGCCCCTCACGGATGAGGCCGTCCAGCGCCAAAAGCATCAGAGAAACCGTGCAGTTGCCGCCGATGTAGTCTTTAATCCCGGCCTTGAGGCTCTTTTCAATGACCGGCATATTGACGGGATCGAGAATGATCACCGCATCTTTTTCCATTCTGAGGCTTGACGCCGCATCAATCCAATACCCCGTCCAGCCCTCAGAGCGCAATTTCGGGTGAACGCTCTTTGTGTAATCGCCGCCCTGGCAGGAAATGATGACGTCGCATTTGGCAAGCGCCTGAGTGTCGTTGGCGTCAGAGAGCACGGGCTCGGCGCCCGCGACTTCAGGAGCGGGTTGCCCGGCCTGCGACGTCGAAAAGAACACCGTTTTTTCGACGTGCCGGAAGTCGCCCTCTTCGAGCATGCGGCCCATGAGGACGCTGCCCACCATACCGCGCCAGCCCACCATACCGAGAATCATGATTGTTTCTCCCTTTTTTGAGTACCGAGTTTGCGTGTGAGAGGGCACCCCGCGGGCTTTAAAGCCCTGTCGCAGACATCTCCCAAAAAAAAGCTGCGGCAGCACCCGCGGGATATGCCCCGGTGAAAAAATTATTTCAGTGCGTCGCGCACGGCGTCGCCCATTTCCGAGCAGGAAACCTTGCGGCAGCCTTCGCTCATGATGTCGCCCGTGCGAAGCCCCGAAGCGAGGACCGCTTCCACCGCCCGCTCGATCCGATCGGCGTTTTCGGCCATCCCGAGGCTGTAGCGGAGCATCATCGCAGCGGAAAGAATCGTCGCAATGGGGTTCGCGATATTCTTGCCCGCAATGTCCGGCGCCGACCCGTGGGAGGGCTCAAAAAGGCCCTGGCCCTTGTCGTTGAGGCTCGCGGAGGCAAGCATCCCGATCGAACCCGTGAGCATCGAGGCTTCATCACTCAGAATGTCGCCGAAGATGTTGCCGGTGAGAACGACGTCAAGGGCCTTGGGAGCACGCACGAGCTGCATGGCGGCATTGTCCACGTACATGTGTTCAAGCGTCACATCGGCAAACTCTTTGTCGTGCACGGCAATCACCGAGTCGCGCCAGAGCTGGCTCGTTTCAAGGACGTTGGCTTTATCAACGCTTGTGACCTTGCCGCGGCGCTTGCGGGCCGCTTCAAAGGCGACGCGCGCAATGCGTTCGATCTCAGGCACGCTGTAGCGCATCGTGTCAAAGGCTTCAGGGGTACCGGGGAACTGGCCGTCCACCGCCGTGCGGCGGCCGCGGGGCGTACCGAAATAAATGTCACCGGTCAATTCGCGAACGATCAGAAGGTCCAGGCCGCTGACCACCTCAGGACGCAGGGTTGAGGCACCCACAAGTTCCTTAAAGCACTTGGCGGGCCGAAGGTTTGCAAAAAGCCCGAGGTTCTTGCGTAACCCCAGAATTGCCTGCTCGGGACGCAGACTCCGCTCCAAGGTGTCGTACTTAAAGTCCCCCACGGCGCCGAACAAGACGGCGTCGCTTTCCTTGGCAAGTTTGAGCGTTGCTTCCGGCAGCGGATGCCCGTGGTGCGCGTAGGCGACGCCGCCCACATCCGCCGTTTCCATTTCAAAGTTTTCGCCGAGGGCCTTTAAGACCTTGACGGCCTGATCCACAATTTCCGGACCGATCCCGTCACCGGGGAGCACTGCAATCTTTTTTGTCATTTTTTATCTGTCTTTACGTCAAAAGTTCTTTACTGAGCAAGCCACGGCTTTTCGGCAAGGCGCTTATCCTCAAACGCACGGATCTTGTCCTGGCGCGTGGAAAGCGTGATCCCGATGTCGTCAAACCCGTTCATGATCGCCCAGCGGCGGAAGGCCGAGATTTCAAAGGGCGTGACGGTGCCGTCGGGTTCCGCCACGGTCTGCTTGTCAAGATCGACCGTCAGACGGTACCCCTCGGTCTTTTCGCAGTCGCGGAACAGACGGTCAATCACGTCTTCGGAAAGCACCACGGGCACGAGGCCGTTTTTGAGCGAATTGGAATAGAAAATATCGGCAAAGCTCGGCGCAATCACGCAGCGGAACCCATACTGCAGCAGGGCCCAGGGCGCATGCTCGCGGCTTGAGCCGCAGCCGAAGTTTTTACGCGCGAGAAGAATCTCGGCGCCCTTGTAGCGCGGGAAGTTGAGCACAAAGTCGGGATTGACCGGGCGCTTACTGTTGTCCATCCCGGGCTCGCCCTTATCGAGGTAGCGCCACTCGTCAAAGCAGTTGGGGCCGTAGCCGGTGCGGTAGATCGACTTTAAAAACTGCTTGGGGATGATGGCGTCGGTATCAACGTTGCTGCGGTCAAGCGGAACCACAAGCCCCGTGAGAGTCGTAAATTTTTCCATGATGAATCGTATCCTTACCGGGGCTTAAAAGAGTTTACTCACGTCCACGAAGTGGCCCATCACCGCCGCGGCGGCTGCCATCGCGGGACTCACCAGATGCGTTCTTCCGCCCTTACCCTGACGGCCCTCAAAGTTGCGGTTGGAGGTTGAGGCGCAGCGGTCCCCGGGATTGAGGCGGTCTGCGTTCATCGCAAGGCACATCGAGCAGCCCGGTTCACGCCACTCAAAACCGGCTTTCTTAAAGATCTGATCAAGCCCTTCTTTTTCTGCCTGCAGGCGCACAAGGCCCGAGCCCGGCACAACGAGAGCCTGCTTCACGCCCGGCGCGACGTTGCGGCCGAGTTTGGCGACAACCGCGGCGGCCATTCTGAGGTCTTCAATGCGGGAATTGGTGCAGGAACCGATAAAGACATGGTCCGGCGCAATGTCGGTGATCTTGGTGCCGGGCTTTAAGTCCATGTATTTAAGGGCCCGCTCCCAGCCTTCGCGCTTCACCGGATCGGGCTGGTCCTTGGGATCGGGCACCACGCCGTCAATTGAGGTGACCATCTCAGGCGACGTCCCCCACGTGACCATCGGGCGGATGTCTTCGGCCTTCATTTCAACGACGACGTCAAAGTGGGCGTCTGCGTCACTCACGAGGGTCTTCCAGTAGCTAACGGCCTTGTCCCAATCTTCGCCCGTGGGCGCAAGCGGTTTGCCGCGCATATATTCAATCGTCTTTTCATCGACGGCAACAAGGCCGCTTCGGGCACCGGCTTCAATCGCCATATTGCAAAGCGTCATGCGCTCTTCCATCGAAAGCGAGCGGATGGCGCTGCCGGCAAATTCAATCGTGCAGCCCGTGCCGCCTGCGGTACCGATTTTGCCGATGACGGCAAGCGCAACGTCCTTACCGGTGATGCCCGCGCCGAGCTTACCTTCCACGCGCACGAGCATGTTGCGGTTTTTCTTCGTAAGAAGCGTCTGGGTGGCAAGCACGTGCTCGACTTCCGAGGTGCCGATCCCGAACGCGAGCGCCGCGCAGGCGCCGTGGGTGGACGTGTGGCTGTCGCCGCACACCACGGTCATGCCGGGGAGCGTCGCGCCCTCCTCGGGCCCCATGACGTGAATGATGCCCTGACCCTTATCCATGAAGGGGAAGTAGGCGGCACAGCCGTACGTGTGAATGTTCTTGTCAAGCGTTTCCACCTGAAGGCGCGCAATCGGATCGGTGATGCCGTCCATGCCCTTCTCCCACCCCGTGGTGGGCGTATTGTGATCGGCCGTTGCCACGATCGAAGAAATACGCCAGGGTTTGCGGTTTGCCAGGCGCAGACCTTCAAAGGCCTGGGGACTTGTGACCTCGTGCATCAGGTGGCGGTCAATGTAAAGCGTCGTCGTGCCGTCGTCTTCACAGTCAACAACATGTTCATCCCAAAGTTTGTCGTACAGTGTTTTTGCCATGGGGTTTTCTTGTTTTTTGTTGGGTTAATTCGGCGGTCACTCCGAGAATGTCCGCTTTTTTCGGGAACGCAAACTGAGGCTTGCGCCAAGGGAGTTTCAGAAGGCCGTCTCCGCAGTATGCACTTTAGGCGCAAAGCGCGCAAACATTCAGTGTCCGCAGGAGTTTTTCGCCTCTCAAAAATACTAAAAACTACCTAAAAACAGCCCCGAAAACAGCCCGGGGCCTGTACTTTCAGACGTGTTATCCGGGCTGGCTGCTCCGCCGGATGCCGGAAACCAATCGGAAACAAATTGCTCACAAATCTTCTGAGCCCGCCCGCGTAAAATCGAATCAACAGGATGCCCGGGCATCTTCCGACCCATTTACTGCCGGAGACAGTCGTGAAACTACATTCAGCAGCGGCCGCTGCCGCCCTCGCCCTTGTTCTCACCGGCTGCTCCACGGTCGTGGAATTCGCGAGCGACATCGAAGGGGCCCGTGTCACCAGTGCCGACGGCACAACCGCGGGCATCACGCCCGTGCAGGTCACCTACGACAACGATGCGCTCGATGCCGCGCGCGGCGCCGACGGCTGTGCGGCGATTGCCGGCGTAACCTACACGTGGCCCTCGGGTGCAAAAGCAACGAGCGCCAACCCCATCCGGCTTTGCGGAGAGCAGTCAACGTTTCGCGTGCATCTGGAGCGCCCCAAGGACGCACCGGGCCTTGAAACAGACCTTAAAAATGCGCTCACCCGGGCGCAGCAGAGAGAGGCGGCGCTTAAGGCCGCATTGGCCAGAGAACAGGCCGAGCGAGACTTCTACTTTATGAACCGCATGATGTGGGCGCCGATGATGATGCCACCGCCGCCTCCCCCACCGCCGCCACCGCCCCGTCCGCCGCGTCGGTAAAGCTTTGCGCCGTTAAAATACGGGACTTCCTTCTTTTTGACGGCTTTTCAAAGAAGACCATGATTGTTCTCGGCATTGAAAGTTCCTGCGACGAAACCGGTGCAGCGCTCATTAACGATAAGCACGAACTGCTCGCGCAGGCCATTCACACGCAGATTGACATGCACCGCGCCTACGGCGGCGTCGTGCCGGAACTCGCTAGCCGCGACCATATCCGCCGCGCGATTGCCCTGATGGATCAGGTGCTTTCTGACGCGCACCTCACAAAAAAAGACATTGACGCGATTGCCGTCACTGAAGGCCCGGGGCTTGCCGGAGCCCTTTTGGTAGGGTCCTCCGTTGCGCATGCCGCGGGCTACGCCCTGGGCGTACCTGTAATCGGCGTGCATCACTTGGAAGGCCATCTGCTTTCAGCGCTATTGAGCCCCGAAAAACCGAAGTTTCCGTTTTTGGCGCTTCTCGTTTCCGGAGGCCACACGCAGTTTATGAAGGTGACGTCCTTCGGGCACTATGAGCTTCTCGGGGAGACGCTTGATGATGCCGCGGGCGAAGCCTTTGATAAGACCGCGCAGCTTTTGGGCGAATGCTATCCGGGGGGACCCGCGGTGTCGCGCCTCGCGGAAAACGGCACTGCCGGCGCCATTGAACTGCCGCGGCCGATGCTGCACTCGCCGGACCTCAACTTAAGTTTTGCGGGGCTTAAAACCGCGGTCTTAACGGCCGTGCAGAAGGCCCCGGATCCCAAAGACGAAACCTTCCGCTCTAATCTCGCGCGTGGCTTTGTGGACGCCGTGGTTGAGGTGCTTACCGCCAAAGCCGCCAAAGCCATGAAGAAAACCGGCATCAAGGATCTGGTGGTCGCGGGCGGCGTCTCCGCGAACAAGCAGCTTCGGGAAGGCCTTATCAAAACGGCCGCCAAACTCAAGGGCCGTGTGTACTTTCCGCCGCTTGCGCTTTGCACCGATAACGGCGCCATGATTGCCGTTGCCGGCATGATGAGGCTTGAAGCAATGACGCCCGAAGAACGCGCCAAGGCGCTTCACCGCTGGGCGTTTTCCGCCAAACCCCGCTGGAAACTCTCGGAAGCTGCCCGGCCGGATAAAGCGTAAGTACCAAAAGCCGCTTTCCGGGCCGCGTTTGCGATTTGCTTTTTTTCAAAATCTCCGTAAAATGCGCAACTCCGATTCAGAGCGGTTCGCCGCAAAGAAGCGGAGACAATTTGGGAAATGCCGGTGTAGCTCAGCTGGTAGAGCAGCGCATTCGTAATGCGAAGGTCGGATGTTCGATTCCTCTCACCGGCACCATTTTCTCATCCCTTACGGGAAGACAAGAAGCCTTGGCGAAAGCCGAAGGCTTTTTTGTTATCCGCTGCAGTCACCCCGACATCAGCCGCGGATCCTTTGCCGCAGCGGCCGGCAAGCCGTTGAGCTTCCGTGTTGCAGGGATTCGAACCGTCACGGTCTTCATCGTCAGCCGCCGCACCGTCTGACGTTTTGCAGATTGCTGCCTCAGTCCGAGACATACACTCAGACATACATTCGCACCCGCAGGTCATATCAGCCGAAAAGGCTCTTCAACTTACGGCTCAGTTAATCTGCCGGAAATCCCGCTGCTTCACAAATCCGGACAAATTTTTTGCTTTCCGTGCCGGCTCTTGCGTGATTACTTTTTGCTGGAGTCCCTGCTGTCAAGCCACTTGAGATACAGTCCGAACGCTGTAACACCGCACCCAACCAAAAGCACAAGCCAATACGTAAGACTCATCTCTGCCTCTCTGTTAATTCAGAACCCGAAAGCACAAACACAGCAGCTCTCCGGCATCAGCCCCGTTCGGCGTCCGTCAACTGCATCAGCTTACCGGCCAGAGCCCCTGCTTCTTCAGCATACGGATCAAAAACGGTCACGGCCTTCATCGAGCGCAGCCACGTCATCTGGCGCTTCGCGAGCTGCCGCGTTGCGGCCTTGGCGCGCTCGAGAAACGCTTCCCGCGTACATTCCCCGAGAAGATAATCCACAGCCTGCCGGTAACCCACACAGCGCATGGCCGGGGACTCCCGGATAAAGCGCGGCGACTTCATGAGGTTCTCAACTTCATCCAAAAGGCCTGAAGCCACCATGGCGTCAAAACGCCCGCCGATCATCCGATGCAGGTGCGCTCTGTCGCCGGGCACAAGGCCCACGGTCACAATCGTCGGGTCGGGTTGAGCCTCCCCCTTTTGATAATCCGAAATCGCCCGCCCCGTCTGACGGTAAATCTCCAGCGCCCGGCTGATGCGCTGGCTGTCGTTAACCGCGAGCCTCGCGGCGGTCACGGGATCGACCTCCGCAAGTTTTTCGTGCATCGCGGGCCACCCGAAGGTTTTGCCCTCTTTTAAGACGGCAGCCCTTACCCCGGGGTCAGCCGAAGGCAGTTCGTCAATCCCTTCCCGTAAGGCTTTGGCGTAAAGCATCGTTCCCCCGACAATAAGGGGAAACCGACCGCGCGCGTGAATTTCATCAATAAGCCGCAGGGCGTCGGTGCGAAAGTCGGCCGCACTGTAACTTTCATCGATTTCACGGATGTCAATCAGGTGGTGCGGACAGAGGGCAAGTTCTTCGCGCGTGGGTTTGGCCGAGCCTATGTCCATGCCGCGGTAGATAAGGGCTGAGTCAACCGAAATGATTTCAACGGGGAGCTTGCGGGCCAGGGTCAGGGCAAGCGCGGTTTTGCCGCTTGCCGTGGGCCCGAGAATCATGAGCGCACGCGGCTGCATCACTGACCCCGCAGGAAAAACTTATCAAGCTCTTCAATCGTGATTTCGCGCCAGGTAGGCCGCCCATGATTGCACTGATCCGCCCGCTCCGTCATTTCCATCTGCCGCAAAAGCGCCTGCATTTCCGGCAACGTCAGAATCCTGTGCGCCCTCACCGACCCGTGGCAGGCCATGGTGGAGAGGCACTTGTTGCGAAGCTCTTCTGTGATCGACGTGACGCCGAACTCCGCCAGATCCTGCAGCACGCCCCGAACGAGCCCCTCCGCGTCGGCGCGGCCGTCCGCGAACACCGCCGGGATACTGCGCAGGGCAAGCGCGTCTTCGCCGGAGCGGCTCACCTCAAGCCCGAGCTTTGTGAGCGTGTCGCCCGCTTCTTCAAACGCAGCCATTTCCGCGGCCGTCACCCGAAAGACCACAGGGACCAGGAGCGCCTGCGTGGAAATCGATGTTTTGGCTTCGCGCTTTAAGCGCTCGTAGTTGATGCGCTCGTGCGCGGCATGCATGTCGACAATCACGAGTCCCCGGTCGTTTTCAGCGAGGATATAAATCCCCGCAAGCTGCGCCAGGGCCTTGCCGAGCCGGTAGTGGGGGAGCACTTTTTCCGCCTGAGGTTCGTCCATTGCCAAAGGCACGTTCCCGGCGTAGGCGGGAGGCTCGGGAACTGACTGCTGCTGAGGCACCGTAAGCATGTCTGCGGCCGTGGTCTCAGTGACAACGGGCGCTGCCGGACGCTCTAAAGGCGCCGGTGCGGCGGGCTTCTCAGTCTGCGCTTCTTTCGGTTTGGTCGCAAAGACGTTAAGCCACTCCGAAGTGGACAGGGGTTTGGGCTTCGTGCCGAAACTCTGTCCTGTCTTTGCGCGGAAATTTTTCGGGAAAGAGGCTTCGCGCAGGGCGGCGGCCGACGGTTCATTAATCTGAGGACTTCCGCTCTCTGCCTGCGGTAAGAGTGATGCACCGCTCTCCCCGGTTTCACAGCTTCTGGCAAGCGCCTCGGAAATCGCGCGGCTCACAAAACTGTGCACCTGCGCGCTGTCACGGAACCGCACCTCGGACTTTTGCGGGTGAACGTTGACGTCCACCTTCACCGGGTTGATTTCAAGCATGAGGCAATACAGGGGCTGCACGGCGCCGTGCAGAACGTCCGCGTAAGCGGTTCTCACCGCGTGCTGCAGGACTTTGTCCCTCACAAAGCGGCCGTTTACGAAAAAGTACTGATCGGCCGTGCGGGCTTTGGCCGCGCGCGGCAGTCCGGCAAACCCCGTGATGCGCATGTCAAAACCTTCGGCGGCAACCGCGCGGCTGTTGACCTTAAAGTCCTGGGGCATCACGGCAAAGATGCGTTCTTCCTGCGTTTGTGCTGGAAGAATCAGGGCGCTTTTACCGTCGACCGTCACCCGGAATTCAACCTCGGGGCTTGAAAGCGCCATGCGCTCGATCTGTTCCACAACGTGTGCGCTCTCGGTCCTCACCGCCTTTAAAAACTTGCGGCGCGCCGGGGTTTTGTAAAAGAGGTCTTCGACTTCCACGGTGGTGCCGGTGTCCCCGGGCGCCACCGTAATTTCACCGGCAGGCGTGATGCGCTGCGCGGTGCTCATGCCGGCCGTACGGCTTGTCAGCGTAACGTCAGCCACCGAGGCAATCGACGCGAGCGCCTCACCGCGGAAACCGAAACTCGCGACCTTCTCAAGATCCAGGAGATTACTGATCTTACTGGTCGCGTGACGCGTGAGCGCGAGGCCCAGCTCCTCCGGAGGAATCCCGCAGCCGTCATCCGTGACACTGATCCGTTTGATGCCGCCCTCTTCCAGGCGCACCTGCACGGTTTTGGCACCCGCGTCCACCGCGTTTTCAACGAGTTCTTTAACGACCGACGATGGGCGTTCAATAACTTCGCCCGCGGCGATTTGGCTGATGAGCTGATCAGGCAGTGCGTGAATATGGCGCACTTCTCGGTTTTCCGTGGTCATGAGGGATGAGTCTTTTCCGTGTGATCGGACGATTATACGGTCACCGGTTCCCTGACTTTACTGCTCTTGGAGTTTCCTCAGATCCGGATCCGTCATAAGCGAAACACGTCCCCCAAGCAAAGTGAGCTCCTCTGCGGTTCTTGCATACTTCATTGAAGAAATGTCATTGGCCTGATCGTAAAAAGAAGATTTCGTCAGTCCCAAAATGCCGCATACCGTGTCAAACATCATGTCGTTTGTGAAAGGCTTTCCGGCATTTTGTCTGAGATTGGCTTCAATTTCGGGATGCGCACGGTTGAAATCCCGGGAAAACAAAAACCACACAGGTATCTGAGCCATGGACCAGGTGAAATGATCCTCATTGTGACCGTAGCTGACAAGTTCCCCATGGTCACTCATCAAAAAAAGCCCCTGAAAATCCGAGCGCTTCCGCACGATTTGGCTGATTTCTCCGACAACGTGATCCGTATAACGCATGGCATTATCGTAGGCGCCGTCCCGTCCTGAATCATCCCAGTGCCGAAACTCGGCCGGATACCTGTTTTTATAATCAACGTGGCACCCCATCAAGTGGATAATCACAAGCGTTTTTCCGGTATCAGCCAGCGGAATTTTTTTAAGATAGGGCAACAAGTCCCCGTCGGGAGAAAGTTTGTCGGAAGCCGCACCGTTTTCTCGGAGCCAAATCTGCTTTTGCGCGTCAGAAGCAATAACACTGGTCGGCGTGTCATAAAAACCGAACCGGCTTTGGTTGGAAATCCACCAGACATCAAAACCCGCCGCCTGCGCCATCTGCACGATGGACGGACTCAGAGCCAAAGAGGAATTTCTGAACTGGTTCTTCGCTGTCAATGCCTCACTCAATGCCGGGACGGTATTGACGCGGCAGGAATACGCATTTCGAAGCAGCAAAACATCTCCGCTCCTGACAGCGTTATCCAACCATGGCGTTGTATTCTTTTCATAGCCGTATGCTGACATGCGTGAACGGGTCATGGATTCACCCACAACAAACACATACAGTCCGCTACGGGGCTCATGCCCGAGACTTTGCAGCCGTTCATTCAGAACTTGACGCTCTTTTGCCTTGGCACTGTATGACACATACTCATCAAACACCTGTCCGGCATCGAAAAATGCACTCAGTCCCGTATTAAAAATAGTTTTTGAGGTCGCAAATAACGCAAGGACAAGCAGCACTGCCAATGCAATCCTGGTCCCCAATCTCGGCGTCTGAGCAAACGGCGGGCGAAAAACCACCCTCAGAAGCAGTGCAAACAGAAAAAGCGAAAGAGCGGCCAAAACAGCAAACTTTCCCTTAAACGACAAAAATTCAACGCTCTCGGAAAAGTTGGTCTGCAACACGGCCAGTACAGCTGATGCTGAAAGAAGGGCTCCTTCCGTCACCCAGTAGAAAAGAACAGATAAAGGCAACAGCAGGGCAATTGCCCAAAGAACAACTGTGAGCCCCCTTGCGGCAATCCGCAGTACCTTACTGCGCAGAAAGCAACTGGATGCCGAAAGAACCACCAACGCGACCGAGACGGACGCCGCCCAGGAGGTCCCCTCTGCGATGGCCCGGTAGTAAGGCTTGATTTCCCCGTGAAAGGCAGGTGCAAACAGCCCCACCAAGACGGCAGGAATCAGCAACACAGCCCACAGGATCAGGGCAACCAGTAAATCAACCTTATCCTTTCGGAACACCAGCACAAACGCAGCAAGCAGACCGGCCGTCATGAGCGTATGCCCCGGCTGCCCCAGAGCCCAGCGCCACTCACCGGTCAAGCCTGCATTAACAATGCCGATGATGATTAATGCGCCCAGCGCCAGCAGAAGAAAACTGATGAAGGGTTTTACGAAATGAGCAACTGAAACAACAGACCGAAAACGGGAAAATCCAAGGCCGGAGGGGGGGGGACGTCGATATGATGCACAGAACACAAACTCAAAAATTCTCAGGTTTCTCTATTTTATAAAAATATAACAATTGCTTACATTGGGATTTCCGCTAGATATCGAAAAACGATCTCAGCTGATCGTGTAACACTTCTTCTCAGTTCAGACCAACGGCCGATATCACTGCTCCATGCTGTACCGCTATGATTACGGGCATTCGATTAAACAAACGCCCTGTCTGCGCAATGGATTTTCTCTCCCTCGTTACCGAGCTTTTCACCAACGCCGATCATTTTCTTGTGACGCTCGCCACCGAATACGGCTGGCTTGTTTATGCCGCCATGTTCCTCATTTTCTTTCTGGAAACCGGCATTGTGGTGATGGCGTTTCTGCCGGGGGATTCACTGCTTTTTGTGGCGGGAACCGTTGCGGCTGCAGGCACCATGAGCCCCTGGGGGCTGATGCTTGCGGTCATTCTCGGAGCGTGCCTCGGCAATACGCTCGGCTTTCACACCGGGCGCTGGCTCGGTAACCGCATCTACGACGGGTCAATTCGCTGGATTGATGCGAAGAAACTCCAGAAAACGCAGGTTTTCTACGAAAAGCACGGCGGCAAAACGATTATTCTCGCGCGTTTCGTGCCGATCGTGCGTGCCTTTGCGCCGCTTGTGGCCGGTGCCGCCAAGATGAGCATGGGTCGGTTTGAACTTTATTCGGGCCTGGGGGCCGTCATCTGGGCCGTGGGTCTGATCGGTTTGGGTTACCTCTTCGGCAACATCCCGATTGTGAAGAACAACCTTTCGATGATTCTGCTTCTGGGCGTAATTTCCGCGGCTTCAGGGCCCGTGATCGTGGCCCTGGCCTGGAAGTATCTGCATACGCTAAAGATCTTTCAGCAGAAAAAAGACGCATCAGAGCACTGATTGAGCAAGACTCAGAGCTGACTCAATCGCCTTATCCATATCGTAGTAGCGGTACTGTCCCATGCGTCCGCCGAAAAGCACCTTGGACTGCTCTGCGGCTTTTGCCTGATACTTCTGATAAAGCGCCGAATTACGTGCATCGTTGACTGGATAGTAAGGCTCTGCGCCCGGTGTCCAGGTCATCGGATATTCACGGGTGATAATGGTCTCTGGTTGCGTACCGTGCACAAAATGCTTGTGCTCAATGATGCGCGTGTAAGGTGTTTCACGGTCTGTGAAGTTCATCACCGCGACGCCCTGATAATTATCCGTTGCCAGCAACTCATCCTCAAAGCGCAGACTACGGTACTCCAGATGGCCGAGCTCGTAGTCAAAAAATGCATCAATCGGCCCGGTGAAAAGCACTCGCTCGGCCGAAGCATTGAGCACCTCCCGATCTTTCAGGTAATCAATGCCCAGTTCAACCTCAATCCCTTCGAGCATTCTCTCCACGAGCTTTGTGTAGCCCTCAACCGGAATTCCCTGGTAAGCATCGTTAAAGTAGTTGTTGTCAAAGGTCATCCGCACCGGAAGACGCCGGATGATGGAAGCAGGCAGCTCCGTGCATTCACGCCCCCACTGCTTCTCGGTATACCCCTTGATGAGTTTACGGTAGATGTCCGGCCCCACCAGACTCACGGCCTGTTCTTCAAGATTGCGGGGCGTTGTGATCGTTTTACCGGCTTCAGCCTTTTGATCTTCAATCTTTCGGCGGGCCTCCTGCGGTGTTTTCACCCCCCACATCTGGTAGAACGTGTTCATGTTAAAAGGCAGGTTAAAGAGCTCACCCTTAAAGTTGCCACCGGAGAATTGACGAAATTATTAAAGGCTCCGAACGCATTGATGTAATCCCACACGGCTTTGTTACTGGTGTGGAAAATATGAGCGCCGTACCTGTGAACCATGATGCCGTGCTGCTCTTCGGTGTAAATGTTCCCGGCTAGGTGATTGCGGACATCGATCACTTTGACCTTTTTTCCGGCACGTTTGGCTTCATGTGCAAACACTGCTCCGAAAAGGCCGGCTCCGACAACAAGAAAATCGTACATACGATGTGTCCTCTGCAAAAATCTCAGTTCTGGTTTTTCTGTTCAAATTTGCGTGTGAAATACCAGCGCGCTAAAGCCGGACAATAAAGCAGCATCAACGCGTAAAGTTTTTGGGAGCCCCGCAGGACGCTCACCAAACTCACGTCTTTGTTCCATGTCAGCCAATCCGTGCGCCAGCGCTCGAAAAACCGCATGGCAGCATCATGGCTTAAACGCGCAAAATTCCAACGATAACCATGAAACGAAACCCGCGGAATGAGTGTTTTGAGAGTAATCCAGTCATCTCTTTCTCTGCAGAAGCGGATGATCTCGGCCCATTCGTCCGCGACGCAGAAAATCTTCTTATCCGACTTAACGGAATTATTGGCATGCTGTCTGTAATGCAGGAATAAGTCCGGCAGAAGCATGAAACGCCGGCAGCAGACAAATGTCTTGAATGCAAATCCCGTATCCTGAAAACTTGCTCCGGGCGTAGGCAAAAACGCAATACCGTTTTCGATCAGCATGGATCGACGGTAAATTGAAGTCCAAATTGCGGGCGGAGCAAAAATAACCTTGGTCTCGCGAAGAGGCGTGAACACAGTATTGAAAGGAACCTTGCGGATTTCACAAGGTGTGTCAACGCCGTCCTTGTAAAACCAATATTGAGACCGGCAGATATCGAGGTCATTGGCCTTGGCTGCGCTGTAGAGCTTTTCAAACATCCCGGGTTCAACAAAGTCATCCGACTCCACAATGCCAATGTACTCACCGCGAGCCATTTCCAGGCCCTTATTCATGGAGTCACCATACCCGGAATTCTTTTTATCAAGCACACGGATACGGCTGTCGCGCGCGGCAAACTCCTGAATGATGTCAAGCGTATTGTCAGTTGAACCGTCGTTAATACAGATAATTTCAATCTCTTTGAGTGTCTGGCCGACAATACTTTCTAAACACTCCCGGACAAAGACCGAAACGTTGCAGCACGGCACCAAAACCGACACCTTGACGGTGTCTGCTCTTTTTTCAGACATACATTCCTCGGGACTTAAGGTTTCAGGCACATTATCCCAAAAGCATCGCGTCTCCGACAGCCACGTCCTTACCGGCCCGCTTTTCAAAGAGATCCAAAAGATCAGGCACGGCGAGCGTCTTTTTCACATCCCCCGGAATATCTTCCACCACGCGCCCGGCATGCATCATGATGAGGCGGTTTCCAAAGCGCAGTGCGTCACGCATATTGTGCGTGATCATGAGGGTGGTGAGGTTGTGCTGACGGACGATGCGGTCAGTCAACTGCAGCACTTTTTCCGCAGTCTTGGGGTCAAGCGCGGCGGTGTGTTCGTCAAGCAGTAAAAGTTCGGGGCGCACAAGCGTAGCCATCAGAAGCGTCACCGCCTGACGCTGGCCGCCCGAAAGCAACCCCACGTGCGCGGTCATCCGGTCCTCAAGCCCCAGGTCGAGTTCTCTCAACATCGCCTTAAAGCGCTCGGTCTGTTCGCCCTGAGAGCTCCAGCGCAGCCCCGGGCGCTTGCCTCGGCGCGCGGCCATCGCGAGGTTTTCCTCAATCATCATGCCCGCGGCCGTCCCCTTCATCGGATCCTGAAAAACGCGGCCGATAAAGCGGGCCCGCTGGTATTCCGGCATCTTCGTAACGTCGGTGCCGCTGATTTCAATGCGGCCCGTGTCAATCGGAAAGACGCCTGCCACAGCGTTTAAAAGCGTTGACTTACCGGCGCCGTTGGAACCGATCACGGTCACAAAGTCGCCGTCTTTGAGCGTCAGATCCACGCCCTGCAGGGCCTTTTTCTCGTTGACGCTGCCCGGGAAAAATGTTTTATGAACGTCTTTAACGATGAGCATTTTCTTTTTTTCCCGGAAGTTACTTCACGATGCGGCGCAGTTTCAGTTTGCCTTTTAACATCGGCATGGAAAGCGCAACGGCCACCAGTACGGCGGTAAAGAGCTTGAGGTCGTTCGGGGGCATCCCGAGCTGCAGCACCACGGCAATCACAAGGCGGTAGACGATCGAGCCGAGAATCACGGCAATGAGGCAGTTTTTAAAGCTTCGGGTGCCGAAGAGCACCTCACCGATAATGACGGAAGCAAGCCCGATCACAATCGTGCCGGTTCCCATACCGACGTCGGCAAAACCGTTGGACTGCGCAACAAGCGCGCCTGAAAGCGCCACGAGAAGGTTGCTGATCAAAAGCCCCAGGATCACCATGGTGTCGGTGTTAATCCCCTGCGCCCGGGCCATCTGGGGATTAAAGCCCGTTGCGCGGATGCTTGTGCCCAATTCCGTACCAAAGAACCAGTAGATGGCGCAGCCCACCAGAATGACGGCAACAAGGCCCACAATGAAAGTGGCCTGAGCGTCCGTGAGCCCCCAGTCCCTCACGAAACTAAAGACCGTGTCAACGCGAAGAAGCGAGACGTTGGCTTTCCCCATCACATGCAGATTAATCGAGTAAAGCCCGATCATCGTGAGGATACCGGCCAAGAGAGCCGGGATCTTGAGTTTGGTGGTTAAAAGCGCCGTAATGACGCCCGCAAGGGCCCCTGCGACCGCCGCGAAGATAAAGGCGGTGCCTATGCCGTAGCCTGAAGCGAGCACGGTGGACGCTACCGCTGCTCCCAGCGGAAACGTGCCTTCAACCGAAAGGTCGGCAATATCGAGCACCCGAAACGTGATGTAGACACCCAGGGCCATCAGGGCCCACAAAAGCCCCTGCGCTACGGTCGGAATCAGTAAGTCAAGCATCGCTTTAGCTTCACTTCAAAAAGAAAGAGTCCCGCTTCCCGCACGCCGGAAAACGGGACGGAGTCAATAATTATTGAACGGTTTTGGCGGTCTTTGCGATCGCTTCAGGAATGGTGATGCCGAGTTGCTTCGCGACCGTCGGGTTTACCACAGCCGTAAATTCCGTCTGGTACTGAATCGGCATGGTTTCGGGCTTGCCCTTCCCTTCCAGAATATCGGCGCCCATGTTGCCTGCGAGTTTTCCGATCGTGTAGTAGTCAATACCGACCGTGGCAAGCGCGCCGTTTTTAAGAAGCGCGGCTTCCCCCGGAATCACGGGGATCTTGGCTTCCTTGGTGATGCGGTAGAGCGTCGGCATCGCTGAGGCCATCACGTTATCAGTGGGCAGATAAATCGCCTGCACCTTACCCACAAGGCTTTGCGCGGTCTGCTGCACGTCGTTTACGCTGGAAACCGTGGCTTCCACGAGTTCAATGCCCTTCTTTGCGAGTTCTTTTTTCGCAAGTTCCACCTGAAACTGCGAATTGATTTCCGAGCTGTTGTAGATCGTGCCGACGGTCTTCGCGCCCGGCACAAGCTGCGTGAGAAGTTCAATCTGCGCCGCAATCGGGTTCATGTCGGAGGACCCCGTCACGTTCGTGCCGGGCTTGGCGTTGTCTTTGACGAGCTTTGCAACCGCAAAGTCCGTCACCGCCGTTGCCACAATCGGAATCGTTGTGGTGGCGTTGGCGGCGGTCTGAGCCGCAGGCGTTGCAATCGCGAAAATCAGGGGGTAGTTGTGCGAAACGAAGCGCTGGGCGATGTTTCTAAGGTTCGACTGATCAGCCTGCGCGTTTTGCTGGTCGATTGCAAGCTTGATGCCGCGCGCCTTTAAGGCGTCGACAATGCCGCGGTTGGCGTCATCCAGTGCCGAATGCTCCACAAGCTGCACGATGCCGATCGTCTGTTCGGCGGGTTTTGCCACCTCCTGCGTCTTTTTATCCCCGCAGCCGGAAAGAACCGCCGCTGCGGCAGCCACCAGAACCGCCGCTTTCTGCCAGCGCTTGAAATGCATGTGTTTCTCCCTCAGAAATTGTTACAGCGGTTCTCTTGCCCCGCACAAAGGGGCTGAAAGCCCCTGATTTTCTCATTATGCCCAAATCTTGGAAAAAGATGGGGAGCATAAGAAGCCCGGCAGGCCGAGAAAGCAGAAGTTGGAGTTTGTGGGACCGAAACGCCCGCGCGGGCGTCCCCGTAAAGTTACACCGGCCGCCAGCTCTGCTGCGACGCCTGCCTAAGCGGCTATAGTTCCACACGTTGGGAAACTTTTAGTCACGGAAGTTCCTTTATCAAGACAATTATTATTGATTTCATGTTGTTTTTCAATTTTCTCAGGGAGTCAATTTTATCAACCTCCCACGGAAGGCACGTGTCCGTAAAAAGCGAGACCTCCGACAAGCAACTTCCTATGATGACGATAAAACCCGAACGTCAGTTGCAACGATCTGTGTGAATTTTCCTTTATTTGAAAGGGCCCTTTCGTATAATCACCGCAACACATGGTGACTGCAGCCGCTTCAAATTCTCGGTCTTGAAGCAGCGCTTTTTGTGCAGACACCCCTTTGAAATTTGGAGTTACTGTAATGTCTGATGTGATTCACGCCCCGGTTCTCATCCTGGGTTCCGGCCCTGCCGGTTATACCGCTGCAGTTTACGCAGCCCGCGCTAATTTGAAGCCCGTCATCATCACCGGTATGGAACAGGGCGGTCAGCTCATGACCACCACTGAAGTTGACAACTGGCCCGGCGCCCAAAACGGCATCGAAGGCCCGCAGCTGATGGCAAACCTTCAGGCTCACGCCGAACGTTTCCAGACGAAGATCGTCTTTGACACGATTCACACGACGCATTTGAACGAAAAGCCGATCCGCCTGGAAGGTGACCTCAACAACTACACCTGCGATGCCCTCATCATCGCGACCGGTGCTTCCGCGAAGTACCTGGGGCTTGAGAGCGAAACCAAGTACCGCGGCCGCGGCGTCTCGGCCTGCGCAACCTGCGACGGCTTTTTCTACAAAGGTAAGCCGGTTGCGGTCGTAGGCGGCGGCAATGCCGCGCTTGAAGAAGCCCTCTACCTCTCGCAGATTGCCTCGATCGTGCACCTCGTGCACCGCCGTGACACCTTCCGCGCCGAACCCATCATGGTGGACCGCCTGATGGATGCGGTCAACGAAGGCAAGATCGTGCTGCACACCCCCTACGAAGTGAAGGAAGTGCTCGGTAACGACAATGCCGTGAACGCCCTTGCAATCCGCAACACCGAAAACGACACGGTTGACACGATTACCGTGGACGGCGTCTTTATCGCGATCGGCCACAGCCCCAACACCAAGATCTTTGACGGCCAGGTCACGATGCAGGACGGCTACATCGTCACCGAAACCGATCCGAGAGCGCGTACTGCGACTAACATTAAGGGCGTCTTTGCCGCGGGCGACTGCGCTGACCCGATCTACCGTCAGGCAGTCACCAGCGCCGCTTCGGGCTGCAAGGCCGCGCTTGACGCGCAGCGCTACCTGGAGTCGCTCGGCAAGTAATTCATTGAAAATGAAGGTGTACCTATGGGAAATGCATTTGACGCTTTAAAACCGATGGCTGCGGAACTCAAAGCCCGCCATCGTGAACGAGCTGAAGAAAAACTTCGGCAGGAAAAAGTAGAGCAACGCATTGCCCAGGGTACACTGGAATTTTTAAAGGAAATGAACCGTACGGGCGTGCGCGCCGCGCAGGGCGTAAAGCTCTCCGCAGCGAGTAAAAACGCCGACATCAGCTTTGCCGCCGCGATGAAAAAAGCGGGAGTTGAGCCGCTCGGAAATGACAAACGCGCCCAGCACGAAAAGAAAAAGCCCGCTCCGGTGCCGCAGCAGACAATTGCCGACAACAAAGCGGTGCTTGCCGAATCCTTAAGCGACGAAGCCGATTCGATCGAGTTTCTCGAAAGCGAAGACGGCCTTTCCTTCCGGCGTCCTGAAGTGGGGCCGGATGTGCCGCGCGACCTCAGACGCGGCCGCTGGTGCGTTGTGGGGCAACTCGACCTTCACGGGATGTTTGTGGAAGAAGCCCGCGAAGCCGTGATCGACTTTATCCGCAAGTCACAGACAAACGAACGTCTCTGCGTGCGCATCATCCACGGTAAGGGCAACAGCAACCCGGACCGTCAGTCCATTCTCAAGGAAAAAGTGCGCCGGTGGCTCAAGCAGTTTGACGCCGTCGTTGCGTTTGCCGAACCCTATGAAAGGGACGGCGGCGCGGGCGCGACCATTGTACGCCTCAAGCCCCTGCCGCACCCGAGCGTACGTAACGCCCGGCAAAACGGTTAAAAGGGGTCAGATCCCTTCACCGGAATTTCCGGAAAATCCGGATACCCCACTCCCACGAGATATAGCCCTGCAGCGTCAAAAGTGGGCGCTGCAGCGGCTCTTTCCTTCGCTTCAAGCACTTCTTTCATCCACTCAGGCTTCTCGCGGCCCACGCCCACGTAAATAAGCGACCCCACGATATTTCGCACCATGTGCTGCAAAAAGGCGTTTGCGGTGAGTTCAATGCCGATATAACGGCCTCGACGCACAATATTGATTGCCGTCATCGTGCGCACCGGGGTTGCCGCCTGACAGTCCGCTGCACGGAAACTTGAGAAGTCGTGTTCCCCGATAAGGCAGGCCGCGGCCTCGCGCATCCTCTCTTCATCACACGGCCGCCACACCCAGCCCGTGCGCCCGAAATTAACGGCCGAGCGGATCCGGTCGTTCAGAATCCAGTACTGATACGTCCGGCTGCGCGCGGAAAAACGCGCATGAAAACGGTCGTTTACGGGCACAGCCCAGCGGACCGCGATATCGTCGGGCAAAAAGGTGTTAAGTGCCCTCACCCAGGAAGTGGCCGGACGCTCACAGTCCGTATCAACGTGCACCACCTGGCCCGTGGCATGCACACCGGCGTCCGTGCGGCCCGCGCAGATGGTGCCTGCGGGCTTCGTGAAAAACCGCTTTATGGCGCGTTCCAGCACGTCCTGCACCGTACGGCCGTCAGGCTGCGTCTGCCAGCCGTTATAGTGCGTGCCCGTGTATTCAATACCGAGCGCCGTGCGGAAAGTCGCCCCCGGCGCGTAGGGAAAGCGTTCCTGCATCCGGCTTAAACGCGGCGCACGGCGTCAAGAAGGCGCTCTGCGGCGGCTCTCTGCTCGTCCGTGCCGAAGAGCTTTACTTCACACAGAAGTTTCTCGGCATCGTCCGGGAACCCCGCATCAATCTTTTGCTGGGCAGCGGCGAGCTTCACGGCCATCGCTTCGGAGCTGTGACCGTCCTCTGCCGTTACCGGGGTTTCCGCGGAAAAAGCCTCGGGCGGCTGAATCTGCATCCCCGAAGACGTGCTCGTGAGCGTAAAGGGACGGGGCTCTTCTTCAGGCGCCTGAGCCTTCACTTCGGGCCTAACTTCGGCAGCAGGCTGCGGAGCCGCAGTTTCAGGTGCCTTCGTCTCAGAAGCCGTCACCGTTGCCGCTGCGGCAGCGGTTGCGGTCGCTGTTGCGGCGGGCGCTGCGTCAAAGCCGCGCTTTGCCGCAGCGTCAGCTTCCATGCGCTTCGTGAGCAACTCATCCATGTTCCGCACCTGCTGCGGCGTGGTCGGTTCCGGCCTCAGAAAGCGGATGGTGCGCTCGGTGCGTTCAAACTCTTCCTTTTCCTTCTTGCGGCGCCAGACAAACCAGCCGCCTGCGGCAGCAGCGATGAGAATAATCAAGAGGCCCCAGAGCCAGGCGCTGCTCCCTTCTTCCTCGGTCTTTTCTTCAACCGCGGGTTGCGCCGTCATTTCGGGCTGCGTGTCGGCCGCGGGTTCGGTCTTGGTTGCCTGCGTTTGAGCGGGTTTTGTTTCTTCAGGTGCTGCTGTGGGCGTCAGAGCTTCAGTCGTTGCTGCCGCTGTCGCAGCGGCAGCCGCAGCAGCTGCGGCCGGAGCCGCCGTTTCAGGCTTTGCTTCAGGCGCCGCGGGCTTCATGGGCTCAGCGGGTTTGACAGCGGGCTTTTGAACCTCAGCCGCCGGTTTCTTCGGCGTCCAGGCAATGCGGGCTTGCTTCATGCGCTGATGCGCACGGTTCAAGTTTCGTGCCGAGGGGGCCTTACGCATATCCGCATTAGGCGTCACATGCACAAGGCACCAGGCAACGTCGGTGCCGACGGCATCGACCTGCGCCTGTGTGGCCGCATTTAAGCGGGCACCGGGTTTAAGCCCGCTGATACGGCCGTTTTTAAAGGCAGCAGGGTTGCGGCGGATCAAAGCCACCAGCACTTCTTCGGTACGCGCCCCCTCATAGCGCGGCACCAAGAGGTTGGCAATCGACCACATCGTCATGCCGGGCTTCACGATAATGGGATCAGCGAGCGTGTACTGCGGCTTATTGGTTGTGGTCTTCGCGGAAGCGGGTTTCACCTGAGGCTTTGCCTTCACCGTTTCGCGCTTAGCGGGTGCGGGTTTTGCGGCAGGTTCTGCCTTCTTCGTTTCAACCGAGGGCATGGCGGCCGTTGACGGGAGTTTCCCTGCCGAGGGAGCAGCCTGCTTTGTCTGTGCCTGAACTGTCGCCTTGGGCGCTGCGGCCGGAGCCGGCGCAACTGCCGGTTCCAGGCGGATGCGGTAGTACTTGGCGGAGAGTTTGCCGCCGTCGTTAAGTTCCACAATGAGCGGGAAGTCCCGTGAGGTCACGGGCTTTTCGCTTTTAATGCGGACAACCCAAGGGGACTTACTTTCAAGCGTCAGTTCCAGGCCCGTGTCGGCCGCAAGCGGCTTCTTGCCGATGCGGTCATAAGTTGCTTCGGGCGCAAGACGGACCACCAGGGGCTCGACCTTGGGATCGACATTGTTGACGGTAAGCCGCGCCGACAGGGGCTCATTTAAACGGGAAGTCACGGAAAGCGTGCCGAGGTCTGCGGCCTGAGCCGAAAAACCGATCGCCGCCAGAAGTGCTGCTGCAGCCGTCAATCGCATATCAATCAATCCTGCTGTGGAAACCAAAGTTCAAAGGGTTACTGCCCAATTTGCGTATTATGCACTGCCGACACGGCTGAAGGCATATTTTTTCAAGTGCTGTCCGCCGCTGTCGTTTCGTTTTCCTCTCCTTCGTTTTTGCTGAAAAACGCCGCACACAGTGCCGCCTTACATTGTTCGGCAAAAAGTTTCTTCCACAGAAGAATTTCGTCCGCTTTTCTGCGCGAAATTCTTTTATAAAAGAATTTCAGGCGGTTTCAGCCCAAAGATTCTTCCATACAAGAATTTCAGACAACAGACGCAAAAGAAAACGGCTCCCGAAGTTTTTCCCCGAAGGGAAGCTTCGAAAGCCGTTTTGTGCGAATGAGCGCAGTATTCGCGAACTGTGTCAGGTGTTACTTCAGAGGAGTCACACCTGCTCTGCCGTTCATCGCGTCACGGATTTCTTTGCCTGCACGGAAGTGCGGAACAAATTTGGCCGGGACTTCGACGGTGGCCCCCGTCCGGGGGTTGCGGCCCGTGCGCGCTGCACGGTGCTTCAGACTGAAGCTGCCGAAACCGCGGACTTCGACGCGAACGCCGTGGCTCATCGCGCTGATGATCGTTTTGAGGATCTCGTTGACCGCCTCGTCGGCCTCGCGGTTGGTGAGGCTGCCGTGGCGGGCAAAGACCTTGTCGATCAGTTCAGACTTGGTAAGAGCCCGCATAGACACCACCCTGATTACTTCTGTTCAAGCTTAGCCTTGAGCAGAGCACCAAGGTTGGTGGTACCGGCGGAAGCGTCGCTGTTGACGCGGTCAAGCGCTTCGCGGGTCTGCGCGGCATCCTTAGCCTTGATGGAGAGCTGGATGGAGCGGTTCTTACGGTCAACGCTGATGATGAGGGCTTCAACCGTGTCACCGACCTTGAGCTGCGTCGTGGCGTCTTCCACGCGTTCGCTCGAGATTTCGGAAGCACGCAGATACCCTTCGGTGTCGTCACCGAGGTCGATCGTGGCGCCCTTGGCGTCAACGGCCTTCACCGTGCCTTTGACGAGCGTACCCTTTTCATGGGTGCCGGCAAAGGAAGAGAACGGATCACCGCCCAGCTGCTTGATGCCGAGGCTGATACGTTCGCGGTCGGTGTCGATTGCGAGAACCATGGCTTCGACTTCGTCGCCCTTCTTGTACTTACGGACGGCTTCTTCGCCCGGTTCGTTCCAGGAGAGGTCAGAGAGGTGCACGAGGCCGTCAATGCCGCCGGGCAGTCCGATGAACACACCGAAGTCGGTGATGGACTTGATCTGGCCCTTCACCTTGTCGCCCTTCTTGTGGCTCTGGTTGAATTCCTGCCAGGGGTTGGCCTTGCACTGCTTCATTCCGAGAGAAATACGGCGGCGTTCTTCGTCGATGTCAAGAACCATGACTTCGACTTCGTCACCCAACTGCACAACCTTCTTCGGATCGACGTTCTTGTTGGTCCAGTCCATTTCGGAGACGTGCACCAGGCCCTCGATGCCGCTTTCGATTTCAACGAAAGCACCGTAGTCGGTGATGTTGGTGACCTTGCCGAAGAGACGGGTGCCCTGCGGATAGCGGCGTGCAATGCCGATCCACGGATCTTCGCCCAACTGCTTGAGGCCCAGAGAAACACGGTTCTTTTCCTTGTCGAACTTAAGAACCTTGGCTTCGATTTCCTGGCCGACCTGAACGACTTCGCTCGGGTGACGCACGCGGCGCCAGGCGAGGTCGGTGATGTGCAGAAGGCCGTCGATGCCGCCCAAATCAACGAACGCACCGTAGTCGGTGATGTTCTTGACGATACCCTTGACAACGGCGCCTTCGGCGAGCGTTTCAAGGAGCTTGGCGCGTTCTTCGCCCATGCTCGCTTCCACAACGGCGCGGCGGGAGACAACAACGTTGTTGCGCTTACGGTCAAGCTTGATGACCTTGAATTCGAGGGTCTTGCCTTCGTACGGGGTCGTATCCTTCACAGGACGCGTATCGACCAAGGAGCCCGGCAGGAACGCGCGGATGCCGTTGGTCATGACGGTGAGGCCGCCCTTCACCTTCCCGGTGATGGTGCCGGTGACGAGTTCGCCGGATTCCAGAGCCTTTTCGAGGTTCATCCAGGCCGCAAGGCGCTTAGCCTTGTCGCGGGAGAGGATCGTATCGCCGTAGCCGTTTTCAACCGATTCAATTGCCACGGAAACGAAGTCGCCGGGCTGCACGGTCACTTCACCGCGGTCATCCTTGAATTCTTCGATGGGCACATAAGCTTCAGACTTAAGGCCGGCGTTCACGACAACGTAGTTGTAGTCAACGCGGACAACTTCAGCGGTGATGACTTCGCCCTGGCGCATTTCCTGCTTGGCAAGGCTCTCTTCAAAGAGCTGGGCAAAAGATTCGGTATTGGTATTGTTGGACATGTAGTTAAATCGTTAATGATCTCGCCCGTCCGGGAGTCTGAAATGTCAGACCGATGGGGCGGTGTTGCTTTAAATTTCCCTAAAAGCCCCCGGCGGCCTTTAAGGCTGAAAAACGGTTCTTTACCGGGGAAGCTTCCGCCACCACGCCATGATCTGATCCACGGTCTCTTCAATCGTGAGATCCGAGCTGTCTAGGACGTGCGCATCCGCTGCCGGCACGCAGGGCGCAACCGCGCGTTCGCGGTCCCGACGGTCGCGTTCGGCCAAATCCCGGGTAAGATTTGAAAGGTTAGCAGAAATTCCTTTTTCAATCAACTGGTTATATCTGCGCATTGCGCGCGCTTCAGGCGTAGCCGTCAAAAAGACCTTTAAAGGGGCATCAGGAAACACCACGGAAGCCATGTCGCGGCCGTCCGCCACCAGGCCCGGGGCCTGTGCGTAGCGCCTCTGAAGGTCAAGTAACTCAGCCCGTACCGAGGGGTAGGCCGCCACAACGCTTGCGGCAAGCCCCACCTCTTCGGTGCGGATGGCTTCGGTCACATCCGCGCCGTCCAAAACAATTCGGCCGTCATTAAAGACGGGATGCATGGTTCGGGCCTCTTCAGCGCAGACCACCTCGTTTTTCAGGTCGCCCCCCGACTTCATGGTTCTTAAGGCGCAGAGGCGGTAAAGCGCGCCGCTGTCGAGATAATGAAACCCGAGCTTTGCGGCAACACGCGCTGACACGGTGCCCTTGCCGCTTGCCGTAGGTCCGTCGATTGCAATAACGTCAACCATCGTTTTTACTACCCGATGCCCCACGGGCATCACTTTGAGTGAATTAACCGGAAAAAATCAGTGAAATAGGCCGGATAGGTCTTTGCGGTGCAGTCCGGATCGAGAATCACGGTTGTGACACCCACCGTCGCCGCCAGCGAAAAGCTCATCGCCATGCGGTGGTCATCATAGGTGGCAACCGTCACTTTTTCGGGAAGGGTCTTCACGCCGCGGCTCACTTCAAGCCAGTCCGGGCCTTCGGTGACTTCAGCGCCGAATTTGCGCATTTCGGTTGCCATCGCGTGAATGCGGTCCGTTTCCTTCACGCGCCAGGAACCGATGCCGGTCAACCGCACCTTCCCCCGCGTTTTCAGCGCCATCGGCACGAGCGTCATGGCGGCGTCCGGGATGAGCGTACAGTCCGCGTCAATCCCCTTGAGAATGCCGTCTGCCGGGGCCGAGGCCTCAATGAAGTTTTCGCCCTTCACAATCCGCGCGCCCATCATTTCCAATAGGTCCGCAAAAGCCGCGTCCCCCTGAAGCGCATTTTTCCCGACCCCCTCAACGCGCACGGGGCCGCCCGCCAAAGCGCCTAAAGCGAGGAAGTAACTTGCACCCGAGGCGTCGCCCTCCACGGCGTACTGTTCTACCGCACGGTATTGCCCCGGCGTCACGAGAAAGCCGTCGGGCAGTTCCGTCACCTTAACACCGAACGCGGCCATCATGGTGGTCGTGATTTTGATGTAGGGGCGGCTGATGAGCTCTCCCTCAATCACGATTTTGAGGCCTTCGGCAGGGGCTATCAGCGGCGAAATAATGAGAAGCGCCGTCAGGTACTGACTTGAGACGTTGCCTCGGATATGCACCACGTTGCCGCGCGGCTTCACCGGTGAAAACCGAAGCGGCAGAAAGCCCTCATTTTGTTCACAGGTGATCTCAGCACCAAGTTCCCGCAGGGCTGCCAGGAGGTCGGCAATCGGGCGCTCGCGCATGCGCTCGATGCCGTCAATACGGTAGTTGCCTTCACTGAAAGCCAATGCTGCCGTCAGGGTTCTTGCCGCAGTGCCCGCGTTTCCAATAAAAAGATCCGCGGACTTCACCGGGAAAAATCCCCCGCAGCCCGTGACGGTGCAGGCATCGTCCTTCACATCCACCGCAACACCCAAAAGCCTCAGGCTTTCGATCATGCGTTCCGTATCGTCGGCCCGCAGCAGACCCGTAAGCGTTGTTCTCCCGTGCGCGAGCGCCGCAAGGATGAGCGCCCGGTTGGAAATGGACTTGCTTCCGGGGAGCCGCACGGTGCCCGAGGCAGCGGTAACGGCCGGTACGGTGAGTTCAGGCGGAAAAACTTTCATGGCTCTCCTTTACTTCTTGGCGGGCACCTGAACGGTGCGGCGGATGTGGCTTGCGCGCGAGAAGATTTCAGTGAGCGTTTCGGCGTCCCCGGTGCGGATTGCTTCGTGAAGAAGTGCAAGTTCGGCCTGAACGTTTTCCAGGCTCTCAAGGAGCGCCCGTCGGTTGGCCAGACAAATATCGCGCCACATTACGGGACTGGAAGCCGCAATGCGCGTGAAGTCTCTGAAGCCAGCGCCCACAAAACGGAATTTTTCATCAGCTTCCGGGGTTTTGGCCATCGCGTCCACGAGCGCATAGGCCAGCACGTGCGGCAGGTGACTTACCGCCGCAAAAATCCGGTCGTGCGTTTCAGGCGTCATCCGGAATAGTTTCGCCCCCACGGCTTCCCAGGCTTTTTCCCAGAATGCCACGGCCTCTAGATTCATGTCATCCGTGGGCGTTGAAATCACCTTGGCCCCCGAAAAGAGCGCGCTGTCGGCGTATTCAACACCGGGCATTTCGCCGCCCGCAATCGGATGCACCGGCGCGTAGCGCGAGAACCGTTCTCCCAAGGCTTTCCGGGCCGCGGCAATCACACCGCACCGGGTGGAGCCGACATCGGTCACCCAGGCCTCCTGCCGCATGGCTTCGGTAATCTCAGCAAAAACCCCTTCCATCGCGAGAACCGGAACGGCAACCAAAATGCAGTCGGCATCAGACACAGCGTCGGCCACTTTTGCCGTTGCTCGGTCAGCAATCCCGAGGCTCACCGCTTTTTCTGCGGCACCCATGGAAATATCACAGGCCGTGACGGCGTCGACGACACCGGCCTTTTGAAAAGCCCAGGCGGCCGATCCCCCGATTAAACCCGTTCCGATTAACGCAAGACGCATCGCCCGTCTCCGCCTTAAATAAGCCCGAGCGCTTTGCGCGCGGCCTGAAAGGCTTCAATAAAGCGCGCGTTTTCCCGGGCGGTTCCCACGGACACCCTGAGCCAGTCAGGAAGCCCATAGCTTTTCACCGGCCGCACGATCACACCGCGCTTTAAAAGTTCGGTATTAAGTTCCGCGGTTTTGGGACCGGTCTGCGCAAGCACAAAGTTGGCGGTTGTCGGCAGGTAACGGATCTCCTGCTCCTTAAAGAAGGTTTCAAGCGTTTCTACGCCCGCGCGGTTTTCCTTGTAGACGTGCTCCAAAAACGCGGCGTCGTCAATGCAGGCCGCGGCCGCAGCCTGCGCGGCCGTATTCATGTTAAAGGGCGGCCGGATGCGGTTAAGCATTTCAATGAGCGCGGGCTGCGCAAGCGCAAAGCCGGATCTCAGGCCGGCAAGCCCATAGGCCTTTGAGAACGTCCGCGTCACAACGACGTTTGCATACTCTTTCACCCATTTCAGAGAATCAGTTCTCTCTTCAGGCGCGAGGTAATGGCAGTAGGCTTCGTCCAAAACCACAATGCAGTCGCGCGGGATCTTTGCCAAAAACTCATCAATCGCGCTTTCGGTTAAGGCAAGCCCCGTGGGATTGTTGGGATTGGTGATAAACACGAGCCGCGTTGTCGCGTCAACGGCTGCGGCAATGGCGTCTAAATCCACCGCAAAGTCTTTGGCGGGGACGCACACGCAGCGTGCACCGTTTTCCTGTGCGGAAAGCTCATAAACGGAAAAAGAGTACTGCGAGTAGACGCAGCTTGTTTCAGGCGTGAGCACCAGACGGGCAATGAGGCCCAAAATCTCGTCTGAGCCGTTGCCGCCGATCACCCAGTCGGGCGTGAGGCCAAAGTGCTTTGCCACCCCCTCACGAAACACACGGGCGTTCCCGTCGGGGTAGCGGGAGACTGACGTCATCACCGCTTCCACGGCTTTTCGCGCGCTCTCGGGCATCCCCAGGGGATTTTCGTTACTCGCAAGCTTCACAATTTCGTTGAGTTTGAGACCGTATTCCTTGGCGGTCTCTTCGATGGGTTTGCCCGCCACATACGGGGAAATCGCGGCAATGTAGGGCTTTACTTTCAATGCGTCATTCATGTTCTTTCTCCCTGATTTTTTTCTGTTGCCGGACTTAATAATCTTTGGCCTGCGGGTAGGAGCCGAGCACCTTAAAGAAACTCGAAACTTCCTTCATTTCCGCCAGAGCCTGCGCGACCTTGGCGTCTGTAGCGTGTCCTTCCACATCCACAAAAAAGTTGTAGTCCCAGGCGCCGTTTCTTGCCGGGCGGCTTTCAAGCCGCATCATCGATACGCCGTTTTTCTCCAGGGGCTCGAGCGCATGAAAGAGTTGCCCCGCGCGGTTGGGAACCGAAAAGACGACACTCGTTTTGTCGCTCCCGGCACTTCCCTTAGCCGCCACCGCGTGCCCGAGCACGAGAAAGCGCGTGCGGTTGCGGGGATCGTCCTGAATACCGGCCGAAACAATCTGCAGCCCATAGAGTTCCGCGGCGCGCGTTGCGGCAATCGCCGCCATCTTCGGATTTTTGGAGGCCTCAAGCGCGGCTTCCGCATTACTTGCAGCCGGAATGGTTTTAACGCCCGGCAGGTGCGTGCCGAGCCACGCGCGGCACTGCGCCAAAGCCTGCGGGTGCGCCGAGACCACTTCAATGTCCTCTTTTTTCCCTGTGAAATTCATGAGGTTGTGCGCAATCGGAATGTGCACTTCCCCGATAATGGATAAGGGTGAGGAAAACAGAAGGTCCATCGTGCGCGTCACGGTCCCCTGGGAGCTGTTTTCCACGGGGACGACGGCGTAAAGCGTACGGCCGGATTCGGCCGAATGAAAGACTTCGTCAATGCTTTCGCAGGGGCGCGCCTCAATGTTGCTCCCGAACTGCTTTAACACCGCCATTTCGGTGAAGGTCCCCTGGGGGCCCAGATAAGCAACCGACGGCCGGGCTTCGAGCGCCCGGCACGCCGACACAATCTCAAGGTAAAGCGTTGAGAGAACGGAGTCCGGCAAAAGGCCGCCCAGCCGGCGGTTTTCCGCGAGAGCCCGCTCCACCACCTCACGCTCACGTTCGGGGCGGTAGACGGGGGCCGTTCCCTTGGCTTTACCGACGGATTGCGCCAACTGCGAGCGCCGCACGATGCAGCCGACGATTTCGCGGTCCACGGCGTCGATTTCTTTTCTCAGGCGCTCAATTTCCTGTGTGTTTTCTGCTGTCATCGGCTGCTGTCCCTTGGTCTTGGATTATCCGTGCCGCGCGGCAAAGACGGTCATGAAATTGGCAAGAGCCTGCGCTGCCTCCTTGGGCTGCGCGTTGTAGAGCGACGCGCGGATGCCGCCCGCAAGGCGGTGGCCCTTAAGGTTGGTGAGCCCGGCGTCCGCTGCCTCTTTCACAAAAAGCTCCGTGAGCGCTTCTTCCGCGAGCGTAAAGACCACATTCATGCGGCTTCTTGCCTGCGGGGCAATGGTGTTGATATAAAAGCCGTCACTCTTGTCGATCACGTCATAAATGAGGCCTGAGCGCTCTTTGGCGCGGCGGTCCATTTCGGCAATGCCGCCTTCTTTTTTGAGCCACCGCGTCACAAGACACGCCATGTAAACCGCAAAGACGGGCGGCGTGTTGTAGAGGGAATCGGCCTTGGCGTGCACGGCGTAGTTGAGCATCGTGGGACAGGATTCCGGGGCGAGGCCCAGAAGATTTTTACGGACAATGACAACGGTAAGGCCCGCCGGACCGAAGTTTTTCTGGGCGCCCGCAAAGACCAGAGCGTGCTTGGCAAAGTCAATCGGGCGCGACAGGAAATTGGAACTCACGTCGCTTACCAGAGGCACACAGTCCGGCACCGGCGGAATGTAGTTAAATTCCAAGCCGTTTACGGTCTCGTTCTGGCAGTAGTAGAGGTAGGCCGCGTCGTTGGGGACCTTCACGACGTCCGCGGGCGGCACGCCGTGACCGTAGTCACTCGTGATCACATCCACGTGGCAGAACTTGGCGGCTTCGGTGGCGGCCTTCTTGGACCAGACGCCGTTAACGATATAAGTGGCTTCCGCAGCGGCTCCGAGAAGATTCAGAGGAACCATTGCAAACTGCAGGTGACCGCCCCCCTGCAGAAACAAAATATCGTGCGTTTCAGGGATTGCGAGGAGCTCTCTGAGGTTCGTCCGGGCTTCTTCATGAATCGCCGAATAGGTGGCCCCGCGGTGACTCATTTCGAGAATACTCATCCCCTGCCCGTGAAAGTTCGGCAGTTCACGCGAGGCTTCTTCCAGAACCTCCAGCGGCAGCACCGCCGGGCCCGCTGAGAAGTTATACACACGGTTCATAGAAATTCCGCGAGGAAACCCGCGTCTTCAGACGCGGGAGGAATCGCGGTCCTCCTTTCTCAGTTCGGTTAAAAACGTCTTTCGCTTCTCAAGAAGCGAAAGTTTCTTGTACGAAATACCGGCAGAAATCTTTGTACCGTCCAGACGGCGCACATCGAATGCACCCG
>OIWQ01000539.1_pt1 | contig 49915 bp, 45 predicted proteins | sample 1587571 | NCBI WGS metagenome assembly OIWQ01 (sample SAMEA3888910, study PRJEB22519) | human gut metagenome | biome: human gut; feature: human-associated habitat; material: faeces | place: Denmark | collected 2010
GAATAAAATTATGGCAATTTATCCTCCGTTATGATATTATTAGTTGATAAGTTCTAAGAAAAAAGCAAACAAAGGTGTTCGGGTATGGATTGGTCTCTTCTGTGGAATCCGGTTCTGCTGTCCGTCGTTCTGCTGCTGGTGCTTTCCGCCCTGCGGCTCAACGTGGTTTTTTCGCTGATTCTCGCCTCGGTTGCCGGAGGATTGCTGGCCGGGATGGGGGTGCCGGAGTCGATACAGGCTTTTTACCGCGGTCTCGGCGGCGGCGCCGGAATTGCGATGAACTACGCGATGCTCGGCGCGTTTTCCATTGCGATTTCCCGTTCCGGCATGACGGAGTTGATCGCACAGAAACTTTTTGAACGGATCGGGAAACAGGTCTCACCCCGTCAGGTTTTCTGGTTCAAATATTCATTGATCGGATTTCTGACGCTGGCGTCAGTCTCGTCGCAGAATCTCATTCCGGTGCACATCGCATTCATCCCGATTCTGATTCCGCCGCTGCTGCCGGTGTTCGAACGGCTTCGGCTCGATCGGCGCATGGTCGCCTGCATTCTCACCTTCGGGCTGATTACTCCGTACATGGTGTTGCCGGTGGGATTCGGCAAGATTTTCATCAACGAGGTGGTGCTCGGCAGCATCCGCAAAAGCGGGATGGCGGTGACCGCCTCGGAGGCTCCCGGCGCGATGCTGATTCCCGCGTTGGGAATGGTGGCGGGGCTGTTGATTGCGGTCTTTATCTCCTACCGTCGGCCGCGGGATTACAACCGGGCGGAAACCGAACGGGAGGTGCGCGAAACCGAGCCGGTGAAGATCGACCGGCGGGCGGTGCTGGTCGGCGTTGTCGCCATTCTGATTGCGCTTGCCGGACAGTTCCTGATGGATTCGCTGATCGTGGCCTCGGTGCTTGGCGTGCTGGTTTTTGTCATTTCCGGCGTGTTCCGGCTCAGCGATACGCAGGACATTTTTACGCGCGGCGTCTATCTGATGGGCGGAATCGGCCTGGTGATGATCGCCGCCTCCGGCTTTGCCGAAGTCATGCGTGCCACCGGCGGCGTCGATGCGATGGTGAACTGTGTGGCGAAGTTTGCCGGAGACTATCGGGGGGTAACCGTCTTTCTGATGCTCTTCATCGGGCTGGTGATCACGATGGGAATCGGTTCTTCATTTTCCACTGTGCCGTTGATCGCCGCCATTTATGTGCCGCTGTGCATGGCGATGGGACTTTCGCCTGCGGCGACGATTGCGATTGTCGGTTCGGCCGGAGCGCTGGGGGATGCCGGTTCGCCGGTTTCCGAATCGGTGCTGGGGCCGACCGCCGGACTCAACGCGGACGGGCAGCACGATCACATCTACGACTCGGTCATACCGACCTTTCTGCACTACAATCTGCCGCTGCTGGCCGCCGGATGGATCGCCGGAATGGTGCTGTGACGGTCAATTCCCGGTGAAGACGCGCCCGCCTTCGACGGTCAGCGTCATCCGACAGTTGAGGCAGGCCAGCGGGAAGAGGTGCCCGAAGGGGAAGTTGGAGAGCACCGGTCCGCGCACCTCCCTTGCCACCTCCTGAAAGAGCCGGTTCAGCTCCTCCTGAGGAGCGCAGTCGAGGAACTGGCCGAAAATCACCCCCGCCGCCCGGCGGAAAAATCCGTTCTGGCGGAGCTGGGTGAGATAACGGTCCAGCTTGTAGGCCGGTTCGTTGAGATCCTCGAACAGGAGAATTTTCCCGGCGGGATCGGGGCAGAACGGAGTTCCGCACAAAGTGACCGCCACCGCGAGGTTGCCGGGTAGCGGGAGGCCGGAGGCCGCGCCCTTGTTCCACACCTGAAACGGCCCGAATTCCGGCGCCGGCGACAGCTCCATCGACTCCCCGGCCAACGCCGCGTGAAACGTGCGGGCCGTGTAGGGAGAAGCTTCCGCTTCGGCAAGTTTACCCAGCATCGGGCCGACCAGCGGTGTGCCGGCATTGCGGGAGATCATCGCCCAGTGGAGTGCGGTGATGTCGCTGTAGCCGACCAGCGGCAGATGCTGGCGGCCGGCAAGCGCTCTCCAATCCAGAAGCTCGAGCAGCTGCGCGGAGCCGAAACCGCCGCGGGCGGCGAGTAGCAGATCCACCTCCGGATCGAGCCAGGCGGCGGCAAGATCCTCCGCGCGAGCCCGGGCCGACGCCGCGAGGTAAGGGGCGGGGGAGGGGCCGTTGACATGCGGCATGATTTTCACCTCCCGGCCTGCACGGCGCAGCCATTCCACCCCATCGGCGAACCGTTCCGCGGCGAGCGGACCGGCCGGCGCGGCGATGGCAACGGTTTTGAATTGTTTCGGTATCATTTGCATGGAGTCAAAGATAGTGCCGGAAATTTTTTTTTCAAGTAAAAAAACGGAGGCGGAAGAGTTTCCTCTTCCGGCCTCCGTGCAGAAAGGGGTCGGATTCAGCGCTTCCCCGCCTGCCGCTGACGCATCAGCTGGCGGTACACCTGATGCTGGGCGCGGGTGGTCGGATTGGCGGAGGCTTCCCGCTGGCGCCGTTCCTGTGCGGAGGGCGGGGTGCGGCGCGGCGGCTGCTGGGCCGCCTGCTGGTTGCCCGCGGCGGCCTGCTTGCGGCGTTCTTCCTCCCGCCGGGCCCGCTCGGCGCGGCGTTTTTCCCATTCGGCGCGGCGTGCCTTCATGCGGGCGATGTCCTCGTCGAGCATGCGGTTCTGCTCTTCCAGGCTTGCGGCGAAAAATTTGCGCATTTTGGCCGCCTGTTCCGCCGCGAAAATGCGGCGCATGTTTTCCATCGCCTGACGGCGTTCGCTTTCCGAAAGGGCGGTGCGGTTGCGGAAGAGGGCACGGGGGCCGCCGATGGAGCGGATGTAGTCTCGCTGCTCCTGCAGTTTCATGCGGCCGAAGTTCCTGCTGGCCAGAAATTTTGCCGCTTCCTCCTGGTTTTCTTTCGGATCGGGCGGCGTCACCGGCCAGCAGCAGATGGCTGCTGCGACGATTCCGCCGAGAACGACGACGGCGGCGACGGCGATCAGAATCCACCGTTTCCGGCGGGAACCGGGTTTGACGAGATCGGGCATGATGGCCATTTGCCGTTCCTTTCGCTTATTTGTCCTGATAGTCGCCGACGTGAATGTCACCGAACAGATGGTTGATCGAACCGGCGGAACCGGGTTTGCCGTGGAAGTAGCGGAAGTCCGCCAGAATCACCCGGCGCGATTCCCAGTGGGGATTGCTCCGACGGCCGTAGCGCGGCGGGAAATAGAGGTAGCTGGTCGATTCCGTCCCGAAAAACGTTTCGTTGTCGAAGGAACTTTCCGCATAGGTTTCATCATAATCGTAATCGTCGTACTGTTCGTAGTCATAGGTCTTTTTGGGGCGGTTGTCCCGGGGGCATTGAAACACCTTGCTCCCTTCGCCGCCGCCGTAGCTGGCGAGTGCCTCGGCGATGCCGATCGGCCAGTCCGCCCCCGCATCTTTCGCGATGGAGGGCATCATGTAGGCGAAGGGGCGGACCTTGCAGTCGCCCTCATAGGCATTGATCATGATTCCGATCTGCCGGAGGTTGTTCTGGCAGGTGCTGCGATATCCGGACTCCCGGGCCCGGTTGAGTGCCGGAAGCAGCATTCCGGCCAGAATGGCGATGATCGCGATCACCACGAGGAGTTCGATAAGCGTGAATTTCCCGGAATCTTTTTTCATAACAATCGTTCCCTGTAAAGGTTGTCCTGTTGTCTCTTTAACGGGAGGAGCATGGCGGATATTGTACCGGAAAAGGGAATTTTTTCGGAAAAATCCTCCCGGACTCCCGGATTTTGATTTTTTTGCTGCCTCTCTCCTTGTATTTTGTTCATTCCGGCTTATATTAAATCAATATTTTGCTGAACCGGTTCAGCCCAGGAGCAGGGGAATGCGTGTCACATTGAAGGATATCGCCGCACGGGCAGGGGTGTCGAAGTCGCTGGTGTCGATGTATCTCAACGGCAACCCTGCGGCGCGGCTTCAGCCGGAGACGCGGGAACGGATCGACCGTGCGATCGCGGAACTCGGCTACCGCCCCAGCTTTGCCGCGCAGGCGCTGGCGCAGGGGCGGACGAAGATGATCGGTTTCGTGGTCGGCGGAGTGCGGGATCCCTACTTTTCCGGAATGATCGATGTGATTCTGGATACCGCCGACCGCCGCGGCTACCAGCTGATGCTCTTTGTGACGCGCGGCCAGCCGGAAAAGGAACGGCGCTGTCTGGAGTGTCTGGTCCGTTCTCAGGTGGACGGGGTGCTCTACCAGCCGCAGCTGGATCCCGATCTGCCTCTGGCGCAGGAGTTGTGCCGAATCCGTTATCCATTGATCCTCTTCGGGCAGCAAAGCTCGCAATTTGCGACGGCGTGGAGCGACTGCCGGGCGGCGATTCGCGATGCGGTCCGCGAGGTGTGCTGTGACGGAGAAAAACAGCTCTTCCTGGCCGGATATCATCTCTCCCGCTATGTCGAGTGGTTTGCCGAGGCCGGGAGGGAATGGGGGGCGACGCTGGAGCTGTATCCGGATCTCTCCGGCCGCGAACAGGTGCCGCAATTGATTCGCGAAATTCTGCGGAAGAGTCCGCCGGTGGTGTTCCTGAGTTCCTGCCGGATTGCGGAGTCGCTTCTTGCCGCGATCGACGCGGAGAAGAGGGCATATCGGCCGCGCATCATCACCATCTACCATTTCCCGATCGATCTGGTGGATGACCCGAGAATTGCCGGGGTGATCCGGTGCGATTTCGACGGGCTCGTGTCGACGGCGGCCAATGCGTTGATCGATCAGGCGGAGAACCCGTCGGAAACGTTTGTGCGCTCCTACACCGGACGGGCCGGATTCGTGCCTTACCGGGCGTTCGACACTCTGCTCAAGCCATATGATGCAATCCCGGCGGAGGAGGCGGAGCCGGCCGCTCCCCGCGCCGAAACCAAAAAAGTTCCGGATGTGAAAAGAGAAGAAGGGAATCAGGAAGATGATTGAGATTCATCCCGACGGCACATTTGACCTTGTGCTCGGCGAGTTCCGGCTGGAACACTGCCGGACGAAGATCCACGTCAACCGGGAGGAGGAGCCGGTGAGCTGGAGCTGCACCGCCCCCGGAGAACTTTCCGGAGCGAGCCGTTCCGGCAGCTGGCGTTTTTCCGCTGCCGAACAGGCCGGGCGGATTGTATTGCGGCTGAACGGCACGTTGAAGGCTCCCGCCGATCTTGTCGAAGTGACCGTGCTGGAGATTCCGGAACTGGCGGCCGATCATCTTCTTGCCCAGGGGCTGCGCATGGGCGGTTGCGAAGCGGTCAAACTGCCCTGCCGCCGGGAGAAGGAGTTCGAAAGCTTCTACCACTGCATGATCACCCGCAACGGAAAGACGCTGATGCTGTCGATGCCGCTTCGCCAACGGCAGCCGGGATCGTTCCGGGGGCGGTTCGAAGGGGAGCGGCTCGGCGACGTCCGGGCGCGTTATGAACTGCTCTGCTACAGCGGTTGCGAGGTGGAGCTGGATCCGGTCACGATCGAGGCGGGCGACGGCTTCGCACTGCTGGAGAACTGGACCAGCGGCAACATTGAGTGCCCCCGGGACTTCTCCGCTCCGCCGGAGGCCGGCTGGAACTCCTGGGACTATTATCGCTGGACCATCACCGAGGAGGAGGTGCTGAAGAACGCCGAATTCATCGCCCGCGATCCGGTGCTTTCGAAACATGTCAAGCGGATCATCGTCGACGACGGCTGGCAGTACTGCTACGGCGAATGGGAGGCCAATCCCTATTTCCCCAATGGGATGGAATTTCTGGCGAAGGAACTCTCGAAGATGGGATTCGAACCGGGGCTCTGGTTCGCGCCGTCGATCATCGAACCGCACTGCTTCATCGCGCAGCAGGCGCCGGAGATGCTCGCGCTCTCCCTCGGCGGCCAGCCCTGTCTCGCCTATGAGTGCATGCGGCGGTTCGGCTTCGTGCTCGACCCGACCGTGGAGAAGACACGCAAACATCTGCGGGAACTCTTTTCGCGCTATGCCGGGATGGGGTACAAATACTTCAAGCTTGACTTCCTCAACTCCACGTTGAACGCCCCCCGTTTCCATGACGGCATGGTGCCGCGCAGCGAGATCGTCCGGCGGCTGCTCGAACCGGTTTACGAGGGAATCGACGGCCGTGCCCGGATTCTCGGCTGCAACTACCCGTTTCTGGCGGGGAACCGGATGGTGGATTCGGTCCGGATCGGCGCGGACATTCATGCCCGCTGGCCGAACATCCGCAGCAACGCCCTGTCGGCGGGCGCCCGTTTCTGGGCGAACAAGCGGCTCTGGCTCAACGATCCGGACTTCGCGGTCTGCCGCGGCGTGGAGACCAGCGACGACCCGAACCTCTGGCGGCTCAATCCGCTGCTCGTCTTCGTCGAGCCGGGAGCGGCCTTCGATGCGGAACGCGATATGAAACTCGCCACGGCGACGAAGAGCGAAGTGGAGATTCTGCTGGGAGTGGTCCTGATGGCGGCCGGTGCGGTCAACCTTTCCGACGACATGACGAAGCTCAATGCGGCCGGTCTGGAGCTGGCGCGCAAAGTGGTTGCCGCGCCTTCGGGCGAGGCGGCGAAACCGCTGGATCTCTTCACCGAAGAGTGTCCGGCGCTCTGGCTGCAGCGGGTCGGGAACGGCCGCCGTCTGATGACGGTCAACTGGGGGGAAACTCCGAAGCGGGTCCGGCTGAATCTCGCCGATTACGGCATCCCGGGTGCGGAAATGCGCGACTTCTGGCGGGATGAGCTGGTGGCGTTTCCGGGCGGCGTGCTCGAACTGGAGCTGGCGCCCCACAGCTGCCGCCTCTTTGAAACACCTGCGCTCTGACGCGGGGGATTCTTCCGCCGCGCCGGTTCAAAACTCCTTGAGCGAATCCGGCAGCGGCGGAGTGGCTCCGTGCTGTGAACAGACGTAGGAGGCGACGCGGTTGCCGTGCCGGTTGATGCGGTCGAGCGGAAGACCGCGGAGCAGACCGGCGATCAGCGTCGCTGTGAAGCTGTCGCCGGCGCCGACGGAGTCAACCATTTTCTCCAGCTCTCCGGCGGGGGCGCGGGAGCATTCGCCGCGGCGGTGAAGTTCGGCTCCCTCCGGGCCGAGGCTGAGGGCGACCAGTTCGATGTTCCCGGCGAGCAGGCGGGGGATGACCTCCTCGGGTTTCACCTCGAGGAATCCCGCCAGAATCGGGAGCTCTTCATCGTTGAGTTTTAGCATGTTGGCCAGCTGAAGCGTCTCCAGAACCACATTCCGGTCGTAGTAGGGGGCACGCAGATTGAGATCGAAGACGCGAAGGGCGTCTTTCCGGGTATGGCGGAGGAAGGTGCGGATGGTTTCTGCTGAACCGTTTCGCTGAGCGAGGGTGCCGAAGCAGACCGCGTCGAAGGTCGGGGCGAGTTCCGCGAGGGCAGGGGTCCAGCAGATCTGGTCCCAGGCGGATTTCTCGGCGAAGGTGTAGGTCGGTTTCCCGTGCGAATCGAGAGAGACGCGGACTTCGCCGGTCGGGAGCTCGTTTGTCTGGACGGCCGAGGTGTTGACGCCGAGTTCCGCAAGTTCCGCAAGGGCGCGTTCCGCCAGCCGGTCGCGGCCGACGGCGGAGATGAGGAAGGAGTTCAGCCCGAACTGACTGAGCATTGCCGCGACGTTGCAGGGGGCGCCGCCGAGGCGGTCGCGGTCGGGGAAGCGGTCGAACAGAATCTCACCGATGGCAGCGGTTTTCATAAGTCGTTTTCCTTATTCATTCGTTTGTGTTTCGTAACGTCTGCAAAGGCCGCCGGCCGGGTGCGGAGCTGGGATGGCGTGTAGCCGAACCGCGCCCGGAACTGGCGGGAAAAATAGATGACATCGCTGAAGCCGCAGCTGCCGGCGATCTCCGAGACATTGTAGGAGCTTTCTTCGAGCATCCGGCGGGCGTAGTTGAATTTCAGCGAATTGACATACTCTTTGATGGTGATGCCGTGAGCGCGCAGAAAGAGGCTGGAGAGGTAGTTCGGCGAACAGCCGATCGCGTGCGCCGTCTCGGCCACATCGGGAAACCGGTTGGGGAAATTTTCATCGATGTACCGTTTTGCGCGGTGCGCCAGCGGATGAAACGATTCGGTCACGGTGTGCACGGTCTGCGTCTTTCGCGTTCCGGCGAGGCGCAGTTCAATGTCCAGCCGGAGTTTTTCAAACAGGGCCCGGGTCAGGTGGTCGCGGATCTCGTCGCACCGCCGGTCGCGATGGTCAGCCCAGGCGGAGAGCGCCTGAAGGATTCCGCAGTAGAAGAGCGGTTCCTCCAGCGGCAGAACATGGTAGACCGTCGGGAGATGGTCGCGTCCGGCGCAGGCCAGATGCAGCGAAGCATGGTTGCTGCGGGTCATCAGAACGAAGTTGGCGAACGGGGCGCCGCCGCAGTTGTTGCTCCGTTCCGCGTGGGGCAGCCCTGGGGGAATCAGCAGCAGGTCGCCGCTGCGGAGCTGAACGGTCTGGTGAGGGAAACGGAATTCACACCCACCCTGAAGCTGGAGAAAAAGTTCCGGCTCCAGGTGGTAGAAGCTGTCGGGCACCTTCTCCCACATGCCTTCGGTGCGGGGCAGTACGGTTTCCCCTCTCTGCCGGCGGAACGCCTCCAGCGCGGGCAGAAACCACTCCTCCGACCAGCTCCGGTCGGTGTCGGCAAGATGGAGTTCGGGCAGTGTAAACGGTCTGTCGGTCATAGTGCGCCTTTCGGAGAATAAAATATTGCCGTTTGGATAAATTGCAAGTCTCCATGCGGTGAAAATTCATCGTTGCGGGGGGCGTTTCCCTGCTTGCGGGGGAGCCGTTGCGGTGATATGTTATGAGTGTGATGAAAATTCGCTGTTCACGGGAGCCTTTGCCGCATGGAGAGACAATCGAACGTTCCGGAGCTGCTCGCTCCGGCCGGAAATCTGGAAACCGCTCTTGCCGCGTTCGACGCGGGGGCCGATGCGGTCTACGGAGGGCTGGCCAAATTCAACGCCCGGGAACGGGCCGCCAATTTTTCCCCGGACGAACTGGGGAAACTTCTCCGCTATGCGCACGGCAACGGGCGTCGGGTCTACCTCACCTTCAACACCCTGCTTCGGGAGGAGGAACTCGACGAGGCGGCGGAATTTCTGGCGGAACTGGCACGTCTGCGCCCCGATGCGCTGATCGTGCAGGATCTGGCGGTGGTGGAGCTCTGCCGCAACTATTTCCCTCAGCTGGTGTTGCACGCCTCGACACAGATGGGCATCCACAATTCGGCGGGGGTTGCGGCCGCGGCCGCACTCGGCATCCGCCGGGTGATTCTGGAGCGGCAGCTGACGCTTGAGGAGTTGCGGCGGATTGCCGCGGCTTCGCCGGTTGAACTGGAGGTGTTTGTTCACGGTTCGCTCTGCTGCAGTCTCTCCGGCCGCTGTCTTCTCTCATCGGCGCTCGGCGGATGGAGCGGCAACCGGGGCAAGTGCAAACAGCCCTGCCGCCGCAGTTACGAGGCGGGGAAGCGGCGGGGCTTTCTGCTTTCACCGAAGGATCTGGAGGGGGTGGATCTGCTGCCGGAGTTCCGGCGGCTCGGCATCGCCTCGCTGAAAGTCGAAGGGCGTCTGCGCGGACCGGAATATGTCTGGAAAACGGTCCACGCTTATCGGATGCTGCTCGATTCTCCGGAGGATCCCGCGGTCGAAGAGGAGGCGCGCCAGTTGCTTCGTTCGACCGCGACGCGCCGCCCGTCGAGCGGATTTTTCCGCCGGGAGGAGTGGAAAACGCTGATCGATTCCGAACGGCCCGGCGTATTCGGAGTGCGGGTCGGCACGGTCGGGAAGGTTTCGCGCTCGGGACTGTCGGTGCGGACGGAGGGGCGGCTTCACCTCGGCGACCGGCTCCGGCTGGTGCCGCCGGATGGCGGGGAGGGGAACACCTTTTCGTTGATCTCGCTCCGGTTCCGGGGAGCGGATACGGTCCGGGTGCGGGCCGGTGTGGAGTGTTTTCTGCCCGGAGAGTTTGCCGCCGCGCCCGGATTTCTGCTCTACAAAATCGGGGAGAATGGATTTGATTTCAGCCGCCGGGCCTCGACGCTTCCAGCCGGGCGGCAGGCGGTGGCGGTGACGCTCCGCTGTTCCGCCACACGCTGGGAGGGGCGGATCGACGGCGTGGACGGGTGCTGGCAGGCGTCGGTCGATTTTGCTCCGGCAAAACAGCGCCCGCTGGATGCCGCAACCGTCGAAGCGGCGTTTGCCGCCGGAGTTCCGGAGCCGTGGGAGGCCGCACCGGTTCATGCGGTGGTGGAGGGGGCGTTTTTCGTGCCGTCGAGCAGTTGCCGTGAATTGCGGCGGAGTTTCTGGGAGTGGGCGGCAGGTCGCCTTGCCGGCCGGGAACTTCATCCGGAAATTCCCGCCGCGCTGGAAAAATTTCGCGCCCTCCGCCGGAATCCTCCGAAGCCGCCGGAATCGCTCCCGCTGGAACAGAATATGGCGGAACTGCGGATTCCTGCCTTTCTGCCGGAAGGCGAACTGCCGAAATGGCGGGAACGGATTTCACAGGCGTATGACGCCGGGGTCCGCCGTTTCCGGATCGGCGGAATCCACGGGCTGGAACTGCTCCGCCCGTTTGCCGGAGTTGAGATCATTGCTGAATTCCCGCTGCCGGTGACCAATTCGCTTGCGGCTCTGCTGCTCCGGGAAGAAGGGGTGTGCGCGGCGGAACCCTTCGCCGAACTGGACCGCCGCTCGCTCTCCGCATTGCGGACCGCTTCCCCGCTGCCGTTGCTCCGCTGTTCCGGGCCGGTGCCGCTGCTGGTCACCCGGGCGGTTCTGCCGGCCGGGGAGTGGCGCGACGAGCGCGGCCGCCGATACCGGGTGGAACCGGGGGCGGAAAGCGGTGTGACACTGCTGTTCGCGGTCGGGAAAACTCCGGAAAGCGTCGACGGGGTCGAGCCGTTTTACTCCAATGAGTGGAAGTGAGCGCCGTGCGGCTCAGCTGATGGAAATCCGGTTCACCTCGCAGCGGAATCCGGCGGCGAGGGTTTCCGCAAGCTCCCGCCCGAGCTTCTCCGAGCCGAGCCGTTCGCCGCGCTCGTAATCGACGATGAAGTCCAGCATATCCGGCACCGCGAGGTAGAGCGGCAACGGTTCCGTGACGGCCAGATGTTGCTCGATCGCTTCGCGCGCCGCTTCCAGAATCTCCGTCATGCGGTAGAGCAGGGGCTCCACCTCCAGCTCGGTCACCGGGGGCGCAAGGTGGAATTTCTCCGCAAACGGCTTCATCATGAAGAAGAAGCTGATGCGGGAGAAGATCGGGGTTATCCCGTTGACCCGCAGGATGCCGTCGTCGATCAGCTTCTGCGCCTCTTCCGGCAGAATCCGGTAGAGTTCGCTCTGGGGGGCGGCCGGCGCGGGGGGCGGTTCGACCGGTTCGGGCGGCGGGGGCTCCTCTTCCGCAAGCTGTTCGTAGTGGCGGGCGAGCTCCAGCAAGAGGTGCGGCGAGGCCGCATCGAAGTGGAGCAGCCGCGCCGCGTCACACACCTGGCGGACGATCCGGTCGAACCGTTCCGGCGGGCAGGCGAGAAACTTTGCGAGCAGTCCGGAGACCGATTCCGGGCGGGTGCTGATGGTGACGAGCCGTTCACTGCCGTTCCGGCGGAACAGGGCGGCGACCTCCGGGAACCCGGTCTCTTCGAGCATCCGCACGACCGCCGAGCCGAGTTCGCCGCGGCCGAAGACCGGTTCGGGGCGGTTGCTGTTGAGCAGCGTATATTCGACCGCGAGGGCGATGTCTTCGGCCATGTAGCTGGAGTCGCGCAGACCCGCCGCCAGGAAGCAGTGGATGAGTCTGGTCTGCAGCTCCACCGCGTCGAAGGGGACACGGCTGCCGTCGAATTCCTGAATTTGAATGAGTTTTTCCGCCAGTTTCACCATACATATAACATAGTGCGCCTCGCGGGCGGTTGCAAGCTGATTTTCCCCGGAGAGGAACGGATTTTTTTGCCGGAATTGCGGAAAAAGTTCTCCGGAGCGTTTGATATTTCCCGCGCTTAGGATATATTATCACGTTTGATTGTAAAATTTTTACGGATGCAACATCAACCATTAACCAAAATGGGAGTCGAAACTGTGAGTTATACCGTACTCGTGTTCGTCAAACAGGTTCCGGATACCCAGAACATCTCCGGCGACGCAATGACGCCGGAAGGGACCGTGAACCGGGCCGCGCTCCCGGCGATCTTCAATCCGGAGGATTTGAATGCGCTGGAACTGGCCCTGCAGCTCAAAGACCGTTACGGCGTCCGCGTGGTGGTTGCCACGATGGGAATGCCGGCTGCCGCCGAGGTTCTCCGGCAGGCGCTTTACCGCGGTGCGGATGAAGCGATTCTGGTGACCGACCGCGCGCTCGCCGGAGCCGATACCCTTGCGACAAGCTATACGCTCTCCTGCTGCGCGAAGAAGAGCGGCAAGGTCGATCTGATCCTCTGCGGCCGCCAGGCCATCGACGGCGACACCGCCCAGGTCGGGCCGCAGATTGCGGAAAAACTCAAGCTCCCGCAGATCTGCTACGTCGAAGAGGTCGTCGAGCTCGGCAAAGGGAAGGTGGTGGCCCGCCGCGCGATCGATGGCGGGTACGAAGTTCTCGAATCCCCCCTGCCGGCGTTGATGACCGTGATCGACTCCAACGAGCCGCGCCCGATGAACGCCAAGCTCATCATGAAATACAAGCGCGCCCGGACTCCCTCCGAAGTGGCTAAGGAATTCACCAACAACAACTACGCCGAAGGCAACGAACTCGATGCCCGGCTGCGGTCGCTCGAGGCGAAGGGGCTGCTGATCAAGGAGTACAGCGCCACCGATATCAACGCGGATCCGGCGCGCATCGGTTTCCCGGGCTCCCCGACCAAGGTGAAGCAGGTCATGAGCGTGGTGCTGACCGCCAGCGAAGCGAAGTCGGTTCCGGCCACCGCCGAGGGAATCAATGAACTGATTCATGAACTCATTAGCGATCACACTCTGGGGTAAGCGTCATCATGGCTGAAAAAATTGGTAACGTCTGGGTTTTTATCGAACAGGAAGGCGGCAAGATCGCCGATGTGAGCCTTGAACTGGTCTGCAAGGGCCGTGAACTCGCCGCTCAGCTGGGCGTCAAGACCGAAGCGCTCCTGCTCGGCGACAAGCTCGAGAAGTGCGTCGATACCCTCTACAGCTACGGCTGCGACACCGTCTATCTTGCGGAAGATCCGCGGCTCGAGCCTTTTACGGTTCTTCCGTACGCGAAGGTCATCATGGATCTGATCCGTGAACACAAGCCGAACATCCTTCTCTTCGGCGCCACGCTCAAGGGGCGCGAACTTGCGCCGCGCGTCGCCTCCGAGAAGCTCGGCGGCCTCACCGCCGACTGCACGCAGCTGCGGATTGACGACTTCGAAGATAAGAAGAACAACAAGAGCTACACCAACAAGCTCATGCAGATCCGCCCGGCCTTCGGCGGCAACATCATTGCGACGATCGTCAACACCTGGGACGATCCGCAGATGGTGACCGTCCGCGAAGGGGTCATGAAGATGGATGCTCCGGATCCCTCCCGCAAGGGCAAGCTGGTCCGCGTCAAGCCGCAGATCACCGATGCGGAAACGGTGGTCAAGGTGCTCGAGCGGGTCCGTGCCGACAAGGAGGTCGATCTCAAGGGCGCTCAGATCATCGTCTCCGGCGGCTACGGTGTCGGCAGCAAGGCGAACTTCAAGCTGATCTACGATCTGGCCGAAGCGCTCGGCGGTGAAGTCGGCGCCTCCCGCGCCGCGGTGGACGCCGGGTGGATCGATCACGATCATCAGGTCGGTCAGACCGGTGTGACGGTGCGTCCGCGCCTCTACATCGCTTGCGGTATCTCCGGTTCGATTCAGCACTGCGCCGGCATGTCGGATTCGAAAAAGATCATCGCGATCAACACCGATCCGGGCGCGCCGATTTTCAGCATCGCGCACTACTCGATCGTCGGTGACTTGAACACCGTGATTCCGCAAATGATCAAAGCATTCAAGGCCAAGCAGTAAGGATTATTCAAGATGGCGAACTTTTTCAAAGACAACCCGGATTTGATGTTCACGCTGAATCATCTGGATCTGGCGGAATCCACCAAGTTGCAGGAAAACGGCTACAAATATGCCGAGACCTATGACAATGCGCCGGTCGATTATGCCGATGCGCTGGATAACTTCAACCGCGTTCTCGAAGTGGTCGGCGAGATCTGCGGCGACCGGATCGAGCCCCGCTCGCGCACGGTCGACGCCGAAGGACCGCATTTTGCCGACGGCGTGGTCACCTATCACCCGCTGACGGTGCAGAACCTGAAGGATCTGACCCAGGCCGGTCTGATGGGTGTGATGCTCGGTCACCAGTACGGCGGCCTGAACTTCCCGGTTTCGGTCTACACGATGATGACCGAAATGGTTTCCCGTGCCGACGCGTCGTTGCAGAACATCTTCGGTCTGCAGGACATTGCCGAGACGATCAACTTCTTCGGCAGCGAAGAGCAGAAGAACACCTATCTGCCCAAATTCGCGAGCGGCGAATACGACGGTTCGATGGACCTCACCGAGCCGGATTTCGGTTCCGACCTTCAGTCGGTGCGGCTGCGCGCCTGGCAGGATGAGAAGACCGGCCAGTGGTACCTTAACGGAATGAAGCGCTTCATCACCAACGGTTGCGCCAAGGTGCACCTGGTGCTGGCCCGCTCCGAAGAGGGGACGACCGACGGCCGCGGCCTTTCGATGTTCATCTGCGAAGCGTGTCCGCAGCTGGTGGTCCGCCGGATCGAGAACAAGCTCGGCATCCACGGCGTTGCCACGACCGAGTTGCAGTACAACGACGTGCCCGCTCAGCTCTGCGGCAAGCGCCGCATGGGGCTCATCCGCTACGTGATGAGTCTGATGAACGGTGCCCGCGTCGCGATCAGCGGCCAGGCGGTCGGTATCGCCGAAGCGGCCTACCGCGAGGCGCGCAAGTATGCTTCCGAGCGTCAGCAGTTCAAGCGGTCGATCGACAAGTTCCCGGCGATCTACGACATGCTTTCGAGTATGAAGGTGCGGCTGACCGCCGCCCGGGCCCTGCTTTATGAAACGACCCGCGTCGTCGACCTGCGCAATGCCTACACCCACCTGGTTGAGCACGGCGAGAATCCGACCGCGGAAGAGCGTGCGTTGCAGAAGTACTACAACAAGACGGCGGCGGTGCTTACCCCGATGTGCAAGGCGCTGGCCACGGAAGTGGCGAACTCGGTCGCCTACGACGCGATTCAGATCCACGGCGGTACCGGTTTCATGAAGGACTTCAACGCCGAGCGTTTCTATCGCGACGCCCGCATCACCAACATTTACGAAGGCACCACGCAGCTGCAGGTGGTGGCGGCGATCGGCGGCGTGATTCAGCGCGACAACGACCAGCGGATTCATGAACTCGCCGGTCTGGAATTCACCGGCAAGCTGGCGCGGCTCCGCGATATGGTGATGGAGCTTTACGAGGATCAGCTCAAGGCGGTGAAATTCGTCGCCGAGAAAAAGGATCCGGCCTATCACGATCTCATGGCCCGCAGTCTGGTCGAGATGGAGACCTACGTCTTCGTCGGTCTGCTGCTGCTGCGCGATGCGGCCAAGTGTGAAGAGCGTGCGGCGATTGCCGAGCGTTATGTGCTCGATTCGGTTCCGGAATTCCGGAAGCGCTATATGCGCGTGACCTCCGGTGACGTGACGCTGATCGACAACAACCGCGACATCATCGATTATTGATTTCGCGCGGTTCCGGCAAAAAAATGCGGCGAAACGCATCGTTTTCGATGCGTTTCGCTCGCTGATTTAGAGAGAAAGAGAGAATGAGCATGAACAACAGTTATCTGGCCCGAGCCAAAAAGATGATTCCCGATCCGCAGATTCTGTCGGTTGTCGCCGCGAAACGCGCCAAGCAGCTTGCGTTCGGCGCGCGGCCGATGATCAAATGCGATTCCGAAAATCTGCTTGATGTGGCATTGCTCGAAATTGCCGAAGGGCTGCTGAGCTATGAATTCGGCACCCCGGGGGAGACTCCTTCCGGACTGCCTCCAATGCCGGAAAATCCGGAAGAGGCTCCGGCGGCGGAGGAGAAAACGGAACCGGATGCGCAGTGACTGGCTTTCCCCCCCGACGGGAAAATACGCTCTGCCGTCAGCCGGCCCGTGGAATGATTTTCACGGGCCTTTTGTCCAGAAAAATCTTGTGTGTGGAGTAGAATAGGATATGAATAAGCCGGTTGTCGCTGTCATCATGGGCAGCAAAAGCGATCTGCCGATCCTGCAGAATGCATTCAAAGTTTTCGATCATTTCGGCGTTGGATTTACGGCGCGGGTTCTTTCCGCGCACCGGACGCCCTGCGAGGCGGCGGAGTTTGCCTCGGGATTGGAAAAAAATGGTTACAAAGTGGTGATCTGCGCCGCGGGGATGGCGGCTCATCTCGGCGGCGTGGTTGCGGCCCATACGACACTTCCGGTCATCGGCCTGCCGGTGGCGAGCGAACCGTTCAACGGCCTTGATGCGCTGTTTTCGATTGTCCAGATGCCTCCGGGGATCCCGGTCGCGGCAGTAACCGCGGGGAAGGCGGGCGGCAAGAATGCGGCGCTTTACGCGGTCTCGATTCTTGCGCTCAGCGATTCCGGACTGGCTGCCCGGCTTCGGGAGTACCGGGCCGAACAGCGCGAAATGGTCCTCAACGCCGATGCGGAGTTGCAGGAGGAGCTCAAGGAGCGTTAATCCCCGCAGGGAACGAAAGAGAGGCGCGGCATGAATCTTCATGTATTCATCGGCATGGTGGTGCAGTTCTTTTTTCTGCTGACGCCTTTTTTTGTTCTATCGCTTTTTGTTTCTCTGACCGCCGGAATGACACTGAAAGAACAGCGGAAACTGGCGGTTCGCACCACGCTGGCGATTCTGATCATCGTGGTGATTCTCTATCTGCTCGGCGACCGGATCTTCGGCTATCTCGGCATCACGCTGGATGCGTTCCGGATCGGCGCCGGGCTGGTGCTGCTGCTGAGCGGCATCGAAGTGGTGCGTTCCTCCGGGACGCCATCCGGCACCCGTCAATGCGATGATGACGGGGATGTCGCGGTGGTCCCGCTGGCGATTCCCTACACGGTCGGTCCCGGTACGATCGGTACGCTGCTGACCATGGGGGCGTCGGCGGAATCCACTGCAATCCGGCTCTCTCACCTTGCCGGAATTTTGATCGCTGTATTCATGATGGGCGGCCTGCTCTATTTTTCGGCGACGCTTGAACGGCTGCTGAAAAAGAAGGGGCTGAACATCTTGAGCAAACTGACCGGCCTGTTCCTCGCCGCGCTTGCCTCGCAACTGATCTTTACCGGAATCCGTAACATGCTGTTCGGCTGAGTTGCAACACTCTCAGAGCACCGGAAGCAGCCAGCAGAGTGCGGCGGCCGCGACGGCGAGCAGCAGAAACACAATCTGGAAAAAACGGACTCCTTTGCTAACCCCCGGTTTGCGGAAGAGATCCACCAGATCCTCCTTGATGAGGCCGGCGCGGGGCAGGGGAGGTGCGAAGGTGAAGACCTTGCCCATCTTTCTGGAGAGCCGCATCGGGCGGTTGACCGCGCAGGCATTGGCTTCCAGAAAACGCGAAATGTTGCGGCGGTACAGCTTGACCAGCGAGATCACCACCATCGGACCGCCGAAGATCAGAATGATGCCGAACAGTATCGTCAGTACATTGAGTACGGAAATGTTCTGGAGCGACTTGATGATGAAGGCGACGGCGCTGCCGATTGCCGCGATTCCGATGCCTCCGCCCATGAGCATCATGGAGCCGCTCACCGCCGGAGTCTGCGGTTTGGGGGCCGCGACCGGCGGAGGAATGATTGCGCCGGTGGTGATGTTTTTCTCGAGCGTCTTCTGCACTTCCGTGCTTTTGGTGCTGAAAAAGCGGTCGGCCTGTCTGGCGATGAATTCCCCGAAACGGAAAAACGGCATTTTGAGCGCTTCGCTGATCGAAACCGGTTGCTGAATGAGGTCGATGATGCGGGCATCCCAGACGGAACCGTCCGCGGCGAAGAAAATGCCGTGCTTGCCGATGAAGAGGTTGCGGATGTTGCCGGAGGTGACGGCGACGGCAAGAGTCATTGTTTTGAGGTTGCCCGTCTTGCCGGTGGTCGCTTCGATGTAAAGGACACAGATATCGCTCATCGTGGCGATCCGTTTGTGTTCGGCGAGATTCCGGATGGGGGTTGCGAAGGTGTAGTGCCGTCCGTCCATGACCAGCTTGCCGGTTTGAAGCATCGAGCTCCCGCGTGGATTGAAGAGTTCGCTCAGGGAGACATAGTTGTTGAGAAATTCGAGCAGATACTGCTGATACAGTGTCAATTTGAGCAGACTGTGATAGGCGGTGAGTTCGGTCGCAACCGTGAGATCTTCCTCGATGCGGCGGCGGAGCTCTTCCAGACTGCCGTCGGCGAGCCACTGTTTCAAAGTGGCGGTTTCAACCGCTTCGAACGCTTTGTCCGGCTCGGAGTTCTTCCATTCCCGGTAGGCCGCCAGCGAGGCGCTCAGGCGGTGCCACATCGCTTCGCTGAGCTTGTTGCCGGAAAGGAATTCCGCCATGGCCGGATGCGCGGCAAACGCGCGGAGCTCCGTCTCATACAGAGGATTCAACGGCGCGGAGAAATCCAGAATCCGGTCCGGCCGTGGCGTGGCGACCGGAAGTTTTTCGAGCAGGTCGCGCACCGAAGCGGCGGGCGAGGCATCGCCGGTTTCATCATTGGCCGGGACCGGCCGGGAGAGTTCCGGCAGAAACTCCAGTGCGGCGCAATGGAGAAAGTAACGGTCGATGGGGTCTTGAAGTTTCTCCACCATGGCGGAGAAGTTCGCCGTTTCTTCCGCGTAAGGGCGCAAAAGTTCCGGCTGATTGGCAGGCGCTTCATACCAGGCGATGTATTTTTCCGCCCCGGCGCAGAACGAGTCGAGGATTTCCCGGTTGATCCCCTCTTCTCCGGTCAGATCCTTGCAGCTGCCGGTGATTTTCATGATATGGCCGACAATCTCCGCCAGGTGCGGATCCTCCGGAACTCCGGCGATATCGCGGCAGTCGCCGGTAAAGCAGCCGGGAGTGATTACGCCGTCTCCATTGCAGCAGGCGTTGCTGAGAATGCCGTCATCATCCCGAATCTGCGCGAGGTTGAGGGTAGGGGAGTCTGGAATGCCGAGGTTGCGGAGCACCACGTTGGCGGCGGCGCGCAGAGCCGCTCCCTCCGGGGTGGAAACATTGATGGAGTCGATGCAAAGATCGGGGGAACCCAGTGCCGGTGTCGAGCCCGGCCGGATGTTGGCGAGGAACCAGGCAACGGCCCGTTTTACTTCGTCCGCGCGGATGACACCGTTGTGATCGTCATCGATGAAGTCGAGGAACTGGCGGTCGGTGCGCAATGCATCGATGGCGATTCCGGTGACGGCCCAGAGGGCTTCATCCAGCTCCAGAACGCAGGCCAGATCGTCGATGTTGCGCAATGCCAGCTGCGGGGCTCCGCCAATCCGACGGAACATCATATCGGAAGTTTCACTGGTGGACGTGGTCATTTTTCTGAACTGCCTGCTGTAAGCGTTGCCTGTTGTCTCCCAAACAAAATTTTTCAGTATGAAGTAATATACCGCGTCTTGCGGAAATCGGCGAGTGTTTTTTTTCTGTTTTTTTCACTTTTTCAACTCCGGGGAGCGTCGTCGCCGGTTTTCCGGGGAAGAATCCGCAGAGCCGGTTGAATTTTGGGGGGATTGGTTGTATATTAATGCCGTGAGGATGGAACAGGAAGGATGGAGCGTGACGATGGAAAAATCGGGTGTGACGAATCCGGGCGGCGCCATGCGCAAGGTGGAGCTTGTCTGCAACCTTGCTCCCGGTAAAAAGGTGGCGGTTGCCGGTTCCTTCAACGACTGGGAGCCGGAATTGAATCCGATGGTGGATGCCGGCGGGAACGGCTCCTACCGTTGCACTCTCTCGCTCGCTCCCGGGTACTACGAGTATAAGTTCGTTGTCGACGGCGAATGGGTGCTCGATGAGAGCAATCCGAACTTTACTTCCAATGATTTCGGAACGCTCAACAGCGTTTTGAACGTCAAGTGATGCTGCCTGTTCCGGCCTGAATTTCTGCTGTCGCTCTCTTTTTAAGTCTTTTCTTCGCTGTTTCTACCGGTGATGCTTGATTTTTCGGAAATTCGAACTTATATTTCCGGAGTAATGCGGGGTATCCGCTCATATGTCACAGGAGACCATGGTATGAAGCAGTATGCAACGTTCCTCTTCGCGCTGCTGGGGGCGACCCTGGCGGCGGCACCGGCTGAATTCCGGCTGGACATCAGCAGTCAGGATAATGTATTGAAACCGGGTGACGGAGAGGTGAAGTTTGTTCGCGCATCCTGGCTCCCCGCGGCGGAACAGCCGGGCTATCTGGTGGTGAGCAAGACGGTCGGCGCGAATTGGACGCCGATTGAATTCTCCTTTTCGGCGGAAAAAGACGGTTTTCTCTGGCTCGCCTTCGGCGGCGGCTGGGCTTCGACGCCGGAAATGAGAACGTTTATTGTCGTGGACGGCATCAAATTCAACGGTCAGGAAGCGCCGAACGGCGGATTTGAAACGTTGAAACCCGATCTCTCCGCTCCGAGAATCTGGAATCTCGGTTCGAAAAGCAAAGCCTGCCTGGTGGAGGACGCCAAAGAGGGCAAAAAGGCGATGAAGATCAACCACGACAACCGGATCGGGCAGGGGTTGAAAGTGGAAGCGGGAAAGCGTTACACGATCTCCCTGTTTGCCAAGGCGGCAAAATAGCTGGAGACGAAAGAGAATGCGGGAGGTCGGTATCTGCCGGCCTCCCCTCTTTCTGTTGTCGCCTTGCAGCATTGACTGCGCCCCCCGGTGCGGAGTCGGCAATTCAGACGGTCTCCTTCCGTGCAATGGAAACTTGATGCGCTGAAGAAATTAGAGGGTAAGAGCTCTTCTCCGGCAGGCGGAGGCCGTAAGAGAAAGGAAATGTGATCTCATGCGAAGAAAAGATCGTGAAATCAAAGAATTCTCCACCATACTGGAAATTCTCAATCGGCTCGACTACGGGCATCTTGCCCTGTGTGATGACGGGAAGCCGTATGGCGTTACGCTGAATTTCGGCTATGAGGTGAAGGCGGGAACTCTCCTGCTCTACTTTCACGCTGCGCCGGCGGGACGAAAACTGGATTGTCTCCGCCGCAATTCCTCCGCCTATTTCTTTGCGGAGACCGATACGAAATTTTATGAAGGGGAGCGAAACGGACAGAAATACTGGACGATGTATTATTCCTCTGTTGCCGCAGAAGGAACCGTGGAGGTGGTGGAGGAGCCGGAGGAGAAATTTCACGCTTTGAAGTTGCTGATGAAGCATTTCATCGGCGATCAGCCGTTTGAGGTGCCGGAGGAGCTCCTGCGATATACCGCCATTCTGAAAATGACAGTCAGTTCCGTTACCGGAAAACAGAATCCCGGCCCCTCACAACGGGCATAAGCTGCGATCGAAGCAGGGGCAAACACGAAGCGGTCGGGAGTTGGCTATGCGCTTCTCCTCGACCGCTTTCCCCGGCATTGCAGATTTCAGCGTTTTACCTGCCGCCGCATTTCCAGATCGGCCTGCTGACGGCGCAGCGTTTCCCGCTTGTCGCCGCGGTTCTTCCCCTGACAGTAGGCGATTTCCACCTTGACCAGCCCCTGCTTCAAATAAAATTTGAGCGGGATGATGGTACCGCCTTTTGTGCCCAGCCACTGTGCGAGTTTGAGGATCTCGTTGTGATGCATCAAAAGGCGGCGCTGCTGCCGGACCTCATGGTTGAAGCGATTGCCGAAGCCGTACTGAGCGATATGCACATTGACCAGCCACATCTGGTTGCCGGAAATTTTGACGTATCCTTCGTTGAGCTGGATCGCCCGTTCCCGACAGCTTTTCACCTCGGTCCCGACGAGTTGAATGCCCGCTTCGAACCGTTCGATGATGTTGTAGTCATGAAAGGCTTTTTTATTGGTGGCCAGCACCGGATCTTTCGGAGTCTGCCTCGGCATGATTTACCTCATTGCTGTTACGCCTGATCGTCGCGCAGAAAGCGTTTCGCCCGCTCCCGGTACGAGGCCATGCGGGGATAATTCTTCTCGTTCAGACCGGCTGCGAATTTCCGGAGCTGCTCCTGCTGTTCGGCGGTGAGTCCGGTCGGACTTTCCACCAGAACGCGGATGTGCAGGTCGCCGCGGGCACCGCCGCGAAGCGAAGGCACCCCTTTGCCCTTGAGCCGCAGAATCGTGCCGCTCTGAGTTCCCGCCGGAACCCGCATCTTCGCCTTGCCGGAGATGGTCGGAACCTCCACCACACCGCCGAGAACGCATGTCTCGTACGGCACCGGGACCTCACAGAGCAGATCCTCTCCGTTCCGGGTGAAAATGTCGTTGGCGCGGACATGGATCACCACGTAGAGATCTCCGGGCCGTCCGCCGTGCAGACCGGCTCCGCCTTTGCCCGGAACCCGCAGTCGTGAACCGGTATCCACTCCCGGCTGAATGTGAAGTTGAAAACTCTTCTCCACTTCGACGCGTCCAGCTCCGCCGCACTTCCGGCACGGCTTTTCGATGATCTGGCCGGTGCCGCGGCAGCGGGAACAGGGCTGGCTCATGCTGAAAAAGCCCTGCGAAACCGTCTGTTGACCGGTGCCGCCGCATTTCGGGCAGACCTTCTTTCCAGAACCGGGTTCACAACCGGAACCGCTGCAGTCCGGGCAGTCCACCAGTCGCGGCATGGTGATCTTCTTGTCGGCGCCGTACATGGCGTCTTCAAAGTCGATCTCCAGGTCGTACCGGAGGTCGTCGCCATCGACCGGACCGTTGTAGGCCCGTCTTCTGCTGCCGCCGCCGCCGCCACCACCAAACAGATCTTCGAATGAGACACCGCCTCCGAAGAATTGACTGAAGATATCCTGTGCATGGCGGAAATCCGCTCCGTTCGCGCCGCCGCCGGCCGTCCCGTGACTGGTGTAGGCGTCGTGACCGAGCTGGTCGTACTGCCGCCGTTTCTCCGGATCGCTCAGGACCTCATAGGCGAGCGAGACCTCCTTGAATTTCTCTTCGGCAGCCTTGTCGCCCGGATTTTTGTCCGGATGGTACTTGATCGCAAGTTTCCGATATGCTTTTTTCAGTTCATCTGCAGTGGCGTTTTTCGACACGCCGAGCGTCTGGTAATAATCCTGTGCCATGATGACGGGTTACTCCTTCTGCTCTTCCGACTCAGTAGTTTCCTGCGGGGCTGGTCCCGAAGAGACCACGACGCGCGCCGGGCGGAGAAGACGTTCCCCCAGCGTGAAGCCACCCGACCACTCCCGGATAATCTTCCCCTCCGGAACTTCATCGGAGGCTTCGTGGGCGGCCGCTTCATGATATTTCGGGTTGAAATCGACCCCGACGGTCGCAATTTTCTTCACCCCGAGTTCGTCGAACGCCTTGTGGAATTCGCCGATGATCATATTGAGCCCCTGACGGATGGATTCGATATTGTCCGACTTCTCCGCGGCGGTTTTCGCCATGCCGAGGAAATCGAAGACCGTCAGAAACGGTTCCAGCGTCCCCGCGGTGCCGCAGAGGCGCGCTTCGGAAATATCTTTCACCACCCGCTTTCGATAGTTCTGGTAGTCGGCTTCGAGGTACATCAGTTTCTCTTTGAGAGCCTGAAGTTCCGCAGTGAGTTTCGCCGTCTCCTCCTGCGCGGCGTTTGCATCGCCGCCTTCCTCTTCTTCCGGAAGGACTTCCGGAAGATTTTCGTCGACCGGAATCTGATCCTCATCTTCCGGAACGTCGGGATTCGGATGTTTTTTGTGTTTCATATGATGAATTGCTCCTTTGTATGTGTGTTCAAGCCGGAAAGATAAAATCCGGTTAATCTAATTAATATATAGGGAAAACGTCAAAAATCAAGGGGGAATTTCTGCGGATTACCCCGGAGCCGTTGAAAGAGGCGCTCACCAGCCGCTGTAGCGGAGCGAATTCTCGTTGAGATAAGCACGATGCTGTTCGAAGTCGGGACACATCCGCTGGACTTCCGCCCAGAACCGGTCGGAGTGGTTGAGTTCAAGCCGGTGCGCCAGCTCGTGGATGACCACATAATCGATCACTTCATCGGGGCATTGGATCAGCCGCCAGGTGAAATTGAGATTCCCGTCGCTGCTGCACGACCCCCAGCGCCCCGAGGCGCCGCCGATGCGGATGCTCCGGTAGGTGATGCCGAAGCGCGCCGCAAGTTCCCCGGTCCGCTGTTCCAGATGGGAAAGGGCGAGCTGGCGGTAGAGTTTTTCCAGCGATTTTTTCACCTCTTCCGGCGTTCCGGCGGGAACCAGAAACGCTTCATCGAAACAGAGAAGCCGGCGGCTGAACTTCAGCGGATACCAGCGGCCGCGCAGCAGAAAGAACTCTCCCTCTTCGAAACTGAAGCGGGGCAACTGACGGCGGACCGCCTCTCCCCGTTTCCGGAGCGAGGCGATCAGCTCCGGATTGCGGGCGAGAACCGCTTCGATGCGGCTGCGGGGAAACCCCTCCGGCGCACGCACCTCCAGCATTCCATCCTCGGGGCGGATGGTGAGGGAGATCCGGGTGCGGCGCGGAGAGTAGACGACGACAAAAGGAGGAATCACTGTCTGGATTCCAGGTAGCGCTCCGCATCCATTGCGGCGCGGCAGCCCATTCCGGCTGCCGTTATCGCCTGGCGGTAGTGCGGATCCGCGCAGTCCCCGGCGGCGAACACGCCGGAAAGATTGGTGCGGGAGCTGCCGCCCTCCACAATCACGTACCCCTGCTCATCCAGCCGGATGAACTCTTTGACAAGTCCCGTGTTGGGCACGTGCCCGAGAGCGGCGAAATATCCTTTGCAGGCGATTTCGGTGATGGAGTTGTCCTTGAGGTTCCGCACCCGGACCCCTTCCACCGACTTTTCGCCGAGAATCTCATCCACGGTGCTCGACCAGACGAAGGTGATCTTCGGGTTGGCTTTGGCGCGTTCCGCCATGATCGGCGAGGCGCGCAGCTCGTCGCGGCGGTGAATGACGTAGACCCGGCTGGCGAAGCGGGTCAGAAAGTTGGCCTCCTCCATCGCGGAGTCGCCGCCGCCGATCACCACGACCGGAACATCCTTGAAAAATGCTCCGTCACAGGTGGCGCAGGCCGAGACCCCGTGGTTGCGCAGCCGGTCCTCGGAGGGCAGCCCCAGCCAGCGCGGACTCGCCCCGGTCGCCAGAATCAGCGCCTGAGCTTCGACCTCATCGCCGGTGGAAAGGATCAGTTTCTGCATTTTTCCGTCAGTCAGTTCAAACCGTTCGACGACGTCGTACTCCACCCGGGTGCCGAATTTTTCCGCCTGCTGCTGCATGGCGGTAACCAGATCGAAGCCCAGCACACCGTCGGGGAAGCCGGGGAAGTTCTCCACTTCGGTCGTCTGCGTCAGCAGGCCGCCGGGCTGCAGGCCGGCAAAGAGCAGCGGCTCCAGATTGGCGCGTGCCGCGTAGATGGCGGCGGTGTAGCCGGCCGGACCGCTTCCGACAATGACCAGTTTTTCCTGTTTCATAGTGACAGCCTCCTCTTCATTTATTGCGGGCCAGGAACAAAGACAGAACCAGCAGATTCCACAGAATGTAGCTGAAATCACGCCACCCGGACTGATGGGCCAGCCAGAGCGTGGTCAGCGGTTTTGCGTTGATGTAGCCGCCGGAAATCAGGGCGCCGTCGAACAGAGTTTCCCGGGCCGGTTCCCGCCAGGCCCCGCGCAGCCAGGCGGCCAGCGGAATTCCGAAGCCCCGTTTCGCATGGTTGCGGATCGACTCCGGAACCTGTTTGGCAAAGGCGGCTTTGAGAATGTGTTTGCGCGATCTGCCGGGCATCTTGTAGTGTTCGGGCAGACGGGCGGCAAACTCCACCACCTCCCGGTCGAGGAACGGGGAACGGACCTCCAGCCCCACCGCCATCGACGCGATGTCCACCTTGGTGAGAATGTCTCCGGGCAGATAGGATTGCAGATCGAATTCCGAACAGCGTTCCACCTGATCCGGCGCGGTCATCTCCCAGCGGATCGTTTCGAAGGTGTCTCCCGAATCGTGAGCGAGCGCTCCCCGGAGCCGCTCCCCGAAGAGGGTGCGTTTGACCGAGGCCGGGCAGCGGTTGAGCAGGTTGAAGTAGCGGTTCTCCGACGAACTGCCGAGGGCGGCGAACATGCGCCGGAAGCGGCCGGTTCTGCTCCGCTCTCCGTTGTCCGGCAGGAGTGTGGTCAGGAACTGAAAGAACGGCCGGCGCAGTGCTACCGGGAAGAGATCGACCCGGGCGGCGTACCGCATGGCCAGATAACGTTCGTAGCCGGAAAAGACCTCGTCGGCGCCGTCTCCGCCCAGCGCCACCGTCACCCGTTCCCGGGCGAACCGGCTCAGAAGGTAGGTCGGCAGCATCGAGGCGTCGGCGTAGGGTTCGCCGTAGTGGGCGAGCAGTTTTTCCAGCAACGGAAAATCGCATGGATTGACCACCTGTTCGAAGTGGCGCAGCGCTCCGCCGGTGAAGGTGTTGATGGAGCAGGCTGCCTCCGCGGCCCGGTGACGTTCGTCGTAACGTTTGTCTTCGAAGCCGATGGTGAAGGCGTCGGTTTCCGCCGGCGCGCGCAGTTTGGCCATGAGTCCGGCGACGATGGTGGAGTCGAGCCCGCCGGAGAGGAAGACGCCGCAGGGGACGTCGGCCATCAGCCGCTTCGCCACCGCCTTCTCCACGAGCCGCCGCACTTCGCCGGCGGCCTCCTCGAAGGGGAGCTCCTGCTTCAGCGAATAGTCGAGATGCCAGTAACTGCGGATGGATACGGTCCCGTCCGCACAGCGCAACTCCAGAAGGTGCGCCGGCGGCAGTTTTCTCACGTTGCGGTAGACCGTGTTGGGACTGGGGATGTACTGCAGCGAGAGAAAGTCGCTGATCGAATCGCAGTCAAGTTCGCGCGGCATGGCCGGGTGGCACTGCAGTGCGGAAAATTCGCTGGCGAAAACCAGCGTGTCTCCGGTCATGAAATAGAGCAGCGGCTTCTTGCCGAGGCGGTCGCGCGCCAGCAGCACCCGGCGCTTTTTCCGGTTGTAGACGGCAAAGGCAAACATGCCGTCGAGCATGGAGACGCATTCGCTGTCGTACTCTTCGTAAAGATGCACCACCACTTCGGCGTCGGTGCCGGTGCGGAAACGGTGACCGCGCCCTTCAAGCTCTTCGCGGAGTCTCCGATAGTTGTAGATCTCCCCGTTGAGCACGATGCCGATCGTGTTGTCCTCATTGAAAATCGGCTGATGCCCGCCGGAGAGGTCGATAATGGAAAGGCGGCGGTGGCCGAGGGCGACCTCGTCATCCAGATAGGTTCCGGAGTCGTCCGGGCCGCGATGAGCCTGCGCCTGATTCATGGCGCTGAGAATCCGGCCGGCCTCGGGGTCGGCATGATGATTGATGATTCCGGCAATCCCGCACATCTTCAGAACTCACCTGGCTTATAGGGTCTAACTTGTTCCGGCTCAACCTGACAAATTGTGTCAAATCTCTGCCGCGACTGTCTTATTAATATAATGCCGCGAGGGGGATTTTACAAGGCCGGAAAACGTACCTTTCCCGTCTTTTGCGGGGAAAGGGGTTGCAATCCCGCCTCCGGCGGGGTATATTTTCCGACATGATGCTCAATGAACGCCATATCCTTTCTCAGCTGCTGCCCGGACTGGCCGCCACGGAATCCGTTGCGGTCGGCCCCGGGGACGACTGCGCCGCACTGCGCACCTCCGGCGGCGGGCCGCTGCTTCTTGCCGCCGTCGATCAGGTGATTGCCGGGGTGCATTTCCTTTCGGAGGGGACTGCGCCGGCGCGGGCGGGGGCGAAACTTATGAAACGCAATTTGAGCGACATCGCCGCGATGGGGGGGACGCCCCGCTGGGCGCTGCTCGCCTTTGCCGCGCGCGGCTGTTCCGAATCCTGGGTGCTGGAGTTCTGCCGGGGAGCCGCCGATGCGGGAATGCGGTACGGCACCCCGCTGACCGGCGGCGATATCGCCGGTCTCGAACGGGATGGCGTCGCCGCCTCGCTCACCATCCTCGGCGAAGTGGAGGAGTCGGAGATCGTGCTGCGCCGGGGGGCGAAGCCGGGGGATCTGCTCTACGTCACCGGCCGGATCGGCAATTCGTTTCTTTCGGAGCATCATCTGGATTTCACCCCGCGGCTGGCCGAGGGGCGTTTTCTCGCGTCGCACCGGTTCGCCTCGGCCATGCTCGACATCAGCGACGGGCTTTTGCTCGACGCGTCGCGGCTCGCGGCGGCCTCCCGGGTGGCGCTGACGGTGGAGCAGGAGCGGATTCCGCTCCGGGCCGGAGCTGTTCCGGAGAGCGCCTGGAGCGACGGCGAAGATTATGAGTTGTTGTTTACGGTTCCGGCGGATGCCGCGGCGCAGCTGGAGGCGGAGTGGCCGCCCGGATTTGCGCCGCTCACCCGGATCGGTTCCGTTTCGGCCGGTTCCGGCGAGGTGCTGGATCCCGAAGGAAATTCGTTGACGGAACACAGGAAAAGTGGTTATGAACATTGAACGGGAGTTGTTGAGCCGCTCCGAAGAGGAGACGGAGGCGTTTGCCGCACAGCTGGCGCATGAGCTGCCGCGCGGCACGGTGCTGGCGCTGGAGGGGGACCTCGGTGCCGGTAAGACGGTTTTTTCACGCGGATTCGCCCGCGGTCTGGGGATTACCGAACCGGTATCCAGCCCGACCTACACGATCATTCAAGAGTATTCTCTGCCCGGCGGCGGGCGGCTTTACCACCTCGATCTTTACCGGATTGCGAATTCTGCCTCCGCGCTCGCGTTCGGCGTGGATGAGTTTCTCGACGATCCGGAGTCGGTCGCGCTGGTGGAGTGGCCGGCGCGGATTGCCGACATCCTGCCGCCCGGCACGCTCCGGGTGGAGATCGTGCATCTCTCCGAGAACGAGCGGCGGATTACGGTCCGCGGCTAATTTCGGGGCAGGGGGGACAGACGCGATGCGGCTGGAGTTGTGGAACTGCATCCACCGGATTCCGTGGCGGCGCCGGATTTCTCCGTGGCGGCTTGCCGCTGCCGCCGGTTGTGCGCTGGCGATCTATTTTGCCGTCTGCGCCGTGGTGGGAGCGGTGCTACATTTCTGCGCGACCGGCGACCGGCAGCTGTTGTGGACCATTGCGGTTCTCGGCGGAATCTTCGCCCAGCTGCCCGCCGGTGCCGGGCTGGTGCTCTGTTGTCTGGCCGCGCCGCCCGCGAAGCGTCTGCTCGCGGCCAAGCTGGGAATCCGTCCGCTCCGCCGGCGTGACTGGAAGGTGATCGGCGCATGTGTCGCGGCCAATCTGCTTCTCTGCGGCCCGGTCACCGGGGTGTGGGAGTTGATGCTCAACGCCTGTGACATCCCGTACCGGCGGGAACAGGAGCTCGCATTGATGATTGCCGACGGCTCCCCCCTGCTGATTGCTCTGCTGCTGGTCGGAGCGGTGATCGTCGCTCCGGTGGTGGAGGAGATCGGCTTTCGCCGGGTGTTGTTCGGCCTGTTCCGGCCGCTCGGCGCGTGGCCGGCGATTCTGATGAGTTGCGCCGTCTTCTCTCTGGTTCACGGCTTCCTGCTGGGAATTCCGGGGCTCTTTCTGCTCGGGTTCCTCTTTCAATACGCCTATCTGCGGACCCGGAACCTCGCTGCCGCCGTATTGCTCCACATGGTAGTCAATCTGATTGCGGCGGCGGCGGCGCTCATCGAGCCGCTTTTTCGCTGAGCGTTCGAGGGCAGGGGGCGCGGAACGTCACTTCTGCCCGTAGTAGGCGTTGCTGCCGTGTTTGCGCAAATAGTGCTTCTCGATCAGCGTCTCCTTGAGCCGGGGCACATCGGGGCGGATCTGTTCGGTGAGCAGCGCCATCCGGCAGAGCTCCTCGAGCACCTGGGCGTGATAGACCGCCTTCGCCGCACTCTTGCCCCAGGTGAAGGGGCCGTGCCCGGCGACCAGCACCATCGGAACCTCGTCCGGATCGAGCCGGTTTTCGCGAAAACAGCGGATGATCTGGTTGCCGGTTTCGGTCTCGTAATTGCCCTGAATCGCCTGGTCGGACATAAACTCCGTACAGGGAATATCGGTCGCCAGATGGTCGGCGTGGGTGGTCCCGTAAAGAGGAACCGCGCGCGCCGCCTGTGCCCAGGCCACCGCGTAGGTCGAGTGGGTGTGGACGATGCCGCCGATATGCGGAAACGCCCGGTAAAGTTCGGTATGGGTGTCAGTGTCGCTCGACGGACGGAGGCGGCCGTCAACCACCTTCCCGGTGTCCAGACGGATGATCACGATATCTTCCGGGCGGAGTTTGTCGTACTCCACGCCGGAGGGCTTGATCGCGTAGACGCCCGCTTCCCGGTCGATCGCGCTGACGTTGCCGAAGGTGCGGATGACCAGGCCGAGCGCAGGGAGTTCGAGATTGGCTTTCCAGCAGCTTTCCCGCAGTTTCTCATACATGGCGCATCGTCTCCTCTTCGAGCAGTTTCCCGAGGGCGAGGTAGCGGGCATAGAGTTTTTCATACACCGGAACCGCCGATGGATCCGGTTGATAGATGCGGTCGAATCCGGAACCCATTTCCGCCATGGCGGTTTTGAGATCCGGATGAACCTTCGCCGCGACCGCCGCGAACATCGCCGCGCCGAGTGCACAGGCCTGATCGGCCGCGGCCACTTTGATCGGCAGCTGGAGCACGTCGGCGCAGAGCTGCATGATGAAGGGGGATTTGCGGCTGATTCCGCCGACCGCCGCGACCGAATTGACTGCGATCCCCTCGCTCCGGAACCGTTCGACGATCGCCCGGGCGCCGAAGACGGTGCTCTCCGCCAGCGCCCGGTAGATCATCGGCGCGGTCGAACCGAGCGTCAGGCCGAAAAGCGCCCCGCCGAGACGGGGATTGGCGTCGGGCGTGCGCCGGCCGTTGAACCAGTCGAGCGCGACAATGCCGGTGGAGCCGGGGGCGATTGCCGCGGCCTCCGCCTCCAGCGCCGGCAGGGAAACTTCGCCGGCATAACCGAGCAGGCGGCGGAACCAGGCGTAGACGTCGCCGAAGGCGGACTGCCCCGCCTCCAGCCCCACCATGCCGGGAATGACCGAGCCATCCACCTGGCCGCAGATGCCCCGCACGCACTGCCGGACATCCGGCGCGACCAGAATGTCGCAGGTGGAAGTGCCGATCACCTTGACCAGTTCGCCGGACGCAATCTGCGCGCCTACCGCGCCGAAGTGGCAGTCGAAGGCGCTGCCGCCGATCACCACTTCCGGGGAGAGGCCGAGCCGGGCGGCCCACTTCGGCGAGAGGGTGCCGGCCGGAACATCCGCCGTGCTGGTTTCGGTGTAGAGCCGTTTACGCAACCCGGCGAGCAGCGGGTCGACACCGGCGAGGAACTCTTCGGAGGGCAGACCGCCCCAGCTTGCGTGCCACATCGCCTTGTGACCGGCGGCACAGCGGCTGCGGGGCATCGTGACTGGGTCGGTGCGTCCGGCAAGTTCGCCGGTGATCCAGTCGCAGTGTTCGACCCAGCTGAAGGCGGCTTCGCGGACGCGGGCATTGTTCCGCAGCACGTGCAGAATTTTGCTCCAGAACCATTCGCTCGAATAGATGCCCCCCTCGTAGAGCCGGTAATCGGTGCCGCCCCAGTTCGCGGCGTACTCGTTGATCCGGGCCGCTTCGGCGATGGCGGTGTGGTCCTTCCAGAGCAGGAACATCGCGTCGGGATCGTCGGCGAATTCCGGCTTCAGCGCCAGCGGTGTGCCGTCGCGGTCGACCGCGCACGGCGTCGAACCGGTGGTGTCGATGGCGATGCCGGCCACCCGGGTGGCATCCACCCCTTTGAGCACGTTGCGGATGACCGCCTCGGTTCCTTCCAGATAGTCCAGCGGGTGCTGGCGGAACTGATTTGCCGCCGGGTCGCAGTATTTTCCCTGCGCCCAGCGGGCGTATTCGTGAACGCTGGTCGCGAGCTGTTCGCCATTCGCCGCAACCAGCACGGCACGGACGCTGTCGGAACCGAAATCCAGACCGATCAACAGTTTTTCCATGGGTCCCCCTTTTGGTCTTGCAAGATTCTGTTTGCAATGCAATATAGCGCCGATTGCAACGGATGCAAGGCGCCCCGGAGGGCTTCCCGTGGATTTTCTTCCGTCAGGCGCGCCGGGGATCGAGGCGGAGGTACGAGTGCGCGGCCACCTCATGACCTTCCGCCTGCTGCGGGGTGGCGGAGTGGTTGATCAGCAGAACAGTGCCGTTGGAATACTCCACCCGCACCAGTCCGCCTCCAAGCCGTTCGTGCCGCTCGATGAATTCGAACTGCAGATCGCTCCGTTTGCTGAACTCCTCCGCGCTCCGGGCGATGGCTTCCACGCAGCGGTCGAGCTCTTCGTCTGTTCCGCAGCTGCAGTCATCCTCGCCCATCCAGTTGTTGTTGGTCGTGGTGAATTTCGAGTAGAAGTAGTTCAGCGGGCGTCCGCCGCACTCCAGATTGCGCAGCATCTTTTCCGGGTCGGGGGAGATCGCCTCGTTGACGGTGCCGCAGTCGCTGTTGTAGGTGAGAATGCCGTGATAGACCAGGTGCCAGAGAGGAATCGCCTCGTCGCAGAACTGCGGCAGCGGCATATCCGGTTTGAACACCGCGTAGAGAACATAATCCATGTCGCCGATGCAGAAGTCCCACGCCCCTTCCGAACTGGAGGCGCCGCAACTCTCCCGCGCGAGGCGGAGCGTGCGTCCGCGCCATTCACCCGCCTCCCGCCGGCTGAGCGGATGGGCCGGGTTGAAACAGGCATCCGGGCGCAGGATGCTCAGCACGTCGATGTAGTGGGTGCCGTAGAGATTCCAGCGGGAAAACTCCGCAAAATCCTCCTCCGCGAACCGGTATGCCGCTTTCGGGCAGAGCCGGCGGCAGCGTCCGCCGCCCCAGCTTCCGCCATCGACTGGATTGCCGTCGGAATCCAGCAAAAGATCTTCCGGCGAGAGGCGGCTGGAGATGGAGTAGGAATCTATGTTGTTGGAGTGAAGCGAAATGAGGTATCCGTATTGCCGGGCAAGTTCAATCACTTTGTGCAGTCCGGCCTCACCGCCCAGCCGGGGTTCGACCGGCGCCCAGTCGGGCCAGCGGCCGTCGTGGCCGGAACAGTTCCAGCCGACCAGGTTGAATTCGGCGTGACGGATGCCCCGGCGGTGAAAGCGTTCGATGATCTCGCACACCCGGTCGAAGGTAATGGCGACGTGAAGGGGCGGTTCGTTTTCCAGAGTCTGTTCCGGTACGGGGGAGGGGACCGGTTTCCACGCCAGCCGCAGCCGGACCATCGGGCCGAGCGCCGCCTCTCCCGCGGCCGGATAGCGGACGGCCCGTTCCCGCAGCGGCAGGCAGGCACCGCGTTCGAGCTGGTAGCGCCGGTAGGCGCGGGCGGCGGCGGAGTAGGTCGGTTCATCCAGCGGAAGAAGTTTTAGTTCAATGGCTTCATCCGGTTCGCCTTCCCATTGGAAACGGGGCGTCAGGTGGTAGGTGCCGTTGTGCAAACGGACGATGAGTTCATACTCCAGCGACATGCCGGAGACCACGGCGAGCACACCTTTGCCGTCGCGGATTACTGCGAAGAACGGCATCGAATTGAAGCCAAAGTGCGTTTCCCCATCCGGGCGGTGTTGAAAGCGGATTACGCCGCCTGGGCCGACGTTGTCGCACGCATTCTGCTGGATGTTCGGGACAAGGAAACAGCCGTCACTGCCTGCCGGGGCGGTGAACTCATCCAGTTCGATCTCGAGTGCGCAGGCTCCGGCGGGAATCTCCTCTTTCGGAATCTGGATCGTGTGATTCTGACAATGCGGCCGGGCCGGTTCCCGTCTGCCGTCTGCCCACTGGAAAAATGCGTTCATCTGGTCTGCTCCCTGTTGTGGTTTTCTGTTTTTTTTCTATTGTAGGTCGGTTGGATTCATTTTGCAATGACGGATGCGGCGATTTCTCTTGTTGTGTACAAAAAGTGAATGTTTTGTTCATCGCAATGGAACGATGCAGAATGAAATTTTCCGGAAATATTTTAAAAATGCGCTTGCAATTTTTCGGTCGCCGCGATAGTGTTTTCTCGACAGCAGGGAGGATGCATGCCGACGAAAAAGACCTACAGCATTCCGGCGTTGAAACGGCTGCCGGCGTATCTGCGGGAGCTCCGCCAGCTTCGGGAGGAGGGGCGGGAACGGGTTTCCAGCCCGGTGCTGGCCCGTGCCCTGCACATCGACACCATCTCCGCGCGCAAAGATCTGGAAATGGTCGGCGTGGTCGGTTCGCCGGGGGTAGGATACCGGGTCCGGGAATTGATCGACGGCATCGAAACGTTCCTCGGCTGGAAGAATACGTCGGAAGCTTTCCTGATCGGCGCTTCCGGATTCGGCGCCGGACTGCTCGAATATGAGGGATTTGCCGCGTACGGGCTGAAGATCATCGCCGCTTTTGACCGCAGGGCCACGGGGGGCGGGGCGATTCACGACGTCCCGCTTTTCGGATTTTCGGAACTCCGTCATCTTGCCGCCCGGCTCCGCATCCGGCTGGCGATTCTCTGCGTGCCCGACGACGAGGCGCAGGAGACCGCCGAATTTCTGGTGGAGTGCGGCATCCTGGCCATCTGGAACTTCACTGCGCACACGCTGAAACTGCCGGAGAAGATCATCTGCCAAAGGGTGAATCTCGGCGGCGACCTCGCCATTCTTTCCGTCAAACTGGGGGAACGGCTGAACGAGCTGGAGGAAAACGGCGTCGACCTTGAGGAGGAAAAACTGTGAAACACTCCATCGTCATCTGCATGGGCAGCTCCTGTTTCGCCCGGGGCAACAAGCGGAATCTGAAAATCATCGAAGAATATCTCCAGAAGCATGCGATCGACTGCGCCCTCTCCGGGCGAGGCTGCATCGGCAAGTGCAAAACCGGCCCGAATCTCTCCATCGACGGCGAGAATTTCGAGCGGGTGGATTCCGAGTCGCTGATCGATCTCCTGGATGCCAAACTGAGGAGCTGAATCTGCCATGAATCACTCGTATCCGGTCTATACCATCGAGGCGGAGTGTCAGGACTGCTACAAATGTGTCCGCCATTGCCCGGTCAAGGCGATCCGGGTGCGCGACGGCCATGCCGCGGTCATCCCGGAACTCTGCGTCGCCTGCGGAAAATGCGTCGAGGTGTGCCCGGTCAAGGCCAAGCAGGTGCGCAACGATACCGGCCGCGCCCGTCTGCTGCTGCAGGATTCCAGCCCGGTCTACGCCTCCCTCGCGCCGTCGTGGGTCAGTGAATTCCGCGATCTGGAACCGGGCAAGCTGATCCGGGCGCTGAAACTGCTCGGATTCGCCGGTGTCAGCGAAACCGCGCTCGGCGCCCAGCTCGTCTCCGCACGGATGGCGGAGGCGCTCGATGCCGGAACCGGCGGACTGCTGCTCTCGTCGGCCTGTCCGACGGCGGTGGATTTCGTCCGTCGCTACCTCGCGCACCTCGCTCCCGCCATCACGCCGGTCGGTTCGCCGCTGATGGCGCACTGCCGGCTGTTGCGCGACACCTTCGGAGACAGAATCCGGGTGGTTTTCATCGGTCCCTGCATCGGCAAGAAGAACGAGGCGGACCGCCACCCGGAACTGCTCAATCTTGCGCTCACCTATCCGGAACTGCGCCAGATGTTGCGCGAGGCGGCGATTGTGCCGGAACGGCTGACGCCCGAGGCGGACGACCGTTTCCTGCCGGAGGCGGCGGAGGAGGGCGCGCGCTATCCGATCGAAGGGGGGATGAACGATACCATCCGCTTTCAGAGCGGGAACCAGCGCGTGCATTACGCCACGCTGACCGGATTGGACAATTTGAAACTCGCTTTTTCCGGCATGGAGACGATGCCGGCGAACGAGGCGGTTTTCGTCGAAATGCTCGCCTGTCCCGGCGGATGCGTCCACGGGCCCTGTTCCGAACACGATTCCCCCGGACTGCTCGAGCGGTTGCGGGTGCTGCGTCACGCCCGGATGCCGGAATCACCGCGCGAGCGCCGCACGCCGGGGAGCATCGCCGCCGCATTTCCCGCCGCCGCCGCTCCGCCGCCGGAGCCGGGCGATCTGATCGCGGCGCTCCGCAGCATCGGCAAAACCACCCCCGAGGATGAACTCAACTGCGACGGTTGCGGTTACGACACCTGCCGGAATTTCGCGCAGGCGATGATTGCCGGCAGGGCCGAGCCGTCGATGTGCGTCTCCTACCTCCGGAAACAGGCGCAGAAGAAGGCCAATGCGATTTTGCGCAGCATCTCTTCCGGGGTGGTGATCGCCGACCGCGACCTCTCGATCATCGAGTGCAACCGCAACTTCGCCAAACTCTTCGGCGACGAGACGGTCGAGATGTTCGACGCCTGCCCGGGGCTGGCCGGAGCGGATCTCCGGCGGATTGTGCCCTCCTTCATCGGGCTGTTTGAATCGGCGCTCCAGAGCGGGCGCGACGTACGCCGGGATTCCCTCAAGGTCGGCAAACGTCTGTTCAATCTCAACCTCTTCAGCATCGAGCCGGGGGAGGTGATCGGCGCGGTGATCTTCGACGTCACCAACACCGAACTGCGGCGCGAACAGATCGCCGCCCGCGCCCGCAAAGTGATCGACCGCAACATCGCCACGGTGCAGGAGATCGCCTGCCGTCTCGGCGAACAGATGGCCGACACCGAGCTTCTGCTGCGTTCCATCGCCGACGACTACGCCGACGACACCGATCTCATTGAGGCGGAACCCCCGGAGAACAGCGAGCCATGACGTCAAAAAAAGCTGACCTTTTCATCGACACCGGGTATTCGCAGTGCTGTCATTTCGCCGAAAAGGCCTGCGGTGACGCGGTCGCCTTCAAACGGATTCCGGCGGAGGAGCGGCTGCTCGCGGTTCTCGCCGACGGGCTCGGCCACGGGCTCAAGGCGAACATCCTCGCCTTGATGACCACGACGATGGCGTTGCGGTTCAGCGCGGAGGATCGCGAAATCGTCCACTCCGCCGAGATCATCATGGATGCTCTGCCGGTCTGTCAGGTCCGGCAGATCAGCTATGCGACCTTCACCATCGTCGACACCCGGCTCGGAGGGCTCACCCGGGTGGTGGAGATGGGCAATCCGGAGTTTCTGCTCTTCCGCGGCGGCGACTCCTGTCCGATTGAGGGCAGGGAGTTCTCCTCGCCCCGCTACCGCGACCGTACCATGACCGCCTACACGTTCGACGCGCGTCCGGGGGACCGGCTGCTTTTCTTCTCCGACGGGGTCACGCAGGCCGGGCTGGGGTCGCCCCGTTTTCCGCTCGGCTGGCGGAATTCCGGGGTGCGCGACTATGTCGCCTCGGTCATCGCCGGTCAGCCGGACATCTCCGCGCAGGAACTTTCGGAACGGATTCTGCGCGAAGCGGTCGCCCATGAACCGGAACTGCGTCCGGCCGACGATATCACCGCCGCCTGTCTCTATTTCCGGGAGCCGCGCCGGATGCTGCTCTTCACCGGACCGCCTTTCGATCAGAGCCGCGACGCCGAGTGCGCCCGGATTTTCCGCGACTTCCGGGGAACCCGGGTGATCTCCGGCGGGACGTCCGCCGAAATCATCTCGCGCGAACTTCACCGCCCGCTCACGATCGACCTCGCCGCCGCCGGAGATCTGCCGCCGCCGTCTCACATGGAGGGGGCCGACCTGGTCACGGAAGGAATCTTTACGCTGAGCCGCGCGGCCCGTTATCTGGAGACCGGTGACCAGACCCGGCTGGATCCTGCCGGAGAGCTGGCCGAGTTGATGCGCCGCCACGACGTGATCGACTTTCTGGTCGGCACCCGGATCAACGAGGCCCATCAGGATCCCAATTTGCCGGTCGATCTGGAGTTGAGGCGCAACATCGTCAAACGGCTGGGCGATGTTCTTCGCAACCGCTATATGAAAGAGGTCAACGTCCATTTCGTCTGACCGGAATTCCCGGTGCGCGAAACGTCGCCGGCGCCTCCCTTTCGCCAGCTCCCGGCCGCCACGACACAACCTGAGCGCCAAGAAAATCCCCTCGTTCGATCGATAACTTTTTATCGATTGAGCTTGAGCAGGTTATGACGTAAAGAAAAAATTAAAAAATATTTTTTTATCGATTTGATTTTTTCTCCGGGCGGGCCTATTCTTAGTGATAAGCCAACCTCAACCAGGGAGAAAAAACATGAGTTGTAAGTGCCATGAAGGCTCCGGAACCGGCGTCCGTTCACCGGAAGATGCGGAGAAATTTGATGAACTGGATCGCTACATCACATCCCTTCTTGACAACCAGACACCGGAACGGCGCCGGGGATCTCTGATTCAGGTCCTTCACCGGGCACAGCATCTTTTCGGCTATCTCTCCGAAGAGGTCCAGAAATTCGTCTCATCACGCCTCCAGCTGCCCCGGGCTGAGATCTACGGGGTGATCAGTTTTTACAGCTATTTCACCGACCAGCCGGTCGGCCGCTATAAGATCAATGTCTGCACCGGAACCGCCTGCTTTGTCAAAGGGGCGCCAAAGGTGCTCGATGAATTCAAACGGCGCCTCAACATTTCCGAAGGGCAGAGCACCGCGGATGGAAAGTTCTTTCTCGGTGCGCTCCGCTGCGTCGGCGCGTGCAGTCTTGCCCCTGTCGTCATGGTCAATGACAAGGTCTACGGAAACGTCACCGCCGAAAAGGTCGCCGGCATCCTCGCCGACTGCGCTGACTGAAACGTTACAATTTCGAATCAATTGAGGTACTGCCGATGAAAATCGATACTCCCGCCGCTCTGGAGCGGATTGCCGAAGAACTTGACAACCGGCCGCAACCGCCGGTCAAACTGCTCGTTTCGATGGGAACCTGCGGCATCGCCGCCGGAACCACTCCCGTCTTGAAAGCCATCTATCAGGAGATTGCCGAACGCCGGCTGGAAAACGCCATCGAGGTGAGCGAAGTCGGCTGTATGGGGCTCTGCTATGCGGAACCGGTCGTGATGTTCGTCGAACGCTCCACCGGCCGCAGAGTGATCTACGGCGAGGTTACGCCGCAGCAGGTGCCCGCCATCCTCGCCGCCGGAATCGACGGCGTCGCTCCCGGCACCCGCACACTCGAACGCAACTGGTACTATCCGGAGTTTGAAGAGCCCGCCCCCGGCGAACTGCAGGCGCGCATCGTCCTGCGCAACACCGGCCGGCTCAATCCGGAAAAGATCGATGAATACATCGCTGCCGGCGGTTACCGGGCGCTTGCGAAAGCTCTGACCACGATGACTTCGCAGGAGGTGATCGATCTCATCAGCGCCTCCGGGTTGCGCGGCCGCGGAGGCGGCGGATTCCCCACCGGCCGCAAGTGGCAGTTCGCCGCCGATCAGAAGTCGGAGGAGAAGTTCATCATCTGCAACGCCGATGAAGGGGACCCCGGCGCCTTCATGGACCGCGCGGTTCTGGAGGGCGACCCCCACACCGTCCTGGAGGCGATGGCCATCGGCGGCTATGCGATCGGCGCACACACCGGCGTCATCTACATCCGCGCGGAGTATCCGCTGGCGGTCAAACGGCTCGATATCGCCATTTCGCAGGCGAAGGAGCGCGGCCTGCTCGGGAAGAACATCTTCGGCAGCGGTTTCGACTTCAACATCGAAATCAAATTCGGCGCCGGCGCCTTCGTCTGCGGCGAAGAGACCGCGCTAATTCATTCGATCGAGGGCAAGCGCGGCGAACCGACGGTGAAGCCGCCGTTCCCCGCCGTCGAAGGGCTGTGGAAGAAGCCGAGCGTGGTCAACAACGTCGAAACTTACGCCTGTATTGGTGCGATTGTCCGCAAGGGAGCGGAGTGGTTCCGGTCGATCGGTACGGCGGGTTCCCCGGGGACCAAAGTTTTTGCGCTGGCCGGCAAGATCTCCAAGGTGGGGCTCGCCGAAGTGCCGATGGGAACCACCCTCCGGCAGATCATCTACGAAATCGGCGACGGCATCAAAAACGGCCGCAAGTTCAAGGCTGTCCAGACCGGCGGCCCCTCCGGCGGCTGCATCACCGCGGCGAACCTCGATCTGCCGATCGACTATGAGGCGCTCAAGAAGATCGGTTCGATGATGGGGTCCGGCGGCATGATCGTCATGGACGAGGATGACTGCATGGTCAACATCGCCAAATTCTTCCTGGAGTTCACCCTCGACGAATCCTGCGGCAAGTGCACCCCCTGCCGGATCGGCAACCGCCGTATGTACGAGATGCTCGATGAGATCACCTCCGGGCGCGGCACGGTGGAGACCATCGAGAAGCTCAAAATGCTCTCCGCCACCATCAAGGACACCGCGCTTTGCGGACTCGGCCAGACCGCGCCGAATCCGGTGCTTTCGACGCTGGCGAATTTCGAGGAGGAATACCTCGCACATGTCCGTGAATCCCGCTGCCCGGCGGGCGTCTGCGCCAAGCTGATCCATTTCGAAATCTCCGACAAGTGCGTCGGCTGCGGCCTCTGTCTCCACCACTGCCCGGTCAACTGCATCACCGGCGAGCGCCGTGCCCGCCACGTGATCGATCAGAGCCGGTGCATCAAGTGCGGCGTCTGCTTCCAGACCTGCCGGTTCCACGCGGTGGAGAAGCACTGAAAGTTATTTGAGAACAGGAGATTTACCATATGAAAGTCAATCTGAAAATCAACGATCAGCCGGTGAGCGTCGAAGCCGGCTCCACGATTCTGGAAGCGGCGGAGAAGCTCGAAATCCGCATCCCGACTCTCTGCCATTTCTCGATGGATTGTTTCCATGTCGAACACCGTTGCGCCTCCTGCCGCGTCTGCGTGGTGGAGGTCGAGGGGCGCCCCAATCTCGCGCCGGCCTGTGCAACGCCGGTGACGGAGGGCATGGTGGTCCGCACCAATACACTGCGGGCGATCAATGCGCGCCGCACCATTCTCGACCTTCTGCTCTCCGACCATCCGAAGGATTGTCTCATCTGCCCGAAGAATCTGAACTGCCAGCTGCAGGCGCTGGCGCAGGAGATGGGGCTGCATCATCTCCTCTTCAAGGGGGAGCAGTCCACCTACAACCGCGACCTCTCCAGCAACGCGATTGCCCGCGACCTGGACAAGTGCATCATGTGCCGCCGCTGTGAAACCGCCTGCAATTCCGTACAGACGGTCGGCGTGCTCTCCGCCGTCGGCCGCGGTTTTCAGGCGGTGGTCGCTCCGGCCGGACTCAAGCCGCTGGCGGAAACTGAGTGCGTCTTCTGCGGGCAGTGTGTGCAGGCCTGTCCGGTCGGTGCGCTGAGTGAAATCGACAACAAGTATTCGGTCTGGCGGGCGTTGAACGATCCAGCCAAAACGGTCGTGGTGCAGACCGCTCCGGCGGTCCGTGTCGCCATCGGCGAGAGCTTCGGTCTCGAACCCGGTTCGATCAGCACCGGGCGAATGGTGACTGCGTTGCGGATGCTCGGCTTCGACAAGGTGTTCGATACCGATTTCGCCGCCGACCTCACCATTATGGAGGAGACCACAGAGCTCATCGAGCGGGTCAAGAAGAACGAAAAACTGCCGATTCTGACCAGTTGCTGTCCCGGCTGGGTGAAGTTTCTGGAGCATCAGTTCCCGGAACTGCTTTACATGCCTTCGTCAGCGAAGTCGCCGCAGCAGATGTTCGGCGCGATCGCCAAGAGCTACTACGCGCAGAAGATCGGCGTCGCGCCGGAAAATCTGGTGGTCGTCTCGGTCATGCCCTGCCTCTCCAAGAAATACGAGGCGTCGCGCGAGGAGTTTTCGCACGACGGCGTCCGCGATGTCGATATCGTCATCTCCACCCGGGAACTCGCCGACATGATCCGCGAGGCGGGAATCCGTTTCGACCAGCTTGAAGAGCAGGAATACGACTCTCCGCTCGGCGAATCGACCGGTGCGGCGGTGATTTTCGGCGCCACCGGCGGCGTGCTGGAAGCGGCGCTGCGGACCGCCGCCGACTGGATCACCGGCAAGGATCTGCAGGAGATCGAATTCACCGCCGTTCGCGGTCTTGAGGGAATCAAGGAGGCGACGGTCGAAGTGGACGGGCTGTCGCTGCATGTCGCGGTCTGTTCCGGACTGGGCAATGCCCGGCGGTTGCTGGAACGGATTCAGAACGGCGAAGCCAGCTATCATGCGATTGAGATCATGGCCTGTCCGGGCGGCTGCCTCAACGGCGGCGGCCAGCCCTATCATCATGGCGACACCTCGATCCTCAAAAAACGCATGGAGGCACTCTATCGGGATGACCGAAACAAGCCGATCCGCAAGTCGCACAAGAATCCATCCATTATCCGGTTGTATGAGGAGTTTCTGGGGGAACCCGGCAGTCACGCCGCTCACAAGCTGCTCCATACCGCTTACGTGAACCGTCGCGACTGACGGATGCCAGTCAGAAAAATCGGGTTCGGAGAAAAGGAACTTCTCCGAACCCGTTTTTTCTGCTCGAACCGCGGTGCGGTGCTGTGTGTCAGGAGTGCTGTTGCGGCGGCTGCGCGGGCAGGACCGGCGGCTTCCAGTCCTTGTAAAGCGGCGCCTGGCGGCGGTTGATGTCCAGCCAGTGACGGGGGGCCCAGAGCCACTGAAGCGGTGCTTCGCGGATCATCTGCTCGAGCGCGGAGATGCACTGTTGCGTGATCGCCTGCACATCGACATCTTTGTTCCCCGTCGGGGTGTAGCGGATCAGTTTGCCGACCCGGAGGTCGAAATTGAAATTTTTGCCCGTACGGAAGGTGAGTTCCGGCAGAATGGGAATCCCGGTCTTGAGATGGAGCAGGGCCGGCGTCATATGAACCCGGGCCGGATGGCCGAAGAAGACACACTCCACGCCTTCGTTGCCCGCGGCATGCTGGTCGATCAGCATGGTGACGTTCTTGCCCTTGTTGATTGCGCGCAGCACGGGGCGGATTCCTTCGGTCTTGTCGACAAGTTCATGCATTTTTCCGGCCCGGTGGGCCAGGATCATCTTTCCGATGAGCGGGTTGCCGAACGAACGCATCATTGAGAGCATCGGAATGCGCGCCTTTTCGGAGAACGCTTCGCCGGCGACCTCCCAGTTGCCGAAGTGCGCGGTGATGATGATGACCTGGTGATTTTCATGGTCGGGGGAAAGCGCGTAGTCGATCGCCTCCGGATCGCCGGAGACGGTGATCTTTTCCGGCGAATAGAGCTGGTCCATCTTGACGATTTCGACCAGCAGTTTGCCGAATTCCCGGATGGAGGCGGCCGCCATGTGGACCGCTTCCCGGTGGTTCTTGGCGATGCCGGCATGCATCAGATGCTGGATGGAGCGCCGGCGGTGGCGCAGGTCGATGAAGAAGAGCATGCGGAAAAGGAAATCGCTGAAAGCATATCCCCATTTCAGCGGCATCCAATGCAGAACGCGGTAGAGAAGGTAAAATGGAATATATTCCAGATAAATCCGGAATTTGGATTTTTCATGCCTGGGGCGTGCCATGAGTAGAGGGCCCTTTCCTGTTACAATTATTCCCGGTAATATACCACGGTTTCAGGTTTCCTGCCAGTCATTTTGAGAAAATGAGTTGATTTTTCTCTTTTTGGGGATACAATATGAAAATTGTATTGATTTGGAATCCGGACACAGGAGGCGGAGATGAAAAAATTTGCGGGAGTTCTTGCCGGAATCGCCGGAATATGTTCCGTTGTGTTCGGCGGTGTGCCGGAATATTCCGTCGATGCGCAGGGGAAGATGTGCATCACGCTGAACGGCGAAAAAATTCTGATGGAGGACACGCCGGCGATGGTCGACGCCGACTGGCGGAGAGTGGCGGAATTCGCCGTCGCACCCGGGTCCCGGAAGGTGAACATGCCCAATGCCGTCTGTTCGTGGACGGATGGCTCCTCCGTGATGACCCGGAGCGTGGAGTCTCTGCCGGACGGCAAACTTCAACTCTCCTGGAGCATGCGTTTTCTGAACGGCGTTTCCGCGGCGCGGCATGTGGAGCTGAACTGGTTTCTCACTGGCGCCCGGCAGGTGAAGCCGAGTGGAAATCCGCCTCGAACCTTGACGGTCGATGTCGGCGGAGAAACGGTGGAGATTGCATTTGCGGGATTTTCCATCCCGTGGGTTTTTGAACAGCAGCAGAAGTCGGGAATCCGGCTGGTCCTGGCGTGGAACTACGATCCTGCGGCCATCAACCGGATTGAATCGACCATGCTGATCCGAGTGATTCAGAAGAAGGAAGCTGAAGAAAAATGACGTATCAATATCGCACAGATGGACAGGTCTGCAGTCAGGCAATCCGGATTGAAATCCGGGATGACGGGCGCATCGGCGCCGTGGAGTTCGCCGGCGGCTGTCCCGGCAATCTGCAGGGAATCGGCAAGCTCGTTTCCGGCATGAAACCGGAGGAGGTGATCGAGCGGCTCAGCGGAATCCGTTGTGGCGGCAAACCCACCTCCTGCCCGGATCAGCTCGCCCGGGCGCTTCAGGCTATTTTGCGGAAGCGTGAGGGGAAATAACGCGGCCCGTTTTTCCTGCCCCGCCGATTGCGGCAGGGCAGGGGAATCGATTCACGCCCTGCTCAAGCGCCCGTAGAGAAGCGGCCACTCTTCCAGCCCGAAGAAGAGCAGATTGGCGTTGCGTTCCAGCGTCAGAACACCGTTTTCCCGGCGGAGGAGAAACCGCAGTCGATACGGTGTTTCATACAGGTGGGCAAGCACTTCCAGCGTTTCGTCATCCCGCCATGCCGCACTGGCGGCCATCCGGCGGAGACAGGAGCATCCGAAGCGGGTGTGGTTGTCAATCCGGCGCCCGAACCCGGCTTCCAGAATCTCTTCTCCGCCATTCCGGCGCAGAATCAGCCGGCAACTTGAGGCGGTCGATTCCAGCTGAAGCGTTTCCGCACCGATGGTGTTCGGTTCGAATTCCACCGTCTCCCAGCGAGTTTCCCGGCCGGGACCGGGCAGAACCGGAAAGGCCGCGCCGGCGATCTTCGCCCGGAGCGCCTGCTGCTCCACCGCCGCTTCCGGCAGCGGTGCATCCTGCATGGCCGGCAGAAGAATCTCCCAGACCCGGTCGAGGACCGACTGCATGTTGCGCATGCCGCTGGTGACGGCGAGCGCGGCATCCTGGTCCGGCATGACCAATGCGTACTGGCCGAAGGCACCGTCACCCCGGTAGGCGTTGTGGCGGCAGCGCCAGAATTGAAATCCGTAGCCGACCTGCCAGTCCGGCTGTGTGTTCATGGAGTTGTCGATTTGAAACGAGGTAGCCAGCTCCAGATAATCCACCGGAAGAATCTGCTGCCCAGCCCACCGGCCGCCGTCGAGCAGCAGCTGGGCGAAGCGGGCGATCTCTTCCGTGGTGAGACGGAATCCCCAGCCGCCGAGCTCGGTTCCCTGCGGGTCCTTTTCCCACTCCCGTTCGCCGAATCCGAGCGGAGCGAACAGTCGAGGACGCAGGTATTCGGTCAGATTTTCTCCGGTGAGGCGGCGGATGATCGCCGAAAGCATGTAGGTCGCTCCGGAGTTGTAGACGAACCGGCTGCCCGGCTCGTAGACGAGCGGACTGCGGAAGAAACTTTTGACGAAATCCGGCTCATGCCGGTTGATCATGTAGCAGAGGGCGCAGCGGTCGTGCCCGCTGGACATGGTCAGCAGATGGCGCACCGTCATGCGCAGAAAACGCGGATCAGGGTCTTCGGGCAGCTTTTCCGGAAAGAACTCCGCGATCCTGTCGTCGAGCTGAAGTTTTCCCTCCTGCCGGGCAAAACCGATTGCCGCCGAGGTGAAACTCTTGCTGAGCGAGAAGAGTTCATGCGGCACGTCGGGGCGGTAGGGGGCATTCCACAATTCCGCCGCCACTTTGCCGTGGCGGAGGAGCATGAAGCTGTGAACACTGTCGAGTTCCGCGAGAGAGTCGATAAAGCGGCTGATGGCGGAAGAGGAAATTCCAACGGATTCCGGTGTCGTGCGTAAAAGCATTCTGACGATTCTCCTGATGCATGATTACCTGGTTTAATTTGCCACAAATCCGGAGATTTTCCATTCAGGTTCGGGAAAAATCCATGAAAAACCTTCCCGGCCCGGCCAAAAAAACAGCGGGCTTGAAGCCCACTGCCTTTCGCATTGTTCTGTCGCCGTCGCCTTACGGAATCAGCTTGAATGCCTTGACCAGGTCGGCGATCTGCGCATCGGTGATCGGCTTCATGCCGCCGAGGTTGCGGGCGCTGACCGTCGCCTTGGCGCTGTATTCGGCCACTTCCATGCGGTCGTAGGCTTCGAGCAGCGTCTTGCCGCTGGATACCATGCAGTCGTTCTGAATCAGAATGATCGGGTAGCGCGGCGAAAGCGTATCGGTAATCCGCTTGAGGTCGCGGTAGTTGGCGCCGTATTCGAAAGTCGGCATTTCGCGCAGCAGAATGTAGCTTTCCGGAATGACCCGCGGATCGAACTTCTCATGCGCCACCGTGTACGCCATCAGGTGCGGCGGATTGGCAATGATCAGCGAATTGAGCTCCGGCTGCGCGTCGAAGATCGCCTTGAAGAACCACGCCGCCCGGCTGAGCTTGCGGCCGGATTCGTAGCGGAATCCCTTGACGAGCACCAGATCTTCCGGTTTGATGGTGCCGCGGTCGACGCCGCGCGGAGTGATCAGAAAACGCTCCTTGTCAACCCGCACCGCAAAAGTCCCTTCGGTGCTGGTGAAGAGCATCTGCCGGTAGGCGCGGCGGATCAGTTCGGTCATCTGGTAGCGCAGCTCCATCTCCTCGCTCGTCCGGATCTCCGGATCGAAGGGGCGGAAGTCCGTGTTGCGGTCGAGCATGCTGAACTCAATGTCGGTATCCGACAGGTAGTGCGGCGTGCCGATCTGCGTGGAACGGTTGATGAGGCGCGCGCAGAAATCCAGCGTTTCGAAACGCTGGAACGCCTGGAGCAGTGTCGCACCGGCAGTGCAGGCTCCGTGATTTTCCAGCAGAATCGTACTGTGTCCGGCGGAAAAGGCCGCCGCGACGTTCTTCCCGAGCGCTTCGCTGCCGGGAACCTCGTAGGGAGCGTAGCCGACCGTGCCGCAGATCATCTTCGCCGTCGGATGCACCGCCGTGTTCGGAATCTTCCCGGCGACGCTGAAGGAGACCAGCGCCGGCGGATGCGCGTGCAGAATCGCTTTCACATCCGGGCGAATCTTGTAGATGGCGCGGTGGAAGGGGAATTCACTCGAGGGCTTGTGGCGGCCGATCACCGTGCCGTCCGGCTTGACGCAGACGATGTCTTCGCGATGCAGCGTGCCTTTGTCGACACTGCCGGGGCTGATCCACATGTTTCCTTCGGAGTCGAGGATCGAGAGGTTTCCGCCGGAAGTCGTGGTCATGCCGTACCCGTAGATACGCTTCATGATCTCGACGATCTGGTCGCGCGGGTGTACGAAATTGGTTGTGTTCATTGAAACTACGCTTTCTCAATGAGGTTGAATGGCTCGGCATACTTTTGCCGTTCTTTTTAATATACACCATTTTATCGGTTTGGCAAGCGGTGGATCCATTGAAAACAGCCGGGGAAGATGCTATATTAATAGATCATTTTTCAAACCGTTACAGACAGGTATCCGAAACATCTATGAGCGACATCAGAAATATCGCAATCATCGCGCACGTCGACCACGGTAAAACCACGCTGGTCGACCAGATCCTGCGGCAGGCCAAGGTCTTCCGCGAAAACGAGGTGGTGCAGGAGTGCTTCCTCGACAACAACGACCTCGAACGCGAACGTGGAATCACCATCCTTTCCAAGAATATCAGCATCCGCTACAAAGGGGTGAAGATCAACGTGATCGATACCCCCGGACACAGCGATTTCGGCGGTCAGGTCGAACGGGTGCTCAAACTCGCCGACGGCGTGATCCTGCTGATCGACGCGGCGGAGGGGCCGATGCCGCAGACCCGTTTCGTGCTCGACAAGGCGCTTGCGCTCAATCTGCGGCCGGTGGTGGTCATCAACAAGATCGACAAACCGGACGGGCGGCCGGACGAGGTGCAGAACAAGGTGTTCGACCTCTTCTGTGAGCTCAACGCCTCCGATGAACAGCTGGATTTCCCGACCCTCTACGCCAGCGGGCGGGATGGCTGGGCGGTCCGCGACCTCAACGATCCGCGCGAATCGATCTACCCGCTGCTCGATGCCATCCTGGAATACGTTCCGGCGCCGAAGCAGGTGGAGGGGCCGGTGCAGGCGCAGGTTGCCACGCTCGACTATTCGAACTTCGTCGGCCGCATCGGCATCGGCCGCGTCTACCGCGGCACCCTCGACACCCGCAAACCGCTGACCATCATCAAGCGCGACGGGCGGCAGGAACCGGCACAGGTCAAGCAGCTCTTCACCTTTGAGGGAATCGGCCGGAAAGAGACCAGCGTGGTCGAGTGCGGCGACCTCTGTGCGATTGTCGGCATCTCCGACATCGACATCTCCGACACCATCTGCGACGCGGAACACCCCGAAGCGATGCCGGCGATCGCCATCGACGAGCCGACGATTTCGATGCTCTTCCGCATCAACGACTCCCCGTTCTTCGGGCGCGAGGGGAAATATGTCGGCAGCCGCCAGCTGCGCGAACGCCTCTTCAAAGAGGTCGAGCGCGATGTGGCGCTCCGGGTGGAGGATGTCAACGGCGAGGCCTTCAAGGTCTCCGGGCGCGGTGTTCTGCACCTGGCGATTCTCATCGAGACGATGCGACGCGAGGGGTACGAGTTCGCCGTGGCCAAGCCGCAGGTCATCTGCAAGGAGATCGACGGGGTGAAAAACGAACCCATCGAACGGCTTTCGGTCGATGTGCCTTCGGAATTTGCCGGCAAGATCATTGAGATCGTCGGCATGCGCCGCGGCGAACTCATCCAGACGATTCCGCGCCACATCGTAGCCCAGAACCTCACAGCCGCTCTTCTTCAGCAGGTTCTTCGCCATGGGAAGTCCCATAACGCCCAGACCCAGAAAACCGATCTTCATGTGTCACATCTCCTTATCATATTTCAACGTGTTCGCCCCTCACCGTCCGCCCGCGGCCCCGCCCCGGCAGCCGGGGCAGGGCGCGTTTGGAATTTGAGGGGAAAGAATAAGACTTGTTATTTCTTCAGCAGGGACGGCAGCCATGTGGTCAGAGGATCCACATAGGTGATCAGCAGCAGCACCACAATGCTGATGAGCAGCAGGGGCATCAGCGCCTTCAGAGATTTGGAAAGGCTTGTCTCGCCGATCTGGTTGCTCAGCAGCAGGCACAGACCCACCGGCGGCGTCACCAGACCGATGCAGAGGTTGAAGCTCATCACGATGCCGAACATCAGGGGGTTGATGCCATACAGCGTCAGCAGCGGCATCAGGATGGGCGTCATCATGATGATGGCTGCGTTGGCCTCCATCAGCATACCGATGATCAGGAACAGCAGATTCAGCAGCAGCAGGATCAGCACGCGGCTCTCCGTCAGGCTGGAGAAGGTATCCAGCAGCAGCGCCGGCAGGCCGGAGGTGACCACCACATAGCTGGAGGCCTTGGAAAGTCCCACCATCACCATGATGGTGGCGGTGGAGACGGAGGCCTCCACGAAGGAGTTGGGCAGCTCGCTCCACTTGGTGTCCTTGTAGATGAACAGGCTCACCACCAGTGCGTACACCACCGCTACGGCGGCGGCCTCGGTAGCGGTGAAGATACCGCCGAAGATACCGCCCAGAATGATAATGGGCATCAGCAGTGCCCAGATACTGCTCTTGAAGGTCTTGGCGACCTCCTTGGCGGGCATCTTCTCGTGGGCGGGCAGGTTATACCGCTTGGCATACACCAACGCATATCCCATCAGGCAGAGCACCAGCATCAGGCCGGGGATCACCGAGCCGATGAACAGCTTG